>Ga0268253_10000085_pt1 | contig 24939 bp, 20 predicted proteins | sample AgamicMgMarz_FD_200250 | JGI IMG/M metagenome (GOLD analysis project Ga0268253, IMG submission 200250) | Agave microbial communities from Guanajuato, Mexico - Mg.Ma.rz (v2) (version 3) | ecosystem: Host-associated > Plants > Phyllosphere > Phylloplane/Leaf | place: Guanajuato, Mexico... | reverse complement strand
GAGATAATCGACAAGTTAAATTGAACGATGTGCCTTTAAAATATAATGGATAACCCTCAAGCTTGTAACTTACACTCGAAAATACAGGTTTATTAGGCTATCACGTAGGGAAAATGGTTTCAAAGTTCAAATAAAATATAGAGAGGAGTAAGTAGAATGCGACAAAAAGCACTTATTTCTGGTCTTGCTATTTCAACAGTAAGCGTAGGGATTACAACTTATTTATTGAAGGATAAATCAAACTTGGATAAGATAAAAGGGTTTGTTCGAAGTGTAAAAAAAGCTATTTCATATGAGTCATCGACCAAAAAATTGGCCTCATTTCCTATATACAAAGCTGGTCATCCAGACCCTATGGACATTGAAGACAATAAAATGGTTTCAGAAGGATCTACGTTCTCTGTGCACTATTACAATGAAAAGAATCAGTGAATTATCAATTCATATTAAATACAAGATAAAAATAGCTTATCATACACAGTACTTTATTGATTTGTATGTATAAGAGATTGCTAGTTGGGCGATAATGAAAATAGGAATTCGCATAAAGGAGGTCAAACTATTGAGCGAATATCAACAGGTTTTTTCTACATTTATTAATGAAGAACTGAAAGGATAACTAATAATGAATAGGAAAATTGTGTAGGTGACTTTATCTTTCTGAACAGAAGGATTAGGTCGCCTATTGATGTTTCTTCTAAATATTCACTTCCATTGAAGAAAATCACAATTTCTACTTCTTATTACTTACTAATCTACCTTTTACTTTCCTTTCAAGAAATTATTGAATATATCATAATTGAGTATGAATTTTACAATAATTTAAATCCGATAAACCTTTAACAACGTAACATTTATTAAAAATAAAAAATAAATGTAGTTTATACATATAAGTAAATGTATAAACTACATTATAAAAATTAAAGTTTTAGCACTTACACTAACTGACGACAAATACACGGTTTTTCTACAAAATAGGTAATAAGTAAACTTATATTTAATAAAATATTTTTATCATTACTCTTTTGTATAACATAAAATTAATTAATATCTATAACGGATAAACAAATTTATTAGTTATTCAAATAGATATATATTATATATCTATTTATCGATTAATGTTTTTATATTCACGTATGCTCCTATGTGGATGTGTATCTTAAGATATACATCCACATAGGAGCATGTCAAACAGGAATTCTATAAAAACTGTAGAAGATATTGTTGATGAATGATTATATAGAAATTCCCAATTAAGGGTGGGATATTCGTGGGAAATGAAAATTTGGTTGAAGTACTTGATAAGTTAATTGAAAGGTCAGAAAGATGGTCTAAGGATGCAGAAAAAAGAAAGGATTTAAATAGCTCCATATTTTACGAAGGGCAAACAAAAGCTTTTGAAGAGGTCAGATGAATGGTTAAAAGAGATATAGATAAATATTTACATTTATAGAGTAAACTATTTATCCAAAGACTTTCCATATTGGATTCCCAAAGAGAATGAAGAGCAGGTAAACAAAATTCATCAACGATTGAAAGAAGATGAATTTAATGTCTAATCTCCAAAGCAATTACATGATTATACCTTTTATGTAGAGGCACCTGAAGGATTTATAGTTGAGGTAGTGTATTGAATTAACAATCTTTTTTAGTTCTTAAGAAATAGACGAATATCACAAAAATCAGTGAAGAGGCTCCTTGTAATCTTTAAAGTGCCTCTCCTATGATAGTAATTTTTATATAAACATATTAAAAAAACAAGTAAGTACCTACTATTTTATAAATAAAGATTAGTAATATATGATAATAAAATGTAATTCTAATTATTCAATTTTCCTAAAAAGGCAGCCAACAATTTGGCTGCCTTTTTGCTTATTTACAATATAGATTAATTAACTACTTATTGTGATGCATTAGATACTAAGAATATACTGAATTTGAGTTAATATTTTGGGCACAAATCCAGTACAGTTAAATTAGAAATTATCAATCTTTATTATTGTAGATGATCAGACTTTATATAACATATTTAATTTAGTATTAAAGTTTAATAGTTCTTAAATTACATTACATACTAAGACAACAACCTTCTTAGGAAAATGAATTATTAGTTTGTAATAATATCTCCGTCTTCGTCATCATTTGGGTTATCATAATCAGATAAATCTTTTTCTAGAAGAATAACTTTATCTTTCTCATTCCATTCTACTTTATAACCTAATGCTCTTGCAGTTTTTATAACAGATAAATAAGAATTTTTATTTACCTTATATGTCTCTAATTCCTTCGAATCAATAACTCCTAGTCCAAGTAACAATTTATCAGATTGAATGTAAGGTTTCTCATCTATTATCTTCATTTGATCAGCTTGATATGGATAAACATAACCATTTACTTTAAGAGTAAAAGGCCCCTTCTTCTCTTCTTTTATCTCTTTTGGTTTTTTAGATATATATGATCCTCTATCTACTCCCAAAACGGTACCTTCTCTTGTATTGTCAGCGCCCCCATACATCTGACCATTCTCATAATCAAAGATAACGGCTTGTACATTTCCAATATTTTCAGGTTTTTCTTCAAATACATTCCCTTTCGCCATTAATTCTAATCTCGTATTTTGATCTATTCCCGGCTCCCATCTAATAGTTGGATATCCACCTGTATAAATTCTAGGAGTTAGAATAGCTTGTTGAATTGGCATTTCATGATCGATAACATTCATAATCGTTTCAGCAACTGATGCAATTATAGTAGGTCCTCCTGGAGAACCAATAGCCATAAACGGTTGGTCATCCTTAAGAAGAATAGTTGGAGACATACTACTTCTTGGTCGTTTTTTTGGTTCTACTTGGTTAACACCACCTGGTGTAGCATCAAAATCAGTCATTTCGTTATTTAACATAAATCCACAATCAGGGACCATAATGCCAGATCCAAATACTTGTTCAATAGTCGTTGTGTAGGATACCATATTACCCCATTTGTCTATAACACTAAAATGAGTTGTTTGTCCAATAGGATTATCTTCCTTCACTGTTACTTGAGAGGATTTTTCTTTCCCTTCATACTTCCATGGGTTTCCTTCTTTAACATTAGCTGTGGCTTTATCCGGATTAATAAGCTTTCTTCTTTCCTCTATATACTTTTCATCTAAAAGTCCTTTAGTTGGCACATCATAAAAATCTTCGTCCGCCATATAAGCTGCTCTATCCGCATAAGCTAAATGCATAGCTTCTGTTAAATGTTGAAGGTATTCCGGCGAATTAACACCCATTTTTTTCACATTGTAACCTTCCATTAATTTTAATATTTGTTGAACTGTTAAACCACCGGAACTTGGTGGAGCTGCACTTACAACTTTATATCCTCTGTACGTAGACTCAATAGGCTCTCTTTCTTTAACTACATAGTTTTTTAAGTCTTCTTCTGTCATTGTTCCGCCACGTTTTTGGACCTCTTTAACAAGAGCTTTACCAATTTTACCTGTATAGAATGCCTTAGATCCATTTTTCTGAATTAGTCTAAACGTCTTTGCCAAATCTGGTTGAGTAAGAGTGTCTCCCTCCTTTAGTAATTTCCCATTCGGAATAAATACGTTAGCAGCCGTTTGATACTTTTCAAGCTTCTGTTTGTTCTCTTTAATATATTGAGCTGTTGCCCAGTTAACTTTTACACCTTTTTCAGCTTGTTGAATAGCAGGGTCAATAACTTGAGATAGTTTCATTGTTCCATATTTATTGAGAGCTGTTTCAACCCCTTTTATTGTTCCTGGAACAGCTACTGCTTTTCCAGTCGTATGACGTTCTTCAAAGGGTGTAGGTTTACCGTTGTCATCTAAAAATAAATTAGGCGTTACATTTTGAGGAGCCATTTCTCGGCTATCAATCATTGTTATTTTTTTCTTATCTTTATTGTAAATCATCATAAAGCCGCCGCCACCAATTCCAGACATCATTGGCTCAACAACATTTAAAGACAGTTGAATAGCTGCAGCTGCATCAACTGCATTTCCCCCCTGTTCTAATATTCTTTTACCTGCTTCAGCAGCTAATGGGTGTGAGGCTGAAACTATACCTTTCGTAGCTCCCTTCTTCATTGAACTATCTACTCCAGGCACACTAGCAAATGCTGGTGTAATCAAGCAAAAAAAACTAAAAACTACTAAAATAAAGGTCTTTAAGTATTTCATAAATTTTTCTCCTTTAACTTTAAATTTCTTTTATATAATTATTGAATAAAGAATATAAAATTTGAATATTAAGAAATTTTATTGTTTAAATTGTCTAGATTACTTACTATTTCCTTTTTGTTAAATTGCCCTTCCCATTTGGATATAACAACAGCTGCAAGCGAGTTACCAACTACGTTAACGGCTGTACGTCCCATATCTAATAAACGATCAATTCCTGCGATAAATGCTAAGCCTTCAACTGGCAAGCCCACGGATCCAAGTGTCGCTAACAATACAACAAACGAAACCCCAGGTACTCCAGCTTTACCCTTGGATGTAATCATTAAAATGAAAATTAATGAAAGTTGCTGTCCAATAGACATATCAATTCCATACATTTGAGCAATAAAAATAGCAGCCAATGCTTGATATAGTGTGGAACCATCTAGGTTAAATGAGTAACCAGTAGGAATAACAAATGAGGTAATAGCTTTTGGGCACCCTATTTTCTCCATCTTGGTCATAATTCTTGGCAAGACCGTTTCAGAGCTTGCCGTCGTATATGAAAGGAGTAACTCATCTTTTAAAAATCTTAGAAAATGAAATATATTAATACCAGTCCATTTTGCAATAGCTCCTAAAATTACAACTACAAAGAAAGCCATTGTCCCATATGTAGTAATAACTAATTTGCTTAATGGAATTAACGATTGAACCCCAAATTTAGATACAGTAACACCAATTAATGCAAACACTCCAAATGGTGCAAATTTCATCACTGTATTTGTAACAGAAAACATAGCTTCAGCTGTACCTTGAAAAAATGCTAAAACTGGTTTTCCTTTCTCTCCAATAGCTGCCACTCCTAGACCAAATAAAACAGAAAAGAAGATAACGGCCAACATATCACCTTGTGCCATTGACTGAAAAATATTAGTTGGTACGATATGTACAAATGTTTCAATAAATCCACTATGTTGAGTCTGTTCTGCGGTACTAACGTAACTGCTAGTATCGGATTTCTCTAAATTAGCTTTATCTACTCCAGTGCCAGGATGAAATAAATTGGCAGCTAATAATCCAACGACAATAGCAATTGTTGTAACTATTTCAAAGTATAAAATTGTTTTACCGCCCAGTTTTCCAAGTTTCTTAATATCACCTACCCCTGCAACCCCCCCACGATACTTGACACTACAATTGGAACTACAATCATTTTAATTAAGTGAATAAAATATCGCCAATTGGTTGCAAAAACTCTGTTACCTTAGGACTTTCGAAGAAGATAGCTCCTACAACAACCCCTAAGACTAGGCCAATACATATTTGCCATGCTAATCCTATTTTTTTCATCAAGGTGCCTCCACTTGTATATAAATTTTCAAACGATATTTCTTATGATATCTACTATCCTTTAAAATCAAATAATATTGTCAGAAATACTTACATGAGATACCTAGAAAAAAAGTATTATCTAATATATAAGCTTTTCCCTTAGATCTTTTAATTCCACCTATACGGGAGCCATTATGTACATATAGTTAATTGTATCCTCCTCCTATCTCTACTTAGTAATTAAAGAGCACAAAGAAATCAAAACCCTCTTTTTTGTAAACCCTTTCATTTTAAGATTCTTAGGTTAAGACATCTTATTTAACAAGATTGGGAATTAAAATTCTTATTAATAAATAGTATATCGGTTGCTTTTTTTAAAAAAAATAGAAAAAAAAGAAAAAAAGCATGATGGTTGAATATGTGAATTTATATAAATCCTCATATTCAACCATCATGCTTAATTAATGTACCTATATCCACTTGTAAAGATTTTTTGGTCTCCCCATTTTTTGATAGCTTACAATTTTACTAACTTTCTCTTCTTGAATTAAATGAATTAAGCAACGATAAATTGTTGGGTAAGCTAAGCCTACTCCCTTTGTAATTTCAGAAATTGGACAAGGTTGTTTACAAGATTGTAAAAAAGTTGAAACGTTTGATATAGTCGTTTGGCTAACTCCTTTAGTTACAAAAACTTCTTCCTTTCCCTTTATTGCTTCAAAAAATCGTTTATGTAGTTGAATTCTGGAGATAAGGTCTGGTGCTTTTATTGGTTTTAACGCAAAATCTGTAGCCCCCTTATCTAAAAAGCGATTAGCTGTCTCCTGCCTCTCATCAACAGTTAAAACAAGTATGGGAACGTTTTTATCAAGCTTTCGAATTTCACAAACGGTCATTATCCCATCCATATCGGGCATATGAAAATCTACCAATACAATATCAATCTCATTCCTTGAAAATGCTTCTATTCCTTCTCTCCCATTTTTACAGGCTATTGCTGTCCAGCCTGCAAAATCACAAATTTCTTTTAGCATATAGCGTACTGATTTATCATCGTCAATGACTAAGATTCTCATCACTTCTTCCCCCTCATAGGTGAATCCAAAAAGTGGTTCCCTGTTCCAATTTACTCTCTAGAGAAACCTTTCCCTTATGCTCTTTAGCTACTTGATAAACGAAAGATAACCCTATTCCAGATTGATGCTTTGTACTATAACCTGCTTTCCAAACTTTTTCTTGCTCCTCAGTATTCATCCCCTTTCCATTATCTGAAACACCTAATGAAAGCTTATTCCCTTGAACTTTAGCCTTTATAGTAACCTTTCCTTCAGGATGTTCCATAATAGCATCAAAAGCATTGTTAATTAAATTCACTACAGCACGGGTAATACGAACTTTATTAATTAAAATTTTAATCTCCTCGGGATTATCCGGTAATTCTACATCAATCTTTTTATCAGTCCCACTTAACCGACTAGATAATATGTAATCTATTAATTCTTTTAATGAACAACTACTCATGTGGGAATTGTATAAAATTTCTGAAATCATTTCGTTCATAGATTTAATAGAATTAGTTACATTGTTACAATATTCCTCAATTTTCCCATTTTTATTATATAAATCAATTAAAGAAATCAATCCCTCTATGGAAGTTAATGGAGTTTTCAAATCATGTACTAAGCTTAAAACTTCTCTGTCAGAGCGAGCTTCAAGAGCCTCTAACTTTATAAGATGTAATTCTTGAATAACTCGCCATCTAACTAGATAACCCGTAAGTATGAAGGCATTCAGTAAAAATATTGAACATAATAAGATTGCGTATAACGAGAGGGTTTGGCTAAACCCCATTTCAATTGCCCATAGTTTGACCTTAGTCGAGATAGCCCCGTGACCAAACCCATAATTCGTAAGAAAAGGCACTTCGTCTAACCATTGTACTCCAAAAAGAATGTGGACAAGAATAAGTGATTTCATAAACAGATTCAATCGTCCCTTTTCTAATAAGTAAAGTAGGATAACAAAAAATAGTATAAGAATAGATCCAGTACCAAAATGATATTTGTTCCTAATAAACAAATTTGTCATTGTATAGGAAAGTGGGATAAAAGTAAGGGGAATAGTTAGCTTGATCCAATTTCTCTGTACCAGTTCTCCAATTTGATCCCCTAATAATACAGCACCTAGATATACAGGTAAGACGTGGATTGTATTAAACATTACTAATAAAAAGGCCATCAATAAGAGGGTATTCCCATTGGGATTTTCTTGCATATGACTAATAAACAGGTGTAATCCTTTATATCCTGAGCTTAACCATTGTGGCATAGTAATTCCCATGAGGATTAAAAGTAGTGATAACCATATTAATTTGTTATTAAATATCTTAATCATTCATTTTCCTTTCTAGCTAAAATAATTACTCTAATTACAATGAAATACTTGATATGTTTTTTTTCTTAAAATCAAATTATATATAGCCATCATTATTAATCACGTAATTAAAGTAATAATTGCTTACCCTCAAGATTTTTTTGCATGTCATAAAACACTGTTTTAACACCTTGTATTGATGAGACGTATCAAACGTGTAAATAATATTTTAAGTTTATCCACTAATACCCCCTTATCAATAATGGCCTTGTACTGATGTAAATCTTTCTTATTAAACTTTTTGTGATTATTTTTACTGTTATACTTATTAACCTTAATTTATTAAACGATAAGATAACGACCTCTTACAATAGTTCTCCCAAAAAAATTGAGGTCCTATAAATCATTTTACTAAAATAAAGGGGAAGCCTACTTTTTTTCTTTTTTTTCTCTTTTTTAACACAGATGTAGTTTTACATTATGTTAAGTAGATAAATTAGTTCTTTTTCTACAAAATAGATAAGTATTGAAATATTTTCGAATAAAATGTGTTGATAATTATATTTGTTAATATTATGAAATTACCTATCTATTCAGCAAAGCTATAGTTTTTTTATTTATATTACATATTATAATAATTTACATTTTAAATACGTTACTAAAGGAAGGATCTTTTTGTCACTATTAAGAACAGATTTAAAAAACAGACGACCTTTTGGTCGTCTGTTTTTCAGAAATGGCATGTTTGTTAAAACTACAAGGCCAATCCTAATTGTATTCCTTTATATAAACCTGGAGTTGACAGGAAAATGCATTTACATCAAAAATATCGGTAAATAGATATAATTCTAAACAGTGAATTACATGTAATTTGTTTTCAAGTATAAAGTTCTTTAATTGAAGCATTTTCTCATTTCGATTTTTATTTGTGAAGGATAAAGTTAAGTAATTTCCTGGGGGAAGGATAGAGAACAAATCTTTATTTTTAAGATAATCCTCTTTATTTATTAATTCAAAAACAAATGTTGGTGTTGGATAACCTGTTTCATCAATAAAATATAGAGTTCCACTTTCATAAATGCTTTTTATTTTATAGTTCTCCATTAAACAATCTAAAGTCGAATAATCTAGTAAATCCGATGACTCTGTTCCTTCAGTAGAAGGTGTAGTCATCAAGTAACGCTCTTGAAAATGTGTTAATTTAAAATCTTCATCATTCATTATATTGAATGAATCATCGATTCTTTTCCTGAGAACATCGATTTTATTTTTAGCTGAGTTTAATTGATTTATTTGTGCATCAATATCCTTCTTCTTTTGCTCTAAGAAAAATAGCAATTCTTCAGTATTTGCAGAAGAAAAAATTTTCCGCATTTCTTCAATACTTACATTCAATTGACGTCCAGCCTTAATAATATCAATATGAATAAATTGTTCAGCAGAATAATATCTATAGCCAGTACTTTTATTAATGTATGCAGGCATAAGAATTTTTTCTTTATGATAATATCTTAAAGCTTTAATGGATAAGTTCTTAAGTTTGGAAGTTTCACCTATGGAATATAGTTTAGACCTTTTTTTCATATTACCCCTCGCATAAATCCTAATTAGTCATTGCAACTATAATATTGACAGGTTTTAAATAAGAATGCCTCTAATTAAAAGATATAGGTAGGTGTTCATTGAATTTTATATTGTGGCAATCTGACACAACCCAGTTGATAAATGCCTTCAACTGGGTTGATCCTAACATATCTCCTTAAAAGAGTTTAACAGGTAACTGTTTCAAACCACGAATTATAAGGCTTTGCCGCCATTCTAATTCAGACAGTTCAGCTGCAAGAGTAAGATTTGGGTATTCCTCGAGCAAAACCCGAATGGCAATTTCCCCTTCAAGTCGAGCCAGTGGAGCACCTAGGCAATAGTGAAGACCTTTTCCAAACGCAAGATGCGGACTTTTTTCTCTTGTAATATCAAGAGTACCAGGTTTCGCAAACACCGCCGGATCATGATCAGCTGATGCAAGTGAAACAATAACGTGGTCTCCCTTCTCAACCTGCTGGCCCATAAACGTAAAGGATTCTTTCGCCCAACGATCCGTACTGAACTCAACCGGTCCATTAAAACGTAGCAATTCCTCAATAGCCTGAGCCACAAGGGAAGGGTCTGCTTTTAGCAACGCAAGTTGCTCTGGGTGTGTAAGCAGAGCCAGTAAACCGTTGGAAATGAGATTTACAGTCGTTTCATGTCCTGCCACAATAAGAAGCATAACGACTCCATACAATTCACTTACGGTTAACCGGTCTCCTCCTTCCTCAGCTTGAATTAAATAAGACATTAAATCTTCTTCAGGAGACACACGCTTTTGTTCGATCAATTTCTCCAAATAAGCCACAAATTCCATATTAGCTTCGTCATATTGAGAATCATCATTTATGTCCACCAGTGCGTTGGACCAGCGTTGGAAATCAAGTTGATCTTCAGATGGGATGCCAAGCAATTCACAGATGACTCTAATTGGAATTGGAAACGCATAAGCTTTAATAAAGTCAACCGTTCCTTTTCCTCTCATGAGCTTAGCTTGTTCGCTTGCAATCTCCTCAATACGCCCCCTTAACTTCTCGATCCTTTTTGGTGTAAATCCACTTTGTACTAGGCTGCGTAGGCGATGATGATCCGGTGGATCGACAAAAAGCATACTTCGAGCGATTGGCGGTAAATTTTCATCCGTCATTTCGTCAGGAAAGGCAGTCCGCATATCTTTTATAAACCTCTTATCTTTTAATACGGCTTCTGCCGCCTTATAAGTAAAAGCCATCCATGTATTGTTTCCATCGTTAAGCATTTTCACTTTTGCAAAAGGTTGGTGTGGACGAATTTTCTTGTAATAATCATAAGGGTTTTGGTGAAACTGTTGTGAAAATAAATCAAGCGATTTAATATCCATAAGTATTTCCCTCTCTTTCTAAACTCCGTCTTTTTATCATATCCGCATGTTTAAGCATTCTTTTCCTTAAATCGTGACAGCATATAACTAGTGACAGATATATGCTCTGTTAAAAATACTTTAAACTTTTCTATGCCACAGGACTTGTCAATAGCTACTGTATGATAGTGCCGTACGATTATATGTGGATAAGATTTTATTGATGAAATGCTCATCTGTTATGAATTCACCGAAGTTTCCCATCGTATTAATTGAGTTGCTTTATTTCAGGATAAACACTTTTTCGGACCTCACGAAATAATACAATCCATATCAAAACACCCCTTCTATTAATTTATAACTTAAGTTTAATGTCTACCCTAAGAGGAGAGTCAATGTTGTTTTTTGTAGAAGGATTAGATTAAATTTTTGGTTTGCTATACAAAATAATATTGTCTCTATTAGAACAACCCCATTTGAATATGTATTAATTAGTTTATTGTATCAATATTGCTAATTAACTTAACAAATAGTTTTTGTACTTATGTTGACTACTTAGTGTAAACAAGATGTGTCCATCTCTCATTTTTAACAAAATATATAAAAAAAGATAGTATGCTATGGATTATTTTAAACATGATAACTACATTGTATTAGAGCTACCCATGCAGATTTATGAAAAAGTTATGACTGTTAAAAGAGAATTTAAAAATTCTTTTCAGATGGTTCACCCCACAGATGTTACAATTGCTGGATTTAGTGGAGTAGGGTTACTTGATTCTAGTCAAGAACTACATGTAGCATTCAGCATTCTTGACAATATAGTTTTAACAATAAAAACCTCATTTTTAGAAGTTGCAAGATTTCCTTCTAAGAATATATTCTTCTTTTTATTGCTTTAAATCAAAATGACTCACTCTAAATTTTAAACTTTTATGATTAACCGTGTAATTTTATTTTCATAGTATCTCTTCTGAGGAAAGAATAACCCATTCTAATCTCTTATATTAATATTGGCTAATTGTTGTTTGAAATCCCAGTCTTTAGGTTTTTTCTTATCATCGAACCACAAGGTTCCTCCTAGTATCCAATATTCACGATATTCCTCAATAGTTGTTTCTAATTTCGTGTCGTCATATCCCGGTTGAAAACCGCAGCAATTACAGATTAGTCCTATATTGGGTAGCCCTTTTCGATTGTACAGTGGTCTTGATAAATAGCCATATCCACAAACTAAACAAACGTAACACCTTCTCTTCCTAAAAAGCTTAAACAATTGAGTGGTTCACTCCTTTTCATAGTGACTAAAAGATTTCAGAATTAGGTTATAAAGTTTTTAGAATCTTACTATTAATTTTCAAATAACTTTACATATTGAGGTTCTTTCTCTCGTAAATAACATGATTTTTCCATATTCTTAAGCTTTAGCTTTATTTATCTTAATATAAAATCAACTTTTAAAGGCGTACGTAAGGGCAATTTAATGTATATTTTCTAAAGAAGAATTTAGATTTATTGAAAACGTATTCGAAAAGTAAAAAAGAAAATGATAATAAGTCTTTTTGAGAACTTCATTATAAAAATTTTTAAGATAATAACAAATCTGCCCAAACGTACGTATTCAGCTTCAAAATACTTTGTTACGATGTGTCTTGATTAATAGATTGAGAGGAGAAAGATATGTCTAAATTGTTGTATAAAATAGGAGGTTGGTCTGCCAGAAACAAATTCAAAGTTCTTGGTGGGTGGATTATTATAATGGTTGCTATTCTAACCATTGCGTTTACATTAAAACCAACATTCAATGATGATATGGCTATTCCAGGTACACCTTCTGAAAAAGCAGGTAATATCATTTCTAAAGAATTTCCATCTGCACCTAAGGCGGGATCAATAAGGATAATCTTCGGTGCCGGTGAAAATGAAAAACTTACTTCAAAAGAAAATCGAGAAACTATCTCAGACACCTTAAATAAAATATCACAAGATAAAGCAATAAAATCTATTACTAACCCTTATGAGGTGGGGACTATCAGTAATGACGGTACTGTTGCATATGCCGATATTACTTACAAGAAAAAAGCTGAAAATATAACAGAGAAATCCAAGAAATTAGTTAAAGATAGTGCTAAGATAACAGAATATAAAAATATCCAAACAGAATTAAGTGGAGATATTACACTCTCTTCCCTTGAGATTGGTGGCGTATCTGAGGTAATTGGAATTGTGATGGCTTTTATCGTACTAGCTGTAATGTTTAGTTCATTTCTAATTGCAGGATTACCAATTTTCACAGCTTTAATAGGACTAGCTGCGAGTTTAGGGATTACATTCCTATCTACTAAATTCTTCGATATCTCATCCGTAAGTATGACGCTATCAATCATGATTGGTTTAGCAGTTGGTATTGACTATGCATTATTTATTTTCTCTAAGCACAGACAACAACTATCAGAAGAGATGGATATTCACAAATCCATTGCCCAAGCAACAGGGACAGCTGGAGGAGCTGTGGTATTTGCCGGTTTGACTGTAATCGTAGCACTTTGCGGATTAACCGTAGTTGGTGTTCCTTTCCTTGCGACGATGGGGTTAACTGCAGCTATTAGTGTGTTGATGGCTATACTTATTTCTATCACGTTAGTTCCAGCTATTTTAGCTTGGACAGGTAATAAAATGAGACCCAATCGTAAAGTTTCAGGCATTTTTCAATTCATTTCTAAAAAAAGGGAAAAAAATCATAATCAATCAACCAACTGGTGGGGAAGATTCCTCAAACGTCAGCCATTGCTGATTACGATTATTGGTATTTTGCTTCTATTGACCGTGAGTGTACCAGCACTTCATCTAAGACTAGGTCTTCCTGATAACGGCATGAAAGGTGAAAATACACCTGAAAGACAAGCTTATGATTTAATGGCAAAAGGGTTTGGTAAAGGAGTTAACGGTTCACTCGTTGCGTTGATTGATGCATCTGACATAGATGGAAACAAAATGAATAAAATCAACAACATGGCTAAAAAGTTAACAAGATTAGACAATGTAGCTAGCGTAACTCCTGCGGTACCAAGTGAGAACGGGAAATATGCCATTGTTAATATTACTCCTAAAACGGGACCTAACGACAAAGAAACAACAGATTTAGTACATGATATCCGCGATGTTACGTTAGCAGATAGCAAAGAGAGTCCATATATATATGTCACGGGTATTACGGCAGTCAATATTGATATAGCAGAAAAACTGAATGAAGCCATACCGGTATTCGCTAGTCTAATTGTAGGATTTGCTTTCTTGTTACTACTAGTTATATTCCGATCACTGCTTGTTCCTCTGACGGCGGTTTTAGGCTTCCTATTGACAATGACAGCTACGCTAGGGTTTACGGTATTCGTTTTACAAGATGGTTATTTAGGTGATTTATTTGGAATTCCAGCCAAAGGACCAATTTTAGCTTTCTTACCAGTTCTTGTAATAGGTATCTTGTTTGGCCTTGCTATGGACTACCAAGTCTTTCTTGTTAGTCGTATGCGAGAAGAATATGTGAAAACAGGGAATGCAAGAGAATCTGTTCAAGCCGGTATCAAATTCAGTGGACCTGTTGTTACTGCTGCTGGATTAATCATGATTTTCGTGTTTGCAGGTTTCATATTCCCAGAAGACTTACAGATTAAATCAATGGGATTGTCTCTCGCATTTGGTATTCTCTTTGATGCCTTTATTGTTAGATTAACCATTATCCCAGGTCTTATGATACTGATGGGTAAAGCATCTTGGTACTTACCAAAATGGTTAGATAGAATTATTCCAAATGTCGATATTGAGGGGGATAGCCTAAACGAAATATTAGAAAAGGAAAAAAAGGAAAAAAATAAAAAGCATAGCCTAGGATATGAAAAATAACAAAAAGACCTCTACTTTATATGTAGAGGTCTTTTTGTTACTTGTTGCTACTCAACAAATGTATTTTAAACACTTAATTTTTTGATTAGATAGATTGTAAAAAGAGTTACCGTTTTTGATTCATTAAATCTTGGCTTTCTATATGTATGATTTAGAATAGCTTTGAAAAGAAGGTCCTGCTTAAAGCGAAAAAAGAAGAAATAATTCATCTCCTCTTTTTTCGCTTTATAAATGGAGGATACCTGATTGAATGGCTACAGCTACAGCTTCAGTTCTTGAATCTACTCCTAATTTGTTATAAATACTGGTTAACTTTGACTTTACTGTTCTTTCTGCAATTCCTATATCATAAGCAATTTCTTTACTTGTAGAGCCACGTGCCACAGCTTGTAAGATAGTTAGTTCTTTCTGGGTTAATACTACTTTAGCTTTACTTTGATCTTTAAGAAGTTTTGTTTTATAATTTTTGATTCGTTCTGTGATTTCAGGTTGTAGCAAAGCCTCTCCCCTAATAGCTGAATCAATGGATTCGAATAGATTCTCCACGTTTGTATCTTTTAATAAATATCCTTTAGCACCTGCTTCAATCCCCTCCATCATCAATTGATCCTCGTTATAAGTAGTGAGGATAATGATAGGTATTCCAGGGTTGGTTCTTCCCATCTCCTTAATTGCTTCTAATCCACTCATTACCGGCATGTACAAGTCCATCAAAATTACATCTGGCTTTAACTTCTCTACTAGATCTATAGCCATTCTTCCATTTTCAGCTTCTCCTACTATGGCATATTTATCACTTGTTTCAATAAGCATCTTAAGACCTTCTCGCACTACAAGATGATCATCTACAATTAATATTCTATGTTGCATTTATTTACTCAGCTCCTTGCAGAGGGATGTTAATTTGTATATTTGTTCCCTTATCTTTCTCGCTATCAATATCTACTTTTCCTCCTATAATGCGTACCCTTTCTTGAATACCTAACAAGCCATAGTGACTCCCCTTGCCTATCTTCATATCAATATTAAAACCGATCCCATCATCCTTTACCAAAAGAGAGAGGATTCCATCCTTTTCCTCAATCTTTATCCAAACATTTGTTGCTTTTGCATGACGTGCTATATTTGATAAGCATTCAGTTATAATGCGTAAGCAGTGTTCGGATATTGTACTGGAAAGTTGCTTCATAATCCTGAAATTAACGTGACATTCTAGTCCGGTTGCGTCAGTAAAATGCTGTACTTCATCTATAATACATTGTTGGAAGTCATACTCTTCCTTAGTATGCAGACGTAAATTATCAATCGCTAGTCGTGCATCAGCTAATGTTTCACTAACTCTCCTCTTAGATTGGACGACAATTTCTTTGGCTCGTTCATCATTCCCCTTATTAAGATGAATATTAGTCGCTTCCAATTGCATCTTTAGTCCAGCCAATCCTTGTGCCAACGTATCATGTAAATCCCTTGCTAATCTTTGGCGCTCATTATGTAGCGTAAGCCGTTCAACTTGTTGATGAGCCAATTCAATTTCTTCTAAAATATGCTGTGTCCGTATTCTAGCGTTAACTTGATTAAAAAATATAACAGCATAAGATACAATAACGACCATGATCGGTAGAGTTACAATCAAAAATGTGTCAATGGATTTAAACGGGACAATAACCAAAGTGTTTATAGTGAATAAAACAAGAATAATCAAGAGGAGATAGTTTTTTTTGCGTCCTGTGGTTCCAATTACTTGTCCAATTAATAATGGGTAAAGGGTAATGATTACTACAGGCGTACTTAACATAAAAAAGGCACTGATATATACAATAAATGATTGTAATACGAAATATAACCAATACCTTCTTGGTAAAAATAAGTTAGAATAACAGTAAATAGTGGCAAAAAGTATGAGAAGTATCGAGAAAATCACACGTCGCTCTATTGGAACTGCAGTTTGAATTTGTAATATTAAGGATATGGTGTAAGCTATCAATATCCATATTAGCCCAGGCAATCTTGCAGCCATCATATTGTTATATTCCTTCTCATTCGGTGTTCTCTCGTAAGATGTCCTATTCATAATTACTTCACTTCCTTTAGTAATAAACATAATACAAATTCTCTATTAATGTATGCCCTTAAGGGCAATCAAAATTTCCACCTGATAGTAATAGCTTGCACTAAAATACCATTCATTTAATTACTCCAAAAAGCAATGAATATGTAATATAAAAAGCTTTGCGAGATCTTTCGCAAAGCTTTTGTAACTCTGTGTATTATCGTACCAACCGTTTTATTTCTTCTATACTTAATCCTGTGAATTTCACAATATCTTCTAATGGCATCCCATTCTTATGCATGTCGCGAATCAACTGAATTTTCCCTTCTTCTAATCCTTCTTCTCGCGCATGGGCTAACTTGGCTTGTTCATCAAGTAATAGCTTTTCTCGTGCTTCATATGCACTCCGAAAAGAAGAATCATGACTCATATTTTCCCATTTATCCATCGCTTTTTGTAAAATTGGATCTTGATTCATTGCAATCTCCTCCAATGTTTGTGTTAAATGTTCATCTTCATGAGCCGGTAATAATAAAATCCAACGAACAAATGCGTTTTCCCATGGATTTACTTTTTCTTCACGCCATTGTTTCACAAGCTTTGGAATTTCCACAAAGTGAATTTCAATATCATCACTTAAAACACGTTGCTTTTGTGTATTCCATAACTGGCCTGTTGTGTGGAATTCTTCATCCGAAGGAAATAGAATAAAATCTAATAAATTAATGGTAATAGTTTTTCGTAAGGAGCGATAGGGCATCCCTTCTTGCATTTGGGAAGTATATAATTTGCTCCAATAATACAAAGAACGCTTAATCATATCATGCGTATTACGAAGTTGTATTTCTATATTCACTTGTGTCCCATTATTTAGTGTGGCTAATAAGTCTAAGATGGACAATTTATCATCTTCGTAAGCTTTATGAAGATGTGGATCCTCTAATTGGAGAGACTTAATAGGTGCATCTAAAGATTTTTCTAAAACGGCATTTAGAAAACCAGTTAATATATCCTCACTGCCTTTGGTACCGAATAATTGTTTAAAAGCAAAATCGATTCGTAAGTTGACTAATTTTGTGGACATAGGTTTCTCTTCCTATCTATCTTATTTCTTACTCTTATTTTATAAGATAGATTGAAGTGTTTGCAAATGTCTACGACAAAATAATCTCTTTATGTACAGTATTATATTACACTTCTGGTATCCTTCAACATGTTCCCTCTGTATTTAGTGCTGGAGGCATGTTTGTTCTGCAATCTCTTATTCATTTTATTGTTCCTTCTGGAAGTGGACAAGCTGCTTTAACTATTCCTATTATGGCTCCTTTGGCGGATTTAGTTGGTGTGACTCGACAGACGGCTGTTCTTTCTTTTTCAATGGCTGATGGAATTGGAAACATCATTTTTCCTACTTCAGGGTATTTTATGGCTACCATTTCCCTTGCCGGAATCCCGTGGATACGTTGGGTAAAATGGATTTGGCCATTAATTTTAATACAATATGGAATTGGAATTATAGCTGTAATTATCGCTCATCTGATTAAATATGGCCCCTTTTAGTAATTACCCTGTACTTCTTATACGAGGAATAATAATAAAGAATGTAAATAAGGTTAGTGAATATATCATGCACTAACCTTATTTACTACATAACCGTGATCCATAAGCCTATACTCTTCTTAGATTCGGTATATTTCTAGTTAAGTCAGGTATGAAGGCACCCTCGCGAGTGCCCCCCCCTTAAGAACCGCACGTGACAGATTCCCCATCATACGGCTCAAGCCTTCTTTTTATCCGAACAACTTCTCTATTAATGATTGTTGAACCACCTTGTTCAATTGCTTTAAATTAATCTGAAGTTACTAGTTTCTTAATTGAATCTTCAATAACCCTTTGATATAGATTGCTGTTCTGCATATCGACATATAATTGCTCTAATTAAACAAAAAAGTGGCACTAAATATAAAAAAAAGGCATAGGGGATATATCCCGTACTAACTGACAGTATAACTGCTGGAAAAGTTGCAGCAATATTCCAAGGGATTAAAGGTGCAATAACTATGGCCGTATTTCCAATATCAAGGGCAAGATCGGATTTATCTGTATTTTTATCTCCATAGATCTTACGCATAAACTGATGTGATGTTATGATTGCAAATGTTTGACTACACCCAAAGAAACAGCCAACGACACTGGTTAATGTGGTTGCAAAAAAGCTTCCAAATCTGATACTAATTTTTTCAACAATACTTTCAAATTCTACTAGCAAGTTAGTGCTTTCAAATATTCCTGCATAGCAAGATGAGATCATGACTACCAGTATAGATTTTACCATTGATAATACCCCACCTCCGTGCAAAATATCGGAGAGGCTACTAGTAGGATCTATATTATAACCAAAAATCATAAAATGAATTAACTCACCAACAGATCTAGACTGAAATAAAATACTCTCGCCAAAAGCAATAATGATGCTAACACCTAAGGCAATACGTACATCCATTTTAAATACGACAAATAGGATTATTACAATTGCAGGAATTAGAACAGCAAAATTCAGGTTATAGAAAGTTTTAAGTTCAGTGCTAGTATTAAGAAAATCAACATGAAGAGGATTTTTTACTGATAGTACTAGGTAAATACTAATAACTAAGAGAAACGGTATAATGGTAGTAACAAACATTCTCTTTAAATTCGCATAAAGATTGGTTTCTGTCAAAACTGCAACTAAGTTGGCACTAGAAGACAATGGAGAACTTCTCTCACCTATATAGGCTGCTGTTATGATTGCACCAGCTGTTAAATCTAAATTAATGTGACTTGCTTTAGCCATAATCATGAATACAATACCAATTGTTCCCACTGTTCCGAAAGATGAGCCAATTACTAATGAAACCACACAAGTAATTAAAAAAGTAGAAATAATGAAAAATTGTGGATTAATAAATTTAATCCCGTAATAAATAAAAGCAGGAACCGTTCCACATGCCATCCAAGTAGCCGTTGAAACTCCTAATAATATTAGAAGAATATAAAGTTGATTGGTTTTAGATGCTCCTTTCAAAACCATAAATAAAATAGATTTCATATCGAACCCTCTTTTAAAGGCAAGTAATGATAGGATAACTAATCCTAATATAAGAGGGTATAAAATGTTAATTTCTTTAAAGACGCTAAAAATTAACATAATAAATATAGTTAGAAATGAAATAAATATTCCCATAAAACTCTCTCCCTTATAATGATTAGTATCATTTTACTATCCAGACATTTATAATAAAAATATCTAAATAGTATATAATTAATATTTATAAGGAATAAATCCAAATTGGAGATGTTTATTATGGATATTAAACAACTGATTTATTTTTTGACTATTGCTGAAGAAGAAAGCATTACTAAAGCAGCTACTCGATTACATATGGCCCAACCACCACTTAGTAAACAATTAAAAATGTTGGAAGAAGAACTAGAGGTAAAATTGATCGAAAGAAACACAAGAAATTTTAAAATTACAGATGCGGGAAAAAGGCTAAAGTACAGGGCAAAACAGATTATAGAGCTAACTGAAGAAACAATCAAAGAATTAAAGGATTACGATGAAGGAATTCGTGGAACCTTAAGAATTGGGACACTTGCATCTACTGGTGATTCAATTTTACCTGCACGAATATTTAACTTTAATCACTTATATCCTAATATTAGTTTTCAGATTAAACATAGTAGTACACCAGAGATTTTAGATATGTTAACAAAAGGAATAATAGATATTGGCATAGTTCGCACTCCCATTGATAAGGAGTATTACAATTCAATTCTCTTACCTGAAGAACCTATGGTTGCAGTGACAGGTGGTACACCCTTTTGGAAGCAAAACGAACCATCGATAACTTTATCAGACCTCACAGATCGGCCACTACTTGTACATAATAGATATGAGAATATGATTACGCAGGCGTGCCAAAATAATGGATTCGAACCTAATATAATTGGGAAACTTGACGATACTAAATCGATTCTACTCTGGGCAAAAATGGGCATAGGAACGGCTATTGTCCAGAGAGATTGGCTAGAATTATTTAAAAATGATGATTTAAAGTATAAGGAAATAGCAGAAGCCTCATTAGTTACGCAGACTGCCATAGTTTGGATGAAAAATCAGTATATGTCCTCTGCTTCACGCCACTTTATTGAAACATTTTTTACAGATTGAACTTTATTATTACGGAATCTCACAGTTTAGGGAGATAAATATTTCCTTCTTTTATATTTTTATATAGGTTGTGGTGCAAAAAACATTCGCTAGAAAAATAAAGCATTAGGTTCCCTTGAATTACTAGCTTATGAGGCTAACCCAAACAGTTGATGGATGAATTTTTTTCTACTTTGGGCAGACTTCACCTCTTGGTAAACTTGCTTCTTTTTCAGCATATGCATAACTTCTATGCCATTCAGTATGTAAGTGGCTGTACGAAATGATTTCAACCCTAACATCGAACGAACACGCTTCTTAATAAAACGGTGATCTTGTTCCACGATGTTATTTAGATACTTTATCCGCCTTATTTGGATGCCTACGGGCATCTTTTTCTCTCTCTTCAACTCTTCAATAGCCACAGGATAGACCGGATTCTTATCGACTGTTATGACACGGGGCATCGAAACATGAAAAGACCGCAAAGCTTTCTTGAAAAAGCGTTTTGCAGCCTTATGATCTCTTGTTTTGCTTAAATAAAAATCAATCGTATTTCCTTTTGAATCAACGGCACGATATAGGTACATCCATTGACCTTTTACCTTAATATACGTTTCATCCACTCTCCAGGAATCATTGATTAGCTTAAGATGACGCCGTACTCGTTCATCTAGTTCAGGACCATACTGATGAACCCAACGCATAATCGTTGTATGAGCAATCGATAATCCGCGTTCTTCCATCATTTCGACTATATCACGAAAACTGAGATTGTACCGTAGGTACCATCTCAAGGTTAATAAAATAAGATCAGGTTGATAATGTTTCCATTTGAATAGATTTTACTTTTTCATACTAATCGCATCCCCTTTTTTAGGGTACTAGTATCAGTATGTCCAAGTTTGGAAGGCTACTTGCATATGTTTTTAAATTTTCGCACCAGAACCGTTTATCCCACACTGTTTTTAATATTATTAATCCGTCTATGTTTTTTCTCCAATAGTTTTTCAATATAACCTGTACCAAATAGAACACCAGCTACAATAAATACAAATCCAATTAATTGTGAAATTGTAATTGTTTCATTTAAAAAAATAGCTGAAAATACAAGACCAAAGAATGGAACAAAGTTGTTAAATATAGCTGTTTGTCCTGCACCTATCTGTTGAATAGCTGCATTAAAAACAATATATCCAATTCCTGTTGCCACTAACCCTGATACGATAAATAAAAAGTAAATAAATAAAGGTGCAGAAGTCATTTCACTAACTCCCCCAGGTTCGGTTATAAAACTAATAATCAACAATCCAATTGATCCAGTTAGGTACATTATTGTTGTTACCTGTTTTGAATCAAGGGTTTCTGTTGCCTTTTTCACGAAAATAAAACTAATGGCTTGGACAAACATAGCAATAAATAAAATTAATTCTCCCCGAGATAATTGCATGTTACTGAATGATCCACCCTGAATAAAGAAGACGCCGGTTAATGCTAGAATAAAACCAATCACTCGTAATTTTGTTAATTGTTCACCTAAAAAGAGAACAGCGAGTATTGCAGTTGTGGATGGAACTAATGCAAGAATTAAAGAAGCATTCGAAGCGTCAATCATTGTTAAACCTACTGCTATAAGCAAGTGGTGTGAGATGACACCGAATAACATTCCAAGTAATGTATAAATCCATTCCTTTTTCGATAGACGACGAAATGATTTCCCCAGAACGATTATGATTAATGCTGTAATCCCAGCCATCATAATTCGAAAAGCTGTCATGGTTTGAGGGGGTAAATCTTTAACCAATACTTTAATTATAACAAGATTAAGTCCCCAAATAGCTGTAACAAAAAATACTAAACTGTAAGTTAGTAATAAGCGTTTTTGATTCACAAGTTATTCCTCCATTTTCCAAGTGTAATTCTATGTTCAACTATAAGTGCTATATTACTTTAATCTGTGTATAACACTCAATACACTTCTATAACACTTAACCTTTGTGTTTTTATCTGTGGAACTTCTGTATAAAGACATACTTAATAACCTTTTATTCTTATGTATGAATAGATTTCATTCAAATGTTAAAATAAATATATTAACATCTGCTATATGAGATAAATCTATAACGCTAAATAAATGTATAACACTTAGGAGGATTTATGGTGCAAATTGATATTCAACGAAATAGAGGGGGATCACTATCTAAACAAATATATCAATCTATTGTTGACCGAATCCGTTCAGGGCTTTTGGAAGAAGGATCGAAGTTGCCTTCTGTACGTAATCTTTCTAAACAACTGGAAGTAAGTTTGGTTACAGCTGTCAAGGCTTACAAACAATTAGAACAAGATGGATTTGCTACTTCTATTCAAGGAAAAGGAACTTTTGTAAAAGCAAAAATAAGTGAGAAAAAGAAAGAAGAAGCAATACCTTCATACGATTGGCAATTATCACTTCAAGATTATCTACCAAGATCCCAGTTTGCTCGTTATCATATTGCTCCCCAAAAAGTTCATCTTTCATCGTCCATGATAGATCCTAAACTACTTCCGAACAGATATTTTGAGCATGAGGTACAACAGGCCCTTTCGGAGAATCCAGAGTTATTGTCTATGTACGGGAATGTTCAAGGCGATAATCAACTAAGGAGTGAAATGTCCGCCTATTTAAAAAGGTCAGGGGTTACTTCTTCACCAGAGAATATCTTGGTTACAAGTGGTCTTCAACAAAGTATAGATCTTGTTGCTCGTACATTTGTTGGACCCGGGGATGTGGTGGTAATGGAAGCACCTACATATCCGGGGGCAATTGATATTTTTCGGGGGAGAGGTGCTACCATACTTACAGTGCCTGTTGATAAAGATGGAATGCGAATAGATATACTCCAAAACGTGTGTGAAAAACACAAACCAAAAGTTATCTTTACAATTCCTACATTTCATAATCCAACAGGTGTTGTTATGTCGCTAAAACGACGTAAGCAGTTACTTGATATAGCCGGGAGTATCCATTGTATTGTTGTGGAGGACGATCCATGCAGTGAGATTTATTTTGAAAAAAAACCACCTGTCAACCTTAAAAGCATGGATCAGTTTGGTAATGTAATTTATTTAAGGGGATTGAGCAAAACGATTGCACCGAGTTGTAGAATAGGAATATTAACAGCTTCCGGCTCTATTTTCAATCGTTTATTAGCTGCAAAAGCAAATGCTGATTTAGGAAGCCCTTTACTTACACAAAAGGCTATTCTTCCCTTGATTAACTCTAAAAGAATGATAGATCACTCAAAGAAGTTGAGAACGGCTTTAAAAATCCGAAGAGATTTAGCTCTTGCTTTACTGACAAGTCTTTCTCCTGAGGATGTATCTTGGACGATACCAGAAGGAGGATTAAATTTATGGATCAGTTTGCCTTCTTGGGTTGATAGCCACCTTCTTTTATCAGAAGCAAAAAAACAACAGATAACATTTTTACCAGGATCAGCATGTTATCCAGCAGGGCAAGAAAATAATCATTTGCGTATTAGTTACTCATATATAAATGAGGAACTATTAACATATGGAATTACAACATTATGTAATATCTTTCATGCTGCGATTTCATCCGAAAAAATAAGTGAAAATAGGCCGGATTTTTAAATTGAGTTATTCCTTGAAAAATAAAATAGATTGTTAGAAAGAAGAGAGAAATAAGCAAACTGTTTACGTTTTGGTTACTTCTCTCTTGTGCTTGAAAGAATCACCATTGTAAATTGTTTAAGAAAGATAAAATGTCAGCTTGGATTTCTTCTTGATCTTCACCTAATGTCATTAAATGCCTTGAATTGGAATAACCCTTTACACTTTTCCTTTCCGAAGATACATTTTGATAAATATAATTAGCACTTTCTTTATATAAGACTTCATCTAATTCTCCATATAAAATACATATGGACTTCTCAATTCTCGACAACCCTTCCATTGTTAAATCAATGTATTCCTTAAACTGTAAT
>Ga0268253_10000082_pt1 | contig 25470 bp, 19 predicted proteins | sample AgamicMgMarz_FD_200250 | JGI IMG/M metagenome (GOLD analysis project Ga0268253, IMG submission 200250) | Agave microbial communities from Guanajuato, Mexico - Mg.Ma.rz (v2) (version 3) | ecosystem: Host-associated > Plants > Phyllosphere > Phylloplane/Leaf | place: Guanajuato, Mexico... | reverse complement strand
CGCTGCGCGGTCGCGCGCGCCAGCTCGTCGCTGGACACGACCTCTTCCTCGAGCAGCACCTGCTCCGGCGTGCGACCGGTCTCCCGGGCCCGAGCGATCGCCGCGTCGACGCGTTCCCGCTCCGCGAGGCCGAGCTCGGCGATCACCGCCGGGATCGAGCGCGACACGGCCATGCGCCGCGGCGGGGTGAGCCCTTCGACGGCCTCCTCGGATGAGGCGTCGTCAGATTCGCTGGGGCCACCCGGTACGGCGCGTAGCGCCGACCCGCCTGGCTCCTCGCTCATCGCGCGTCCGCGACCGCTTGGGTGAGACTGTCCGAGTCGACGTAGCCTTCGATGATCCGCGCGCGGCCCGTCCGATCGATGAGCACGATGGACGGCGTCTGGGAGACGCCCAGGTCCTCCACGAGCTTGCCGTAGCGCTCGACCGCAGCCACGTCGTCGGTCAACACGACCGCCTTGGTGCGCTGATCCACGCTCCGCATGACGGCGGCCATGGCGCGGTCGTCGAGGCCACGGGCGTTGCGGAACAGGATCACGACCTTCTTGTGGTCCCGCACCGCCCGCGCCGCCTTGCCCGGGTTGGGGCTGGTCAGAGCCTTCAGGGACGCGTTATCCGTGCCGGTGGTGCGACCGATGTTGCCGGCGAGGGTCTGGGCGAGCGCTCCGAGGGCACCGCTCGGCGCTCCTGTGCGCACGCTGGTCGGAGCCTCGATCTGCTGGGGCTTGTTCACGTCGCTGAGCCGCAGGTCGAGCTCGATCCGCCCGCCGCTGGCGAGGATGAGGTTCGCGGACATGCGGCGCAGTATGTTGTCGTCGGTCCCGACCCAGACGTCGATCTCGCCGCCCTTGAAGGCTCCGCTGAGCGCCCTGGGCGGCTTGCCGCCGCTCTGGCTCGCGACCTGTGCAAAGTCGTTCGCGACCGCCTGTGGGTCCAGGGTTGCGGACACGTGGTCCGCCTTGACGCCCGCGATCGTCTCGCTGCCCTCGGACTTCGCGTCGCGCACCCACGTCGAAGGGTGCACGGCCAGCGGCGAGTTCTGCGCGATCGGCGCCCACAGCGCCGCCGGCACCCGCCAGCCGGTGTCACCGCGGATGAAGTAGGCCTTGTCGCCGAGCGAAACGAAGCCGGCCTTCACGCCGCCGGCGGAGATGCGGACCCTGAGCTTGGGCAGGCCCTTCGTCTCGTTCGCCACGAACGCGCCGGCAATTTGAATGCCGCGCGACTTGCCTGCGCCCAGCTGGGCCTCGAAGCGCCCGCTCTCGAGCTGGCTGAAGTCGAAGGCCGACCGCAGCGTCTTCGCGGGACCCGAGTCGGCCGGCGCCTGTGCCGGCGCCGGCGCGGCGTCGGACTGCACTGCGGCGGGTGTGGCGTCGCTGTCGGACGCGTTGCGTGCGTTCTGCACGGCAAGGGCCGTGGCGCCGAACAGGACGACTCCGAGGAGCGCGAGAAGGAACGGGCGGGAGATCGCCATTGCCACCGGTATCGGCAGCCCGGCGGGCCAGGTTTAGCGCAGGGCGGCGCGCATCACGTCGAGCGGGGCCGGCTGGCCGGTCCAACGCTCGAAGCTGCGCGCGCCCTGACGCAGCAGCATCTCGAGCCCGTCCACCACCCGGGCGCCCTGCTGCTCGGCCCAGCGGCAGAGCGGGGTCGGCCCGCCGCCGTAGACCACGTCGGCCACGATGTCGGGCTCCACTCCGGCCAGGCCGACCTCCACCGGCAGGTCCTCGCCGTGCATCCCCAGCGAGGTCACGTTCACGAGCACGCGCGCGGGCTCGGGCGCGCGCGCGTGCCGCACCCCGAACTCCTCGGCGAGCTCCGCGGCGCGCTCGGGGGTGCGGTTCCAGACGGCCACGTCGGCGCCCGCCTCGCGCAGCGCCCAGACGGCCGCGCGGCCGGTCCCGCCCGCCCCCAGCACGAGCGCACGGGCGCCCTGGACGTCCAGGTCGAGCGCGTCGATCAGGCCGCCGGCGTCGGTGTTGTCACCGAGGATGCGGCCGCCGGCGAACGCGAGCGTGTTGACGGCGCCGATCGCCGCGGCCGGATCGGTCAGCTCGTCGGCCAGGTCGTGGGCGGCCACCTTGTGCGGGATCGTCACGTTGGCGCCCAGGTAGCCGGAGTCGGGCAGGGCGCGCACGGTCTCGTCGAAGCGTTCGGGCGCCACCGGCAACGGCAGGTAGCGCCAGGCGATGCCGAGCTCGCCGAAGGCCGCGTTCATCATCGCCGGCGAGCGGCTGTGCCTGACCGGGAACCCGAGGACGCCCGCGAGCGCGCTCAACACTCGGTCGGCGACTTGCCGCCGCGCTCGTCGCGGGCCCGGTTGTAGGCGTCCACGTAGCGCTGGAACTGGGCGTCGGTGGACGCGAACTTGTGGCTGCCGTTGCCGCACACGGCGGCCACGTAGAAGAGGTAGTTCGTCTTGGCCGGGCGGGCGGCGGCCTTGATCGACGCGAGCCCGGGGCTGCCGATCGGCCCCGGGGGCAGGCCCGTGTGCACGCGGGTGTTGTACGGGCTCGGGTTCTGCAGCTCGGACACCCGCAACGCACCCGACCACTTCTTGACCACGAAGCGCACGGTTGCGTCGATGTCCAGGCGCAGGCCGGCCTTGAGCCGGTTGTAGATCACCGACGCCACGATCGGCCGCTCCTTCGGCACCTGCACCTCCCGCTCGATCAGCGAGGCGATGATCAGCACGTCGTACGGCGTCAGGTTCCTGCTGCGCGCGTAGCGCAGGTCGACGGTCTCGAAGTTCCGCCTGAAGGCGACCAGCTGCTGGTCGACCAGTCTGCGGACGCGCTGGCCCTTCTTGAGCTCGTAGGTGGCCGGGAACAGGAAGCCCTCGAGGCTCTTGGCGCCCTTCGCCTTGTAGTCGCGCGGATCGAGGTTGGGGTTGCGGCGAGTGGCCTTGACGTAGTTGCCCTTCAAGCGCCTCACGCGCGGCGCCACCTCGGCGCGCGACAGACCCTCCGGGACGCCGATCTGGACCACGTCCGGGGGCAGCCCCTGCTCGAGGCGGTCGAGCGCGCCCATGAAGGTCATGTCGCGCGCGAGCGTGTAGTTGCCCGGCTTGAGGTTGCCGCTGCGGCCGGCCAGCCGCGCGCGCAGCTGGAAGAACGAGGAGCTGGACACCACGCCCTTGCTCTCCAGCAGGTCGGCGATCTCCCCGAGGCTCGCCCCCTGGGGGATGGTCAGGCGCACCTCCCCCTCGCCGTCGCCCTTGAAGGGCTGGAAGAGCGAGGCCAGGAACCAGGCCACGCCCAGCAGGACCACGCTCACGGCCGCGAGCGCGAAGAGGCGCCGGCCACGAGGGCGGCGCGCGCGGCCGGGGCCGCCGAAGCGCGGCGGCCCACCGTCGCCAGGCGGCCCGCCACGCGGGCCGCGGGCGCGACCTCGGAAGCGGCCGCCCTCGGCCGCGCGCTGGGCCGGCGCGCCGGGAATGGCGTCCGATTCGACCGCCGGCGCGCCGGGAATGGCCTCCGATTCAGCCCCCGGCGCGCGTGTCAGCGCCTCCGCCTCGGCCAGCCAGTCGCGCTCGGGCGGCGGCTGCTGCGGCGCTGGCGGCGACGGGGCGCCCCGCCCGGCCCGGCGTGCCTCGCGCTCACGGCGCGCGGCCTCGCGTTCCTCCGGCGAGCGTCCGCCCGGCACGGGCGGCGGTCCGTCGCTCACTCGCGCGAGCCCGCGGACGGAGGCGAAGCCTGCGCGCCTGGCCGAGCCGGGCGCGGGGCCAGGAGGGCGAGGTAGCTCTCCAGCAGGTGCGCAGCCGCCCGGGAATCCTCGTCCCCGGCTCCCCCGGTGCGCTCCGCGAGCCGCGTTGTCAGGCGCTCGTCGTAAAGCTCCACCGCAACGTTCAGTCTCCGCTCGAGCCGCTCGGCAAACGCACGCGCGGCCTCGGCCTGCTCGCCCTGCTCCCCGCTCAGCGTGATCGGCAACCCGATCACCACGCGCTCGACGCCGCGCTCGTCCACGAGCCGGGCGAGCGCGGCCAGCCCCGCCTTGGTGTCGGGCCGCTCCACCACATCGAGCGGCGTCGCGAGCGTCTCGGACGGGTCCGAGATGGCGCAGCCGCAGCGGGCCGACCCGTGGTCGAGGGCCAGGATGCGAGCCATCAGCCCCCCAGTGCCCGCTCGATGGCAGCGCGCGCGGTGGCCAGCGCTTCGGGCAGCTTCTCGGGGTCGCGGCCGCCCGCCTGCGCCATCGTGTCGCGCCCGCCCCCGCCGCCGCCGGCCACCTGGGCGGCCGCGCGCACCACGTCGCCCGCCTTCACCCCGCGCTCGACCGCGGCCGGAGCGACGTTCGCGACCAGATGCACGCGCCCGTCGACGGCCGTGCCCAGCACCACCGCGGCGTCGCCGAGGCGCTGGCGCACGGCATCGGAAAGCGCCAGCAGCGCCTTCGCGTCCGGCGCGTTGACCGGCTCCACGACCACACGCAGGCCGCCGATCTCGCCGGCTCCCTCCACGAGCTGGTCGGCGAGCGCGCGATCGGGCGCGTCGCCAGCTCCCCGCTCCAGCTCCTTGACGCGCTCGCTGAGGCGCTCGACGGTCCGCACCACCGCGTCCTCCGGCACGCGCAGAAGCGTTGCCAACTCGTCCAGCCGCTCGGTGCGCTCGCGGAACAGGTCCGCGCTGACCGGGCCGGTGACCGCCTCGATGCGGCGCACGTTCGAGGCGCTCGAGCTTTCGTTCACGAGGTGGAACAACCCCAGCTCGCCGGTCGTGGCCACGTGCGTGCCGCCGCACAGCTCGCGCGACACCGCCTCGACCTCGACCATGCGCACCCAGTCACCGTACTTCTCGCCGAACAGCGCCATCGCGCCGAGGCGCTCGGCCTCGTCGCGGGTCGTCTCGATCGCGCGCACCGGGTGGTTGTCGGTCACCCAGCCTGAAACCAGCCGCTCGACCGCGGCCAGCTCATCCTCGGAGAGGCGCTGGCCGTGCGTGAAGTCGAAGCGCAGCTTGTCGGGACCGACGTACGAGCCCGCCTGGCGCACGTGGTCGCCGAGCTCGCGGCGCAGCGCCGCGTGCAGCAGGTGTGTGGCCGTGTGGTTGCGCATCGTCGCCAGCCGCTCGCCCCGCTCGACGACCGCCCTGGCGGACTCGCCCGGGCCCAGCTCGCCCTCGAGGGGCTCGAGCGCCAGCGCCTGGTCGTCGCCGAGCCGGTACACGTCGACAACACGCGCGCGCCCGCTGGGCGTCTCGACGACGCCACTGTCGGACACCTGGCCGCCGCCCTCGGGGTAGAAGGGCGACTCCTCGAGCTTGGCCAGCACGCAGCCGTTGGCGCCCTCGGCCACGCGCAGGACGGTGTCGGCCTCGGTCGTCTCGTAGCCGACGAAGCGCGTGCGGAAGCCCGCGTCGCGCGCGAAGCGCATCACCTCGTCGTGGCTCACGTGCAGCTCGCCCCCGGCGCCGGCGGTCGCGTACGCGCCGCCGCGACGCGACACCTCGCGCGCCTCCTCCATGAGCTCCTCGAACCCGTCGTCGTCGACGGACAGGCCCTCCTCGGCCAGCAGCTCCCTGGTCATCTCGTAGGGGAAGCCGTAGGTGTCGTGCAGCCGGAAGGCATCGTTCGCGTCGACCCACGACGTCTGCCGGGCCTTCGCTTCGGCGATCAGCTCCGCGAGCAGTCGCTCGCCCTGCTCCAACGTGTGCCCGAAGCTCTCCTCCTCCGAGCGCGCCCAGCGCTCGATCGTCGACCACTCGCGCTTCAGCTCTGGATAGACGTCCCCCATCGTCTCCACGACGCGCTCGTACAGGCGCGGCAGGAAGGCCCCCTCGATGCCGAGCACGTGTCCCTGGCGCATCGTCCTGCGCATGATGCGGCGCAGCACGTAGCCGCGGTCCTCGTTCGAGGGCACCACTCCGTCGGCCATCAGGAACGCGCCGCCACGACCGTGGTCGGCGAGCACGCCGAGCGCTCGGGTGGTCACCTCGTCCTGGCCCCACCTGCGCCCGGAGAGCTCCTCGCCCAGCTCGACCAAGGGCCGCAGGATGTCGGTCTCGAAGACCGACTCCACCCCCTGGAGGATCGCCGACATGCGCTCCACGCCGAGCCCGGTGTCGATGTTCTTCATGGGCAGCTCGGTCATCGACCCGTCCGCGCCCAGCTCGTACTGCATGAAGACGAGGTTCCAGAACTCGAGGAAGCGCTCGGTGTCGTCCCCGGGACGGTCCTGCTCGGCCCCGAACGCGAGCCCGCGGTCGAGGTAGAGCTCCGAGCAGGGGCCGCAGGGCCCGGCCGGGCCGGACTGCCAGAAGTTGTCGTCGCGGCCGAGCTGGACGATCCGCTCGTCCGGGATGCCGATCGAGCGCCAGACCTCGATGGCCTCCTCGTCGGGCCCGAGCCCGAGCTCGCCGTCGCCCCCGAAGACCGTGATCCAGATGCTCTCCGGGTCGAGCGCGAAGCCCTGCGTCGAAAGCTCCCACGCGAACTCGGCGGCGCCCTGCTTGAAGTAGTCGCCGACCGAGAAGTTGCCGAGCATCTCGAAGAAGGTCAGGTGGCGCTTGGTGGTGCCGACCACCTCGATGTCGACCGTGCGAAAGCTCTTCTGGCAGGTGGTCAGCCGGCGCGAGGGAGGCTCCTCCTCGCCCCTGAAGTAGGGCTTGAGCGGCTGCATCCCCGCGGTCGTGAGCAGCACGGACGGGTCGTGAACGGACGGCACGAGCGAAGCCGAGGGCAGCCGCAGGTGCTCGCGCGCCTCGAAGAAGGACAGGAACTGCTCGCGGATCTCGGCCGCCTTCATGGCCCGCAGTCTAGGCGCCTGTGGACAGCCGGCGAGGCCGCCCGAGGCACCACCCACGCCGACTAAGGCTCGTAGGAGTCGCCCCGAGCGCGGAGCCTCCTGCTCGCCTCGAGCGCGGCGAGACAGGTGGCGGCGTAGACACTCGCGACAAGGATGAGGATCTGGGTCGCCGGCACGCTCATCACGAAGCCGGAGATGCGCATGGTGGCGACGATCGCGGGTGGTATTGCGATGAACAGAGCCAGAACGGTGGCCACCAGGACGATCACGACCTGCTGGTAGAGCAGGACCTGCCGGGCCCAGCGAGTCGGCACGCCGATGCTGATCAGGCGGCCGAGATAGCCGCGGAGTGTGCGGACCTGCCCCCGGCTTGCCAGCAGGCTGGCCAGCAGAGCGATGACCACCAACCCCGCCGCCGTTGCCCCGAGGGCGGCCGGAGGAACGGCGGGCGGTGGCCGCTGGTAGAGCTGAATGGTCCTGGCATCGAGGCCGGCGCGGACGATGCTCTGCTGGACCTCGCGAGCTTGGGAGTCAGGTACCCCCGTGTACATCGTCGCGCCGCCGGTCACCGGGAGACGCAGTCGACGGGCTGTGGCGGTCAGCAGTACGCCGCTCGTTCCCGCTCGCCAGCCGGCGGGCTCGCACTCAACCGATGCGGCCGGCACCTCGATCGACGGCCGGGTACGCCGATCATCGGCGGTCACGGCGAGCCGGACCCCCGCACCGCCGCCGGCCGGCGTCGCGGCCCCGTCCGCCCAGCGAAGGATGCCGCCTTCGCGTAGGACCGCGGCCTGGTGCGAGGTGAACCGATGGCTGACCAACCGCTCGACCTGATTGATGGAGTCCAGCGCGACGATGCTCTCCACAGCGCCCTCGACGGAGACGCTTCGCTTGGCGTTACCGGCACCGTCGAGCTCATGGAGGTAACGCAACTCGAGAGCTGGACGGACCCGTGCCATGCTGCTCGCGGCGACGGTCCTCAGTACCTCTGGAGATGGCGGCAGCAGGGGACTGCTTCTGTCAGCCACCAGGACCTGCCCTGGCAGAACATCCGGATATCCCTGCTCGTCCTTTGTTCGCACGAGGGTCTCGAGCAGCGTGAGATAGCCGAGTGAGCCACCCAGGATCACGGCCAGCAGCGTGATCGCGGCAGCGACCCGGTGACGGTCTGCCGCGAGCTGGCGGCGGCTCAGGCGCGTGCGCGGCCCCACCTCTGGCAGGTTCCGCAGCAGCAGCGCGACAAGTTCAGGCACGAGCAGGAGTACCGCAAGGGTGAGGACACCCGCGAGGACCATGGCCCGCGCGGGCGAGTCAACCTGGAGGGCGACCCTGACGGTCAGACACCATGCCGCCAGGGCTAGCAGGTGGCGACCGGCTTTGAGGCGCGCGGCGCGTTTCGACCTCGTCGACGAGCCTGTCGGCGAGCCGTCTGGGACCTCAGCCCTCACCGACAGGACGAGCCCGGCGCAGACGGCAGCCAAGGCAACCGCGCCCACGAGGCGCAGCAGCGGAGCAGCCAGACCTGCGATGGGGCCTGTGGGCACGCCCCGAAGATGGGCAATCAGCTCTTTGGCGCCCAGGCCCAGAACGACCCCGGCGAGGGCGCCCGCCATGAGGGCCAAGAGGCACCACGCCGTCGTTGCGAGCGTCAGGCTCGCGACGCCGAGTGAGCGCTGCACACCCAGCCGCGCCAGCACGCGGAGGTTCCTGCGGAACCTGCGGTCCTGGAGCCCGAAGACCAGCGCGACCGCGGCGAACGGGAGCAGCAACGACGGAATCGTGTACCCGGCCGGGGTCCGGCTGATCCACGTTGGCTCCCGGGCGCTGGCGAGTTGCTCGCGAGTGACGAGCGTGTCCCCCACGCTTACGGCGCCGGGGCCGGCCTCCGCCACAGACGAAACGGCGGCGGATACGCGTGCAGGCGCGTTACCCGACCAGTAGAGCGCTGCTTGCGCTTGGAGGAGCGGAAAGCGCTTTGCGAGCCCCTGATCCAGGGTGCCCCAAGTGCCCGGGGCAGCCAACAGAGCCGAGGTACGCGCGTAGCGGTCGTCGGCGCTGCCGACCACACGGAAGCGGGTCCGGCCGCCAAAGGCGGGCAGCGACGTTCCCGGCGAACCAGAGACGTCCGCCGGGTCCGTGAGCACCACCTCCCCTGCTCGCCGGGGCCAGCGGCCGGCGAGCAGGGCGTACCGCTGAGGGAAGGGGCGCGATGCCCATGGCATCTCTTGCAGCGTGACCTCGCGTGGCCCAGCAGAGGCTGTGCCGCTCAGCTGGACGTCCGTAGCCGTGAGCGAGACCACCGCGCCGGTCGCGCCGGCGGCGTGCGCCGCCCGGGCAAGCCTCGCGTCGACCGTGCGATCCCCGGGCCGCGCCACGAGGGCGCCGTAGCCGACGGATGCACCGAAGCGACCCAGATCGCGGTCCGCGATCTGGGAGCCCGACAGCGTGAGCGTGTGGAGCACGATGAACATCGCCAGCAGGAACGCCGCGGCGCTGAACACGATGCTCACGGAGGTGGCAAGCCCCGACGAGCGCGCAAACCTGGCGGCGAGCCGGAGGGCGATCACGCAGGGGCCAGACACCCGTCCGTCATCTCGTAGACGGTGTCGGCAAACCTCCGACATTCGGGATCGTGCGAGCAGACCACCGCGAGCAGCCCCTCGTTGCACAGCGCGCGGATCAGGGCGAAGAGCTCTGTCGTCGCGGCGCTGTCGAGCGAACCGGTGGGCTCGTCCGCCAGCAGGATCGCCCGCTCGCCGGTCAGGGCGCGGGCCACGCCGACGCGCTGGCGTTGACCGCCCGACAGCTCGTGCGGGAACCGCGCGTCGAGGCCAGAGAGATCCACCCGCGCGAGCTGCCAGAGCCCTTCGTCATGCGCCGCTTTGAAGCGCACCCCGCTCGCCTCGAGCGGCAGAGCGACGTTTTCGACTGCGGTGAACTCCTCGATGAGGTTGTGGTCCTGGAACACGACGCCGATCGATCTCAGCCTCAGTTGGGCGCGCCCTGATTCGTCCAGCCGCCCGACATCGTGGTCGCCGACCTGAATCTCCCCCGAGTCGGGAAGATCCAGGCCGGCGAGCAGGTTCAGCAGCGTCGACTTGCCTGAGCCGCTCGCCCCGAAGACGCACACGAACTGTCCCGGGTGGGCCGCGAGGTTCACGTCCCGCACGGCCCACACCGTCTCGACTTTGGATGGGTACGTCTTGGTCACGCCGCTGGCTCTGATCAACGGCACGCTGCCGACCTGGCTATCGACCGCGCTCAGCAGCCGTGCATCGTGCGCCAGGAAGACACCTCGTCGCTGTTCCACGGAGCGACGTTGTTGTCGTTGCTGTTGCGCTCCCAGTACTGTCGGTCGCCGCCTCCGCCGGCGGCCCCGAAGCCGCAGCCGCGGTAGGTCGCGGACCGGTTCGCCCACGAGTCCATCTGATTGTCCGCGTCGCCGGTGAGGTTGACGATCGTGCCGCTCCCGTGCGGCCGGTCGGCGATCTTCCACTGGAAGTCGTTGTTGCCCCACAGGCACATGCGGTTCGACCCGCAATCGCTGAGGGCGCCGCTCGCAACGCCCGGTACGGCAATCGCCGCCGCGGCTATCGCGCCGGCCACCAAGAACCGAATCCTCATGAAATCCTCCTTGGTTGGTTGCTCGATACGTGCCGCGCGACACGCGCATGGTGGCGAACACCGGAGCCTGTTCCCATCGTTCGTTCGGATGAACTCACGGATGACGCGAGTTTGGCCCGAGCCGACGAGCTGGGCAGGTGGCGTGTCTTCCCTCACCCGCTCAGGGACACGCTGCCTGCGGCAGGCGCTTGCACGCGCTCGCGCCACCTGGCGGAATCGACCACTTAGCCCTTCGCGCGCAAGTTCGGTGGAATTTCGCAGCGAAAGCTGCCGTCGGTGCGCAGGTTCCCCGGGCAAAGCCGTGCATTGCGTGCGCACGCCCTCTTGCTACCCCCCTGAACTTGACGATGGGCGTTGTGATGGCGTCCGAGCAGCTTGTCGGGGAGGCGCGCGAACGGCGTACGCGCACGATGGACGTGCGCGAGCGCGCGGTGATCGCTGCCTTCGCCGCGGGGTACGTGGCTGTCGCCCTCGCGATCGCGCTGCTGATTCCCTCCGAGCGCGATCCGAGTGCGTGGCTGGTCGGCGGGCTCGTCGTCGGTCACGCGCTGATCTCCCGCGTGCGCTTCGAGTTTGCCGGCGGGTACGTCGTGCCGGAGCAACTCGTGCTCGTCCCGCTCATGCTGCTCGGCCCGCTCAACCTCGTGCCGCTGCTGATCGCCCTGTCCGGCACCCTCGCGCTGATTCCCGACCTGGCGCGCGGCAGCTGGTCCCGCGATCGCTGGCTCAACCCGCTATCGGAGCATTGGTGCTACGTGGCGCCGGTCCTGATTCTCGCCGCCCTGGCCCCCGGGGAGCCAACTCTCGACGAGTGGCCGGCGTACGTCCTGGCGCTCGCGGCGCAGCTGGGCGCCGACTTCGCCAGTGCGGCGCTGCGCAACAAGCTGCTGGATGAGGTGCCGCTGCGCGAGTTCGCGATCGGCTTCGTCGGTGCCTCGCGGGTCGAGCTGATCCTGTCTCCGACCGCCTTCGTGGCCACGCTGGTGGCTGTCGAGCAGCCAATCGTCCTGATCCTCGTCTTTGCACCGCTCGTCTGGATGCTGGACAACTTCTCGAAGGAGCGCTGGGCTCGCCATGCCGGGGCCTTGGAGCTCAATCGCGCCTACCGCGGCACGGTGATGCTGCTCTCCGACGTGCTCGAGCACGATGACGAGTACACCGCCGATCACTCGCGCTCGGTCGTCGACCTCGTCAACGCGGTGGCCGACGAGCTCGACATCGACGCAGATGCACGCCAGGAGCTCGAGTTCGCCGCGATGCTGCACGACGTGGGCAAGATCTCCATCCCCAAGGAGATCCTGCACAAGCCCGCCGCTCTCACCAAGCCCGAGTTCGAGATCATCAAGGGCCACACGATCGAGGGGCAGTTCATGCTCGATCGGGTCGGCGGACTGCTCGGGCGCGTGGGCGACGTGGTGCGCTCGTGCCATGAGCGCTGGGACGGCAAGGGATACCCCGACGGCCTCGTCGGAGAGGACATCCCGCTGGCCGCACGCATCGTGTTCGTCTGCGACGCCTACAACGCGATGACCACCGATCGCCCCTACCGCAACGCAATGGCCATCGACGCAGCCGTCGAAGAGCTGATCAACAACGCCGGCACGCAGTTCGATCCGACGATCGTCGCCGCGCTAGTGAGTGTGATCGAGCAGGGCGCCGCCCCCGTCACCACTTCCGACGGCGTCCGGGCCGTCCTCGCCAACCGCCCCACGCCGGAACGTGCTGGGACGGCGCGCTGACAGCGGGGCGGCCGCTCGTTCAGCCCTGAAGGCTTCGGCAGTCCACGCTCTGCGCAGGGCGATCCGCGAGCCCAGCCACACCAGCAGCCCGCCGATGCCCGCGAAGATGATCACCTCGCTGGCCCCGGCAGCGTCCACCAGGGCACCCGCGCCCAAGAAGGCCGCGGCGAAGGCCCACGCCGTGAGCCCGTCCTTGACCCCGAACACGCGAGCCATGAGCCGATCCGGCACCGTGACCTGGATCAGCAGCCGCTCGTAGACGAGCACCAGCCCGTTGCCCACTCCCGTCAAACCGAACGCGAGCACGGCCACCTCCACCGTGGGCGCCGCCCCACACGCCACGAAGCCCACCCCAACCACGGCGAGACCGGTCAGCCATCTGCGCTTGAGCAGTGGCGGGCCGCCGCCCTTTGAGCCCGATAGCGACCCGACAACGAACCCGAGGCCGTAGATAGCGGTCAGCAGTGCGAAGCCGGCGTCGCCCCCGTCGAGATCCTCCCTCACGAACGGCAGCTCGGCAACGTTGAAGAGCCCCGCGAACAGCAGCATCGCCCCGGAGCCGGCGATGACGGCGCGCAGGCCTGCCATCGCCAGCACGGCACCGAGGCCTTCGCGGGCCTCGCGCAGCAAGCCCAGCTTGACCTCGCTCGGCTCGGCGCTCGGCGCGGCGCCGAAGTGCAGCCACGCCAGCCCCAGCGCAGACGCCGTGAACGTGATTGCGTTCGCGAACAGGATCAGCTCCGGGCCGCCAAGGAGGAGGACGCCCGCGGCAATCGCCGGGCCGGCGATGAACCCGAGGTCCGAGATCGCCCCGTAGAGCGCAGTGGCGGCAGACCGCCGCGACTCGACCACCAGGCTCGGCAGGGCAGCCAGCGCCGCCGGGGTGAACAGGCCGGTCCCGGCCCCGGCCGCCATCGCGAGCAGGATCGTCGGCACGAAGCCGTCGACCAGCGCGATCCCCAAGAACGCCACGGCGCGGATCACGTCGGCGACGACCATGCAGGTGCGGCGCGACCAGCGGTCGGCCGCGGCGCCGAACACCGGCCCGAGCAGCATCGACGGCACGAGATCGGCAAACAGCACCAACCCGATCGCCCACGCCGACTCGAAGCGATCGAATGCGACGACGAGCAGCGCCACGTACGCAGCGCCCGTACCGAGCGCAGACTGCGCCAGCGCCGCGAAGAAGACTCGTGCGCGCGCCTCGTTGCGAAGGAGATCAATCGCCGGGGCCAACCGCGTCCACCCTACTCCGACTCCTCGCTGGAATGGACGAGGCTTGAGTGGAAAAGATAAGGGCCGCGCCTATGGCGCGGCCCTTACAAATTCTTCGTCTATCGACGGTAGGCCATCCGACCCTCCGTTCTCGCCAGAGATTGCACGGGTTCAAGAGCTGAAGTTGCGGCTCCGGGGAGGACTATAGGACGAGGTCCGGCGTTTGTCACGCTTTCCTGCACGAAGTTGTGCAAAGTCGCCACAGGTTGACGGGTTATCCGCGCAGGAGCGCAAAGTTCCCCCCAATCGGGGGGGCTTCTTGCATGACTCGGGGACTTCCTTGGAGGACTCGACGCGGCGGCGTCGACGCGCTTTACGTCGTGGAAACGGTGGCGTCCGGCTGGCGGTCGCCGGAGGAGAGCGGGCTGCTCGGGTCCTTCTCGCTCCGGCGGATCTCGGCCTCCGAGACGTTCAGCGGGTGGTGGCACGCCCCCAGGTGGCCGTTGGCGTACCGCATCAGCGCGGGCTCCTCCTCGCGGCACACCTGGGTGGCGCGCGGGCAGCGCGGATGGAAGACGCAGCCGGCGGGCGGGTTGATCGGGTTGGGCGGCTCGCCCGAGACCACGATGCGCTCGCGCCGGCGGTTCTCGTTCGGATCCGGGATCGGGATCGCGGCCAGCAGCGCGCTCGTATACGGGTGGATCGGCTTCGTGTACAGCTCCTCGGCGGGCGAGACCTCCATCAGCTTGCCGAGGTACATCACCGCGATCCGGTCGGACACGTGGCGGACGACCGAGAGGTCGTGCGCCACGAACAGGTAGGTGAGCTTGAAGTCGTCCTGGAGGTCGTCGAGCAGGTTGATGATCTGGGCCTGCACCGACACGTCCAGCGCCGACACGGGCTCGTCCAGCACGATCAGGCGCGGCTCCAGCGCCAGGGCGCGAGCCACGCCGATCCGCTGCCGCTGGCCGCCCGAGAACTCGTGCGGGTAGCGGTTCACGTGCTCGGGGTGGAGGCCGACCTTGGCGAGCAGCGCGCGCACCTGCGACTCGACGTCCGTGCGGTCCGACCCGTGCAGCCGCAGCGGCATCCCGATGATCTGCCCCACGCGCTTGCGCGGGTTGAGTGAGGCGAACGGGTCCTGGAAGACCATCTGCATCTGGCGCCGTAGCGGCTCCATCCGCCTGCGGCCGGCCTTCGTGATGTCGTCACCGTGGAAGCGGATCGCGCCGTCGGTGGAGTCGATCAGGCGCATCACGGCGCGCGACATCGTGGTCTTGCCACAGCCCGACTCTCCGACCAGGCCGAGCGTCTCCCCCTCGGCGATCGACAGGGTCACGTCGTTGACCGCGTGCACTCGCGCGACCTCGCGCTCGACCACGATCCCTTGCTTGATCGGGAAGAAGACCTTGAGGTGCTCGACCTCCACGAGCGGTGCCCCGGTTGCGCCGGCGTCCACGCTCACGCGGGCGAGCCCTCCTTCGCGGCCAGCCCGATCTCGCCCGGCAGCACCTCGCGCTTGGCGGCCTTGTCCTCGACGCTCAGCCAGCAGCGGTCGCGGTGGTCGGCGGCGCCCGGCAAGCGCGCCTCGAGCGGCGGCACGGTCGTGCACTGGGCGAACTCGTGCGGACAGCGCGGGCGGAAGTGGCAGCCCTCGGGGCGGTCGGCCAGCGAGGGCGGCAGCCCGGCGATCGCTGGCAGCCGCTCCGGCCGCGGCTTGTCCACGCGCGTGATCGACCCGAGCAGCCCCCACGTGTAGGGGTGCTGCGGGTCGTAGAAGATCTGGTCGAGGGTGCCCTCCTCGACGATGCGGCCGGCGTACATGACCGCGATCCGGTCGGCGATGTCAGCCACCACGCCGAGGTCGTGGGTCACCAGGATCACCGCCGCGCCGGTCTCCTGGCGCAGGTCGCGCACGCGCTGGAGGATCTGGGCCTGGATCGTCACGTCCAGCGCCGTCGTCGGCTCGTCGGCGATCAGCACCGACGGGTTGCACGACAGCGCCAGCGCGATCATCACGCGCTGGCGCATGCCGCCCGAGAACTCGTGCGGGTAGTTGTCCACCCGCTCGCGGGCGCGCGGGATGCCCACGCGCTCGAGCAGCTCGACGGTGCGCTCGCGCGCCTGGGCGTCAGGCACCCCCTCGTGCTCCTGGATCTGCTCGATGATCTGCGAGCCGATCCGTTGCACCGGGTTCAGCGACGTCATCGGGTCCTGGAAGATCATCGCGATCTCGGCGCCGCGCACCCGGCGCAGCTCGTCGTCGTGGGCGCCGATCAGCTCCGTGCCCTTGTAGGTGGCCGTCCCCTCGAAGCGGGCGTTGGGCGAGCGCGTCAGGCCCATCAGCGTCATCGCGGTCACCGACTTGCCCGAGCCCGACTCCCCCACCACCGCGAGCACCTCGCCCGCGGCGAGCTCGAACGACACGCCGTCCACGGCCTGCACGACGCCCTCCTCGGTCGCGAACGACACGCGCAGGTCGTCGACCTTGAGCAGCGGATCGCGCACTACTGGAGTCGAATCCGCGGGTCGAGGTACGCGTACAGGATGTCCACTATCGCGTTGAGGAGCACGATGAAGAATGCCGAGAACATCGTCACCGCCAGCACCGGCGGAACGTCGAGCTGCCCGATGGCCTCGGCCGTGTACTGGCCCACCCCCTGCAGGTCGAAGACCGTCTCGGTGAGGATTGCCCCGCCGCCGAGCACCGCCCCGAAGTCGAGCCCCCAGAGCGTGATGATCGGGATCATCGAGTTGCGCAGCACGTGGCGAATCAGGATCCGGCGCTCGCTCAGGCCCTTCGCGCGGGCGGTGCGGACATAGTCCTCATTGATCGTGTCGAGCACGTTCGAGCGCAGCACGCGCGAGTAGAAGCCGATGAACAGGATCGCCAGCGCCGTCCAGGGCAGGATCAGGTGGTAGAACCAGTCGATCGGATCCTTCGTGAACTCCACGTACCCGCCGTTGGGGAACCAGCCCAGCTTGAAGCCCAGGTAGTAGTTCATCAGCGCCCCGATCCAGAACACCGGCATCGAGATGCCGACCAGGGCGATGATCGTCAGGAAGCGGTCGGCGACCCTGCCCGCCTTGACCGCGCTGTAGAGCCCGAAGCAGATCGCGACGAACATCCACAGCAGCGCCGCTCCGACCGCGAGCGAAAACGTGCGCGGCAGCCCCTTGACGATCTCCCTGCCCACCGGAAGCTGGGTGAACTGCGACTTGAGGTCGCCGGTGAAGACCTTCTCCATCGTGGTGATGTACTGCTGCGGCAGGCTGTCGTTGAAGCCCCACTCCTTGCGGATCGCCTCGATCGTCGACTTGCTCTGCTGGCGGCCCGCCATCCGCTCGGCCGGGTCGCTGTTCGGGATGACGTTGAAGATCGCGAACGTGAGCACGGAGACCGCGAACAGCACCAGGACCATTTGGATCAGCCGCCGGACGACGAAACGCCCCATCAGGCCACCTCAGTGCTCCAGGCGCACCTTGGCGCGTGGGTCGAGCGCGTCGCGCACGCCGTCGCCGAACACGTTCAGCGACAGCACGGTCAGGACGAGCATCAGTCCGGGCACCACGGTCAGGTGCGGCGCGGTAGCGATCCGCTCGACCCCGTCGTCGATCATCGTGCCCCAGGACGGGTTGGGCGGGCGCACGCCGGCGCCGAGGAACGACAGCGCCGCCTCCAGCAGGATGGCATTCGCGATCAGCAGCGTGAAGAAGACGAGCACCGTCGACGCGAGGTTGGGCACGATCTCGCCGAACATGATCCGCAGCGGGCCAGCGCCCTGGGCGCGGGCCGCCTCGACGAACTCCTTCTCGCGCAGCGATAGGACCTGGCCGCGCACCGGTCTGGCCATGTACGGGATGTAGACCAACCCGATGATGAAGATCGGCACCGCCAGCGAGTCGCCGGGAATGTTGATCGGGCCGATCTGGAGGCCACCGCGCGCGAGCGCCACACCGAGCGCCACCCCAAGGATCACCACCGGGAACGACCACATGATGTCGAGCAGCGACCTGATCACCGTGTCGCTCCAGCTCCGGAAATAGCCCGCAATGACGCCGAGGATGACCGACAGGATCGTGGTCATCAGCGCCGCGGCCACCCCGATCATCAGCGAGTTGCGCCCGCCGTAGAGCAGCCGCACCATGATGTCGCGGCCGTTGGGATCGGCCCCGAGGAAGAACTCGCCATCCGCCTTGAGGTACTGCGGGCCGATCGGCACGCCGTCCAGGGCGACCACGTTGGTCTTCTTGCCGTCGATCACGATCGTGTCCGAGAGGTGGTTCTCCTCCGGCGTCGTGTGGGCCACGTGCTTCGCCCACAGCGGCGCCGCCAGGCACGACAGCACGAGCAGGATGAACAGCACCCCAAACGCGAGCGCAACCCTGTTGCGGCGCAGGCGACGCAGACCGAGCCGCCACGGTCCGAGACCGTGGACGTGCTCCCGCTCGGCTTCTTCCTCCCAGCCGGCGGGACCCTGAAGTGCGGTTGTATCCGCTAGTGGCTCAGTCGCCAAAGTCGCTCCCGGCGACACACTACCCCACCGGGAGGGCGCCCAAGCGCCCTCCCGGACAGGGCAATGAGGGTCCTACTTGAGGCAGAAGCTCGAGTAGTCGTTGAAGTAGACCGGGTGGAACCTCGAGCAGTTGTCGAAGTCCATCCGCTCTGACATGAACGTCGCGAGCTTCCGGTGGCCGTACGGGGCGATCCAGGCCCGCTCGACCAGCTTCTTGTTGAGCTCGCCCCACCTCGCGGCGATCTCGTCGGTCATCTCCGGCTCCGTGTTCAGCTCGGCGATCCCCTTGGTGATCTCCGGGTCGTCCACGTTCCCGAAGTTCTGGTTGTTGGTCGGCTGAATCGACTTCCCATCCACCAGGAAGAAGAAGTTCTTCGGGTGCGGGAAGTCCTGGAACCAGTTGGCGAAGCCCGTCTGCGGGGCCTCCTTGGCGCTTCCGATCGTCTGGAAGTACACGCCGCCGTCGAGGATCCTCGGCTTGGCTTTGAAGCCCAGCTTCGTCAGCTGGTCGGCGTACGCCTCGGTCACCTTGTCGCTCGGATCGTCGTTGTTGCCGTAGACGGTCACGTCCGCCCCGGCGACGCCGGCGTCCTCGATCATCTGACGCGCCCTCTCGATGTCGGGCGGGTCATTCGGGTTGCCCCATGGGCAGTCGTCGGTGTCGAGCGCCTCGTCGTAGCCCGGCTGGCCGGGCGGCAGGAACGAGCAGCCCGGAGCCACTTCGCCGGCGAACAGACGCGCCAGCGCGGGCTTGTCCAGGCCGATGTTCACGGCCTCACGCACTTCCTTCTTGTCGAAGGGCGCCACGCGGTTGTTCATGAACATGTAGTACGTGGACGAGGTCGTGATCTCGCGATACCGGTCCGAGTACTGCGCCTTGACCTCCGGCTTGATGTCGGCCGGCGGCGGGTCCTGCATGTAGTCGAGCTCGCCCGAGATCACGTCCTGCGCCTGGCGCTGCGCGTTCTTGACGATCTTGGTCGTGATCTTGTCGACGTTGCCGCCGGGGAGATCCGCGCCGAGGTCCGGCCAGTTCGCGTTCTTCTCCATCACGAACTGCCGGTTCGGCACCGACTCCGTGACCTTGTACGGGCCCACGCCCGGGGGCGGGTCCTCGGTCAGGTTCTTGCAGGGCGTGTCGCCCGGAACGAGGCCGACGAACCACATCGCCAGCACGTTCGAGAACGAGCCGTTCGGCGCGTCGAGGTTGATCGTGATCTTGCCGGTCTTGTCGTCGGCGTCGATGCCCTTGATGTCGCCGTCGCACTTGCCGGCGTCGATGTAGTCCTGGGCGCCGGTGATGCCGAGATAGAACGCCGACCCACCGGACTCGAGGTTGAGCACGCGCGCGACGGTGTGCTCGAAGTCAGACGCCTTGACGGGCGATCCGTCCGAGTACTCGAGGCCCTTGCGCAGCGTCAGCTCGTAGGTCTTGCCGTCCTCTGAGATGGTCGGCATGGCCTCGGCCAGGCCTGGGATGACAAGTGCGTCCTTCACCGCGTCGCCGGTGCGCGAGTAGGTGAGCAGCGGTGTGTAGACGAGCCAGAGCGGCTCGATGCCGTTCACCGTGTACGTGAGCGCGGGGTCCAAGAAGTCTGGTTGTGAGGTCTGCGAGATCGTGATCGACCCACCGCTCTTCGCCGCGCCTCCGCCGCCTCCGTCGCCGCCTCCATCGTCATCGTCCCCGCCGCACGCGGCGATGACGGACATGGAGAGGGCAGCAAGGAGGAGCACCAGCGCACGTCTGCCGAGCATCCCCATTCAGAATCCCTCCAGGTTCGTTTCCACGGGTAGGTAGTGCCCGCCGGCGGGAAGATACCCATCCCACAGGCGTCATCATTCACGCCCAGTCAGACAAAAATCTGCCCTTAACGCAGGAGTTCCTCGCGCATCACGGCAAGCGACTTGCGGATCAGACGCGACACGTGCATCTGCGAGAGACCGACCCGCTGGGCGATCTGCGTCTGCGGCAGACCCTCCTCGAAGCGCATGCGCAGAATCTCCCGCTCGCGCGGCGCGAGCCGCTCCAGCGCCGGCTGCAGGGCGGCGCGGTCCTCCGAGCGCTCGAAGCCGGCGTCCTCCCCGCCGATCGTCTCGAGCGGGTCGAGTTCGTCCTCGCCGCTCGGCCCCGTGGACAGCGACACAGTCGAGTACGCCGACCCGACCTCCATCGCCTCGAGCACCTCTTCCGGTGACGTCTTCAGCTCCTCGGCGATCTCGGCGATGCTCGGCGAGCGCCCGAGCCGGCCGGTCAGGCGCTCGATCGCGCCGGACATCGACGCGTTCAGCTCCTGCAGCGCGCGCGGGACCCGGATCGCCCAGCCCTTGTCGCGGAAGTGGCGCTTGATCTCGCCCACCACGTTGGGCGTGGCGTAGGTGGCCAGCGAGACCTCGCGCTCGAGCTCGAATCGGTCGATCGCCTTGATCAGGCCGATCGCCCCCACCTGCTCGATGTCCTCCAGCGCCTCGCCGCGGCCGGCGTAGCGGCGCGCCAGCGAGCGCACCAGCGGCAGGTGGCGCTGGATCAGCTTCTCGCGCGCGCCGGTGTCGCCGTCGTGGTGGTAGCGGCGCAGCAGCTCGCGGTCCTCCTCTCGGGCGCGCTCCGAGTTGACGGAACGGCGCGAATTCGCGCTCTGGTTGGTGCTCACGCGGGCCCCTTCAGCTTCTCCAGACGCACCACGATGCCGCCGTCGGCCGCGTGATCGACGCCGAAAGAGTCGACCACCGTCCCGAGGATTCGCCGCAGCGTCAGCTGGCCCGGGATCAGCTCGCCGTCCTTGAGCGCCTCGGCGACCTTGGCCTCGCTGAGCGGCCCGATGCGCGCGCGGATGCGGTTCTGGCCAACCTCGAACGAGAGGCAGACGGTGCCCGTGGTGCCGGCCTCGGCCAGCAGCCGCTCCACCGCAAGCTGCAGGTCGTCGATCTCCTCGAACGCGAAGTCCACGCCCTCGGCGATGCCGCCGACGATCAGCCGGACGACCGCCTGGAAGTCGCCCGACAGCGGCGCCTCGAGGTCGATCCGCTCCTGGTGCTCGTTCAAGCGATCGTTCCCTCACCCACGACGCAATCATCACGCATCAGGCAGGCCAGCTGCCCGGGTGCGGCCACATCGGCGGGCTCGGCGAGCTCGAGCTCGAGCTCGCCCTCGCCGACCCGGCGCGCGCGGCAGGCGAGCGGGCGTGCGTGGTAGCGCAGCCGGACCTGGTCCACGGCGTGCGGCGGGCGGTGCAGGCGAACGTCCTCGAGCTGCGCGCGGCTGGTGGCCAGCGCCGCCTTCGGCCCGACGGTGACGCGGTTGGTCGCGGCGTCCCGGCCCAGCACGTAGAGCGGCTGCGGGGCGCCGAGGTTGAGGCCGCGGCGCTGGCCGACCGTGAACTCGTGCTGGCCCTCGTGGTGGCCGAGCACGCGGCCGTCGGTGTCGACGATCTCGCCCGGCCTGCGCAGGCGCGGCCCGCCGTGGCGCTGGAGGAACGCGCGCCCGCCGAGGCCGGCCACGAAGCAGAGGTCCTGGCTCTCGCGCTTGTCCGCGACCGGCAGCCCGGCGTCGCGGGCCAGCGACCGCACGGCATCCTTGGTCAGGCCACCGAGCGGGAATGAGAGTCGGTCCAGGCTCGCGGGGTCGAGCTTCGCGAGCATGTAGCTCTGGTCCTTGCGCGGGTCCTGCGCCGTTCGAATCAGCGGCCCGTGCGGGTCGCGGGCGATGCGGGCGTAGTGGCCGGTGGCCAGCCGCGCGGCGCCGAGGCTCGCGGCCAGCGCGAGCATGGCGTCGAAGCGCACGGCGCCGTTGCAGCGCACGCAGGGGTTGGGCGTCACGCCGGCCGCGTAGCCGTCGACGAAGCGGTCGACCACCTCGGCGCGGAAGCGCTCGCGCAGATCGAGCGTCAGGTGCGGGAGGCCCATGCGGTGGGCCAGGGCGCGCGCGCCGGTCACGGCCTGGGGCGAGCAGCAGGAGCGCTCGCCGTCCGTGGCCGGATCGGACCACAGCTCGAGCGTGACCGCGACGACCTCGTCGCCGGCGTCGGTCGCGAGCTGGGCCGCCGCGGCGCTGTCGACGCCCCCGCTCATGGCCACCAGCGTGCGCCGCGGGTTGGGGGCGAGCCGCACGGCGCCCGCCTTGGCGGCGGCGCCCAGGGCGCGGTGGAGCGCGTCCGCGGCCAGCTCGGCCGCGTGGCGCTTGGCCGAGCTCAGGCCGCCCAGCGCGGCGGACACGTCCTCAGGGGTGATGCGCGCCGCCTCCAGCAGGGGCCGGCGCTCGACCAGCTCGACGACGGCGCTGCCGGCGGCGCGCGCGGCGCCGCAGCCCTCGGCGTCGAAGCCGGCCTCGGCGATGCGGTCGCCCTCCACTCGGACCGACACGCGCACGAGGTCGCCACAGGCGGCGCCGCCCGCGGCGCCGGCGTGCGGCCAGTCGGCCAGCACACCGAGCCCGCGCGGCGAGGTCAGGTGGTCCTCGAAGTGCATCCCGGCGCAGACTAACCACCACGGTGTGCGCCCCTGCCGAAACCGGTGCTAGATTCGGGCCAGGCCCGAGCCTGTGCGTGAGCCGGCCGCAAACGTTGAGCCGAACATCACCGGGTTGGGAGTTCTACTCGCGGTAGGACCGTGGTCCGCCGCGGAGGACACCCACGCTTGCTAGGACAGCAGGCCCAACTCCCGGACCGGCAGCGGCAGGCTGGGGCCAGTTCTACCGCGCGAAGCGGCGCACGCTCGGCACCGCGAGCAGCGGCAACGTCGACACGAGCACGACGGCGGTGCCGACGACCAGCACCGCGTCGCGGCCGAAGGCGTCGACCGCCGGACCGGTCAGCGCGTAGCCCAGCGGCATCAGCGCCAGGCTGCCCACGTAGTCGAGCGAGAACACCCGGGCCAGCAGATGCTCGGGCACGTCGCGCTGGATGCCGGTCGTCCAGTAGACGTCGAAGACGGCCTCCCCCACCCCGCTCAGCAGCACCCAGATGCCCACCACCGCGAGCGGGGCCGGTCCGATCAGCGTCAGCAGCACGAAGCCCGACGGCAGCAGCGCGATCAGGGCTACCACTCCAGGCAGGCGCGGCCGCCAGCGGGCGGCCAGCAGCGCTCCCACGATCGCCCCCACGCCGTCCACCGCAAGCAGGGCGCCGAACACGTCGGCGCCGCCCAGCTCGGTGGTCGCGATCACCGGGAGCAGCACGAACCACGGGGCGAGCGCGAACACGAGGTGCGACGTGGCCATCGCGATGCCCAGCCCGATCCAGGGCCTGTCCAGCACGGCACGAAAGCCCTCCGCCACCTCGCGGCGAATCGAGAGGCGGTCGGGCGCGGCAGCGCGCAGCGGTTCGCGGATCGCGACCAGGGTCGCGCAGCTGACCAGGAACGTGAGCGCGTCCGCCCATAGGGCGGCGCGGGCGCTGGCGACGGCGTTCAGGACGCCGGCCAGCGCCGGGCCCGCCACGAAGGAGATCTGGCGAGCCAGGGCGGTGAGCGCGTTGCCCGCCTCGAGCTCCGCGTCGGGCAGCAGCGACGGGAGCACGGCGCGATAGGCGGGCTGGAAGAACGCCTCGCCGGCGCCGACGACGAACGTCAGGGCCGCAAAGACGAGCACGGGCGCGTCGTCGGGCGCCAGTGCGAGCGCGGCCACGGCGAGCACCCGAAACGCATCCGCCGCGATCATCACGTGCGTGCGCTGGGCGCGGTCGCCGACCAGCCCTCCGGCCACCATGAACAGCACCAGAGCGAGCGACCGCCCGGCCAGGACGAGTCCGAGCCCCCCGGCACCGTGCCCGGCGCCGATGACGAGCGCCGCGATCGCCACCACCGACAGCTGGTCGCCGAGCGCGCTGGCCGACTGGCCGAGCCACAACCAGCGGAAGTCGCGGTGGCGAAGAGCAGAACGTAGATTGCCCTTCACAGGTCAGCATTCTTAGCCCAAAGCGGCCGGTCGCGCTTCAGGCGCCAGGGTCCCGGCCCAGCGCGGAGCGGGCCTCCCTATTGCCGCTGTTGGCCGGCGCCCGCCGCAGCGCCCGGCTCCACGCGCACGCCCAGCTCCTTCAGCTGCCGCGCGTCCACCGGCGCCGGGGCTCCCGTGAGCGGGTCGGCTCCGCTGGCGGCCTTGGGAAACGCGATCGCGTCGCGGATCGAGTCGCGGCCGGCCAGCATGGCCACGATGCGGTCGATTCCGAACGCGATGCCGCCGTGCGGCGGCGCGCCGTAGGTCAGCGCCTCGAGCAGGAAGCCGAAGCGCTCCTTCGCCTCGTCGGGCCCGATCCCGAGCGCGTTGAAGACCCGCTGCTGCACGTCGGGCCGGTTGATTCGGATCGAGCCGCCGCCCAGCTCCCATCCATCCAGCACCACGTCGTATGCGCGCGACCGCCAGCTGCCGGGGTCCGCTTCGAGGTCGCCGCTCGGAGACGTGAACGGGTGATGCATCGGGTCCCAGCGGCGCTCGCCCTCGTCCCACTCGAACATCGGCCAGTCCACGACCCAGAAGCAGTCGTGCCCCTGCGGCTCGCCGTCGGCCACGTCCGGTCGCAACCCGCCCAGCACGCGCGCCACCGCCGCGGCGCTGTCGGCGCCGAACAGGATCACGTCGCCCTCGCGCGCCTCGAGCTCGGCCGTCGTGCGCGAGATCTCGTCCTCGCTGAGGAACTTCGCGATCGGCGAGCGCCAGCCGCCACCCTCGACCGCCGCCCAGGCGAGCCCCTTCGCCCCGAGCGACTTCGCCTTCTCCTCGAGCTTGTCGATGCGGCTGCGCGGAAAGTCGCCGCGCGCCCGCAGCGCCCGCACAACGCCGCCGTTCTCGACGGCCCCGCCGAAGACCCTGAACTGCGAACCGCGGAACAGGTCGGTCAGGTCGTGGATCTCCACGCCCAGCCGCCGGTCCGGGCGGTCCGAGCCGTAGCGCAGCATCAGCTCGTCGTAGCCGACCCGCTCGAGCGGCAGGCTCACCTCGATGCCGCCCAGCGCCAGCACCTGTTGGAGCAGGGGGTCGATCAGCTCGTAGACGTCCTCCTCGTCCACGAACGACATCTCCAGATCGAGCTGCGTGAACTCGGGCTGGCGATCGGCGCGGAAGTCCTCGTCGCGAAAGCAGCGCGGAATCTGGAAGTAGCGCTCCAGCCCACCGACCATCAGCAGCTGCTTGAACAGCTGGGGCGACTGCGGCAGCGCGTACCAGGAACCGCGGATCAGCCGGCTCGGGACGAGGAAGTCGCGCGAGCCCTCGGGTGTGGAGCGCGTCATGATCGGCGTCTCGATCTCGAGGAAGTCGCGCTCGGACAGGTAGTCGCGGATCGCCTTGACGACATCGTGGCGCAGCACCATCGTGTCGCGCATCGCCTGCTTGCGCAGGTCGAGGTAGCGATAGCGCAGCCGCAGCTCCTCCCCCACCGGCTCGTCCTCGTCGATCTGGAACGGCGGCGTCTCGGCGTCGGCCAGCAGCTCGAACTCGGTCACCGCCAGCTCGACCTCGCCTGTCGACAGGTTCGGGTTGACGGTGCCCTCCTCGCGTGCGACCAGGTCGCCGGTCGCCGAGATCACGTCCTCGGCGCGTAGGCGCCCGGCCGCGGCGTGCGCCTCGGAGGCCTCCTCGGGCCTGAACACGAGCTGCAGCAGCCCGCTGCGATCGCGCACGTCGATGAAGATCAGCCCGCCGTGG
>Ga0268253_10000081_pt1 | contig 25795 bp, 15 predicted proteins | sample AgamicMgMarz_FD_200250 | JGI IMG/M metagenome (GOLD analysis project Ga0268253, IMG submission 200250) | Agave microbial communities from Guanajuato, Mexico - Mg.Ma.rz (v2) (version 3) | ecosystem: Host-associated > Plants > Phyllosphere > Phylloplane/Leaf | place: Guanajuato, Mexico... | reverse complement strand
GAACTCCCGAAACTGATATCTTAGCCTGGCTTACGGCCTTTTCAGAGGGGTTTTCCGATCTTTCAATAAAAGTTGAAACCACCCCTTCTCATGGATGACCCAACCGCTCTTCCTTTTCCGAAGCCCTCAAGTCAGAAACTTACCCATCAGGGAACTATCTCAGAGTATTCATGCCTATCCAGTCGGTCGGGTACGTCAACCGCTGGTTACCTTGAAAACACGGAAACTCTTTCCTGAAGGTCGGAAAACCGTACATCAAACTCGTCTTTCCGGCTGGGGACGAGTTAAAACATCTCTTTCAGAGTACCCTTTCATGAGGACTTGAAGCGGGGTGAAGGCACGAGCAGAACCACGAGCAAGCAAAGCAAAGAAAGCTCTTCTTTCGGGAAGGTATGATCCGCTAGCAAATAAACTCGTTAAACTTCCCGGGGTGATGTCGAGTTATTTCATTCCCTCCCAATCCCGTTACTTTTGGGTGAGTTCAACACCTCGTTCCTGAAGGTCTGAACCTCTCCCTGCGGAAACTCATGCTATCGTCGACAGCTCTGCCCTCTCTTTCTTCTTTCTTTCCGGGTGGGAACTCTGGTGAGCTCTTCTTTCCGGCTTGATTTCATGCGTTGTTAGTTCAAGCGCTAATAACATCTCTTTCATTTCATTGAAAAACACGCTGTTATAGCAGCTTTTCTACTTATAGGAAAACTACTCTTTTGAAAGGACTTGAAGCTAGGTTACGAAGTTGAGCTAGTGAACTCTTTCGCTAGGGAACGAAGCGATAAAAGACCTTCAACTTTTGAGATATCTGCTGACTTCCCTGAGTTAAACGAGATTCTTTCAAGGTCAGATCCGCTAGCAGGTTATGAAACTCTTTATCTGACCTCCTTCCTTCGTAACCTCGCTTTAAATCAGGAATGCGTCTAGTTCCTTTTAAAGAATAGTTGAGCGGACTTTCAAGGTCCAATGGGAGAGTTCCTTGTCTTTGTTCCCTCTCCTGTCGGTCGATCTGACGCAAGCTATCCCCTTGAAGTCGGGTATCGATTAGCGATTGAAAGAGAGCTATCCCACCATGCTTGAAATCATGCTCGTAAAGGATCTTGAAACGATAGTTCAGAAGTCATGAAAGTCCTTCATCCATCGCTTCAACCGCTTGAAAGAAAAGGAATACCCTATATTACAGGGATAGACTACTCCTCACCCATCAACTCATAACCTTACCTCATCTCAAGGTTATTTAGATCTTAACTGAACAAGTATTGGAAGGAAACCGAAAGAGCAGAAATGTCATCTACCTTTCCAACGGAATCTTTGACCGGCTAACGTGAGTTCTAGGAAAAGAGAGAGACTTTAAGCTAAAGAAACTTTTTTTTACCTAGACATTCTTCTAAGAGTTCAGGGCTAATAGGCCCAGTCTGATAGTTATTGGCTGAGAACATAGAGCGGGGAAAGTTATGACTTTGTGGTTCCCTAAGAGCAGTTACCTCCTGTCCCGGAAAAGCCTAACCTGTGACGCCGGAAAATGCCTCCTTTTTATTACCGAACATAGAGTTTTTCTAACACTGCCTTGTGTTATTCTGGGAGTGTTGCATGCCCAATAGAAATCTTTCTTAGAGAATTGCAACGAAAAAGACGGGCAAAAATGACTTAAGAAATCGAAGTTATTAACAGGATTTACTATTGCAACGAAAAATCCCGATAAAATGAAAAAATGACTTAAGAAATCGAAGTTATGGAAGTGATTGCAACGAAAAATCCCGATAAAATGAAAGTTGGACGAGTCTTCGTTACAGAAGATTCCTAACTCTTAGCTTGAAAGTAAACCTGAAATGGAAGAAGATCGCCCGAGAGGAGGCTTTAGCCACTAAATCAACGCTTATTTGCTCTGGATCTACAGGCCCGGACGCTTGAATCTATTCCACTGCAAACAACCGAATAGACTACTGCAGGCAATGACTCTTGCTTCTGTTGTTATTGCTCTCCTAGCCTATCCTAGGTCCCAGTAGGGATAAAGATAGAAAACGGATTCTATTGACAGAAGATATGGGAAGGGGAAGGAAGTTGAATTAGCCGGTATTCTTCTTACTAGGCCGGGCCCTCCTGAAAGAGCGGTGGGATTTCTTTCAGTCCTTTCTCTGTCCGCCGATGGGAAACTCGTATGAAAAGAACGAACATTGGGGAGTGGTCTAATCCAGTCAAGTCACAATAAAGTCTGGTCTATTCCCGGTATCGGTTCGTAAAGAGAAAGAAGCCGGAGCCGGAGATAAGTCTGAAGCTAGAAACCAGTCTCAGTAAGAAGCCGGGGATTAGTATTGATATTTAGTTAAAGGCCGTACCAGTTCCAGCCTCTTCTATGGCTGTAGACTCAGACAGCGTCCTCTCTGCCTTTTCCCTTTGGTGGGCTATTCCCCCTGATTATCTATGGGATTGTGAGAGATATTGCTTGTGTTCCAAGGGTTCCTTCATGTCTTTGACGCTCTTTTTACATGCCCATAGTGGAGATATCTTTCTATTGTTGTAGTTACACGTCCGACTGGTCTACGGGCTCACATTGAAAGGCCTACTGACACAGACTTGCCTACACAGACTAATACATACAAGGCTGGCCTACACATGCACACATACTAGCCCTTAGTGCAGACAGAGCAGCCGTACTTCATCCGTCTTGAGATTGAGAGTCGTACTGAACTCATTCTTTGATCTATTTCCTTAACTCTTTTAAGATGACGCTGTGGATGATGTCCCATCAATAGCGAAGGAAGTGGCTGAACTCGTTCTTTGGGACTTGGACTCAGACTTTCCGTACTCGTACCTGAACCCAATGGGGAATCCGTCCCTTTCAGCCCCTGAACCTAATGAATCTTTCTGTTTGGTACGCTGAGGCTTCTCCTTCCCCTGAAATCGGCCGTAAACAGACACTGCTTGAAGACTTAAAAGGTTGGGACAAAGACCTCTCTTTCAAATCTCGTAGGAAGTGGAAAGCCTCCTCTCTTACTTGTCCCCTCTCTTCTCCCGGAGTAAGAAATGCAGTTTCCGATTCAGACTCTTTTCCTGTTACACGTAAAGAGATTGATTGAATTACTCTTTCGCATGTTGTTCAAGAGATAAGGCAGCAAGCCAGTAATCTTCCGACTTAGGAAAGCCGTTTTTCAGTCTTTCTTTTTCAAGGCCGGGCATTACGAAGGCCAAAATCAGCCTCATTCCTCACCTCTTGTAGGCAAGGAAGAGGGAAGACTTATAGCTTGAGGAGTTAGGTTAGGACTTAACTTCTTCTATTTAGAGTTACAGGAGATCTAGTCAGGAAGTTGAAAGCCTTATCTTCAATGCCACTAGGTAAGTCAGGATAGCTTCCAGGTATAAGGTATAGTTTACTAGGGCGCTAAGATTGTTAGGATTTGATGTAGCTGTTACAGAATTACCAGAAGTTGGATCTGTAAGGCCAGGTTGTAAGTTCGAATCAAGTAAAGACTTTCCCCTCTTTAACCCGGATTTATAGAATTCCGGAATTAGGTACTATAGAAAACAACAAGCGTAACTTGAAACAACAAATACAAATAGTTGACCCTCGGCCGAAAGCCTTATCTTCCACCGTCAGTCTGACTGAGCAAATGAAGTAGGCTCTAAAAGCCTCTGATCTGGTAGGAAAGCTACTAGTCCGGGCACATCAGTCTTCCTTAAGGAAGAGGGGAGAGTTCGAACTGTCGGTGACAGAGAAATCCGAACAACCGTAACTAATAACAACCAAAAACATTGGGCACTTCACTAGCCCGTAAGGACTTGGAAGACTTACTGCTTTAGGAATGAAGCGATAGGTTAGAATCTTTTTACAGCCGTGATTGACCTGCAAGCATCAACGATTGATATTGTTGCGGATAATCCTATAATTAAGTCTTGTTATGCCTTAAGAGAACAGATGGCAGAAACCGGAAAGAACTACGAAGTTTGCTTCAAAGCATCTAATTTCTATTGTTGTGCATTACCCAGCTTCCTATGATTATGATAAAGTAGGCATGAAGTTGTTAGGGAAAGAAGAGATAGCATGAGAAATCTCATATAACATCTAAATAGAACATATAATAAGTAAGCAAGCTTTCCTCAGTCGGAAGCCAGAGAGAAGTCTAATTCCGAAGCTGGAAGTAAGTCAGTCGAAGTAGTTACAGGCTTTGACGTAGAATCAAACGTCATTATTTCCGACCCAGGGATTCTCTTCCAAATCCCCTATCTAATCCGGTAGGAAAGACAGACAGTCTAGTTTTGTAATCAAATCCTGCATCTGCTATCAGTAGGCTCTTCCTAAGCCCCATATGATATTCAAATGCCTCTGATCTCCCAATGCTTGCTGGTCTGACTTGACTTCCCTCTTTCCGGAATTGATTACCGATTTGAAGTATGTAATTCCCCCTCCTGCCTATTCATATTCAAAGGGAGGAAAGGCTGTAAGATTGAAAGTTCGAAGATTAGGACTTCTATTTAGTTACAATTCCAGCAGAGAAGTTCCGAAAGGAAGATTATGCATATATTATTCTTTCTAGTGCCCTTACAGAATCTGTAAGCTAGGCAAGGAAAGAAGATAAGAAGGCTGCAAGAACAAAAGATTGAGCAGCCGGAGAAGGCAAAGCTTCATCTTTTCTTGTTGCAAGCCCGGGATGAAAGGCAAGCCAGTAGGATAGGTTAGCTAGCTTCCTCGATCTAATACCAGCCCTGCTGGAGACAGAGTTCAAAGCATCCTCTCTCGTGCCCCATCCCTATGGGTCCCTTCATTCATCCCGGGATCTAATTCATTTATTTATTGACTTCCTCCAAGTACCACAACTCTATCAGACGTAGATGAATTTACTGGGGAATCAAAGAAAGATGTTTAGTTAGAATACAATACCGACCAGAGAAGGATAACCCTAGGCCGAAGATCTACTAGTCCCAACGAATATCTTACAAAACCGAGGGCAGAAAACCTTTGATGAGAATATGATTCCTTACACCGGTCAATTTCTTCCCCGGAAAAAATGGAACATCGGACCCACCCCTATTTGTTACGGTGGTTTTGATCCATAGTCTCTCAATCAGGAATTCTGTTGAAACTTCATTCCATGCTTTAAACTACCTTTCCTAGCGCAGGATGGGATTTGAGATAGCTAGAGGAATAGGCGGCAATTCAGAGAATTGGAATTGAATCTATAGAATCCCCGGGAATTGCAACTTCATCTTAGGCTATTTCAGGGCTCGGGAACAAAGACAAACGAAATACTGAAGTCCGGCAGGGAGTTCTATGGAGCTGAGCCGGGAATAGAATCCCAGGGTAAAGGGGAATAGATTCTGTTGGCAGTTACCGGTTAAGAATAACAGGTAAACGACTTTAGAGCATGACGAGCAGAGGCTTTCCGAACCTACAGATCAGTTAGCCGATAAGGAATAGATTCAACTACAACTTAGTCCGAAGTAGCTTCATCTCTGCTTTACGTAATTTCTCTTAGAGGGCTAATTAAGAGATTAATAGGGTTTAGAAATGGATTCTTAGAGATATGGGCCTAGCGGCCACTCCTCCTTATTGTTTTAAGTGAGTTACAGTTGTTTTTATCTCTGCCTTCTTAATGGCTTTCTGCCCTATAGCGGCTAAAAAGGAGAAAATCATCTTTGCAGGCTTACGGCGGGGACCTTGACTAGATGTTTAATAAAGACATGAGTCAGATCCATTACTTGAAGGCTTACGGGGAACGAAAGAGGACTGATTTCGAACTTCTCACAGGATGGGATTGAAAGACCAATAGTTAGACTGATTTCCTTCCTTTCGGTAACTACCGAGATTCCCTTGCATAAGACTTCTCAGGTTGGTAAGAACTAAATAAGCCAACTATGAAGACTTTTTAGACTGACTGGCCTACCTCTCTTTGAGGTTTGAATCTGAACTAAGTATAACGCTGTTGAAGCTGCAGGATAAAGAGTATAAAGCAATCAATCTTACTACAGACAGCGGTCCTTGTATTCAAACAAAACTACTAAGTACCAGACTATACTTTCTTGCGGCTCATTCTGAAGGTTTGAAACTCAAGTCAGGATATACTGATTTAGCAGGCAGGGATTATACAACAATCTCTTTACTTCGTGTCAACAAAGAAAACTACTGACTTATATTCCCCGGTAACTGCTTAACTCTACTTCCGAAGTAAGGCCAGCGTCAGGGAACCAGAACTGGAATTGGCAAAGCAGAGCCGGGATGAGCGACATCGCTATCAGTAGTGTTATTGGGGGCTATAGGACCCTCCTTGGATAGTCATCATAAAGAAGGGAGTGCAAAAAGAGATTACTTACTTGCTTTCGGAAATTAGATACAAGCTTCTTTCACTAGGTGAAAATTGGGACTAGAGAGAAGAGGCTGTCATAGCCTCAGTATGCTCGTTCCGGGAAAGAGTTTTCTCTTTACCGCGGAGCAAGCGGAGGCTCGAAGGCTTTATGGCGCGCTTTCCGTTTTCTCGCTTCTCTCTTCAAGTTCAAGCGAGTTGTTGGAGTGCTTTTGTAAGAAGCCCCTCCTGTTGGCGTGCTATAAAATTGAATTTGAGTGATAGGCCAATGCTAAGTCTTCCATGTCGTTGGATAGTCGGTTCGAGGGCAAGGAAGGAAGTTATCATTTTTAAGCCTGCGAGCTAGTAATTCCTCTCCCGGTGTTCACTACGTACCTCTCCTTTCAGTCTTTTGGCTTTCGCTCCTGACTATGAATATTCACGGCTTATTCATAATCAAGGCTGTAACCTCCAAATCAAGGAGTGGAATTCTCTGCTCCCCTCGGAAAACTCCATTGCTTTGACCATCCTCAATGACCTTTTGATGCTTCTAGCCCTCAAAGAAGAGCAATTGACCACTACGTATATAATGGGGAAAGGACAATCTGCCTTCTAACCCGAGGTCCAGGTATTCCGGCCCCAGAGAGAGAGCGTGCCAAAGCCCGATGAATAGACAGGGGATGGACAGTCCTCCCGGAGGTCTAGCCGGTGAAGGCCAAAAAAAGTACTGACCTGGCTTACTTAACTTAATAGGCTTGCAGAGGAAAGGCCTAGCCCTTGGAGCCGTACCACCAATAAGAAGATAAGGGGAATCTCTACCTGATGGCTTCGAATCTGAGGTTGAGGTGACGCCTCTCTTTTCAGTGGAAGTTGAGCTCGTCGGATCTGCTGCCCGTGACGTGAGTGATCGTTGACCCTGCCCCTTGAAATTGCTAAAAGTGACGTCGAGTGCTTAAGTGAGATCCGCGGTCTGGCAGGTCCTTGGACGCTGGCCCTTATAGTGACGTCTACTCGGACCTGACGACGGGCGTCAGCTAGCCTAACAAAGAAAAGACTTAGCCAAAAAGAAGTACATAATAAGAAAATGCTCCACGCTCTACCTTCCGTCCTCCTTAAACGCAGCTTTGAAGCATAGTAGCCTACCTTTGGTCTCAGGTTCGCTACTTGCTAGCCGTCAGCTGACCCTTATAGTGATCTTCAAGTCTGCAGCTAATTGACTAATAGGGGTCGCCAAAGCATTGAGAGATGGAAGGAATGCTCTGTCTAACCGCAATGCTTGTCTGGCCATAGACTTGACTTTGTCTTTCAGGCGGGGTTCCGCACGGTCCTCGAGTACAAACAAGGGGTGTCTATTATAACTGATCTACGACAACCCTGTCACTCTTAAAGACAGCCCTTTTGAAGCTTCATAGCTCCTGTAAAAAAGGCTTCGAGCTTCTATAAAGCTCGCTTCGCTCTCTCCGGCTGTGCCGTACCGGTGAACTGAACTCTTTTTCGTTCTATTCGTTCTAACAGAATGCTAACCTAAGATCGCCCTTGGTGATTGGCCAATTCCAAGGTCTTTCTCAATAGAGCTCTACTAATAGGGGTGGCGAAAGCAAGGCTTTCAGTCCCTCTCAATGGGTAAATCGGGGTAGACCAGCACTGTTCAAGGCTACTCCCAGCCATGTTCCAGCTCGGTTTCAAGTCTACTCCGTAGCGACTTCCCCAGGTCCTTGACCCGACCAACTCACGACAGTTGGTACATTAGTGAAAGATGCAGTTCCCTTACCTATTATGAGATATTTTAGCTTTAGCTAGAATCAGCTGGAATTCAACATTTTCTTTGTTGTTTCACATGTTCTCACTCTTTTACAAACTAACCTCTGGAGTGCCTGAAGTACGAGAAGTCCCTTCCAACGACAGTTAGACTATAAGTACATCCACCAGCACCATTCGATTTCCTGCCCGGCGTACACTTAAAGGGAAAGAAAGCAAGGGCTATGCTATAAGAACGGCTTGGTTTAGGGAACCCGCCCCCCAGTCGCTTTAGAGAAGACTCCACCAGAAGCTGTGAACTTGACTTCGCTTCGGTTGGATTATCGTATTTAGATCTGTGTACGGAAGCCGAATAAAAGTAACCTGTGAAGCTAATCTTCCTATAGGGCGGAAAAGTAGCCAAGCTAATCTCTATTTTTTTCTGTCACCCCCCTCATAATCGAGTATTAGGCCATTGGCCGGTCTCAGTTGCTAATCGCTGATCCTATGACTAAGCATTTGATCTTTATTAGGTAGCCTTTTTTGACAATCCACCTATCTATTTTCTTTATGGGCTTTTTATATTAAAATAAGGCATGCGGGGTAAGGTTGAGCAGTTTAATGACCTTACATATGTGTACCTCTACATATCCAACGTTCGCAGTTCGATTTCCTCTTCTTTCTTTTTTAGTTTAGTGACAGTTCATCAAAACTCTTTTCCAAGATTGCGTTATCGAGCACACGACGCGCATAGTCAAAAGTTAAAGAGCGGGTTGTCTCCTCTTCAACATTTCTATTACTTCCTTGCCTCCCCTTTTCAGAGATCTCTTTGTTCTCTTCCCATATTTTCCTCTATACTTTCGCCGCCTTCTTCATCATGTTGTTCCATCCTTCAGGGATGTTCGGTAGGTGTCCGGGCCTCCTAAAAAATCCTTCCGGCAAGAATGCTGCTTGAACATTGTAAGACATTGAACCGTCTCGCTCTTGTGAACACTGATCATAAGTGGCAAAAGCCGCCGGAATCCTCATCTTTTGTCCATAAGCTCTCCGCGCTACTGTAAAAAAGGAAAATGTCTTTTTATACACTGGCGCAGATGATTGCCCCTAAGGCACCAAAGGACCCCTCGATTTCCCGATGCGGGAAATCCGGTTTGATCAGGTAAGGAAGTGCTCTTTTTTCAATTGAATAAGTCGAAATAGCTCTAAGACGAGTACGGTCCCTCATTCCATGGTGAGTTTAGCTACCGGAGAGAAAAAGTCTCTTTGACCTGAGATTGGCCCTTTGAAGTCATTCAATCTTTTCAGCCAGAGGTTCCGAGTAGCGATTAAAGGCGAACCAAACCACTAGGGTAGGTAGTGGTGTGTCATTTCTTTCTATTCCAATGTAAGCGAGCTGATAATAAATGACAAAGGAAAGTCGCTGAAAGCGAAGAGAGGAAGCCCTCGATTAGCGTAGGAGAACCTGATTCCAGCCGTACTATTAGAAAGTCACTTCTATCTTTAGACTTGTTAGGAGTAGACAGGCTTGAGGCATAGGCGAAAGGAAAGTCGCTTTGGAGCTCAAAAAGCCGCTACTCCCCATAGACGTTCTCCTCCAGTAACGCTGGGCGGGAACTCTTTTCCCGGTAACTCAAGAGCCAGGCTGACGCTACTTTTTGATACCAAAGAAAGCTGGATGGGAAATCGCTCGACTGGGGTCGAAAACATCCGATCTAGGCCGCGAACTGACAGCGGGTTCTTTATGAAAGCTTTCTTCAACTACTCCTCCCGGCTTCCCAATTGCAACTGTGCTTTAGAAGCGAAAGAGAAGCTCTTCGAGTGAAAGCAGTGCCCCGAGGATTAGAGCCAAGAAATATACATCACATCGATAACGCCTAATAAACAAGGCTCCATTCATACTGGCTTAATTAATTATTGCCTCCTACCGCCTCTACTGAAATTCAAAAACGCGCTTCGCCCCTTTCCTCTTTTTAACTCGAACTGTGGTACACGACCTCCTTTTACTGGAAAGACCTCTATTGGACTGGGAAGTAGCGCGGGAAAGTATGAAATGCTCATTTGCTAGTTAAGTAGATCCTTTGTAAAGTGTATTCCTTCCTTGGCTGTACGTAAAGTCTGTATATAGCTGGAAGTCTCGGGGCTCCCAAGTACACGATTGTTTAGGTGTGTGCTGAAAGCGCTTGCTTCCTTTAATGCCAGCCTGTATCTGAACCCCCTTTCCATATCTCGGAGAAGGTATGCAAGCAAGTCATCTGTGCTAAAAAGACCGGAGACAGACTTTCCTGAATGCAAGCTTCAAGCAAGGCTTTCTCATCCATTCTTCGAGGGAGATCCCTGGAAAGCAGTAGCTTTGGGGAAGTACAAAGACTCGGTCTTCGCTTCTCTCCTTTCAGTCGAGTATCTTCGCTCCTTAACGCTTACTCCATCGGCAGTAGATGACCTTTAGCCGGCACCTGGCTGACTCTTACTGAAAGCGCTGACTCAATGGCAAGGGCGAGTGCCACAGCTTACTCTTCCTCCATACTTTCCGTCAAGCGCGACGAAGGGAAGGGCCCATGCTTACTTCATGGGTTGGTTTGGCCTCTTTCCTTCCCGTGCTATCTTCATCAAGAGAGAGAATGCGATGAGGCCATGCAAGGAAGGCTCCTTAATTAGCATTACCGCCTCTTTGCTTTGCACTCGCTACCTTGCGGCCATACCCAGCCTTTGCCCAGTTATTTCTTATTATTCTATTAAGTTTCAGTTAAGAAAGAAGAAAAAAGTAAAATCACTTTCACTTTGTGAAGGGACATTGACTCATCAAAAGGACGGGATTTTAATATGTTAGGCTAAGCTAAGGCACCTCTCATCACAGCACGTCGAAAGCATGCCATCCAATTCATTATTGAAAGCCTTAGTTCAGTTACGCATTGATGGACAGAAGGAGCGGTCTTGGCAAGAATCGGTTAATCAAAATTTTTTGTTCCAGAATCGAAAAGAATGCAAGCTCTTTGGAAGGAAAGGAAAGAAAAAGACGCACATGGGGAAGGTGACGAAGTGACATCTCATCTAATCGGATGCTGACGAGAGACATTAAGGAATTTTTTCAATATCCACCACGTCGGGGAAGTCTTATTGCACGAATGGGATTCATGTCCGAGGAGGTTGAATGCGAGGTTGGGATTGGACTTTAAGAAGGGATTCGTCCTTGGGAGAACGTCGAATTCTTCAATTCTGATATCACGATCTTAAGTATTCGACGAAAATGATGGTCCACTCCACTTCCCGGAGGAAGCAGTTTATGTTCAAAAAATAACTCAAAGGTCGGCAATTACCTGACGTACAGCCTCCAGCATCTTCCGTGGGGGCATCCCCATCTCCACCTAACCAAACAGCTTCCCCTGATAGGATCAAATACAATTTCATGGCGCCCATCTGAAGAAAAGACCTTAAAAGCGTCGCGTGTACGACGAATTCTGTCTATCGAAAGATCTGTTAAAGGCGCTGATTAGAGCTCTGTCCTTTCCTGAGTAAAGTCATGCAGAGGGGCGTACGACACATCGACGGCTCAATGCTGTTCTATAGAATTTGTTTTATGTTGCTGGAGACTAAGTTGCACAACCGGCCTTTGTGGATGGCTGGAAGTTGAAGACATACAGAATCATCTGTTACTGCCGGTCCGCGATCAAGATCATCCCCTTTCATTTGATGCGGGGCATATACTAGAAAAGATCTCAGTCCAAGCAATGTCATGATACAAGGATGAAAGCAATCGGGCAACCCTAGGCACCATCCGATTACGGTTAATGATCGAAGATATGATGACTTATGTCACATTTCACGTCATCGATGCCTCAACCAATCTTTGGGACGTCCTGGGATGCACTAGCACAAAGTAGGGCCCTCTCCATGGCATCAGTCCTTTAAGTACTTTTCTCCCTTTTGGTGCAAATACCAAGCCTTTCACGACGATAGAAGCTTATGCAGATTCAAAATCGAATTTGGAGCGGAGTTGCGAAAGCCTCTTCCTACACCTACAGATCAAATGGCTTTCAAGGAGAGATTCAATAAGAATATTGAAGGAGGTCCCAGGCCGACCATGAAGAAGACCTATCGCTACATCCCGCATGAGCAAGGTCGGGAAAGTGATCCCATCTTTCATCGAATTAGAGGTTTCTTTTTGAACGACCACCGGGAGAGGTACGTAGTGAAAAGACTGAAAGGAGAGGAAAGGTTCCTTTTTTTGAGGATACTCCCGGGAACAGATCCAGTGGAGGCGGGGTGGGGCCTGTAGCTCAGAGGATTAGAGCACGTGGCTACGAACCACGGTGTCGGGGGTTCGAATCCCTCCTCGCCCACAACCGACCCCAAAGGGAAGGACCTTTCCCCAAAGGGGGTAGGAAAATCATGATCGGGATAGCGGACCCAAAGCTATGGAACTTGGGTGTGGGTCTTTTGTCGAAGTGGAATGGGCCTGACTTTTTTTTATTACGTGAAGGAATTCAAATTTCCTTATAGTATGCCCGGGCCACCAGCATATTTTTTTGTTTTACGCCCCGTAACTCTTCCTCAGCCAGGCTTGGGCAGAATAGCAGAGCAAGTACAAGTATTAGTAGCATAGCAAGCGTTCCTCGTCATGTCATTAATATGTTTTATGTTTGCTCGCGGTAATTTCCGCCTCTCAGGAGAATCGATGACTGCATCTTTGATGCACTGCAAGTACATCCGATAATTTTGAATTGGCTAGTTGTAAATAGCCCCAGGACTATGGAACAAAAGATTATCCCGGACCAACACCGAGACGGAGATTATCAAATATCGCAAAACAGAATGAGAATGTGATACGACGAGATAGAAAAAAGACAGGGAAGGGCCACTTACCTACTCTTAACGGTCAAAGCGAGCCCCTTCATTCAGAATTAAAGAATGAATCAAATCTCCCCATTCGAACCTACGACCAATCAGTTAACAGCCGACCGCTCTACCACTGAGCTACTGAGGAACAACGGGAGAAAAGATCTCATAGAGTTCAATTCCCGTTCTCAACCCATGACCAATATGAGCTCGAAGCTTCCTTCGTAACTCCCGGAACTTCTTCGTAGTGGCTCCCTTCCATGCCTCATTTCATAGGGAACCTAAAAGTAGCTCTATTTCATTATATTCCATCCATATCCTAATTCCATGAATTTGATTTGGTGTCAGATGTCGTTTCGTTTCTATCTCTTTCTATTTCTATATATGGAAAGTGAAAAAATCATCATATAATAATCCAGAAATTGCAATACAAAAGAAAAAGGGAGGAAAGTTATGATTTTTCAATCTTTTTGACTAGGTAATTAAGCATCCTTATGCATGAAGATAAGAAATTCGGTCGTTGTGGTCGGACTCTATTATGGATTTCTGACCACATTCTCCATAGGGCCCTCTTATCTCTTCCTTCTCCGAGCTCCGGTTATGGAAGAAGGAACCGAGAAGAAGGTATCAGCAACAACTGGTTTGATTATGGGACAGCTCATGATGTTCATATCGATCTATTATACGCCTCTGCATAACGCATTGGGTAGACCTCATACAATAACTGTCCTAGCTCTACCCGCACTTTTGTTTCATTTCTTCTGGAACAATCACAAACACTTTTTTGATTATGGATCTAAACGCAAAAATTCAATGCGTAATCTCAGCATTCAATGTGTATTCAATAATAATATCATTTTTCAATTATTCAACCATTGAATTTGACCAAGTTCAATGTTAGCCAGATTAGTCAACATTTAGATGTTTCGATGCAACAACAAAGAAGATGTTATTTGTAACTTTTAGTTTTGTTGGTTGGTTAATTGGTCACATTTTATTCATGAAATGGGTTGGATTGGTATTAGTCTGGATACTGAAAAATAATTCGATTAGATCTAATGTACTTAAAAGATCTAATAAGTACGAAGTGTCAGAATTGATAAATTCTATGGCGATCATCTTTAGTATTCTCTTATTTATTACCTTCGTCGTATATTTACTTTAGTTAGGCAGAATGCCGTCACCTATTTTGACTAAGAAACTGAAAGAAACCTCAGAAACGAAAGAAAGTGAGGAAGAAACAGATGTAGAAATATAACAAACTTCCGAAACGAAGGAGACTAAACAGGAAGAAGAGGGATTCACCGCCTTCTCCTTTCCTTTTTTCGGAAGAAAAGGAGGTTAAGGACAAAATCGATGAAACGGAAAAGATCCGAGTGAATGGAAAGGACAAAACAAAGGATGAATTCCACTTTCACTTAAAAGAAAAAGAAGAAATTTAATTTTCTATTCGTTTCATTTCATTTCACTCATTCCGTTTCATTTCTTTTATTCCGTTTTACCAAACGAAGACTTACTTCACATTTGGAATTGCACTATACTATTCATCTCAGAGAGGTCTACGAAAAATTCGTTTTTAAGGGCAACGACTACTGGCTTATTTGTCAAAAAAAGATGGAGTACGTTATAAAGAATTAATCAGTCAATTTCACATTCGAAAGCTAAAAACACGTTCAAAAGTTTTTCATTATTTTCTTTATTAGATCTTGAATTTTGATGAACTTCTTTTTGTTTTCAGCAATTCATGGAAAAATGAATAATGAATCGGGGAAAAACCTATGACTGTACCAACTACAAGAAAAGACCTCATGATAGTCAATATGGGTCCTCACCATCCATCCATGCATGGCGTTCTCCGACTCATCGTTACTTTAGACGGTGAAGATGTTATTGACTGTGAACTAATATTGGGTTATTTACACAGAGGGATGGAAAAAATTGCGGAAAACCGAACAATTAGACAATATCTGCCTTATGTAACACGTTGGGATTATTTAGCCACTATGTTCACCGAAGCAATAACGGTAAATGGACCAGAACAATTGGGAAATATTCTTCTACCCAAGAGGGCTAGCTATATCAGAGTGATTATGCTGGAGTTAAGTCGTGACGCTTCTCATTTGTTATGGCTCGGCCCTTTTATGGCAGATATTGGCGCGCAGACCCCCTTCTTCTATATTTTCAGAGAAAGAGAATTGGTATATGATTTATTCGAAGCTGCCACCGGTATGAGAATGATGCATAATTATTTTCGTATCGGCGGAGTAGCTGCCGATCTACCTTATGGATGGATAGATAAATGTTTAGATTTTTGTTCTTATTTTTTAACAGGGATTGCTGAATACCAAAAACTTATTACGCGAAATCCAATTTTTTTCTAACTTTTTGAAGGAGTGGGCATTATTGGTGGAGAAGAGGCAATAAATTGGGGTTTATCAGGACCAATGCTACGAGCTTCCGGAATACAATGGGATCCTCGTAAAGTTGATCATTATGAGTGTTACGACGAATTTGATTGGGAAGTCCAATGGCAAAAAGAAGGAGATTCATTAGCTCGTTATTTAATACGAATCGGTGAAATGGCGGAATCCATCAAAATTATTCAACAGGCTAACGAACCCTATGAGAATTTATAAATCCGACGCGTCCTGAATGGAATGATTTTGAATATCGATTCATTAGTCAAAAGCCATCTCCTTTGAATTGTCGAAACAAGAACTTTATGTGAGAGTCGAAGCGGGAATTGGGAAGATTTTTGATAGGAGATCAGAGTGTTTTTCCTTGGTTCGTCCCTTTATCAATTTGCTAATTCTTCCTCAGTTAGTGAAAAAAATGAAATTGGCTGATATTATGACGATACTAGGTAGCATAGATATTATTATGGGAGAAGTTGATCGTTGAAATGATAATTGATACAACAGAAGTACAAGCTATCTTTTCTTTTTCCAGATTAGAATCAAAAAAAGAGGTTTATGAAACTATATGGATGCTTGTCCCTATTTTTATTCTCATATTGGGAATCACAATAGGTGTACGTTTAATTGTGTGGTTAGAAAGAGAAATATCCGCGGGTATACAACAACGTATTGGACCTGAATACGCCGGCCCTTTGGGAATTCTTCAAGCTGACGCAGACGGGATCAAACTACTTTTGAAAGAGACCCTTCTTCCATGACGAGGGGATACACGTTTATTTAGTATCGGACCCTCTATAGCAGTCATATCAATTCGACTAAGTTATTCAGTAATTCCTTTTGGCTATCGCCTTGTTCTAGCCGATCTCAGTATTGGTGTTTTTTTATGGATTGCCATTTCTTTTATTGCTCCAATTGGACTTCTTATGTCAGGATATGGATCAAATAAGAAATATTCCTTTTTAGGTGGTCTACGGGCTGCTGCCCAATCAATTAGTTATGAAATACCATTAACTCTATGTGTGTTATCAATATCTCTACGTGTGATTCGTTGAGACAGAAGTCTTCCTCCATTTCTTTTTAGGTTGAACAGAAAAAAAATGAAACGTATTCAACTTTCTCTTTCTTTCTTTTTTTATTCACTAGCCCGGATTGAGAAACTAAACGTTATAGTTAGATGAGTGAAAGAAAACAGCTTCGAAGCAGTAAAAAATTGGAATCTCATTTCGTACAAGGGTGAAACGAAAATAAACATAAGCTGTCTTCACTCTTTACCCGGTTAATAAGTCATCATATCTTGAAGCGGGTTGAAAAGAACAACTCTATGGAGTTTTTACTATCTTTTGTATGTATTCCCTTACATGAATTACCATAGAGATTGAGAGAAAATGAGTGGATGATTAGGAACACCAAAGTACACAAAGGATTCGTAATAGAGATTATGTAAGTTATTCGAAGAGACATTTAGACATAAAAGAAATACTAATTAGGGCTTTCAATTTGTAGAAATGATCAAGTAGTACTCCCAAAAAAGAAATTCCGATCCAGCTCCTCTCCTTTCAGTCGAGTCACTACGTACCTCTCCCGGTGGTCGAGCTGCTTCGTTTCTCGCTCCTCTCCCGGTGGTCTTTTGGCTTTCGCTCCTTCTCCATGTGATGGGAATAAAGCAAACCAGATTGGGCTATCAGATCGTAACGGAACTATGAAGACTGACTAGTGAGAAATCACCCTCTACTTAATGACTCAAGACAGCATGGGGCATACTTTGAACGAGAGGGGGAAGCTTCCACTCTTGCTTCTATCTAGTAGAGCCCAACCGTCTCAGCCAAGCCTATAGGAGATGTAGGTAGCTGGGGTTCTCCTCCAATCTGTAATGAATTGGTGACCTTAGAACTATGTTCAGTGCCGCACTTAGGTTAGAGCAAATCCATAGAAATCGTTACTAACTCTACGCCGCTTTTTAGGCAGTTCAAACACAAGGAAAACAACTGAGATAAGTACGTCCGTCCACCTGGAACAAACCTGAAAGCCGGGCGGGAACTATATAGGTCGATGGACCGGGAACTAAAAGCATCGATCACAACGGGAGAGGCAGGCAGCTAAAGGAAAGGCGAACAGCCTCTGAAGCTCGGTGACCCGTACTTAGTATGAAGACTAATAGGGAGCATTCAAAAAGATGTTCGCCTGTCGGCTCATTTGTACCAAACCTTTCCAACATTGTCGAAAAACTTGCGCGATTCTATCCATAATTCCAATCTGGGCTTGCGACGGCTGTTGATGGGTTGTGTTAGCTAGGCCTTTGTCTGAGCGAACACAAAGGCCCTGAAAACGTGAATTCAATTCTCTTGAAGCAAGCTACGGCTCTTTGGCTTTATGGCGCGCTTTCCGTTTTCTCGCTTCTCCAGTTCCCCGCCCTGCTGCCTTACTCTGTCTGTGACTCAATCTTCTTGTCCATAGCGACATCTTCATTTATTATGATACTGAACTGCCATTTCACAGCCAGCAGGATAATAAAGAGAGCCCGCCGCTTCAGGTGATTCACCCTCTTCTTCTTATCGTCTTTATATACCTCAACCCATCATTTGAAGCATTTCCGTATAACCGCGCTGAAGTATCATACTCGACAGGAACCCCGTGCTAAACAGGAACGGGGTGAAGCAGCAGCATAGCATGGAGCTTTTTTAGGCTAACCTACACGCCCTTTTAATGAAAGGTGGTGCCTGAAACCGTTTCCGTGCGTATCAATAGAGGAAAAAAATCGGCGGCTTTATTTGCGTAAATAAGAAAGGGCATATCCAAAGCCTTTTAAGCTACGAAAAAGGGAATTGGTCTTTTACGATATCCGATAAACGGAATTTCTCGTCTGTATGATTGAATTTAGTGACAGAGTTGGACTTGGATTCGGTACTTATTAAGCATCGAAGGCAGGACTCTTTCCCGCAATAGAGATGGTCTAATTCAAATCACGCCAAGAGAGGTTTAATAACGATCTAACATTTTGATTTCTCTTACATTCCACCTTACAAAAATGAACATTAAAGATACGGAAAATCATCTCATTTTTCGAGAACTTTCCGTGTCTTCTCCCTGCTGTTCTTGATCGCGACCTTTCTATTTCTATTCTACCTTTTTTTAGCCCTTTTTATTCATAGAAGAGACCGAGAAAATATTAGGAAATGGGCGGCACAGGTAGGAGCCGATGTTTACTTTTCGTATTCTTGGAAAGGGGTGAAACTCCGCATCCGAGGCTTATAACAGACTCAAAACCGTGCGCAGCCTGTGCCCCCGGCCCCGGATTTATCGAGTCCAGAAAAAGGGAAAATCGATATGAATGTTTGATGCCTCTCTAACTTCTTTTTCTCGGTCAGTCGGTGCGCTCTTCCTGAATTGCTCTGTACCGCCCCAAAAGGCACAAAAGGCGGATCCAATACCAAGACGACTTTCTTCTTAGCTTATGGTATCCGCTCGCTAAGGAGAACCGAAATGACTGACTTTCCAGCGGTGACTACTATCGAATCAAAGACTCCGAAAGTCAACATAGGTAGATTTCTTTTTCACTTATCACGCCATGCGCTTCGCTTTATAGAATAGAGAGACCGTTGAGGAATTGGCATCTATCCCGCCTACTCCTGCCCCGAGAGAAGTGAAATCAAATCTGGTCTGCTCTTGCGAGCGACTCAGCTGCAATTGGAATGCTTTCAACAATTGAATTGACTATCTATATGGACGATCCATTAGGTTCTTCGATTTCTTCCGACGGTATCTTTTCTTTTTTTTTTCTTTCAGGGGCTCAATAAGAGGCATTGTGCGTTCTGTTCGAAGCGTAATGCAAGAACGAGTAGGATATCCGCTGTAGTGTAGCTGGCTTTACCGGTTTCCTGCTCGGTGGTGCGGTCCCCTCACCAGCCCCATTCCACTCGGTGAAACCCATGGCCGGAAAGAAGAGGCCGATCGATGGTCACCCTAAGCACTCACCATGAAGATGTAGATGTTCAGTGCAAGGGCAGACCGCTGCTGGTAGCCTTAATTGCGCGCTATAGATCGGATCCGTCGTAGCTATAGGATGAACCCTGGAAGAGGCCCTTAACGGAGTAAGCGGGTAGGGTGAATCTCCGTAACGATTATAACGGCCGAGCTAACCGTTGATTCAATGTCCTCCTGATCGGGGCACCAGAATGATTGACGCTCTCAACTAGGTCTTTTCCACTCGTGCTTAACACATGATTTGTGGAAATCCTCATTCCGTACATCTCCTCGTCAATTTGGGCATGAGCTCGCAGCCGGGGGAGAATGAATGGCTCTGTGACTCCTCGCCTTGAAGGGAAAGCAAAGCTACGTCTCGTCAAAGGGCTTACCCGACCCACCTACATCCATCCCCTATTGCCTTTTCTCGTTTATGGAGCGACCTGTGCGTAGGTTTGAATGACAGGGTTTGATTGTTTTCTCATTAATTCGGGATCCTTACCTCAGCGGTGCCGAAGTTTGGTTACGCCTCGGGGGTCTATCCCGCGTCCCCAAAAAAGGGTTCCCAGAAATAGACTTTCGCACCATGCTAAATCTGGGGGTGGCATAATATAATAGCCTATTAGTTGCTTATGATTTTTGATAGGAGTTGTGTTGTGGCCGACCTGGGTTCCATTCCTGAATAGATTCATAAGTGGGTGGAGCACCAAAAAGGAGGTTCTTTCTTATCGGTTCGGTTTAGGTTCTTTATAATAATGACAGCCGTATAAAAAGCTTAAAGAGAGATTCCAATCATAATCCTTCAGAAGCTGGCATCGCGTTTTGACTCCTCCTCGTAGCAGTGTCGTTGAATTCGATTCGTCAACTAAGGCCGCTGGCGCAACTAAGCGAATTCCTAAATCAAATCACCACGTGGGAGCCGCCGACTTTTCACCACACTCACACACATCTTTTTCACTTTTCGTTGACAGATAAGGCTCACTTAATTATCTCAACGTTGATCGAAACTCTTACGCCTTTCAGATCTATAGATAGCTGCACTCTTTCTTCTTTTTCTTACCGTCATGCCTATTTTCTAAGACCATCCTCGAAATACAACGAGAGACGAAAAGACCTCTTTCTTTACCTATATGGATGGCTAGAAACCAGAACTGGGACAGAAGAAATTCAATTACACCAGCACCAGATGCGCTTACCTAATATGGGAGGTATTCCCAAGATAAGTTGAATGGAACTAGCCTGTGAAGAAACCGTCATATAGCACTCAATCAAAAGGAACCTACTCTGCTGACGCTTTTCATACTCCAGCTTATTTGGCTTGAACAGAGGTGCGTAGCCCTTTTTTCTTCTGAAGAATTAGATGGAATCAAAATGTTCTATAGCCCTCCGAGAGCTATAGAAAGAACCGGGGGAACTGGATGTGTTACTTAAGAAAACTCCCACTCGATTAAGGGACAGGTTGGTACTGATACCGAAATAAGTGGCACTCCTAAAAGATATTACCTCCTGGCGTCAATCGAAAGATATTCTCTCTCTGAATACGTAAATGAAAAAAGGAATAAAGATGCTCTTATTGAGCCTGGAACTAATGGGAAAGGAACTTTGAGAGAGGAGGGTACCGCCAAGAATGCAACTAGCAACTTCCACTGGATCGAAGAGAAAAGCAGGATCAAAACTAAGACAATTGATTTGACGCACTTGTTGATACTAAATCTTATGACAAGGAAAAAGTACTCCTCCGGCGCCTCCAGGTCCAGGATTTCCCTTACAATTACTTCAGCCATCTGTATTCAGCTTAGCCCATACGGGTAAAGTGGAACATTAGCAAGACATCACATCTTAGATAACCGTTCCAACATGAGTCTCCTCTTCTGTTACAAGCCCGTGTAAATCGTTAGTCCTAGGACAATGGCCTTTGCCATGCAACTTTGCTCTATCGTCCTAAAGCTGAACATCGCTTTCGTTTCTTTCAAAGCAAAAGTAGTGCCAGGAAGCCGGTAGCAGCGTGAACCGGTCAAATACAGGATCGCAAAGCTATAAAAAAGTATGAGAGTTGTTTACAGTTAGATGGAAAGAAAAACTTTCCCCCGCATTGGAACGTAAGCAAGGCTCCATAAAGTCTAGTTAAGCGAGAGTAAGGCGCGGGTAGTTGGCCTTGTTTTCGAGTTCCCCCTGCCTGTTGAAAGTCTACTCCTAATTGTACCTTAGTTCACCATAGGCGTCTGAAGGGGGAGTGGGGTTGAAGCAAACTTTTTGTGTGTGAATGTGGGAGCTTAAGTGGACACTGAGTAGTGAATTGATTGATTGTCTTTGCCTGGAGGTTTTCTCTGTCCCTGTGTAAGGGTACTGAAGATATATCAATGACTATCATGAAGCCTATAGTTGAAAGGGCAGCCGACCAAGGCTTGTAATATATTCCGCAATAAATGTTTCATTTAAGGAATAGAGTGCGGTTAATGGTATTTGGTCACGTTCTACTAAAGCTTCAGAATAGGTTCTTTAGTAGTCTGAAAAGAATGAATACAAACTAAGTCCCAAAACTAATCCACAAAGACGCATCCCAGAATATAGTACAAAAGAACCTCCCACAACAAAGAAAAAAATGAAAAGCATTTCTTTTTCCTCCTCGATATATTTATATACAATCTTTTTCTTCAAAAGTGCTTTTCTTTTTTTTGACGGCCCACGGGAAAACGTTTTAAGATGCGATCATGAATCGAACCAGATCAAAACGCAAAACTGTCGACGGGCCGGAACGTCAACCGCAAACGAAGGATGGCCAGGCCCCGGTTCCCAGGGTTAGAGTATTCCCTATTATGAGCCTACTCAGATCAGAACGTCAGACGTTGATTTTCTTTTGCCTATCGGCCGGCCGGCTTTAAGCAACCTTCGCATTTTATGCTGAGATCCCGAGTCTCCAAGTGGGCCCTCCCGGCCACTCACGACCTTGGCTTTTTAGAGAATCCCGCTCCTGTGTCGTCAGACTTGTAGCTTGGCAGTCTACCGGGTGGGTTTGTTTATCTTTCCAGTTTCGAGTGTCTTCTTGGATAGTTATAGCGGCCCATAGGCGCGAGATGTACCTTGTGGGGGGGCGGCGGTCCCCTGGACATAGTCCTTTTAGGCAGTGGCCATTTAGTCCATGGTCCATTGGATGGTCGGTGCAAGGCCAGAAATTGGAACACATTGATTCCGCTCGTTCCCGTCCTTCGCTTCAGGGCCTGTCCCTCGGTGTGGTCAGTACTCTATACTGTCGGGCAGCGAAGCTTACACTTGTTCACTAATTATTACGGTTCACCAGGGCCTCTTTCCTCCTCCCTTTTCTGCTCACTCGTAGGGGTCTGGACCCCCACAAAGGGGGAGGGAGTCGACTGAACATCTCAGCCATTGGCGGGAATTTCGCCCACATCCGATCCCCAATTCTTCTTCACCCCGGATGATCGTGTTGAGTGAATTGTGACCTCGTAAAAGAGTGTCGGGTGAGCAAGAGCCCCTTCGTCACAGTATTTACTTATGGGCTAACAGGTCACACTTTGGCCAAGTATCCTACAAAGAGACTCCCGAAAGCCAGAAGTATTAAAGGAATGGCCATAGGAATGGGCGCATCATGACATCGTAAGATGTCTCGCCCGAATGAATTAGTTGGTACTAGAAATGTTATCAAAAGTGAACGAAAGGAGTAATAAGAAGTGAAAAGGACAGAGACACTTCCCAACCAGAAAGCAAAGTTCCCACTGATGGTATACTTAGTGTAAGCGAGCTCTAAGATCACATCTTTGGAATAAAATCCAGTTAGAAAAGGAAATCCAATTAGAGATAAGCTGCCCATGAGCATCATGGCATAGGTAAAAGGGAACGAGGAGGCGAGCCCCCCCATCTTCCGCATATCTTGCTCATCCGACATGGCATGAATCACCGAACCTGCACTCAGGAATAGTAATGCTTTGAAAAAGGCGTGATTCATTAAATGAAAGACGCTAACCGAATAGTTAGAAATGCCGCAAGCAAAGATCATATAGCCTAATTGACTGCAAGTTGAATAAGCTATGACCCTCTTTAGATCGTTCTGTAATATTCCAGTGGTTGCCGCAAGGAATGACGTCATAGCTCCTGCAAAAGTAATAACAATTAAAGCCGTAGGTGGGTATTCAAATAAAGGGGAACACCTTGCTATCATGAAAACGCCAGCTGTTACCATAGTAGCTGCATGAATCAAAGCAGATACTGGAGTGGGACCCTCCATAGCATCGGGTGACCAAGTATGCGATCCTATCTGTGCAGATTTTCCAACAGCACCAATAAAAAGTAAAATACAAATCAGAGTTATGGCATTCAATCTCATATTGCAAGAAATCCAAGAATTTCGTTGGGCACTAGCACAAGCAAAAATGGTGGAAAAGTCTACTGTTTGAAAGAGAGTAAAACGACCCGAAATCCCAAGAGCTAATCCAAAATCCCCTACTCGATTGACAAGCATAGCTTTTATAGCTGCTTTATCTGCCTGAAGTCGTGTAAACCAAAAATGAATTAACAAATATGAAGCAAGACCTACTCCCTCCCATCCCAAGAATAATTGAAGAGAGTTATCTCCAGTCACCAACATTGGCATAAAAAAAGTAAGAATGGATAAATAACACATAAATCGAGGGCTATGCGGATCCTCAGACATATATGAAATAGAATAAAGATGGACCAAGCTACTTATGAATGTAACCACAATTAACATCACTACGGTCGGGCTATCGAACACGGAGTCAGAAGTGAATTACGAGTCGGACCAATCTGCGAATCGAGCGAGCTACCCTTGCGTGCAATGATGTGGTGGTGAACCTCTCATTCGAATTCAGTGCTCTCCGAACCGTGCGGGAGGGTTTCCCATCACACGGCTCACCAACTTGATTTTCCGCGGAAACCTACTATCCAAACTGGTCTGGAAAAAGAGGTACGGTCTCGCTTTCCTTTTCCACTCAAGTGTACGGCATCTGCCGTGCTTAGGCCCCTTCTTCCCTTCCCTAATGAAGGAGTCCAGCGCCCGCCTTAGTAGTCTCAAATAGAGCGTGCAGGCTTGCCTCTTTTTTGAGTGGGTGATTCACTACCGAAGCGAAGAAAAGGAAAGGGGGGTACTACGAGCCCTCTGCCCCACGCATCTAACCAGCTCGCGTGGTTCACCGGTTCCACCGACGTTACCCTGTCAGTGATTCAGTCGATACAGAGGTGCGCTTGAAGTGGGGGGTGTGCTGTCCCTATTGGGCCGGGCTCTTCCCCATAAGGCCCCACCGTCTGGGCATAAGCGCCCTCTTGCTACCCATATGCGAGGCGCCGTCTTAGCCTTCCCTGACGTTGATCGCTCCCACACCTGTAGCGTTCGTGATCGGCCTCCTCAACTGTGTATCGATCGAAAGGCAGGGCGGCACAGCCCCCAACCAAGGGAGTGGTTACGTCCAGTATGTCCTCCCTTATTCCCGACATGCTATGGTGCCCCGTGGTGGGTAGGAGCGGGTCGAGTCCGTATCGCCGTGGAGCAACAGCCGCGTCCGGATCTGATCTATCTACTCGGCAATTCATCCGGTGACTTCACGGTCGCCAAAGAAGCCCCAAGAAGCATCAAACATTTCCGATGAAATCCATGGAGCAATTCTTAGATAGCAAGCACTAGCTCCCGGTGCGACTTCATAAAAAGCAATCAAAGATAAGATCGAAGAGAATGAAACGCACGTAGTAGTCACTATAGCGGTTCCTTCTGATCCTAGAAAACGTCCGAAAAACCCTGCTACGGAACTACCGAGCAAGGGCAAAAATACGATAAGTAAATACATAATTTATGAGTGTGATCAAACAACCAAAAATCAGACAATGACAGAGCGACGAGTGATAGATTGATCGACGTCCGAAGAAGGCTCGACCAAAGAAAGAAGTCACAAGGTAAATTGTAAGCCCCAACGACTTTTGAACCTACGCGCGGAGCATTTTCGGGGACTAGCCTCCGTCAGTATTGACTTTTTTCTCGACTGAAGAATAATCCATTTTCATTATTTCCTCTTTATTGCCATTCTTCTCTTTCTTTACTGTGCTCTACCCCCTAGTTGCGCTAAGGCTGGTAAGAAAAAGACGTCAGATGATCGGAATACGAATGAAATCAAAAAGGCCATCATTAGGGCAAACAAGGCAATAGCTTCGGTTAGAGCAAAGCCCAAAATAGCATAACCAAATAATTGTTTAGCCAATGACGGATTTCGCGCCACGGAATGGATCGAGGAACTAAAGACGTTTCCAATACCGACAGCAGCTCCCGCTGAAGCAATTGTAGCAGCTCCGGCACCCATTGATTTTGCACCTTCTAACATAAAGAGTTTATCATTCTCGTCACGCTTTTTTGTACTTTTCCATAAAATAAAAAAACGATTTCTTTTTCGTCATTCTTTGTCGATTCTTCCCCTCCTTCTTTTTCTCTTGGGCTTGGTATGCCACGGGCATTCTTTCTCCAAAGATCCAGGTAGACTGAACACTAACCCAATGAAGAAATGCTAACCAAACTGTAACTAGTGGCAGAGCAGCCTGACGAGTAGAGCTCACTCCCCCACTGTA
>Ga0268253_10000080_pt1 | contig 26312 bp, 16 predicted proteins | sample AgamicMgMarz_FD_200250 | JGI IMG/M metagenome (GOLD analysis project Ga0268253, IMG submission 200250) | Agave microbial communities from Guanajuato, Mexico - Mg.Ma.rz (v2) (version 3) | ecosystem: Host-associated > Plants > Phyllosphere > Phylloplane/Leaf | place: Guanajuato, Mexico... | reverse complement strand
GTCGCGGCCTGTTCTATGATGGCGGATGCGATCCGGCTTGCGAGCGCGTCCTCGGCGCTCTGGGTCACGAAACCGACGATGCCGTTGCGCTTGCGAATGGTCTTTTCCCAGTCGCGAATGCGGCTGGTAAAGACCTCGTCATCAAGCGCCTTCCATCCCTCGTCGACCACGATGATGGATGGTGATCCGTCGAGACGTTCCTCGACCCGGTGGAAGAGATACATCATCGCGGGCGTTCGCAGTACCGGATCGTCGAGAATCCGCGTCATGTCGAAGCCGACGGTGCGTCGATCCAGATCGGTCCGGTCTTCCGCATTGTCGAAGAGCCAGGCCCGCGCCCCATCGCCACACCAGGGGGCCAGACGCGAAGCAAGGTCCCCGGGCCTGGGCCGCTGCCCGCCGCGAAGCAACTGCGAGAACTGGCTCAGCCGACGATAGGCACGCGGCGCCTTCATGCTGGCATCGAGCGCATCCCGGATATGCGCAAGTTCCTCCGGCTCGATCGGTTTGCCGTCGACGGCGACAAGACGGGTCAGCCATTCGACGAGGAAGTGCCGGTTCTCCGCATTATCGTCCAGCAGGAGTGGGTTGAGACCCGAGGGTTCGCCGACGCGAAGCACGTCATACGTGCCGCCGATGGCGCGGATGAACAACTCCGCCCCGCGGTCCTTGTCGAAAAAGACGATGCGCGGATCGAATTTGCGTGCCTGGGCCAGCAGAAAGTTGACGACGACGGTCTTGCCCGAGCCCGAGGGCCCGATGACGGTGAAGTTGCCGAGGTCGCCCTGGTGGAAATTGAAGTGATAGGGGCCCGCCGCTGTGGTTTCGAACACCGTCACGGCATCGCCCCAGTGATTGCCTGCTGGCTTGCCGGCCGGGAAATTGTGCAGGCTCGCAAAGCTGGAGAGATTGCGGCTGCCGATCAATGCGCGCCTTGGGATGAAGCGGAAATTGCCCGGAAACTGTGACCAGTAGGCCGATTCGAGCGCTATGTCCTCCCGCACGCCAATCAAGCCCAGGTCGGTGAGCGCCGCATGCACTTCTGCTACCCCCTCGTCGACCCGCGCAGGACTTTCGCCATGCACGGCGACGGTAAGGTGATGTTCTCCAAAGGCGGCCCGGCCGGCCGCGAGGTCGTCCCGGGCGACCGCGAGCTCGCTGCGCAGGCTGAGAGCTTCATCGTCGGCCGAGCGCATGCGGCGCAGCGCGAGATTGATCCGACCGAGGGCGGGCTGCCGGTCGACGAATGCAAAGCTCTGGGTGACGAGAAGCTCCACCGGAAGCCGCAGCAGGTCGTCCAGCATTCCGGGCGCCGTATGACCGGGATAGTCCTTGATCGAGACGAGCGCGACGAAGCGCCTGTCGCTTTCGCCAACGGCCCCGAGCTCCACTGTCTCGGCACCGAAGCTCACGCGCCGGGCGGGCAGATAATGGCCCGCATCGCCTTCAGGCAGCCGGACCGGGCGCAGCTCCCCGTTATAGAGCGCGCCCAAATATTCGAGGATCTCGGAGCAGGGGCCTCCACGGCCTTGATAGGCGCCGAGAAGCCGGGGACCATAATGGCTGAGGGCGGAGGACAGCAATTCGCGGGCGGCATCGAGCGCACGCAGGTCATCAGAGAGCTCTGCTTCCTGCGCCTGCCGCGAGCCGCGCCTCAACTTTCGTGCAAGGGCATCAACGACGCCGCCCCGGCCCTGGAGCGGCTGACGGATCAGGCAGAGATAGAGGTCATTCACGAACAATTGCTTGGCGCCAAGGCGGTGCCTCCAGCGGTCGTCGATCGATGCACTGAACGCATCCGGAAAGTTGCCGGCGAGGTCCGGCTGCGTACGCCGCCGCATGACGTGATGGTAGAGCGCGAACCGCGACGAGCCCACTGCCTGGAGCATGGCGTCGCGAAGAACCTTGCGATAATTGATCTCAGCGGTGTCGGCGGTCTCGAAGAGCAGACCGTCCAGGGCCAGGACCTGCATCAGCCGCCCGTCGCGCAGAAGTATCGTGCGCTCGTCTATCTGCGCGAGATAGGGCAGACGGTCGCCCGCCCGCGCCTCCTTTTCCCAATCGCGTTCCGTGCGGCTCAGGCGCTGTAGGAGTTGCATCCCCAGATCCTGTAATTCTTCACCCGGGGGAAGTGCCGGACCTTTCCAAGCCAGATGTCGAACATTCTCGGATCGCCAAGACAGGCCAGCCAGCCCGACGCGTGCACCATGAGCGCGACGAGAAATATCCACGGCGACTTGAAGATCAGGAACAATTCCGTCGTGACGATCGCATTTGCAATCAGATAGCCATAGGTCACGCCGAGAAGCATCTGCGGCCGCGTCAAGGCGACGAAAAGCACATCCCGGTCGAGGTTCTCCATGTCGCTAGGGAGCGGTCGCAGCGGTCTGGATGCCGCCGACGATCGCGCTCGCACCGAACAGGATGAAGCAGCCGAGAATGACGGTGGCGCCGTAGCGCCAGTTCATGCGCCCGGCGAGCATCATCAAGCCGACGGCCGCGACCGCGATAACCGCTATCGTGGTGGCCACGGTGCCGAGAAGCGTGCCTTGCAGCCAGTTGACTGCGCTGACGAGCGGCCCCGAGCCCTGCGGGTCGCTGTAACTGTCCTGCGCGGCCGCGGAACTGGCCCAGGCGACCAGAACCGGGCCTATCGAAAGCCTCTTGTGCATATCCTCTCCCTGGTCCCCAGCCTATGGCAATCCCGGCCGATGGTCCAGAGAAATGTATGATTTAGATATCGGCATCCCCAAGACCGGACGGCCATGAGTGTACTGAAAGCAGGAGGGAGACATTTTTCTGAAGATTGCACGAGATCCACATAAACATAGGAAATATATAGATAAAATATCGAATCATCTGCGAGGTGTCGCCCCACGATGCTCCTTCCTTCCTGAATAAATTCAAGGGCTTCGCCGTCGGCGGGGTGATTATGTGTGATATATTGTGAGATGCGTCGTCTGCATGTATGGCTGCAAAAAAATGCGGATCTACAGCAGGGAGAAGGGTGATGAAGCATCGGTTTGCGAAAGTTTGTACCGCGTGCCTCCTCGGAGCATCGTTCATGTTTGCATCGTCGGCATCAGCGCAGATTTCCTATGTCGATACGTCTCTGAACGGTTCCCAGAAGTTCGTGCTGCGCTGGAAGGGCAAGCCCTACTTCATGACCAACATTCAGGTCCGGCTCGACAAGCTTCGCTATTGGTGGGGCTGGAATGCGGCGATGCGTGACAGCATCATCGCCCAGGCGGCGAGCGACGGATTCAACACCGTCTCCCTCCCGATTCACTGGTACGAGGTCGAGCCGACCAAGAACAACTTCAACTGGGCCGTTCTCGATGAATATCTCGGCCTCGCGAAGAAGTACGGCATCCGGGTCGAGTTGCTCTGGTTCGGCGCGAACAGCGGCGGGCGCGTGCAATATCTTGGGGACCCGAATGGCACGTCGGTACACCTTCGCACCCCGGACTACGTCTTCTACGCGCCTTCACCGACCTCGCAGGCGACGACAAGCGATTATAATATCGTGAACTGGACTTATGGCAACTGGACGCTCGACCTGACCGATCCCGCGCTTCTGGCCCGCGAGAAATATGTTCTCGGCCAGGTAATGGCCCATATCGCCTCATGGAACACGGCGAATGGCGATCCACGCACGGTCGTCGGGGTGCAGCTGGGCAACGAGGTCTCCGGCCCGTTCACGAGCGCGCAGATCGCCAGCTACTATAGCGAGCTGGGAAGCGCGGTGAAGACTTCAGCCTATTCGGTCTGGACCCGGATGAACTCTCTGCCAGGCGACCTGAACAATCGAATCAATGCCAACGAGGCGCTTCGGCCGAACACCAACATCGACTTCGTCGGCGTCGATATCTACGGCTACAGCACGTCGAATGTTCAGACCGTGATGCCGTGGACCGGTTTGAATTTCCGGATGATCATGGAAGCGGGCGCCGAGCAGACGAATGCCGCACTGATGCCGCTTGCGGCCTTGTCGGGCGACACCGCGTTTGACTATTATGATATGATTTCGCAGGACGGCCACAGCCTCTACAACCCGACACCGAGTGGGGTGGGCGCCACCGGCTTCACACCGGGCAATGCGCAAAGGGTTGCGGATATCCGCACGCTGAATTCGGTGCTCCGGCGCGCCAAATATGATCTCGCGCTCAACAAGAAGCAGGTCGCGAACACCGGGCTCTACGTGCACAACTATCGCGGCGATTCAACCGCAACCACGACTGGTGTGGCGGGCGTGACCTATACTCCGAACACGACAACGTCGCAGGCAGTAAGCGTGGTGCACAGCCCGACCGAAATTCTCCTCATCAACATCAAGGGGGGGACATTCAACTATCCGGCGTCGCTGGGCGTTACGAGCGCCTCCAATGGCTATTATGACGACAATGGCACCTGGGTAAGCTGGGGCAATGTCGCCTTCACCAGCACGCAGATTACGCCGCCTGTCGGCTCGGTCGTTCGCATCGTTCACTAGGGTGGGGGCCGGGAGCGCGTCGCACCCGGGCGATGCGCTCCCGTTTGCCCGGTCGACAGTCGAGCCTCGCCGCACTCGCTCGCCTTGAATTCGGACAACAGGGAAAACCGCTTTGCCTCGTATCACTGCCGCGCGCGTGATTGTGACCTCTCCCGGACGCAACTTCGTTACGCTCAAGCTCGAAACGGATGCGGGAGCATATGGTCTCGGCGACGCAACGCTCAACGGCCGCGAGCTGGCGGTCGCAAGCTACCTGAGCGACCATGTCATCCCGTGCCTGATCGGCCGCGACTCGCACCGGATCGAGGACATCTGGCAGTATCTCTACAAGGGCGCCTATTGGCGCCGCGGTCCGGTGACCATGGCCGCGATCGCGGCGGTCGACATGGCGCTGTGGGACATCAAGGGCAAGATCGCCGGCCTGCCGCTCTATCAGCTTCTCGGCGGCGCAAGCCGTGAAGGCTGCATGGTCTATGGCCATGCCAACGGTGCGACGATCGAGGAGACGATCGAGGAAGCCGTTCGCCATGTCGAGCAGGGCTACAAGGCGGTACGCCTCCAGTCGGGCGTGCCTGGGCTAAAGGCGACCTACGGCGTCTCCAGACCGGGGCAACGCTATGAGCCGGCCGACGCCGCGCTGCCGACCGAGAGCCTGTGGTCGACCGAGAAGTACATGCGCTCGGTGGTGCCGCTGTTCGAAAAGGCGCGCGAGGCCCTCGGCTGGGACGTGCACCTGCTCCACGACGTCCATCATCGGCTGACGCCGATCGAGGCAGGGCGGCTGGGCAAGGATCTCGAGCCCTGTCGGCTGTTCTGGCTCGAGGACGCGACCCCGGCGGAGAACCAGGCGGCTTTCCGGCAGATCCGCCAGCACACCACCACCCCGCTCGCGGTGGGAGAGATCTTCAACTCGATCTGGGACGCAAAACAACTGATCGAGGAGCAGCTGATCGACTATGTCCGCGCCACCGTGGTCCACGCCGGCGGCATCACCCATCTGCGCCGCATCGCCGCGCTGGCCGATCTCTATCACGTCCGCACCGGCTGCCACGGCGCCACCGACCTGTCACCGGTGAGCATGGCGGCCGCGCTCCATTTCGGCCTGTCGGTACCCAATTTCGGCATCCAGGAACTGATGCCGCACACCGCCGAGACCGATGCGGTCTTCCCGCACGCCTATTCCTATGCCGACGGCATGATGCATCCGGGCGACAAGCCCGGACTCGGCGTGGAGATCGATGAGGAGCGGGCCGCCAGACACGAGTACCAGCGCGCCTATCTGCCGGTCGCGCGGCTCCTGGACGGAACGCTGTTCAACTGGTGAGGTGCCCGCGATCCGCGCTGCGCAAAGCCCGCGCGATCACCCTTCCGATCGGCATGTGCGACGAGGGCTTGTCTGAATGATGATCGGCAAACAGACGATATCGGGTTCGGCCGCGGTGCTGGGCGCCATGTGCATGGCGGCATTGGCGTTGAGCGCTCCCGCCACCGGATATGCGCAGCTGGTCCAGCCTGGAACGGACTCCATTGCTGCTGGCGGAGGTGAGCGCTTCACCCTCGATTTGAGCAAGCAGCAAAACGCGGCCTGGGCGTCCGCGGCGAATGCCCCGACTCATTATTTCGCGGAATTCCTGCCGGCCTATTTCAGCCGAGAGCTCGAGATGGCAGCGCCGCTGCCGCGCGGGACGCAGCTCGAATGGGTTTTTACCGGTTCGCACGGGGGCATCACGCTGACGATCGACGGGTCGGCCATAATCTACAGGCAGCGATATTATGATTCCCTCGGGCTGGTGCCCTCCGGCGTCCTTCCTGCCCGCTATCCCTCCACTTCCTGGAAGGAGGAAAGCGTCAGGCTTGCCGCACCTGCGCGTCGGCTCGCGATTGTCTCTTCCGGAATGGAGATCATCGTCAAGGCAGACAATGTCGAGATCCTCCGGCAGGACATCGTCCAGGATCTGAACCGGCATCAGCTTCGCGCGATCGTCAGCAAGGCCCAGGCGCTGAGAATGGCGCGTCCGAGGAATTCTGCAATCGAAGCTGCCGATGACGAGCTTTCCCTGACGCTTCATCGACCCCAACCAGGCGTCGCCACGATAACGCTGCATCCCGAAAATCGGCATCAGACGATCCTGGGCTTCGGCGGAATTGTGAGTTTCCCCGCCTATGCGCAGATGTCGGCCGAGCAGCAAGCGCAGTTCGTCCGGAAACTGCATCAGGACAATTTGCTGGTGCAAAGGGAATATCCGGCCGGGGTGCGCCTGAAGCGGGATCTCGGCAATTTCGACCAGCTCGGCGACGCGGTCCCCCATTATTATGGGGACAATTTCCCGAACGGGGAAACGAGCAACTTCGCTTTCTCGCGCCAGATCCGCGCGATTGGCGGAATGGTCATGTTCGAATTCTGGGAATTTCCCGACTGGATCCAGGATCCGGACACGCGGGCCGTCAATATCGCCGAATATGTTCGTGCCATGGTGGGCTATTGCAGGGAAGCCAAACGCCGGACGGGAGCGGCGCCGGAAATCGTCGGCGTGCAGAACGAGATCGTGCAGAACGCGGAGACATGGGCGGCGATGGTCAAGGCGCTGCGGCACGGGCTGGATGCGGCGGGGTTCGAGGCCGTCAGAATCCATATGCCCGACGCGCCCTATCTTAGCGGGGGCATCGCTGCGGCGGAGAAATTGCGTTCGGATCCCGAGGCGTGGAGGGTGATCGATTATTCGGCGACGCATCTTTACGAATATCAGGACGATTTGGGCGAGCCCGACGCGATGGATACCCGGATGCGCAGGTGGCGAGCGGCAACGGCCGGCAAACCTTTCCTGGCGACCGAGATCGCCATCAATGCATCCAGGCTGCAGGCTGTCGGCAGCTATCGCATCGCTTTCGCCAACGCGCTGCTCTACCATAAGCTGCTCACGGCGATGGACGCCGAGATGCTGGCCTATTGCTGGCTGCTCCTCGATGTCGAACAGCCCGCATTCGCCGACACCCGGTCCCTGTTCTCGGTCGATCGGCAGCACTCCTTCCCGGCAGTCGCCGGCATTCAACGTCGCACATTTGCCGCCTTTTCCCGTCGCCTCCCCAAGGGCATCGTGCGGATCGATGCGCGGAGCTCGGACACGGATCTTCTCGTGGCGGCCTTCTCCGCGCCCGGGATCGGCGAGACGATCATTTTGCTCAATCGCTCGACAGCTCCGAAGATAGTTCGCATTTCAGGATCAAAGACCCGCTTCAGGACGATCGAGCGAACCAGCGGCTATGATGATGTGCGGACCGTGGAAGTCTCCAACGATCCGGTCTTGATCGGGCCGGGGGAAATCCTGACATTTTCGACCGTGCCGTTACGCACGGAGGCAGCGAACGCCAGCCGCTAGGCTGACCCTGGGCGGCGCGGCGGCCTGCTGGATTGTGCGCTCTTATATTATATGATCGCCACGCGTGCCACATTCTGGGGAGCGCTTCCGTTGGCCGAATATCTGGAAAAATGGAACACTGCAGAGCGTTGACACGCTAATAAGTAATACATAGAGTGGCCGAGCAAGGTCATAATAGGGCTCGCGAACAGGAGCGGGCCATTCCTGGGGAGGGGATATGAAGAGCGAGAATTCCTTATCGGCGATCCGCGCCGTGCTGCTGGCCGCGACTGCCCTGGGCGGCCCGGTGTTTTTGGCGGGTGGGGCTTACGCGCAGGTTGCCGGGCAAGGCACTGCGCCGGCGCCGACGGATGCGCCGGCTCAGTCCGATGCGGCGGCGCAGGCCGACCCGGCCACGGAAGGCGATGCCCAGGACATCGTGGTAACGGGCTACCGGCAATCCCTGGAAAGCGCCGCACGGGAAAAGCGTGAACGCACCAATTTCACCGATTCGATCTTCGCCGAGGATATCGGCAAGTTTCCGGATACCAACCTGGCTGAGTCGCTGCAGCGCCTGCCCGGCATCCAGATCGAGCGCGACATCAACAATGAGGGCTCCCGCATCAACGTCCGCGGGCTCGGCTCCGGCTTCACCGTTCTGACGCTCAACAATTCGCAGATCCAGTCCCAGTCGGAGACCTTCGGCAACACCGGCGAGGGCCGCGGCATCAGCCTCGATCTGTTTCCCGCCGAACTCTTCCGCAGCCTGACGATCTCCAAGTCAGCCCAGGCCAACCAGCTCGAGGGGGCAATCGCCGGCAATGTCGATCTTCGTCCCATCCGGCCGTTCGACAGGGAAGGGTTCAACTTCAACTGGACGCTCAAAGGCACGTATCAGGACGTCAATCGCAAGATTTCCCCCCGTCTGGGCGCATTTGTCAGCAATACCTGGGATACCGGTATCGGCAAGATCGGCCTGCTGGGTGGCTTCGCCTATGTGCACAACAAATACCGGTCGGATCAATTTCATACGGTGGGTCATACCACCTACAATCTTCAGGCGCGTTGCCCGACGACGACTTCCGGCTGCAACTCGCTGACCTTTGCGGGTAATGCTTCCAATCCGACCTACGGTTATGGCGGCGGCGCCACCATACCGGCGACGACCGTCCCCACGGGGACGGGTTTCGGACTGGTCAACGGTGCGCCGCTGACCGTGTGTGGGCCGGGGGGGACCTCGGGCCTGAGCTGCAGCGATCTGAGCTATACCATTCTGCCGCGCCTGGCGCGTTCGGAATTCTCGACCGGCGAGCGCAAGCGCGCGACCGGCATCGTCACGGCGCAGTGGCAACCTGCGGAGAATCTGACGTTCAACTTCGATGCCATGTATAGCCACTCGAAGATGTATTATTCGCAGAACGACATGATGATCATGGTCCGGAGCACGACCAACGTGATCCCGATCGGCTTTGAGATCAATGAAGACAAGCTTCTGACGAAGGGGACTTTCGCCAACCTGCAGGCCTTGTCGGAGAACAGGCGGGTATACACCAACTCGGATTTCGGATTCTATTCGGGAAGCTTCGAGTGGCAGCCCACGGATCTCCTGCGTATCCGGGGCTCGGCGAGCTACAACACCAGCAACATGGAGCAGCGTGCATGGACATTCCTCCTGCGCACCGCTCCCGGGCTGGGTCTCGCGGCAACCTATGAGGCGCCGGAGGGTGCGGCTACCCCGACGATCACGATGAACAAGGACATGAACGATCCGAACCTCGGATGGATGTGGGACACGCTTCGCATTCAGCCCGCCTTCCGGCAGGCGAGGCAGCGTGATTTCCAGCTGCACGGCGAATATGGCGATGAGACGCTGAAATTGTCGGCCGGCATCCAGCTGCCGAAGTTCGAACGGCGCATCCAGGCCTGGGACGTCAGCAACTGTGCCACCAGCGTCGTCGCAAACGGGACATGCCCCAATTCGACGGTGATCTCGGCACGGAACGGCGCCATTGCGGCAGTGCCGAACGCGTCGCTGGGCAGCTATCTGATGCCATTCCCGTACCGCAAGCTGTACCAGAATTCGAGCTTCAACGTTGGTCTGAACGCCTGGGCGCTGCCCAACTATGACAAGCTCGAATCGGCGATCGACATCGACTATTTCACTTTCGGCCTCGACCCGGTGAATCGCGTCAACACCTTCAACCCGCGCTCGATCGAGGAAAACACGCACGCCGCGTACATGCAGCTCGACAGCAGCCTGCACGAATACGGCATCCCGGTTAAGTATAATGTGGGAGTGCGTTACGTCGAGACGGACCAGGACATCTCGGGCATAGTCAGCGACCCGACGACAGGGCGGGGGGTGCAATATTTCAACCACAAATACCATGAGTGGCTGCCCAGCTTCAACATAGCCTATGACCTGACCGACAAGCTCGTGCTGCGTTTCGCGGGCTCTCGGACAATGACTCGACCCAGTCCGACCGACCTCGCTCCCAGCTTCTCCATCAGCACTGGCGGCGACAGCGTTTCGTTCGGCAATCCCGAACTCCAGCCCTATTTCTCCAAGGGGCTGGATGCGGGCCTCGAATGGTATATCGCTCCAAACAACACGATCGCCATCAATCTGTGGCAGAAGAAGGTGAAGGGCTTCACGGAAGTGGTCCGGCGCCTCGAGCAATTCGGCACGCTCGGCATCAACTTCAACAATCTCGAACCGGCGACCCGCGCCGCACTGACCAACGCTGGCAATGGCGATCCCAATGCCGCGATTGTCACGGTCAGCCAGCGCCAGAACACGCCCGAGATCATCACCCTGCGCGGCGTTGAAGTGAGCTGGCTCCAGCCGCTCGATTTCATCACCAAAGGCCTGGGTTTCACTGCGAACTATACCCGGATCGACCTGTCGACGAACAGGCCGGGATTGATCGTGGGCACTCGACAGCGCAAGCCGCCTGTGACGTCGCTCTCGCCGGACACGTTCAACCTGTCCGCATTCTATGAGAATCACGGGATCAGCGCGCGGGTGTCGTATAACTATCGCGATCCCTACATCACCGGTTTCGGCCCCTCGAACAATGTGGAAGGGGACAGCATTCAGGAGAAATCATCCTTTGTTGATGCGTCGATCAGCTTCGATCTGCCGTTCTACAAGGCAGCACGCGTGATCCTCGAAGGGCAGAACCTCACCAATCAGGCGCAGATCGTGAACATCGACGGTAACCGTCAGATGCCACTTTCGGCAGTTGCCCCTGGCCGAACCTTCACCATCGGTATCTCCGGGAGCTTCTAGAGTACCTCCAGGCACCGGCGATAAATTTGCTGGTGCTCCTGCCCTGGCCTGGTCGGCGCTAAAGCTCTCGGCGCCGGCCGGGCCATTCTTTCGTCAAGAGGATCGACAATGCTCAAGATGTCGCAGGCATTGGCAACAATGTTCCTGATCCCGCCTCTCGCTGTGATGCCCGTCCCTTCGATGGCACAGTCCGACGGTGACCTGCCTCGCATCGAGCGCCGCGGGAGCGCCTCGCAGCTGATCGTCGGCGGTAAGCCATTTCTCGTCCTCGGAGGGGAACTGCACAACTCCAGTTCGTCGACTCTCTCCTATATGCAGCCGATCTGGCCCAGATTGGCGGAGATGAACCTCAACACGGTTCTGGTGCCTGTCTCATGGGAACAGATCGAACCGCGCGAGGGTGGCTACGACTTTTCACTCGTCGACGGACTCATTCGCGATGCGCGAAAGCACAATTTGCGGGTAGGGCTGCTGTGGTTCGGTACCTGGAAGAATCTCGTCTCCTCCTACGCCCCCGCATGGGTTCGCCGGGATACGCAACGGTTTCCCACCGCCGTCGACAAGGCCGGCAACAAGCTTCCGATCCTGTCCACCTTCAGCAAGGAAGGACAGGCAGCCGACGCCAGGGCCTTTGCCGCGCTGATGAAGCATCTGCGCGAAATCGATTCCAGGGATCAGACCGTGATCATGGTCCAGGTCGAGAACGAGGTTGGCCTCGGCAACGCGGAGCGCGACTATTCCGAGGCGGCCAATCTGGCCTTCGCGCAAGAGGTTCCCAAAGCGCTGATGGCCGAGCTCGTCCGTCGAAAAGGGGAGCTCTCTCGTGAGTTGCTGGGCGCCTGGACGGCGGCAGGCGCGAAGACTTCGGGCACCTGGGAGCAAGTGTTCGGGTCCGGAGCTGCGACCAACGAGATCTTCATGGCGTGGAACTATGCACGCTATATATCCGGTGTGGTTGCGGAGGGGCATGCGGCATATCGCCTGCCCCTGTTCGTCAACGCGGCAATCGGCCGGCAGGATGGCAGGCTCGCGACCTATCCGAGCGGAGGACCGCTGCCGCTGGTACTGAACATCTGGCAAGCCGGGGCGCCGCAGATCGGCATGTTCACCCCGGACATTTATTTCGGCAGCTTCGCCGACTGGTGCGCGAAATACACCCAGTCGGGGAATCCGCTTTTCATCCCCGAAATGCGCGGGGGAGCCCAGGGCGCCGCCAACGCGTTCCTTGCGATAGGCAATTATGGAGCGATCGGGGCGTCACCATTCGGGATCGACGCCAGCCTGGGCGACAAGGATCTCACTCAGGCTTATGCCACGCTCAAGGAGCTGACACCGCTTATCCTGTCCAGTCAGCCAGGGAATATGGTCAAGGCGGTGGTACTGGATGCCACGAACCCGTCGGGCTCGATGGTGCTCGGCGACTATATGCTCAATGTCCAGCTCCGGCGCGATCGACGCAGCAGCGAGACTGCCGCACAGGGTTATGCGTTGGCGATAGCGGAACCCGGCGACCGCTTCATCATCGCCGGCAAGGACGTCCAGGTCACTTTCGCGACACAAGGGGGCGAGCCGCGAACGGTCGGCCTCGATGTCGTCGAGGAAGGATCCTTTGTCGATGGCAAGTGGATCACCCGGCGCAGGCTCAATGGCGACGAGACGATGCTCGACTATAATCTCTCCTCACTCGCTGCGACCAGGCAATATGGAACGGGCCTTCGCTTCGCGGGGGATGCGCCTCAGATCCTGCGCACAAGCCTGTTCCAGATCAGGTGAGCGAGCAGCCAGTACGATGACCAGGCTCGATCTGCATGACTTGCCGGGCGAGACGGGCGTTACTCGCGCGCGGCGTTTCCTTGCCCTCTGCGCTCTGGCATTTGCGATCACGGCGCTGCCACCATCGGCCGCGGCTGCGCAGCAGGCTGTGTTGTTCGAGGGAAAGCGCATTGCCAGTATCGTTCACGACGATGCCTCTTCGGCCGGGCTTGCCGCAAGGCTGCTTGGTCGCGATCTGACGCAGCTGACGGGCGTGGCGCCCCGGGTCTCCGCGATCTTGGGCGACTGCGGCCGGCTGTGTGTGGTAGTGGGCGACCAGGACTCCGCGCTGGTTCGCGGGATCGCCGCGGATGCCGGACTGGATCTCTCCGCCCTGCATGGTCAGTGGGAACGCTATGCCCGCGTGCTGGTGCGCTCGAAACGCGATCCGTCGCAGCGTTACCTGCTGATCGCCGGATCGGACTCCCGTGGTGCCGTCTGGGGCGTGATAGATCTGACGCGCGAGCTTGGGATATCGGCCTGGGAATGGTGGGCGGACGTCAAGCCGCAACGTGTGAACCGGCTGGCAATCGATGGCACGATGCGCTTGTCCCAAACGCCTGCGGTTCAGTATCGCGGCATCTTCCTTAACGATGAGGACTGGGGACTCCAGCCCTGGGCTGCAAAGACGTTCGAGCCCGAGGTCGGCGATATCGGTCCCAAAACCTATGCGCGCATCTTCGAGTTGATGTGGCGGCTCAAGGCCAATCTGATATGGCCGGCGATGCACGACAGCACCACGCCATTCTATCAGATCCCCGGCAATGCCGACATGGCGAAGGCCTATGCCATCGTGGTCGGCACATCGCATGCCGAGCCGATGATGCGCAACAATGTGCGCGAATGGGATGACCGGAAGCGCGGCGAGTTCAACTTCTTCAAGAACCGGCAGGCGCTGGTCGACTATTGGCGCGAGCGCGCGGAGCAGGTGAAGGGATATGAGAATCTCTACACCATTGGACTGCGCGGCAAGCATGACAGCGGCATGGAAGGTGCCGGGACTCCGGAGGCTGCGCGGGACGCACTGGCCGAGGTCATGGAAATCCAGCGCGACCTGCTTGCGAAGGCGCAGGGCAGGCCGGCGAACCAGGCGCCACAAGCGCTGACCCTCTACAAGGAAGTGCTCGATATCTATTCGACCGGCCTCAAGGTGCCCGAAGACGTGACCCTGGTATGGCCCGAGGACAATTACGGCTACATCAATCAGCTCGCGAACCCGCAGGAGCAGGCGCGCAGCGGCGGATCGGGCGTTTATTACCATATCTCCTATTGGGGGCGGCCGCACGATTATCTGTGGCTCGCCACCACGCATCCCGCCCTGATCCGCGAGCAGATGGACCGCGCCTGGCAGATGGCGGCGCGCAAAATCTGGGTGGTCAATGTCGGCGACATCAAGCCGGGCGAGTATCTCACCCAGTATTTTCTGGACCTGGCTTTCGATCGGAAAGCCATTGCGGCGACGCCGCGTGAACATCTGAGGGCCTGGGCGGCCACCCAGTTCGGCGCGCGGCATGCCGATGCCGTCGCCGGGATCATGACCGACTATTATGATCTGGCCTTTGAGCGGCGACCCGAGTTTATGGGATTCGGACAGGTCGAGCCGATCCGTCCGAACCAGATCAGCGATTATGTCCGCACGGGCGGGGACGAGGCGGAGCGCCGGCTCGACCGCTATGCCGGGCTCGTCCAGCGCGCGGAGACCCTTGCCGTGGCCATTTCCGCGGACCGCCAGGACGCTTTCTTTCAACTCATACTCTATCCGGTCCGCGGTGCCGCGAGCCTGAACGAGCGCATCCTCAAGCTCGATCTGGCCGCCCTGCATGCGAAGGCTGGCCGGGGCCCCGCTATCCCTGGTGTCGCGTCGGACGAAGCGAACGGGGTGGGGAGCGCCCCGCGCGCGGATTCGAACGCGCTTTCCAACGAGGCGAGAGCGGCACAGCAGCGGATCGTCAACGACACAGCCGCCTACAACGCGCTGAACGGCGGCAAGTGGAACGGCATCATGAACCCGGCTCCAAGAGACCTTCCGGTATTCCAGACACCGGCCTTTCCGCGGTGGGACCTGCCCACGCGCGCCGCGTGCGGGATCGAAGCCACCGATCTTGTTTTCGTCGTCGGCCGTGCGGCAACGCGATCGTTCACGCTCTATTCCGGCGGCGCCTCTGTCGACTGGTCGATCTCGCGCCAGCGCGGCGGCGTGGCCTCGGCCGTGCGGGGCCGGCTGGATCCAGCCAATGGCTTTCGCCAGCGAGTGGCGTTGGCTTATGGTGGCGGCGCAGTGCTCGACGCGGGCAATGTGCAGTGCGGCGGCAGGTCACTTGCGATCCCGGCGCGACTGGCAAGGCCCTCCGAGGATTCACCCGCCGAGATCAACCGCATAATCTCTTTTCCGGCGACGAGCGCACACAGCAGCGACTGGGAAATCATCCCTGGCCTCGGCTCACGCGGAAATGCCTTGCGTGCGCGGCTTGATCTTGCCTCTGCGGACCAGCCGAACGGCCCGGCGCTCAGCTATACGTTCGAAACCAAAAGGGTGGATGGCGCAGAGCTGCGATTCATAGCTCTCCCGGTCCATCCGCTGACCTCGCTGAACCGCCTGCGCGTCGCGGTTCGATTCGACGCCGGGCCGCTACAGACGCTGGATTTCGAAACCTTCGGGCGCAGCGACGAATGGAAGCGCAACGTGCTGGGCAACAGCGCGGTCCGTACGATCGCTCTCCCGCGGCTTCGCGCCGGGCATCACAAGCTTGAGATATTTGCGCTCGATCCCGGCTTCGTGCTCGACCGGATCGACCTGCGCCTGGATGGCGCCCCCGATTATTATGGCGCTCCGCCGACGAGCGAGAAAGACCGTTGATCCGGGCCGCCGGCGGCTCTCATCACGTTCCGATCCGGCGAAGGCGGTTTATCAGGGCCGTAGGCGTTGCGCCGCTTCCGGTTTTGTCGGCGCCGCGGACGTGCCTGCCTCGCGAACCCGGACACGCGCCGACCTGAGCGGGCTGCTGCATTGCTCTTTCGTATCGATCCAGCCCATTGCCGGTTTGCAGGAATGCTTTCCGCACGATCGCGCAATGTGCCTGTCAAGCGCACCAGCTTGCGTGCCGCGGCCAAGAAAGGACAGACGGAGAGCCGCATTCGGCCACGTAGAGCGCCCCGTCACGCAACCATGTACCTCGCTGTCGTGGCGCGTGTGGATTCCACTGCCGATCAGCGCCGGGGTTCCTGCGATGCGCAGCAGAGCTTGCCGGCGCTTTGTTCCCGGACGCCATTTCGCCCAGCGTCGCGTTCCCGGTCGTTCAATGGGCGGGCAGCCGGGCCGGGCGCGGTGAAGAGGAGTGGGGGGTGGGGGGACGGGCGACGGGACGTCGTCTTTCAGCAAAGCTCCAGGAGTTGTCCCCATGAACAGGATTTCCCCGGTCGCGCCGTCGGTCGCTGGCGCCTACAAGGTCGATATCAGGCGAGGCCGCAACATCAGCCGCGTTTCCTCGGAATGGTTCGCGCGTCCAGCCGACGAGCGCTTCCTCTCGCTGGACGACCTTTATGAACGCGTTCGTGCCCGCGCGGACAGTGCGACCACCCGCATCGTCGAAAGCTGCGCGGTGGGCGTCGAGGCACGCAGCGAAGACCCGGAGCGTCTGGCGCTCCGGGTACCTGATCGCGAGGACCCCGTTGCTGCGACCAACTGGTCGTTCGGTCAACTCTGCAGCCTGGTCGGCGCGCCTTCCTCCTATCTGCGCACGCTGCCCGCGGCGCTCGCCGGCATCAACCTGCAGCACGGTTTGATCGCGCACCGCGGGGAGCAGGTGAAACTGCTGGAGACCAACGATGGCCGGGCCGAGCTGCGTGCAGTTACCGGGCCTGATTATGGTCGCATCTGGGATCATGAGCTGGTCGCGGCGGTAATGCGCATCGCCGGCAACGGCACCGGCGATACGCGCTGGAAAGTCCCGGGTGTCCTCGACTGGGCCTCGATGCACTACAATCCCTGTGTCGAAATCTCGCGCGACACCACCACGCTCTATGCGTCGGACCGCGACGTGTTCCTGTTCCTGGTTGACGACACCCATCCGATCGAGGCCGGCAGGCTGCCGAACGGCGATCCGGACCTCTATTTCCGCGGCTTTTATTGCTGGAACTCGGAGGTGGGCTCGAAGACGCTGGGCATCGCCACCTTCTACCTTCGCGCGGTCTGCATGAATCGCAATCTCTGGGGGGTCGAGAATTTCGAGGAGATCAACATCCGCCACTCGAAGTTCGCGGCGAACCGCTTCGCGCACCAGGCCGAGCCGGCCCTGACCCATTTCGCGGACTCCTCTCCGGCCAATTTTGTCGCCGGCATCAAGACCGCACGTGAACGCATCGTCGCTCGAAGCGAGGAAGATCGTTCGAGCTTCCTGCGCAATCGCGGCTTCTCGAAATCCGACACGGCCAGGATCATCGCGAGCGTGCTCGACGAGGAAGGCCATCCGGCGGCGTCGCTATACGACTTCGTGCAGGGGATCACGGCGATGGCGCGGGCCAGGCCGCATCAGGACGACCGGCTCGAACTTGAAGGCAAGGCCCGCAAGCTGCTCGAGCGCGCGAACTGAAGGTTCGGGGCGCCGCCCCCCGGCGCCGCCCCCCCGGGATGGAGAAGAGTCATGACCGAGATTTCGGCAGTGCCGACCCGCGCCTTCGCAGTGCGCGTCGAATATTTCAGCGCAGACGACCGCTTCGCCGTCGAGGAGTTCGCCATCGAGGTCGCCGAGGGCGAGGATCCGATGGTGCTCGCGCGTGCGCGCGCGGACGATAGCGTCTATTACGACGAGCGAATCCCCGACCTGTGGCGCGTCATCGCCATCGAGCCGCCAGACGATGATCCTGCCCCGTCGCCGGCCGGCGGCGGAGCGGCGAAACCGCGTTCGCGGATATAGGTAGGTAGTTTGAGCGCCTGCTGGCGGACGCGCCGCCCGGCCCCGCGACCGTGTATCACGTCCGTTCAGAGGGCTATGGCGTAGGCAAAGATACCCTCCCGCCTCCTGTCAGGAGGTCTGCGGCTTTTCGCGCGGCCTGGCTCGCAGTGTCGGACACGAAGCTTTCTCGCGCACCGCGGCACCGGGGTAATCACAATCCATATATTCCCTCTGAGCGGGCGGCGGCTGGCCGCGCGGGTGCCGACCCTCGCCCGCCCGGTTCTCGGCCGGTCGCACGTCTGTGACGCTGCCATGGCGCTGCCGATCCTCACCCGCGCTGCCTGATGGAGCCTGTCATGGAGTTTGGAAAATATGTCGTGCTCAGCACGGCGCATGTCCGCTGCGCGACCGCAGAACGTCTCACCGCCTGGACAAGACTGCCGCCCGAGCTTCAGCCTGTCGCCGTCGCGCCGACATCCAATGGCTGGTTCCTTCCCACTGGCCGCCGGTCCGACGCGGACAGACTGCCCGGGGAACTTCCCGCCATCCTCGCCTTCGGCCTGGACCATGGCTGCGATTACGTCCTGCTCGACAGCGACGGGACGGAGGTCGCCGAGCTTCCCGTGTTCCCTTGGTGACGAAGGGGAGGCGGGGTGCGCGGGTGCATCGATCTGAATGCGTTCCGGTGAGGTTCCAGCCATGTGTTTCCGAAAGCTCGTACAGCGATTCCACCGACGCGGCCAGGCGCCCGAGCCAGGCGAATCCGACGGCGTGTCCCGGCAGCACATGCGCCGGTTGCGATATCATGCCGCGGTCGAAGCTTTGCCCGACCTGCAACGCGACGTCTTCCGGCGGCACCGGATCGATGGCAGATCCTTGGCCGAGATCGCCGAGACGCTCGGCCTCCCGGTCACTGAAGTCGAGTGCCAGCTGGCCGGGGCGCTGGTCGCGATCTCCGATGCACTCGACCGACCGGCCTGAACCAATTCCTCTCCAGCGGAATCTGCCGCCATGGAACAACTTTCCGCGAAGCGAGGCCGACTTGCGTCGTTCGAACATGCTTATGCCGTCGCGATCCAGCTGCGGCGCGCGACCGGACAAGGTCAGTTCGTCGTCCGTACCGGCGAGCCGCTTCAGCCGGTTCTGGTGACGCCCGCGCGCCCCGGCAAGACCGGCCTGTTGCTGGCGATGGTTCTGTGACACCGGTCGTCATGCGGGGCAGCCCCGTGACCGTCGCACAGGGTGCCGGTGTCGGTTCGACAGCAATGGTCATCGAGCGCGCTACGCGTAGCGGGGCTTCCTGTATTGCCGACATTGCGTTTTGCCCCGCGCTCGGGCGCGCAATCCGACTGACCAGGCCGGTGGAACGCCGCGGCCGCCAGGCCGGGGATGTCGGGTGCCAATCGCGCCAAAGTGCCAACGCCTTAACGGTTAAAACTGCTGGGGCCTACAGTTGGTATAGCGGAAGTTCGAAAGTGGCACCGATGAATTCTCCGATGGCTAGAGTTGCTACCGGTAGCAGGCGCCGGGTATAAATTATTCGCAAGTACTGCCATGTCGTACTTGCTTGATCCAGATAAACGCGCGACCATTTCTTGGTCGAGTCGGGGGCCTGTACGATAGTTCAATGATACTGGTGCGGGCGGGGCATCCCCTTCCGCTGTGGGGGGCGATGATGCGCAAGATCAATCTTGGTCCGGCTGCGACTGTCCTGCTTCTCGCCCTCTCGGGATGCGGCCCCGGGGCTGGCGGTTCGATCCGCTATGACATGTCAGTCAGGAATTCGCGCGGGACCATCACGGTCTCCGACCCGAAGCTCTATTCGCGAGAGACCCTGCTCAACGAGCGCGCCCGCGACGTCGCCTGGATCGACAGTCTGATCATTGCCAGCGAAGACCCGACCAAGGTCGTGTTCAAGCCGGCACTCTATCGCGAGATGGAGGAAATCTCCGCTTTTTCGGCCGCGCTCGGCCTGAAATTCGATCCGGCCGCGGCGGCCAGTTATCGCCGGTCGAACGTCACCGCCGACGTCCAGCAGGAAATCGACGTCCTCAAGCTCCAGTTGCAGCTGGAGCAATTGCGTCGCGATGCCGAACTGCTCCGTGCGAAGCTCCCGGATCAGGCCGAGCTGGCGAACACCGGCCTGGGCACGCTCGGGGCGCCGGCTGCACCCGCTGCCACCGCGGAGGTCACGCCTGGCGACGTCACCAAATTGACGACAGCCGTCAATGCCTTGATCACCGGCCTCACCAGCAGGCTGGACGCGGTCGGCACGCCGGTCGGCAAGACCGATGTCGCAAGCAGCCCTGCCGAGGATTTCCGCGATCGCCTCGCCTATCGCGACATGCTCAAGGCGGCGCGCAACGCCGCAGGACTCGACGAACTCCATGATCTGGCGGCAAACCGGCTCATCCGCCTCAACTTCCAGACGACGATCTTTCCTGATCCGGGCAATCTGAAAGCGCTCGCCGCCGTCCAGATCAACGTCTCCAACACAGCGGACGGCAATCGCAGCGCCTATCTCCTCGACTGGCTCCGCTTCATCAACACGCAACCCGAATATCGCGCAGGGGCCACGACTGCGCTGGATGTGCTGGTCGACTCTGGTGATTTCGAGCTCGTGCCCTTTGGCACCGCCGGCCTTGTCCTTCTTCCGGTGCTGCAGGATGCCACGGACGCGTCGCCGGGCAGTCTCCGGCGACGCGCTTTCTGGGACAAGGTAGAACGCACGGACGCCGGCGATGGTGATCTCGACATCCACCAGCGTCGCCTGGATGTGCTCAACGACCGTGACGGAGGCCGCGAAGCCGCCTTGCGAAACCTTTGCACGCGGGAGGCGAACTCGGACCTTCAATCCGAACTCGATATCGCCGACGCGCGGATCACGTCCTATTGGCTGATCAAGGCCGTCAGTCTCGTGCATCAGGATCTCAAAGCTCCGGCGCCGGCACCTGCGATCGAAACCCTCGTGAAATATGAGCGGTCGCTGTCGTTTCGCCGGACGATCCTCGAGGCTATCGCGGGCCGGCAGGGCTGCGAATGGATCGCCGCGCGATATGGCGTGCGCCCGGAGTCCGAATGGCGGTTGTTGCGGAGGCCAGAACTCGCCACGAGCCAGCAGGTCCGGGTCTATGAGGTCGGGCCGCGCGAGCAGGCAGCGCAAGTTTCGACGCTCGCCCGTTCCGCCAACAGCCTGGCCCTGGCGGCCGCGATCGCCGGCTCTGCGCCGGGTGCCGGTGTCGGCGCCGAGCTGGGCGCCGCCTATCGGCGCGACACAATGAACCGGGCGTCCGCACTCGAGCGGGTGCCCGAGGTGGTCGGTTACTCGCTTGCCGGCAACGGCACCTTTGGCTGGGTGATCGGTCCCAGGGCCACGACCGATACCAGGGGACGCGCCGAGCTGCAGCAGCTTCTCAAGCCCTACGACCTCTCGGTCGACCTCGCAGTGCCGTCCTGGTGGTCGTACATGAACCTCGATCTGACGACCGTTTGGGCACCGTCGCCGCGCGATCTCGTCGATGGCGCGTTGCGGGTCGATGTCGAGAAAGACGCGCAAGAGATCCCGCGCAAGATCGTCGTCGCGCTGCCCGCCGTCCCGGCAGACTTCCGCGCCTTCACGCAGCTGCTTCTTCGCGATTCAGTACGCAAGCTAACTCTGGACCCGGTCGTCGGAGGCCCGGTCAATGCCTGTTCCCCGACTACGCTCCTCATCACCGGAGAGAATATCTGGCGCACGCAGCGCGTCATGCTGCTGGGCATCACGCTCGACCGCAGCGCGTTCGTGATCTCGCCGGACATGCACGGCATCCTGGTCACGGTGCCGGCCATCCCCGCGATCCCGGGCGACATGGAATATCAGAAGGACGACCAGGTCCACGTGCTGACGCCTCTCGGGCCAATAAGCGCCAGGATTGCGTACGCATCATCGCCCTCAGGCGATGCCTGCAAACCCGCAAAGGCGACCGACCCTTCCGCCGTGACCGTCAAGAGTCTGAGCGTCGACGACATCTTCGTCCCCAGCCTGGTGACGATCGACGTCACGGGTACCAATTTCGCAGCGGTCGATGCTGTTACGCTTGCCGGCCAGCCCGGCGCGATCATCCAGCGCAACAGCGATGGCACGATGCTGCGTGTCGAGTTCGACGAGAAACGCACCAGCTCGATCACCGCGCGCAAGGTCCAACTCCAGCTCTACGCAAAAATGAAGCCGGTCGGCACGGCGCAGGACGTGCGCGTCACCCGAAAATAGGAGGACACCATGCCGCAGGGGACCGTCGAGAGGAACAACACCGGTTGGTGGTCGATCGTCGATGACGCCGGGGAGGTGCTGGCCTCATTCGATCATGAAAAATTCCCTTTCGAGGACGGCTCGCTGGTCAATTTCACGGATCCGGACCATGACGGTAAGGCCAATGATGTGACGTCTGCATTCGATGCGGCCGGACTCGCCCGTGCCGGGGAAAGCGCGCGGTTCAGCGCTGTTCTGCCCGGCGGCCTGGCCGGGGCGCTGCGCGTGACGCCCCGGCTCCGGATCAAGCCACCGGTCGAACGCGCGCCGGCTGCATCAGCTGTGGGGCAGCCCAAGGCGACGGCGCCCGGCTATGTGACGGCCGTGGCGCTACTGTTTCCGGTAGAAGCGGCAGCGCTGTTTCCCGTCGGCCAACTGGTCGCCGGGAACAACTGGATCGCGCTCGCCATCGTGATCATCGCTACTGTCCTGTTCGTCGTCACCCTGCGATACTTTGCGACCCAGGACGTGGATGGCGGTGGCGAGCCGGACGGCAAACCAGCCTGGAAAGAGATCGGCAGCGCGGTCATCTCGCTGCTGCTCTGGATCGGCGCGACCAAAGGCTATTGGGTGGCATCCCGGGACGGCTTGCCCAATATGGGGATATCTCCCGACCAGGGGGCGGCGATCTTCGCCTTCATCACCATCATGTGGGTCGCGCTGGCTCCGTACCTCGTGAAGGAGAAAGCGAAGCGCGATGCCGCGAAGGCGAAGCCGGAGTCATAGCAGGCGCTAAATCGGTCCCTGGTGGCAGCTGGGAGCGGGCAGAGTCGAAATATGCCGGTTTCCAGTCCGTTTCTGACCAATCGGATGTTGCGTTTTCTGTCAGGGCCTATTGGCAAAACGCGTAGCGCTGCTAGCGTCGAACTATAATGCGCCCCCGGGGGAGGGCGCTGACTTGGGGGGGCGTGAATGGCTGAGGGACAGCGCGCGCAGGCGGTGCGTGCACTGAACTATTTGCTCGACACGGTGCTCAATGATGGTCACGCGTTTTCGGCCGAGTTCATCTTCGCAACGTTACAGGACGTCCTGCCCAGGGATGTCGATTTCGAGATCGTCCTGCGCGAGCGCCGCCGGTTCTTCAAAGAGAAGCGCGATCTCGAACGCCCCTATTTGAATTTTGCGTTTCTCTCCTTCGGGTGGACCGCAGGCGAACTGCATCGTTTCAAGGATCTCAAGATGGAGGAGTTCGATGCGCGGATCGCCGCGCTGGAGAGCTCCAGCGACCGCGACACGATCGAAAAGCAGAAGGTCGTGTGCTTCGTTCCGACCGGTGCCGACAAGGAAACCCGCGAGCTGATCGAACTGGCCGGCCGCTGCATGGCTGCATTCTATCATACTTGCGGTGCCTATGAGCACTTCATCACCAACGTGACGAAGCGCTTCGTAAAGGACTATTTTCTCGAGCATAAGCGCTTCGACGTGGCGGATATCGTCCAGGCGGTGGAACGTATCTGCGACGTGCGTGCGGCCTATTTCACTGCTGTGAGCGGCACCGAGGTGGTCGCCGTACCTGAGGCCGACCCGACCGGTATTTACGCCGAACTCGAGGGTGACGCGCAGTTCCAGGACGATCTGAAGGAGTCCTTGTCCCGCAAGGTCGCGATCAACGGCATGACGGCCTGCGGCTACAACTATGTCATCCACACCCTCGCACATGAATATTTCGATCACGCCCGCCCGATGATCGAAACGGGCGGGACCGAGCGCAAGGTAAGCGAAGGCTCGTTCGCCTATGCGCCGCGTGCCGTGGTCGTGACCGCGGCGAAGGATCGGCACCTGACGCTGGACGTGCTTTCGTTCGCGCCGCGCATCTTTCGGGCCTATCTGTCCGACCGGATCTTCAGCGCGCGCGAGGAGCTATTCTATCGACTGTTGCGCGATGGTGGCCGCCTGGCCGACCGGCTGCTTGTCGAACCGGCCGGCACCGATGCGGAACTGCGTGGCTTCCTTTATCCGCTGCTGGAGCAAGCCTGCGACGTGCTGGTAGAACTGACCTTCGCCCGGTCGGTCGCGATCCGTGCCTATGATCCGTTCGAGGAATCGCTGCTTGTCGTCGCGTCGTCGCAACTTCGGGACGTGTCCGCACCGTGCCCGGTGCCGAGCGTTCCGGTGTCCCAGGGCGAGTCCTTCGCATCCGCGCGGGTCTACCGGGCGCAGGAGAGTGAAGGACTGGAGCCTCCGGACAATGGCACTCCGGTCGCGGCCAAGGATTTCGGTGAAGCCGATGGCCACATCGCTTCGATTCCGATCAAAATCGGCGCAATCGTGCTTGGTACGCTCGACTTTTTTGCCGCCGACCGCAAATTCTTCGCGCATGACCGCCAGTATCTCGAAGTTGCCGCCGGCGCGGTCGGCGAGCTGATCCGCCGCATCGAAGCTGCCAACGACGCAGCCTGGTTGTCCCGGCTTTCGTTCCTCCATTCGGCGCGTCACCAGCTCGAGCGGTTCAAGCGCACAATCGCCCAGTCGGACGACAAGCTCGCCGGCGAGCTCGGCAATATCATCGAACTCTATTCCACGCTGGAGAACAGTCTCAAGGAGCAGAAGGCCGAGCAGTTCGTCGCGAACGTTCGGTCGCTGCTCGAACTGCATGGGATCGCGGACGACCAGACCGACGCTTTTGTGGAGCGCGTCGAGGCGATTTTCACCGAGCGCGTGCCTGCGCTGAGCCGTCTCCTGTTTCAGGAGATGCTCGAGACGCTCCTGCACAATGCCCGCGAGCACAATCATGTCCGGCTCGATGACATCGGTTTTAGCGTGCTCGGCGCGCCCGATGCGGCGCCGAGCACGCTCATGGTGCGATATCTCGCGACTGGCTCGCGCCGGGGTGCAGCCGTGCTGAGCCGATTGTGTGTGGCACCGATCTACGAAGGCGCGACCTATCATTACGGCCTGTTCCTGCTCGCAACGCAATTGCGCATGGCCGGCGGGTTTGCGTCCGGCAGACGCCTGGACAAGGACGTCGTCACGCCTGCCCCGTTTGAAGTGGTGTTCGGCATCCCGCTCACCGACAGTTTCGGAGACTAACGCATGGCCGAACTCGAGATCCTGTATTTCGACGACGAAGTCAGCGAACGCCGGGCGAACGAGCCCAGCTGGCGCACGATCATCGAAAGCCTCGGGTACAAGCCCGACATCCGGTTCGACACCTCGCTCGACGGTCTGGTCGGCGAACTCGTACGCCGGCCGCATATCATCATCGTCGACAATGTCATTGCCGGAATCGACGCGCGTGGCCATCCGACGACCCTGCGAAACGAAGGGGCCCGCTTCATCGAGGAACATAAGGCCGCCCATCCGGACAGTTTCTTCATCCTCTATACCGGCAAGGGCTTCCAGGTGGAGCAGCTGGGTGTGAGGCTGCCCAATCCCGACATGATCGTGTCGAAGGATTATCTGATCGAGGAGCGCTACCAGACCTATATCGCCAGCCAGCTCAAAGCTCGCCTCAACCGGGCGCCGATCGAGACCCTCGTCATCGACGAGGGGCCCCAGGACGAGAAGTTTCGCTTCGAAACCCGGTCGCTGATCGAGCAGGTCATCTTCGACTGGATGCCGCAGGCGGGAATCGAGGCACGCAACGTCACGGCACAGCTTGCCAAGCTCGCCGGTGGCTTCTCGGGAGCGTGGGTATATCGACTCCAGTTGAGCGGCGGCGCGACGGGATCGACCGTGCCGACGGTGCTCAAGCTCGGCGAGACCGAGCAGATCGATCGGGAGATCGAAGCGTTCCAGCGCTACGCGAAATGGTTGCTGCCGCATGACATGCGCGTCGACATCGTCGGCAAGGGAACGATCGGTGAGCGTGCGGCGCTCTGCTATGCATTCGCGTTGGGCGGCCAGGACAAGGTCGAACCGGCAGCCGAGGCGCTCAGGCGCGGAAACCGCCGGGTGATCGATACGGTCATCAAATCACTGTTCCAGACCGACCGCCAGGCCTGGTACCGGGTGACCGAGGATGGGGGCGCGAAACTCAAATCCTTCGTCAGCAATATCCGGGAATATCCAGGCAGGAAGGATGACTGGCGTGCGCAGTGCTTCGAGGCGACGCTGCAGCGGATTGCCGATGCCGAAGGCCTGAACCATAGCAAGAACGACGGCAAGATGGAGATCGGCCGGCATCGGTTCGGCGAACTGAGGCCAACGCTGCGGACGCTGCCCGAGGTGAAGGTGCCCA
>Ga0268253_10000079_pt1 | contig 26741 bp, 26 predicted proteins | sample AgamicMgMarz_FD_200250 | JGI IMG/M metagenome (GOLD analysis project Ga0268253, IMG submission 200250) | Agave microbial communities from Guanajuato, Mexico - Mg.Ma.rz (v2) (version 3) | ecosystem: Host-associated > Plants > Phyllosphere > Phylloplane/Leaf | place: Guanajuato, Mexico... | reverse complement strand
CGTGGAGCTCACGGCGATGGCCGGCAAGCGCCCGGGGCCGCCGCTCGAGCTCACGGCCGCGGCGGGGAGCTACCGGGCGCGTGCCAGCGTCGACGGCGGATACGACCGCCCGGCGCCGCTGCACGTGCCGCTCGACCCGCCGGGAAGCTCCGCGATCGGCACGCTCTGCATTCGCAACGCCGGGAGGTCCCCGGTCGCGCTGCTGGCGACGAGCGATGCCCGCACGAGCAGCCTCCGTTCGACCACTCGCGTGGACGGCGAGGCCGTTCCCGAGGACATCAGCATGCGTCTGCTCGCAAGCGACGGCGGCAGCGTGGTCGACCGAGCGGCCGAGCTGGTCACGCGCGTGGCGGCCTTCAAGCCTGCGCTGCTCGGGACCGGGCTGATCTGGCTCGTCGCGCTGCTGGTGGCCGGTGGGGTGGCGGCCGGCGCGCTCTACGCGCTGGCGTCGAGCTTCCGCGAGTCGGACTGAAGCTCGTCGCCGGTCGGGTTGTCCGTCCGGCGCAACCCGAGGATGCTCAGCAGGAAGGACGAGAAGAAGACCTGCACGCCGATGATCAAGAGCGCGGCCGCGAGGACCGCAACGCGCTCCTCCGAGAGCGCGCCGAACCCGCGGTTCACCCACATCCCGACGATCACCGCGGTCAGGACGAGGCCCATCAGCATCAGAGCGGCGCCCAGCGTCAGCCCGTGCTCCAGGCGAAACCGCGCCCGCATCGTGTCGAACCAGACGTCGCGCTCGCCCATGAAGTAGGTCCCGTAGGCGTGCGCGCAGAGCCCGAGCGCGACGATCTGGGTTCCAACGATCATCAGCAGCGCGCCGCCCACCATCGAGTGGAGATCCCACTCGCGTCCGAAGATCTCGATCTGCGCGACCACCGTGAGCGAAACCAACGCTCCGAGCAGCGCCATCACAAGGCCGGGCACGATGAAGAGCCAGTTCGGACTGTGGACGAGCAGGAAACGCAGGTGGCGCCAGCCGTCGCGGAAGCTCGACAGCTTGGACGCGCCCTCGCGAGGGTGGTAGGCGATCGGGATCTCCTCGATCGCGAGGCTGGCCTTGCCGGCGCGGATCACCATCTCCGAGGCGAACTCCATCCCGGTGGTGCGCAGATCGAGCTGCGGCAGGGCCTCGCGCCGCACCGCTCGCATCCCGCAGTGCGCGTCCCGCACCCCCGTGCGGAAGAACAGGTTGAGGATGCCGGTCAGCACGGGGTTGCCGACGTAGCGGTGCAGCCACGGCATCGCGCCGGGCTGGATGCCGCGCATCCGATCGCCCATCACGAGGTCGGCCCCGTCGTCGAGCTTCTCGATGAAGCGGGGGATGTCCCCGAAGTCGTAGGTCAGGTCGGCGTCCGCCATCACGATGTAGTCGCCCCGCGCCGCGGCGAAGCCGGCCAGGTAGGCGCTGCCGTAGCCGCGGCGCGGCTCGCTCACCACGCGCGCGCCGGCGGCCTCTGCGAGCTCGGGACTGCCGTCCTCCGAGCCGTTGTCGGCCACGATCACCTCACCCAGCCGGCCCGCATCCTCGAGCGCCTTGGCCGCGCGCTGGACGCAGCGCTGGATCGAGGCGGCCTCGTTCAGGCAGGGGATGACCACCGACACGGCATGGGTCACGCCAGCCGTTGCGTCGGGACTCGTGAGGCGAGGTGTCTGCTCGACGGTGCTCAGGGGAGTGAGCCCTTGGACGATTGGGCCAACCACTCTACGAACGCGCCACGATGGAAGAAGTCGCGCTCGCTGCGCGGCGATGGTAGCGGACCGTTCTGCCAGCCTTTGGGCCGCCCCATGCGCATCTGCCTCGTATACGACTGCCTCTTCCCGTACACGGTGGGCGGCGCCGAACGCTGGTACCGCAACCTCGGCGAGCGCCTCGCGGCGGACGGCCACGAGGTCACGTACCTCACGCTGCGGCAGTGGGAGCGGGACGAGCGGGGCGAGGTTCCCGGTGTCCGCGTGGTGGCCGTCGGGCCCCGGCTGCAGCTCTACGCCGGCGCGGGCCGGCGCCGGATCCTGCCCCCGCTGGTGTTCGGCTTGGGCGTGCTCGTGCACCTGCTGCGCCGAGGCGGCGACTACGACGTCGTGCACACGGCCTCGTTCCCCTACTTCTCGCTGCTGGCCGCGGCCGCCGTTCGCCCGCTGCGGGGCTTCCGCCTGGTGGTCGACTGGCACGAGGTCTGGAGCGGCGACTACTGGCGCGAGTACCTGGGCCGCTGGGCCGGCGCGATCGGCAACGCCGTGCAGGCGCTCTGCCTGCGCGTCCCGCAGCAGGCGTTCTGCTTCTCGCGCCTGCACGCCCAACGCTTGCGCGACGGTGGGGTGCGCGGCCCCGTGACGGTGCTCGAAGGCGAGTACGCGGGCGCGCTCACGCGACCCGTCCCCCACTCGGTCGACGGCGTGCCGCGGGTGGTCTTCGCCGGCCGCCTGATCCCGGAAAAGCAAGCCGCCGCGCTCGTTCCCGCGATCGCCCTGGCGCGAGAGCGTCTGCCGCGGCTGCGCGGGCTCATCCTGGGCGACGGGCCGGAGCGAGCCGAGGTGCTGGCCGCCGTGGCCGAGCACGGTCTGGCGGATGTCGTGTCGGTACCGGGCTTCGTGCCGGCCGAGGAGGTCGACTCGGCGATGCGCACAGCGCTGTGCGTGGCCCTGCCCTCGCGCCGCGAGGGCTACGGAATGGTCGTGGTCGAGGCCGCGTCCAAGGCGACGCCCAGCGTGGTGGTGGCGGGTCCCGACAACGCCGCGGTCGAGCTGGTCGAGGAAGGCATCAACGGGTTCGTCGCGGCCACGGGCAGCGCGGCTGACCTGGCCGAGGCGATCGTGCGCGTGAGCGAGGCCGGGATGGCGCTGCGCGAGTCCACCGGACGCTGGTTCGAGGACAACGGCCCCCGCCTCTCGATCGGGTCCTCGCTCCAGACCGTGGCGAGCAGCTACGACGGGAAGCTCCGCTAGCCTGCCGACGCCGTGGGCTGGCTCGAGCGCATCTTCCGCGCCACCGAGGACGAGAACCGCCGCGTCATCCTGTCCGCGATGCCGCGCCGGCCGGGCGCGTCGCTGCTCGATCTGGGCTGTGGCGACGGCGGCTGGACGATGCAGGTCGCGGCCGCCGTGGGCGCGGAGCGGGTGCTGGGCGTCGAGTTCATCGACGAGTTCGCCCGGGCGGCCCGGAGCGCCGGCGTCGACGTCGTCGCCGGAGACCTCGGACAGCCGCTCCCGCTGGCGGACCGCAGCGTGGATGTCGTGCACTCCAACCAGGTGATCGAGCATCTGCCCAACACGGACGCCTTCATGCGCGAGCTCGCCCGCGTGCTCAAGCCGGGCGGATACGCGGTCGTGTCGACGAACAACCTGTCGAGCTGGCACAACATCGCGTCGCTCGCGCTCGGCTGGCAGCCGACGCCCTGCCACGTGAGCGACGAGCTGATCGTCGGCAACCCGGGCAACTTCGTCGAGGGCATGGAGTCCCACTCGCGGGGCCAGACCCACCTGCGCGTCTTCACCGGGCGCGCGCTCGCCGGGCTGGCGGCACATCACGGGCTGCGCGTGGACGCGCAGCTCGGCGCGGGGTACTACCCCCTGCCGCCGCGCCCGGCCAGCGCGCTGGCCCGCCTCGACCCGACGCACGCCGCGTTCCTGGTGCAGCGCTACGAGATCGCGCCGTAGAGGGCGCGCATGAAGCTCTCGGGAGCGAAGCGGTCCGTGACCGCCGAGCGCTCGGCAGGCGCGAGCGGAAGACGCTCGAGCGCCAGGGCGAGGTCGTCGCTCGAGTCGTAGGCGAGCATCGGCAGGTCCTCATACGCCGAGGACCACAGCGAGGAGCGCACGATCACGGGCACGCCGGCGGCGAGCGCCTCGATGATCACCGTGGGCTGGGCCTCGAAGCCGGTCGACGGCACCACGAGCGCGTCCACCTCGGCCAGCAGCTCGGCCGCCGGGCGCGCCCCGACCAGCTCCACGACGTCGGTCAGCCCGAGTTGATCGACGCGCGCGCGCAGACGCCGTTCGTATGCCTCGTCCTGGGGGAAGGCCGCGACGATCAGCCGCTTCCAGCGCGGCCGCACGGCGCCCAGCTCGTCCACCAGCTCGACCAGACCCTTCTCGGGAATCATGCGCGCCAGCGTGCCGAGCACCGCGGGGCCGTCCGCCGCGCGCCGGCCCGGCCTGAGCGCCTCGAACGGGGCGAGCTCCTCCTCCATCAGGAAGTTGTTGGCCTCGTGCACGGTGACCCCGGGCAGGCGCTCGCGATACGCCTTCGCGGCGGCGTCGCCGATCACCAGCAGCGACCCGAAGCGCCGGTAGGCGAAGCGCGCGGAGGCCCGGCGCGCGCTGTCCTGCTCGTGCATGACGTTGACGACTCGCGCGTCCCGCCGGCGCAGGCGGGTGGCCGCGAACAGGTAGGCCTGCACGCGAGCGGAGTTGGCGACGATCAGCGCGTCGGCCGCTACCTGGCCCAGCAGGGCGTGGGAGCGCGCGACCGCCGCGAGCGCCCGCGGGACCGCTCGGAAGGCCGGGAAGTCGGCATCGACGACCCCTACGCCCGCTTCCCGGCTCCACTGCGCAAGCACGCTCTCCGCCGGGCAGACCATCCGGACCTTCATCCCCTTGCGCTCCGCCGCGTACCTGGCGAGGCGAAGCGCGAACCGCTGGCCGCCGCCGGCGATGTCGGCGTGGTCGAAGATCCACAGCCCGCCGGGGGCGCGGCCGTCAGGCGCGGGCGGTCGGCTGGCTGGGCCTGACAACCGGCAGCAGGAGGTCGTAGGCGAGGTAGTCGAGCAGCGGGATCGGCACCTGCGGCGCCCGCAGCGGCCGCATCCCGAGCCGACCCAGGATCGGGTTCAGACCGTGGTTGACCAGCGTGCCGAGACCGCCCACGTAGACCGGCCGCAACGGCACTCCGCCCGCAAGCTTGGCGAGGTCGCTCAACTCCGTGCCCGAGAACGGCACCTCCGTGCCCAGCTGCCAGGTGCCGCGGCGCTTCTGCACGGCCATCCAGGCGCGGTAAGGCGGGGACAGGCGGTTGGGGACGTTCAGGACGGCGAGGCCGCCCGGCCTGACCAGCTCCAGGTGGGCGGCGACGACCTGCTGCCGGCGGTGGCCGAGGAAGTGCTCGCAGAGCCCGAACGACATGGACACGTCGAAGCGGTCGCGCAGGTCGGCTGGGAGCTCGAACAGGTCCGCCTCGACCGCCCGCACGTCGAGTCCGTGCCGGGCAAACCGTCGGCGCGACTGCTCGAGCGCCACGGTCGACCGATCGACGACGGTCGCACGCGCCCCGTGGAGCGCGTACAGCAACGCGTTCGTGCTCCGCCCCGCGCCGACCTCGATCACCTCGAGCCCCTCGAAAGCGCCGAAGCGGTTCTCCACCAGCCGGCTCTGGGTGCGCCAGCGCAAACTCCCGCGCTCGGCGTCGAGATCGTCCGTCGTCTCGTCCTGCTCGGCCCAGAGGCGGTCCCAGTCCGCCGCCTGCTCGCCGGTCTGACGGTCGCTGGTCGCCTCCATCGCGGCCTAGGCTACCGCTGCCGGCCGCGTCCTCATCGCCGCCGCAGGAAGCTCCGTGCCAGCGCGCGCTCCCCCGGCGTCGCGAACAGCGCTCCCCACGCGAGGGCATAGAGGGCCAGCCCGCCCCCGACCGCCACGACCAACTCGAGCAGCGAGTCCAGCTCGAACAGCAGCCGGCAGGCGATCAGCAGCGCGGCCAGGACAAGGCAGAGCGAGTAGGTCGGAAGCCACACCTCGCGGGCGAAGTCGCGCACGGTGGCCGTGGGGAACGCCGACCGCACGAAGCCGAAGAAGATCGGGAACAGCGTGAGATAGGGCACCGCGATCGCGAGCGCGATGCCTTCGAGGCCGAACAGCGGGGTCAGCACCAGCGCGAGCACGAAATTGACGCCGGCCACGAGCCACGCGTACCACGCGAGCTGGCGCACACGCCCCACGGCGAGCAGCATCGCGGCGGCGACGCCGGTGTTGCCGCCGACCAGCCAGTAGCTCGCGAGGATCGCCAGCGCCGGGGCCGCGTCGTGGAAGCGCTCGCCGAGCCAGACGTCCAGCAGCGGGGCGCTCACGACCATCAGCGACACCGTGACCGGCGCGACGATCGCCAGTACGTAGCGGGTCCCGCGCAGCAGCAGCTCGCGTACCCGGTAGTCGTCGTCGGCGGCCACGTACGCGGATGCGACCGGCACCACCGTCAGCACCAGCGAGCCGTGCAGCTGGCGGATCACGTTGTGGGGCCGGATGGCGCCCTCGTACAGGCCGACCGCGGCCGGCGAACGGTACGCGGCCAGGATGATCCGGTCGAGGGAGTAGATGACGATGTCGGTGATGCCGGCCAGGAAGAGCTGCCAGGCCACGCCGAGCATCGAGCGCGCCTCGGCGGGGTCGGCGCGCGTGGGCCGCGGCCACGGCAGCGCCCGGGCCGAGGCGATCACGGCGCACCAGAGGCCGATCAGCGCCGGCAACGCGCCCCCCACGGCGATCAGCGCCCAGAGCGGCGCGTCCAGCACCACGAACAGGGTGATCAGGATCCCGACCGTCGCGTACCCGGCCATCTCGCCCAGGGCCGCTCGTCCGAACAGCTGGTAGCTGCGCAGGGCGTCCTGGAAGACCTTCATCGGCCATCCGACCACCGTCACGAGCCCCAAAACGAGCACGGCGGTCGAGGCGTCGTCCTTCAACTGCTCGTCGATGCCCAGCACCGCGACGAGCCCCAGGCCGCCCCCAGCGATCAGGGCCCCGGCGGCCACGCCGAGCACGGAGTAGATAGCGAACGCGGTGCCGTACGCGGTCGCCCGGTCGTCGTCCGACGTGCCCGACGAAATCGCGCGCACAGCGGCCGCCTCCACGCTGAGCTGGATGATCAGGAGGTATCCGGCCACTCCGATCAGCAGCCCGTAGACGCCGAACTGGCTGAGCGTCAGCGTCCGGCCCAGCAGCGTGATCACCCCGAGCATCACGAGCGTCCCGAACACCTGCGCCACCTGCTGGACGAGCGCGCCGCGGGCGATGTGCCGCTCCGCCGCGCCGGGCATCGATTCAGCCATGTACCCTCGCCGGCGGATGCCCACCGGCAGACTGGTCGACCCGCGCTTCTGGGACGAGGAGTACATCTGGGCAGGCGCTCGGCCGCCCCTGCGCCCGGATCCCGCGCTCAACTTCGATCGGGTCCTGATGCGAGCGTTCGAGCGCTGGGCGGCGCCACGCCGAGACGACCGCGTGATCGAGATCGGCTGCGCGCCCGCCAAGTGGCTCGTTCACCTCGGCGAGCGCTACGGCGTCGGCGTCGAGGGGGTGGAGTACACCGAGAAGGGGGCTGCCTTCTCGAGGGCCAACCTCGACGCCTGCGCAGTGGACGGCACGATCCACCACGCCGACTTCTTCGCGTTCGAGCCGCGCGAGCGCGACCTCGTCGTCTCGCTCGGGTTCGTCGAGCACTTCGACGACCTCGAGGACGTGTTCGCACGGCACGTCGCCCTCGTGGCGCCGAAAGGTCGGCTCGTGCTCGGGGTGCCCAACTTCCGCGGCCTCAACCGGCTGCTCCAGCGCTGGTCCGATCCGGCCTACCTCGCGCTCCACAATCCCAGGGCGATGGACCCCAACCTGTGGCGGCGACTGGCCCGCGACCATGGGCTGCGGCCGGTGGCGGTCCGCCACATCGGCGGGCCGGACCCGGTGATCGTGCGCCTGCACGGCGGGCCGGCCAGGGTCATCGCGATGGCCGAGGCGCGCTTCCGCCGACTGCGGGTCGCGGAGCGTCTCGATCATCCCTGGTTCTCGTCGTACCTGTTCATGGTGTTCGAGCGACCCTCGTAGAACGCGACGATCGACGTGGCGAGCGCTTCGTTCGAGTAGAGCTGCTCCCAGCGTCCGCGCGCCGCCATCCCCATCCGCCGCCGCCGCTCGGGGTCGCCGGCGGCCGCGTCCAGCGCCTCCGCCAGCGCCGCGACGTCGCCGGGCTCCACGAGCACCCCGGTCTCCCCATCCACGATCGCCTCCGGCACCCCCGACAGCCGCGACGCGATCGAGGGGCGCGACGCCGCCGCCGCCTCGAGTATCACGAGCGGAACGGCCTCGCGGGCGATCGACGGGAGCACCAGACAGTCGATCGCGTGGTAATGGCTGTCGACCCGCGTGCGTGATCCCTCCAAGGTCACGCGACCGTTCAGGCCCAGCTCGCCGAGGCGTCGCTCGAACTGCTCGCCCGGATGCGGCCCGACGATCACCGCATGGACCTGCTCCCGCGTCTGGGCCAGCGCCTCGACGAACGGATCGAAGCCCTTCTCGCGCGAGCGGCTGGCGGTCACCATGCCAACCAGCAGCCGGCCCTCCGGCGCGAGGCGCGCCCGCAGCTCCGCCGCGTCGCCGTCCCCGCCGGGCGCGGCCACGCCGTAGCGCACCAGCCGGAACCGCCCCTCGGGCAGGCCCCGGGTGGCGGCGAGCGCCTCGCCGACGATCTCCGCCGGCGCCGAGACCTCGTGCAGGGCCCGCCAGCTCACCGCGTCGACCGCCGCCTGCAGCTGCGGCTGCGAGTCGTCACGCGGCCAGGGCATCGAGTTGACGGTCAGCAGCCGGCGCGGCACGCGCGCCGCCGCCCCCGCCCAAGTTCCGATCCGGCACAGATCCGACCCGGGCCACCCCCCGTTGTTCACGTGCAGGACCTCGGGGCGCTCGTCGCGCAGCACCCGCACCAGCTCCGGGAAGCTTCCGGCCAGGTGCCGGGCGCGCTCGACGCCGGTCGTGCCGTGGTAGCGCTCTCCGCCGACGCGCCGCCCGCGGGCGCGCGGGTGGGCCGCCTCGAGGAACTCGAGCACGTCGGGCTGGGGCGCCAGGACGACGACCTCGTGGCCGGCGTCGCAGGCCCCTGCCACGCAGGTGGCGAGGTAGCGCTCGGCCCCGCCGATCCGCGCGGTGTCGGTCAGACAGGCGATCCGCATGGAACGATTGAGCCTTTCAGATGCCTCGGGTCACCGTCATCACCCCCGCTCACGACAGCGCCGACACGATCGCGGCGGCAGTCGCGTCGGTGCGCCAGCAGACCTTCTCCGACTGGGAGCACGTCGTGGCCGACGATGCGTCCTCGGACCGCACCCCGGCAACGCTCGCCGCGCTCGCGGCCGAGGAGCCGCGCCTGCGGGTGGTCCGCAGCGATTCCAACGTCGGGCCGGCCGGCGCGCGCAACCTCGCCATCGAGCAGGCCAGCGGCGAGTTGCTTGCGTTCCTCGACGCTGACGACCGCCTGCTGCCGGACTACCTCGAGCGGCTGGTCGAGCTTTCCGACCGTGCCCGCGCGAGCGGGCGGCGGGTGGGCATCGCGGGGTGCGACGCCTACCTCGAAGACCACCGGGGGCGGCTGCCGTACACCCACGCCGACCTCCACGGCCGGCCCGACGGGGCGACGCTGACCGACGTCCTGCGCGCCAACCCGATCTTCGTCTCCGCGCTCAGCCCGGCGGCGGTCGTCGCTGCCGCCGGCGGCTTTTCCACCGAGTGCTGGGGATCCGAGGATCACGACCTCTGGCTGCGCATCCTCGAGCTCGGCTACGAGGTCATCGCCACAACCGAGCCGCTTGTGGTCTACAGGGTGGCGGACGGCTCGATCTCGTCGAGCGCCGTCGGCATGGCCCGGACGACGCAAGCCACCTATCGCCGCGCGCTCGACCGCGGACGCCTGGACGCGCGCCAGCGCCGCATCGCCCGGGCTGCGCTGCGCACGGCCCGCGCCGCTGAGGCGTTCGAACGGCTTGCCGAGCGAACGGACGCCGATCGGCGCTCCCGCTTGCGCGCGGGCGCGCGGGCGCTGCCCGCGTTTGCCGCGGCGGCGCTCAGCCAGCCCCGCCGCTGGCCTCACTGGCTGCGGCTGCTCGCCGCCCGGGCCCGCCAGGCGCGCAGCCCGGCCGACCGCTCGTCCGGGGCATGACCGGCCCGCACGTAAGACACGTGGGCCTCAATCTCGTCTACCTCGTGCCTGGCGAGACGGGCGGGATGGAGACGTACGCGCGGGAGCTGATCCCGGCGCTGGCCAAGGCGGCGCCCGAGCTGCGCCTGACCGCGTTCGTCAATCGCGAGGCGGCCGAGGCGGCGGACGGGCCTTGGGGCGAGCTGATCGAGTCCGTCACGGTCCCGGTGCGAGCGCGCAACCGGGTCGAGTGGGTGCGCGGCGAGCAGCAGCTGGTACCGCGGCTGGCGCGGCAGGCCGGCGTCGACCTCGTCCACAGCCTCGGCTCCACCGGCCCGGGCTGGGGCCGCTTCCGGCGCGTCTCGACGATCCACGACCTCCACTACCGCACGGTCCCGGACGCCCACTTCGGACTGCGCGGGCTCGGGATGCGGGTGCTGGTGCCGCTCTCGGCCCGCCGGGCGCATCGCGTGATCGCCGACTCCCGCTCCGCCCGAGACGAGCTGCTCGAGCTGCTGCGGCTGCCGCCGGCCAAGGTCGATGTGGTGCCGCTCGGGCTGGGCGGGCAGCGGCGGGCCGAGCCCGTCGACTCGACCCGGCTGCGCCGCCAACTCGGCGTCGGCGACGCGCCGCTGCTGCTCACCGTCTCGGCGAAGCGGCCGCACAAGAACCTGACCACGCTGCTCGACGCGCTCGCGCTGATCGACCGCGAGCGCCGACCCGTGCTGGTGCTGCCCGGCTACCCGACCGAGCACGAGCAGGAGCTGCGCGAGCAGGCCAGCGCGCTCGGGCTCGACGACCACGTCCGCTTTCTCGGCTGGGTCGGCGGCGCGGAGCTGGAGGGGCTCTACGCGAGCGCCGCCTGCTTCGTCTTCCCCTCCCTCTCCGAGGGCTTTGGGCTGCCGGTGCTGGAGGCGATGAGCCGCGGGGTGCCGGTTGCCTGCTCGAACCTGGGCGCTGTGGCCGAGGTGGCGGGCGACGCCGCGCGACAATTCGACCCGCGCTCCCCGCGTGAGATCGCCGCTGCCGTGACCAGGTTGCTGGGCGACCGCGCCGAGGCGGAGCGCCTGCGTGCCGCGGGCGCCGCCAGGGCGGCCACGTTCACTTGGGAGGAGACCGCCAGGGGGACGCTCGCGAGCTACGCCCGCACGCTCAATCGGGCCGCATCAAGAAGTGCGTGAGGTTCGGCTCGAACCGCGCCCGCGGCCGGAAATGCTCCCTGTAGGAGGAGAGTCCCGTATCCCGGCGCGAGATCGACCAACCACAGCGCCGGGCCAGATCGCGCCACTGCGGAAGGGTCATCGCGCGGTCGCCGAGCTGAGGATCGTAGAGCGCATGGTCGGCCGCCAGGTGGCCGGGGTGGCGCAAGCGGGAGCGCGGGCCGATCAGGTTGACCAGCGCGGCGCCGGCCGTCCGCAGGCCGAACGCCGCCATCGCCAGCGGATGCCAGGGCGTCTCGTTCAGAAGTACCAGGACGGCGCCCGGCCTCAGGACGCGGCGTAGCTCGTCGAGCAGCGCGTCCGGGCGATCGCTGTGGTGAAAGGCCGAGCTCATCACCGCGAGGTCGAACGAGCCGTCCTCGGCCAGCAGCGGCACGAACTCCCCGCAGACGGGCTCGACCTTGTCGACGACCCCGCCGAGCAGCTCGACGGTCACCGGGAGCAGCTCGCCGAGCAGCCGCGGCGAGCTGTCCCACGCCACAACCTCCCGCACGTGCGGCTCGCGAGTGAGCAGCGCGGTCAGCCACCCCGACCCGCAGCCGAGGTCGAGCACGCGCGCGTCCTCGCCGCAGAGGCTGCGCCAGTCGAGCGTCTCCGCGGCGGGGAAGTAGTTGGTGTTGTCGCGCAGGTGGGCGACCAGCTCACGCGGATCGCTCCAAACGCCGGCCGCGCTGAGCGCCCAGTCCCCCCGATTGAGCTGGTCGAGCCGCACGTCGCGCACACCGCCACGCTAGCGAGCCCCTCGGCGCCGGCCCTGCGTGGCATGCTTGTGGCCATGCGCTTCCTGATCACGGGTGGAGCTGGGTTCATCGGCTCGCACCTCGCGGACGAGCTGCTCTCCAGGGGCCACTCGGTCCACGCCCTCGACGACCTCTCCACCGGGTCGATCGAGAACATCCGGCATCTCAAGCAGTTCCCGAGCTTCTCCTACACGATCGACAGCTGCTCCAACCCGGCGGTCGTCGCCGAGCTCGTGGACGAGGCCGACGCGGTGTTCCACCTGGCCGCGGCCGTGGGCGTCGAGCTGATCGTCGAGAGCCCCGTGCGGACGATCGAGACGAACGTGCACTGCACCGAGGTGCTGCTCTCACAGGCCGTCAAGAAGCGTCGCCCGGTGCTGGTCGCGTCGACCAGCGAGGTGTACGGCAAGTCCACCGATTTCCCCTTCCGCGAGGACTCGGACCTCGTGCTCGGCCCGACCATGAAGGGCCGCTGGTCCTATGCCTGCTCGAAGGCGATCGACGAGTTCCTGGCGCTCGCCTACTGGAAGGAGCGCAAGCTGCCCACCGTCGTCGTGAGGCTGTTCAACACGGTCGGCCCGAGGCAGACCGGCCAGTACGGCATGGTCGTGCCGAGCTTCGTCCGCTCCGCCCTCGCCGGGCGCGACATCCGGGTCTTCGGCGACGGGCAGCAGAGCCGCTGCTTCTGCCATGTCGGGGACGTCGTGCTCGCCCTCGCGCAACTGCTGGAGGGCGACGAGTTTCGCGGCGCCGTCTTCAACATCGGGTCCGTCGAGGAGGTCACGATCATGGAGCTCGCCGACCGCGTGAAGGCGGCGACGAACTCCGCGTCGGAGATCGTGAAGGTCCCCTACGACGAGGCCTACGAGGAGGGTTTCGAGGACATGCCGCGCCGCATCCCCGACATCTCGAAGATCGGGACGGCGCTCGGTTGGGAGCCGCAGCGCTCGCTTGACGACATCCTGCGCGACGTGATCGCCCACGAGGAGACGCGCCTCCCCGTCACCTGAGCTCCGGGCCTCAGCGCCGGAAGAAGATCGTGGCGAGGTCGAAGCCGGCGGTCGTCTGGCCGACCCTCACGATCAGCCTGTCCGACCCATGCTCGCGCAAGATCAGCGCGATTCGGTTGAGGCTGTAGACGTTCATCTGCATGTGCGGGTAGGACCACTCCCGCCTCCTGGCGACGTTGAGCAGGTTGTGAGCGAACGGAAGCTTCATCGCGGCGTTGAACGCCGCCATCGGGCGATTCGCTCGGAGCACGACGCTGAAGGCTCCGACGCCGCCGGGCCTCAGCAGCCTCGCGATTCGTTCGATGATCTGCTCGCCGTCGCGGCGCGGTACGTGAATCAGCACCGCGAACGAGAAGACGAAGTCGAAGTCCGCCTCGATGTGGGCGAGCCGGTCCGGGGTGACGAGCTCCACGTCGGCCATGCCGGCTTGCTCGCAGTTGCGGCGCGCCTCGTCGAGCATGGCCTGCGAGATGTCCACCCCCACCACCCGCTCGGCCTGCTTGGCCGCCGGGATCAGCAGCCGACCGACGCCGCAGCCGTACTCGAGGACCCGACCGGGGTTGAAGCCCGGGTCGGCGAGCGATCTCGCCTCAGCCAGCAACTCCTCGAACTGCTCGTCGCCGGACTCGAAGAAGCGCCGGCGAGCCTCGTCGCCGAGCGCATCGCGCTTGAACCGCTCGTCGGTCAGGACGCCGTAATACGGGTCCTTCTCCCCGAACAGCTCCCACTGCCTGGACGCGTCCTGGCGCAGCACCGGACTTGAACATTCCCACAATGCGGGTGGCCTACGCCGGCCGGCCGGCGGCGAGCTCCGCGACGAGCTCGGTGACCGCGGCGGTGCCGCCTCGGCGCGCCCCGAGGGCCTCCAGCAGGTCGGCCTGCCCGGTCACCTCCGGTCGCTCGACCGCGGCGGCGAGCTCGTCGGCCAGCTGCGAGGCGTCGCGAGCGACGGGAACCGCGCTGCCGTCGAAGGGCCAGGGCCGCTCGAGGCCCGCGACGTCGAGGTAGACGACCGGCACCCCACACGCCCCGGCCTGCAGGGTCGCGGTCGACATCGCGCCCACGCACGCGTCCACGCCGGCGGACAGCGTCTCGATCGGCGTGGTGGCGTCCACCTCGATCGCGATCCCGGCCGGGCGCGGCACGGTCGTCTCGGCACCCAGGCTGGCCGGGTGAGGGCGGATCACGGCGGTCGTGCCCGGTCGCGCGGCTGCCACCGCCTCGAGCGCGGTCGTCAGGTGCAGCTGGCTGACCCGTTCCGGCACGCTCGCGGACAGGCGCGACTGGTAGTCGACCAGCAGCAGCGTGCGGTCCCGGCGGGGCGCGCGGGCGCCCGGACTCGCGAGGTGCTCGGCGCCCGGGTTGCCGGTCACCACGGGACGCGCGCTCGAGACGTCCCGCAGGATCGAGCGATCGCGCTCGGACCAGAGCGCCGCGACGTCGACGTGAGTCTTGTCCGGCACTCCGAGGCCCTGGTCGAAGCCGTGCTGCACCAGCAGCGACGGGATCCCGGCGGCCCGCGCCTCGACGACCAGGGCGGCGACCGTCGCCGGCCGGTCGAACGGCACGACCACGGCCCGCACGCTTCCGCGGGCGAACGCGCGGCGTGCCCACCGGGCGGCGGTAACCGGGCTGGGAGCGTGCTCGGCGACGAACTGGAGCGCCCAGCCGTCCAGAGCGGCGTCGATGGCGTCGCCGTCCGGTCGATCGGCCGCCGCGAACCGTACCGCCTGCTCGACCAGGCCCCGTGCGACCTGGCGGGAGCGCGTGCCGGCGTGACCCATCCATCCGCCCCGCACCGCCACCTGCAGCGTCGACCGGCGATCGAGGCCCGGCAGGACGATGCCGGCGGCAACAGGAGTTGTCCCTGCGCCGCGCTCGAGCAAGCGCTCGAACACCGGCGTCAGGATCCAGTAGGGGACGCAAATCACCTGACCGCGGACCCGCGCCGGAAACCCGAGCGACGCGGCCGCGCGCACAGGGCGCGATGCACCGCGCCACTCGAGCCGGGCGCCCTCGCCGACCGCTTCGGTCTCGACCGCGACGCCCGCGCCGGCCGCGACCGCCCGCAGCGTGCCGGCGATGCCGTCGGCCCCGCCGGGGGCGCGCAGGATCGCCCGGCCCACGCGGGCGGTCTCGAGCGCGGGCGGCAGTCCGATCTCGAGGCGCGCGGCCGACACGAAGCACTGGGCGAGCAGCTCGAGCTCGCAGAGTGAGATCAGGTCGAGGCCGTCGACCGTGAGTGCCTCGGTGCGCCTGCCCCGCCAGCGCTCGAACCGCTCGCGGGCGATCCGATCGACGAGCGGGCGGGAGCGCTCGTCCAGGTAGTCGTCGAGGGCGGCGCCCTGCGGCAGGAGGAGCCCGTGCTCGAGCGGCACCTCGAGCACCAGGTCGCGTCCCGCGACCGCAGCGGCGCCGGGCGACCCGCCGTACCAAACCGACAGGGCATCCCCGCTCACCGCAGGAAGGCCGCCAGCGTGTACTTCGTGCTCGGCTCGCGGATGCGCTCGACAGCCTCCAGCGAGTACCCGGCGCGGGCGCCCAGCAGCGCGACCGACGCGGCGCTGAAGACGTGCACGTGCTCGACGAAGAACTCCTCGCGCTCCGGACCCTCGGTGGCGGCGCCCTCGCCGTCGGGAACCTCCACGTAGACGAACCCCCCGTCCGCCAGATGGGCGCGGGCCCGCGCGAGCATCGCCACCGGATCGTCGATGTGCTCCAGCACCTTGTTGAAGGTCACGAGATCGAAGCGGCCGAGCTCCCCGGCCGTGGTGAAGTCGGCCTGCACGGCGTGCACGCCGACGACCTCGTCGGCGTGGCGGACGCTGCGTGGGTCGGGGTCGAGCGCCGTGCAGCTCCAACCCGCCTCCTTCATCCGGGCGCCGAACACACCGAGGCCGCTGCCGACGTCGAGCAGCGTCCCGCCGACCTCGCCGCGCCGATCGGTCCAGAAGCGCCGGATCCGCGCTACTCGTTGGAGGTTGTCCGATCGCTCGGGGGGCAGGCTCATGATCCGCTCGAACGTCTCGCGCAGTTGGTCGCCGGCATAGGTGGAATCCATGTACTCGCCCTCGTAGAGCCCGCTCAGGTCGAGATCGTGGACAGCGACGAGGTGCCCGCAGACGCGGCAGCGCCGGTACTCACGCTCGTACCGCTGGCCCTCACCCAGCGGAAAGTCCGTCTCGCCCGGCGGCGGGGCGTCGTACCGAAACGCCGTCTCAAGCGCCTCCGCGCCGCACAGCGGGCAGCTGGCCGGGGCCGCGGGGCTCATGCCAGGTGCTCTTGCAGGATCGCGTCGCCGCGCGCCACGGCCCGCCGGAGCCGCTGGCCGACCAGCAGGGCCTCCTGGCCGGGCGGCAGCCCATCGCGCGGGCGCATCCACGTCAGGTCCGCGGCCGTCACGACGGTGCCGGCCTCCAGGTCGCGGGCAGCCACGATCGCGCGCCGGACCGCGGTCCGCAGCTCCTCCTCCGCGGGCTGGGCCGCCTTGGCCGCGGCCCCGAGCAGGACCTGGGCGCGGTCGAGGGCCGCGACCAGCTCACTCAGCTCGTCGGGGGTCGCCGACAGCTGGTGGTCGCGGAAGTCGGAGAAGTCGTGCGCCAGCGTGACGTGCTTCTCGAGGATGCCGGCGCCGAGCGTGGCCGCCAGCACGCAGGCCTCGACCCCGAGCGTGTGGTCGGAGTAGCCGATCGGGCAGCCGAGCTCGCGGGCGAGCATCGGAATCGCCGCGAGGTTGACCTGCTCCGGCGGGCAAGGGTACGCGGTGACGGCGTGCAGGAAGGCCAGATCGGCCTCGCCGCCACGCTGCGCCCGGCGATCCTCGATCCTCTGCTGAAGCGCTCGGATCTCCTCCAGCTCGAGCAGCCCGGTCGAGACGATCAGCGGGCGGTCGATGTCCGCCAGCCGGTCGAGGAGGGGCAGGAAGTCGTTGTCGCCCGACGCCACCTTGAAGGCGTCGACGAGCGGCTCGAGCAGTTCCACGCTGGGCAGGTCGAGCGCCGTGCTGACGAACAGCAGGCCGAGCTCGTGGGCGAGCTCGCCCAGCTCCCGGACCTCGTCCGCAGACAGCTCGAAGCGCGCCAGCTGCCGGTGGCGCGCCTCGTCGCGCGGACGGACGAACTCGTCCACGCGGAACGTCTGCAGCTTCACCGCGTCGGCGCCCGCGGCCGCCGCGGCGTGGATCAGCTCGCGGGCGACGCCCGCGTCGCCCTCGTGATTGTTCCCGAGCTCGGCGACCAAGAGCGGGCGCTCGCCGAGCTCGAACTGCCCGATCCGGACTGACACCGTCGGCAGCCTACCTAGGTGCCTGCGGGCCCCCGGCCCCTGTTAGGGTGCCGCCGCGTGGGTCGGCCTGGATACCGGGACTACGTCGGCGACGCGGAGCACATGCGTGCCTACGCCGCCTACCAGGAGCGCTACGCGGGGTCGCTGCGCGAGAGCGACCGGGTGCTGATCGAGCTGGTGCGAGAGCACGCCAAGCCCGGCGCGAGCCTGCTCGACATGGGCTGCTCGACCGGCAACCTGTTGCTGCACCTGTCTCACCTGGCCCCCGAGCTTGAGCTGCACGGCGCCGACATGGTGGGGGAGATCGTCGAAGCCTGCCGGGCCGACGAGCGGCTGGCCGGCGTCGAGTTCTACGAGCAGGACATGCTCGACCTGAAGCTCGAGCGGAGCTTCGACATCGTGACCGCGAACGCCGCGCTGATGTTCTTCACGCCCGAGGAGCTGCGGCGCGCGCTCGGTCAGCTCGGCACGATCGTGAACCCGGGCGGTCACCTGATCGCGTTCGACTACGTCCAGACGGTGGACGTGTCCGTCGAGATCGTGGAGACCTCACGTGCCTTCCCGAAGGGCCTGCGGTTCTTCTTCCGGGGCGAGCGCGAGGTGCGCGACCTGCTCGACGAGGCCGGGTTCGACGAGGTGGCGCTCACTCCGTTCCACATCCCGATCGACCTGCCGCAGCCCGAGGACCCGGCCGAGCTGCAGACCTGGACGCGGCGGACCGCCGACGGCACCGGTCTCTCGTTCAGGGGCGGCCTGTACCAGCCCTGGTGCCACCTGGTCGCGCGCAAGCGCGGCTGACCGACCCCGTCAGGCGTGCAGGTGCAGCACGTAGCGCGTGTCCTGCATCGTGAACCCAAGCCGCTCGTAGAAGCGCAGCGAGCCGGTGTTGGCGACCTGCGTGCCCACCTCGACGCGATCACCGCCCGACGCGAGCAGCGCCTCGACCAGCGCGCGCCCGGCGCCCCCGCGGCGCGCACCGGAGTGGACCGCGATCAGGTCGATCACACGCACGCCGGGCGACGGCGCCAGCACTCCCAGGAACCCCACAGCACGCTCGCCGCGCCGGACGACCAGCAGGCGCTCGCCGCGCCGCCCGTCGAGCAGCGCCTGCGCCCAGTCGCGCTTGATCGCGCTCGCGACCCGGTCCGGGATGGCGGGGTCGCGGTGGAAGCGAGACACGTCGTAGTGGTTCGCGGCGATGTCCAGCACGGCCTCGCGATCGGCCTCGGTCGCCTCGTCGACGTCCGCCGGCGGCTGGGCCTCGGCGGCCGGGCGCACCAGCGTCACGTTCACGTCGACAACCCGGAAGCCCGCGTCCTGGAGCGCCCCCGTCGTGGCGACGTCGCCGCAGTCGACCTTCGCCTGGGCGAACGCGGGCGCCCGCCGCGCGGCATCCCCCGCCACCTGCTCCGGAAGATCTCCGGCCTCGAACGTGAGCACGGGCCGCCCCAGCCGCTCCGCGAGCCAGGGGTCCTCGATCACCGCATTAGGTCCTGGACAGCACGCCGTCTGCGGTCAGCTCGCGGTACCAGGCGACGTAGCGGTCCAGGCCCGCCTCGAGCGTGGTGGCCGGCTCGTAGCCGATCAGCCGGCGCGCCTTGTCGATGCTGAGCGTGCCGCGGTAGGGGCGCAGCGCGTCGCGCTCGACGAACTCCACCTCCACCTCGGGGAAGTGCTCCTGGACCAGAGCGATCAGGTCCGAGAGGGTGCGCGCCTGCCCCGCGGTGATGTTCAAGATCTCGTTGCGCGCGGCGGGATCGGCGATCGCGCGGACGGTCCCGTCGACGACGTCGTCGACGTACGAGAAGTCGATCCGCTCGTCGCCGTCGCCGTCGACCCGCAGGTTCGCCCCGACCAGCGCGCTCTCGATGAAGATCTGACTCACGCGCCGGCTCACGCAGCCGGGCCCGTACAGCGCGGACGGGCGGATGATCGTGTAGTCCAGGTCGAACACCTGCTCGTAGGCGATCACGATCTTCTCGCCGGCGAACTTGAGCGCGCCGTAGATGCCGATCGGGTCGCAGGGCTCCTCCTCGCTCACCTCCGGCGTGCGGAAGTCGCCGTAGACCATCGACGACGAGAAGTAGACGAGCCGCTCCGCGTTGTCGCGGGACCAGTCGAGCGAGTTCTCGAGCGTGCGCAGCGAGTGGCCGAACGTGGACATCGGGTCCTTGTTCGAGCGCCCGGCGTGCGCGATGGCGGCCAGGTGCACCACGACCTGCGGCTGGATTTCACTCAGCACGCGGGACAGGCGGTGGTAGTCGCGCGCGTCCTCCACGTAGAGGGGGATCTCCGCGGCCCGTAGCTTCTCGAAGCGCTGGTTGAGGATGGCCAGGTACAGGTCGCGGTTCTCGCTGCCGGGCTGCATCGCCGTGTACTGGACCAGGTTGTTGACGGTCAGGCCGTCGATGACGTGGACGTCCGCGCCCGCTCTGGTGAGGCGCAGGGCCAGGTGGTGCCCGATGAACCCGGCGCCTCCTACCAGCGCGATGCGCTTGCCGGCGATGCCCTCCATCACCGGACCTCCGACATCACGTCGCGAACGGCTGTGATCATGAAATCGATGTCGCCTTCCTGCAGGTGAGGGCCAACCGGGAATGCGATCGACCGTGTGCTGATCCGGGTTGCCTCCGGACAGGAGCCCTCGTCGAAGCCGTAGGTCTCCCGGTAGTAGAGCGTGTCCGGAAGCGATTTCGGATAGTAGACGCTGGTCCCGATGCCCCTGCGCTTGAGCTCGTCGATGATGTGCTCGCGCGGCTCGCCGAGGCCTTCGTCGAGGACGGCGCTGAGGCAGTAGTGCGACGAGCGGCGGGCGCCGTCGTGGCCGGTCTCCAGGACGCGCAGGCCGGGCACTCCGCTGAGCCCCTGGTAGAGAGCGTCGAAGTTGCGCTCGCGGACCTCCAGGAACTGAGGCAGCCGGCGCAGCTGCTCGACCCCGATCGCGGCCCCGACCTCGCCGAGCCGGTAGTTCAGGCCGAGCCGCTCGATCTCGTAGGCGCCGGTGTGGCGCCGGTCGGCGAGCACGCTCTTGTCGATGCCGAACGCACGCTGCTTGCCCACGCGGTCGGCCACCTCGTCGTGGCGCGTGATGACCATGCCGCCCTCCCCGGTCGTGATGTGCTTGACCGGGTAGAACGAGAAGCAGCCGATGTCGCCCAGCAGGCCTACGTGGGTCCCGTCCACGGTCGCGCCGAGGGCGACGGCGCAGTCCTCCACCACGAACAGCCCGCGCCGCCGGGCGAGCTCCAGCACCGGGCCCATGTCGAGCGGACGGCCGAGGTAGTGCACGACGCTGATGCCCCTGGTGCGCTCCCCGACGAGGCCCTCCAGCAGCGCCAAGTCCATGTTGCCGGTGCGGGGGTCCGCGTCCACGAACACGGGTCGGGCGCCGGTGACCTCGACGGCGTGCGCGCCGGCCACGTGCGTCTGGGCGGGGACCAGCACCTCGTCGTCGGGGCCGAGCTCGAAGGCCCAGGAAGCCAGGTGGAGGGCGGCCATGCAGGTCGCGGTGGCGACCGCGTGGGGCGCGCCGGTGAACTCGGCGAACCCGGCTTCGAAGTCCTTGACGCGCGGGCCGTGCGTGAGGATGTCGCCGTCCAGCACCGCGGCCGCGGCGGCGCGCTCGGCGTCCCCGAGCATCGGCCGGCCGAAGGGGATCTGGCGGGTCGTCGTCGTGTCGGTGCTCATCGGCCGTGCAGGCTAGTAGGCGCCCCGGTGCGGTGCGCGCGCTCGATCGCGAACAGGACGTCCAAGGTGCGGAACACCTCCTCCTCCGTGACGTCCGGGGTGGCCCCGCGCAGGATGGCCTCGGCAAACGAGTGGATCAGGTCGCCCTTGTGCACGCCCGGGTAGGCGGTGTCGAGCCGGGTGGCCTGCGGGTCACGACGATCGCCGGTCCAGAGCGTGGCCTCGCCCAGCCCGTTCACGAACGTCCCCTCGGTGCCGAACACCTTGACGGCGTGGAAGTGCGGGTGCACGCAGCCGAAGTTGGCCGCCACCTTGGCGACCATGCCGCCGTCGAGCTGGAGCAGCGTGACGACCAGGTCGTCGAAGCCAAACTGCGTGCCCTCGGAGACGATCCGGTTGGACGCGGTCGCCGAGACGCTCGTCACGCTCGACCCGGTCAACCAGAGCAGCATGTCGATCAGGTGCACGCCGCCGCCCAGCATCACGGAGTAGAAGCGCTCGCGACCGCGCCACCCCTCGGTCAGCTTCCAGAGCCGTCCGTATTCGTAGTCCAGCTCCGCGTAGTACAGCCGCCCCAGCTCACCGGCCTGGATGCGCCGGCGCAGGTCGATGAAGCGCGGGGAGCGCCGCAGCGGGAGGTTGGACGACAGGCGCAGCGCCGGGTTGCCGGCGTGCAGCGCCCGCAGCTCGGCGGCCTCCTCCTCCGAGGTGCAGAGCGGCTTCTCGACGAACACGTGCAGGCCGCGCGCAAGCGCCGTCCGGACCTGCTCGAAGTGGTGCGAGTCGTACGACGCGATCGACACGGCCTCGATGTCGGCCTCGAGCAAGTCGGCGGCGCGTTCGAATTGGCGCGCGCCGGGGAAGCGCCGCCCGACGTCGTCCAGCCGCCGCGGGTCGAAGTCGCACAGGGCGACGACCTCGGAGTCGGGATGGCGATCCCAGGCCTCGGCGTGCTGCTCGCCCACACCGAGCCCGATCACGCCTACGCGGAGCACAGCTCCACCAGCTCGGCGAGCGAGTAGTCGGATGGGGGCCGCTCCATCCGGGCGAACAGCGCGTCCAAGCGCACGGCGTCCTCGTCGGTGTCGAGCGTGAGCCGCAGATGCGACAGATCGGGAGCGTGCGAGAAGTTCTGCACTCGCAGCTGCTCGTAGAGCGTCGAGGTCACGTGCTCGCGGGCGTCGTCGGTCAACTCCGCGCCCTCGAGCGCAGCCAGCTCGAACGCCTCGACCGACTGTCCGGTCGGGAACGTGCGCGGCCTGACGTTGGTCACGAGCAGCCCAGGCTCCCACAGGGCGAGCGCGCGCCGCACCAGGGCAGGATCGAGCAGCGGCGAGTCCCCGCTCACGCGCACGATCGGGTCGACGTCGTATTCCCTGGCCGCCCCGACGAAGCGCTCGGCCACGTCGTCGAGCGACCCGCGGTGCACGGCGACGCCCTCCGCCACGCAGAAGCTCGCGATCGCGTCGTCGCTGGAATCGTCCGAGGTCGCCACCACCACGGGCAGGCCCAGCGTTCGCAGCCGGTCGAGCAGGTGGCCGAGCAGCGGCCGGCCGGCCAGGGGACGCAGCACCTTGCCGGGGACGCGCGCGGAGTTCATCCGCGCTTGGACGATCACACCTGCTTCAGCCATCGCAGCCAGGTCTCGACGTTGACCAGCTGCCAGAAGAACATCATGTGATTCTCGGCCGCGCGGCCCGAGCTGACGATCTCGTCGTGTTCGTCGAGCAGACGGCGGACGACGCCGAGGTCGTAGATCTCGGCCGCCGCGAAGCCCGGGTCCTCGATCAACTCGAGCACCCGTTGCTTGCCGGCGCCGGAGAACCAGGTATCCGCCGGCGCATTCCAGCCGGTCTTCTTGATCCGCGTGCGCGTCTCGTCGGGCAGCAGGCCGACCGTCGCCATCCGCAGCAGCTGCTTGGTCACCCCGTCGCGGATCTTGAGCTCCCCCGGCACGCGGAACATGAACTCGATCAGGCGGTGGTCGAAGAACGGATCGCAGCTGCGCAGGCCGAAGGCGGCCGTCTGCCGGTCCTCGGCGCGCAGGCAGCACGGCGCTGTCTCGCGGATCATGTCCTGGTAGGTGCGGTTGCGCAGGTAGGAGCGAAACGGCCGGTCCATCACCGGCTCGAAGGCGGCGACGTCGAAGAAGTCGCGGTTGACGGCGTCGCGGTAGCGCTCGATGCGGCCGCGGTCAGGCAGGATGCGGCCGGGAGTGTCGAGGTCCACCACCCGACGCAGCGTCGCTTCCATCACGTCCCAGTCCTTGCGGAACACCGGATGGTCGTGGTGGCGCACCCACTCGCGCACCTCCGTGCGCAGGACGTCCTCGTCCCCGGCGGCGCGCAGGTCGGCGAAGCGGTAGAAGAAGTACTCGTACTCGCCGGCGTTCAGCTCGTCGCCGCCCAGGCCTCCGAAGAGCGTGCCGAAGCCGCCATCGGCGACGCTGGCGCAGACGAGGTGGTGGGAGAGCCAGGTGGCCGTGGCCACGGGCTCGTCGTGCGCGTCGACCATGCGCTCGACGAGGTCGAAGACGTCCGGATCGTCGACGGCGACCCGATGCCACTCGGACACGGCAGAGTCGAGCATCGAGCGGATCTCATCGGACTCGTCGAACTCGTGCCCACGGTAGACCGACGAGAAGGCGTGCTGGCGCTCGCCCTGCGCGTGCACGGCCGAAGCGAGCACCGTGGATGAGTCCATTCCCCCCGAAAGCGTGAAAGCGGGATCCGAGCCGGAGGCCAGCCTGATCCGCACCGCGTCCTCCAGCAGCTCGCGGTAGCGCTCCGCGAGCTCCTCAGGCGATCCGGCGAGGTCGGGCAGGTCCTCGAGCGTCCAGAACGACTCGAGCTCGACGCTCCCGTCGTAGCGCAGCACGTGGCCGCCGGGCACCTGGGCGATGTCGCGGTAGGGCGAGCCCTCGCGGTCGTTGTCGAAGGTCCGGTAGTGCGAGCCGGCCACGAGGCCCGCGTAGGTGCGATCGATCTCGCTGCTGACCCAATCGAGGCCCAGCAGCGCGCGCGGCCTCGACGCGAACGCCAGCCCTCGCCCGGCGAGCGCGTAGTAGAGCGGCCGTACGCCGACGCGGTCGCGGCCGAGCCAGAGCACGCCGCGGTCCCAGACGGCGAAGGCGAATTCGCCGTTGCAGCGCCGCGCTGCCTCGGTCACCCCGTGCCGCTCGACGAGGCCGGCCAGCAGCACGGCGTCGCCGCGGTCGTCGCCACCGAGCTGCGCGCGGTTGTGGATCGCACCGTCGAGGGCGACCACGACGCGCTCCCCGCGCGCCAGCCCGGGCGAGCCGGCTCCGACCCAGCCGAGCGGAGCGTCCACGTGCCGCTGTCCGCCGGGCTGCCCGCAGGCCGCGAGCAACGCGTCGAGATCGGCGGGAGCGCCGACGGCTCCTGCGATGCGCGACACGCCTACTTGATCGCGTACACGACCAGCATGCTCTGCAGGTAGCGGTCGTAGCCTCGCTTGCGCGCCTCCGACGGCGGCAGCTCGTACTGCGAGAGGCACGGCTCGACCAGGCTCCAGCCGGGCAGCAGCGACCGCACCTCCTCGCTCGTGAAGAAGTGGCTCAGGCCGATGTTGGTGAGGTAGAAGCGCGACCCGCCGTCGTCGAGCTGCAGCGTGCCGGCATCGTCGGCGAGCTGCTCGGCCAGGTGCTGCTGGAAGACCGTGTGGCCCTGCTCCAGCATGTGGCCGACGAAGACGCCGCCGGGACGGATCAGTCGGTCCACCTCGCGGAAGGCAGCCTCGCGATCCTCGCGGTTGAGGTGCTGGAACACGCACGACTCGAGCGCCCCGTCGAGCGACGCGTCCGGGAGCGCGACGTCGGTCACCGATCCCTCCACGAGCTCCCCGACACGTTCCGAGAGTCCGCTCCGTTCGAGCGACTCGCGCGCCAGGCCGAGCGCCGTCGGCGAGATGTCGACGCCGGAGACCTTGATGCCCTTCTGGGCCAGCCAGACCAGGTTGGGTCCGGCGCCGCAGCCCAGCTCGGCGAAGTGCAGGTCGCGCAGCCGATCGGCCTCGTAGCGATCGCGCAGGTAGTACGACACGCTGCGGACGAGCGCCTCCACAGGGGCGGTGTTGTACGCGCCGCGGGCGATCTGCTCCTCGAAGGAGGCCTCCCACGTGTCGCGCATCTCCTGGTCGCGGATGCTCATCACGGGCCAGTCAAGCAGAATCAGCGCTCGGACTTGCGGGCCAGCCCCGCCACGGCCGCGTCGTCGTCGAGCCACGCCGCCACCCGCATGCTCTCGGCTTCGAGGTAAGCCTCGAACACGTCCTCGCGGCCCTCCTCCACGAGCAGCAGGTACATCCGCTCCGCCTGCTCGCCCTCCCGCGGGAGCCCCATGGCGAGCACCGCCCGCAGCCCGTGATCACGCAGGCGGCCGTTGAGCGAGGAGGTTGCGTAGTAGCCCCACTCCTTGCGGGTCACGTCGAGCTCGGTGCCCGACGGCGTGACCAGCGTCACGACCTCGTCCCGCGCGAGCTCGAGGTTGGCTACGTGCTTCAGCGTCGCACCGTGGAACCCGACCTCGAACTCACGCGGCGGGTCGACCTGCTCGATCCTCATCGGTCGAATTCCTCCAGGAATAGCTTCGTGTTCAGGAAGTTGAACAGGAACTTGCTCTCGCTGTTGGGGAGCCAGTCGCGGTCCAGCATCGCCTCGATCCGCTCCCGCTTGACGTGCTCGAACACGGGGCTGTCGGCCAACAGCTCAGCCCGCACGCCCGGGTCGGCCACGTCGAGGAACGAGTGGATCGGGGCGTTGAAGCCCACCTTGCGGCGGTTGTCGAGGATCTTCTGCGGCACGATCCCCTTCATCGAGTCGCGCAGGACGGCCTTGGCCATGCCCCGCTGCACGAGGTGGCCCGTGGGAATCCTGAGCGAGTACTCGAACAGGTCCCGATCGAGGAACGGCGAGCGGTTCTCGATCGAGAACGCCATCGCGTTGTGGTCGTCCTCGTGCAGGATCACCGGCACCGACTCGGCAAACAGCTCGTTGAGCATACGGTTGCGAAGCAGCTTGCCGGTGTAGTCGCGTTCGGTGAACTCCTCGCCGAACGGGACACGCAGATGCGAGGCGAACTCCTCCGCCCCGAGGTAGACGTGATCGCGGCGCGTGGGGTCCGCGACGAAGTAGGTCGGGTCCTTCAAGAACGGATTGCGCACGGTGGGCTCGACGTGCTCGCGCCAGCTCTCGAGCGAGCGCGTGTGGAGGTCTCTGTCGGCGTGCACATCGCGCAGGTACGCCAGGTGGTGGTCGTAGTAGCCGCTGAACAGCTCGTCCGCGGCGGTGCCGCTCACGGAGATCCGGTAGCCGTGCTCCGCTATCGACCGCATCAGCAGCCAGTGCGCGTAGTAGGTGATCGTGTAGACGGGAGCGTCGTGCTGGCGCACGAGCCCGCGCAGCCGGGGCAGGAAGTCGGCGGTCTCGACCGGGATCGGCGTGTGACGCACGTCGAGCTGCTCGACGGCGTGGTCGACCATCTCCTGCTCCTCGTAGCGCTCGTCGCTGTTGACGATCGTGAAGCCGTGCACGTCGTAGTCGAGCTCGCGCCGCGCCACCGAGATCAGCGACAGCGAGTCGATGCCCCCGCTCATGCAGAACGCCAGCGGGACGTCGGCGCGCAGGCGCAGCTCGACCGAGCGGATCAGCCGCTCGCGCGTCCCCGCCACCGCCTCCTCGTAGGAGAGCGAGTCCTCCACGGGCTCCGGCGGCGACCAGTAAGCGTGGGTCCGCTCCGCCCCGCGGGCGCCGATCCGCAGCACCGATCCGGCGGGCAGCTCCTCGACTCCCTCGAAGAACGTCTCGCCGGTCTTGTAGAGCGACTTGTATCCGTTCACGAGATAGCGGTGGAGATGGCGGTGGTTGACGCCCAGCCGCTGCCCAGCCAGCGAC
>Ga0268253_10000078_pt1 | contig 27062 bp, 21 predicted proteins | sample AgamicMgMarz_FD_200250 | JGI IMG/M metagenome (GOLD analysis project Ga0268253, IMG submission 200250) | Agave microbial communities from Guanajuato, Mexico - Mg.Ma.rz (v2) (version 3) | ecosystem: Host-associated > Plants > Phyllosphere > Phylloplane/Leaf | place: Guanajuato, Mexico... | reverse complement strand
GAGTCGACCCGTCACCTATGCTCGTTGAGCGCGGCTCAGCGTCGCCGCTGACGAGTGACCCCAACCCTCAACGTGCGATCCCAATGAGAACTGACTGCGCCGTCGTCGGAGCGGGTGTCGCCGGGCTTGTCGCAGCCCGTGAGCTCCGCCGCGCCGGGTACTCGACGACCGTCGTCGAGGCGAGGAACCGGATCGGGGGGCGGGTCTGGACACACGAGGCCCTCGGCGCGGGCGCCGACCGAGGCGCGACGTTCATCCATTGGACCCAACCGCACGTGTGGGCGGAGTTCACTCGGTATGGATTCGGGCTCGACCAGCGGCCGCCGGCGGAGCGCTCGGTCTGGAGCATCGGCGGCGAACGCCATGAGGGTGGCGCAGCCGCCTACTCGGACTTCATCGCCGACGCCTTGGACGCGCTTGCCCGCGAGTCGATCCCGGCGTTCCCGCGCCCGCACGACTTCAGCGACGAGCCGGCCTTCGAAGCCGCGGACGCCCTGTCCTTGGCCGATCGAATCGCCGACCTGGAGATTTCGGCGGCGGTCAAGGACGCGCTGCACGGCTTCTGGTCGGTGCACTGCAACGGGTGGTGCGAGGCCGGCGCGTACAGCCACGCGCTGCACTGGCTGGCGCTCTGCGGTGGTAGCTGGCGGCTGTTCGGCGAAGCGGCCTCGCGCTACAAGGTCGAGGGCGGGCTCGGACAGCTGCCCGAGCGGCTGATGGCAGACGCGCAGGCCGACGTACGTCTGGAGTTCGACGTCGCCTCGATCGAGCAGGACGAGGACCAGGTTCTCGTCCGGAGCTCGGACGGCGAGGAATTGCGCGCTGGGGCGGCGATCGTGGCGGTGCCGTTGAACGCCCTACCGCGGATCGACTTCACGCCGGACTTCGAGGCGCCGACCCGGGGCTTGATCGACGAGGGCGCCCCGGCAGGCGGATTCAAGCTGTTCCTGAAGCTACGCGAGCGCATCGACTCCTATGTCTGCATGGGCAGCGCGGAGCAGCCGATCATGTTCGCGCGGCTCGAAGCCGACCTGGCGGACGGGAGCGTCATCTCCTGCTACGGCGCGGACCGCGCGGTGCTCGCGGATGGTCCAGACGCGGTGATCTCGGTAGTCGAGGAATGGCTGCCCGGGGTGCACGTCAAGGACAGCTGGTGGCACGACTGGTGTGGCGACGAGCTGAGCGGCGAGGCATGGCGTATCCCGCGGCCCGGGCAGACCCAGCGCTCCGCAAGAGCCGCTGAGCAGCCCAACGGTCGCGTCGTGCTGGCTGGCGCCGATGTCGCGCGTGGATGGACGGGGTACCTCGACGGGGCCGTCGAGAGCGGGCACCGGGCAGCGCGCTACGCCACGCAGATCATCGCGGGGCGCTCCCGGAGCAACACCGCGCCGGCGCCAGCCGCCACGAAGGACATGCCGCTCATCGGCCCACGCTAAGGCGATGCCGCGCTCTTCGGCCCGGCCAGGCCCTCCCTGCTACTGCGCTTGGAGGCGGAGCTCGAGGTAGCGCGCGCGGTCGGCGAAGACCGTTCGGAGGTCGCCGGTCAGTTCCTCGAGGAACTCCTCGCGGTAGGTGTTGTCCGTCAGCACCGCCACGGAGTAGTAGAGCCCGCTCAGCGCCGCGATGCCGGCGCTGACGCGAAGGAGCTCGACGGTGACCCTCAGGTTGACGTCCCCCAAATCCAGCCACAGCAGCGGCTCGCCGCGGGTCCCCGTCCAGGACTGGATCAGATCGGCCGGGATGACCAGCGCGCCGAAGGCCGTGAAGAACGCGCCCACGGCCAGCGCGACGAGCACGATCTGGAGCGCCTGGGTCACGAACAGGACGAGGCCGACGTTGATTCGCTGGCGGCGCTGCAGCGGCGGCTCGGCGGCGACGTCGCGTTCGATCCGCTCGACCTCGCGCGGCAGCCGGACGCCGAGGAAGACAGACCCGACCGCGGCGAGCAACGCGGCGGTCGCAAAGACCGTCGTGTCGTTCATGCCCGCGAACACCTGCCACATCTCGGTATTGACGAAGACGATGACGCTGAACAACAGCAGCAGCGGGATCGCCCGGGCGAGCAGGTCGATCGCGGCTGCCAGCTGGTCGCCGATGCGTCTCCCGGTGAAGCGCAGGATCGACGCCACGCCGTAGGCGAGCCATGCGTACAGAACGAGCAGCAGGCCGACGTTCACGGCGCACACGACCCACGCGCTGGTCGTCTGGCCGCCGATCAGCTGCAGCAGGCCGCCGATCCCCACGAACGCCGCCAGCTCGACAGCCCCGACATCCTCGGGCAACGCGAGGGCCGGGCGGCCGCGCACGGCGTTGACGAGCGCCACCGCCCCGGCGAGCGCCGCGACCGCGCCGACCAGCACGAGCGCGTTGGCCCAGGCCGGCCAGTCGAGATTGCCGGCGAGCAGGACCTCGACGATGAGGACGAACCCGAGCACCGGCGACGCGCGCGTCCAGACGTCTTCGCGAGCGGTCCAGTCCTCGACGAGCATCGGCAGACCAGCACGTCGGAAGCCGCGCTCGTACGCATCGAGATCCACTCGCGCCACTTTGGCTTGCCGAGCGGACGGCCCACCGGCAATCGCGCGGCAGGCCGACACACGTAAGGTCGCCGCGGCTACCGACGCTAAACCGGGCGAACGAAGGCCGGGCGGCTGACGGCCGCCCCTTAGCCAGGAGGTAGCACGATGATCAGCGACCGAGCGGGCCATCGCCCGCAACTGGCCATCACGGGACTGATCGCACTCGCCGGCACGGTCGCGGTGCTCGCCGCGCCGGGTGTGGGTGCGGGGCAGGCCGCGACAGCGCACCAGCATGCCCGCGCGGTTCCGGTCCACACGGGCAAGGCGATCCGATTCCACGACGGCATGCGCAAGCTCTGGGAGGACCACATCACCTGGACGCGGCTCGCGATCGTCAGCTTTGCGGGCGGCTTGCCGGACTTCGACCCCACCGCCGCCCGGCTGATGCGCAACCAGACGGACATCGGCAACGCGATCAAGCCCTACTACGGCCGCAAGGCCGGCCAACAGCTGACCACCTTGCTGGAGGAGCACATCGCCGGAGCGGTTGAGCTGCTCAAGGCCGCCAAGGCCGGCGACGACACCGCGCTCGCGACCGCCAAGGACGCCTGGTACCGCAACGGACGGCAGATCGCGCGCTTCCTGAGCAGCGCGAACCCGCGCTTCCTTCCGTTCGCGCGGATCAACCGGTTGATGCGGGGACACCTCGACGACACGCTTCTGGAGGCGGCCCATCGCCTGGGCGGTGACTTCGACGCCGACATCCGCGACTACGAGCACATCCACAACCACATCCTGCTGATGGCGGACGCACTCAGCACCGCGATCATCCGACAGTTCCCGGACCGCTTTCGCTGAGCCGCTGGAGCGCGGCCGCGCGCTTGCCGTAGCCTGGAGGCCTGGCGATAATCGCGACCGAGGCCCAGCTATGAGCGAGACCAATGCGATAACGGAGCTCGGCGACTCGATTCCGCCTGACGCCTAGGCGCACGCGTCAATGCCCGCGCCGCCCCGCCGGCCGCTGCTGCCCGCGGCCGGCGGGACGCTGGGGCCTACGCGGGCGCGGGAGCGCTCTCGAGGCTTGCCGCCACTGCTGCCCTGCCGGGGGTCAGCAGCGCCAGCGCGGCTCCGGCGGCGAGCACGACGACGGCGATCGGCAGCGCCGAGACGAGACCGTCCGTGAACGCCTTCGGCGTCTCGTAGCCGCCATTGGCCGCGAACACCGAGGCCAGCACGGCCACGCCGAGCACGGCCCCGATCTCGCGGATCGCGTTGGTCGCTCCCGAGGCCTTGCCGGCTTCTGAGGGGCGGACCGCCGCGAGCACGGCCTCGGGCGCCGTCGGGAAGACGAGCGCCATCCCTATGCCCGTCAGCGCGAACGGCGCGACCAGCTGCAGGTACGGCGTCGTCGGGTCCAGCACCGCCGCCATCCAGGCGATGCCGACCGCCTGGAGGGCAAGGCCGGCCGCCATCACAGGCCTCGTCCCGAGTCGCGTGGCGAGCACGCCCGCGATCGGTGCGACGAACATCGGCATCGCGGTCCAGGGCAGCGTCCGGGCACCGGCCTCGAGCGGTCCGACCCCCTGGGCTGCCTGGAAGTACTGGCTGATCAGGAAGATCACCCCGAAGGCGCCGAAGAACATCGCGAACGAGAGGCCGTTCGCGGCGTTGAACGCCCGCGAGCCGAACAACCGCATCGGCAGCATCGGGGCAGGCGTCCTCAGCTCCCAGGCGACGAAGGCGGCGACCAGCACCACCGCGCCCCCGAAGGACGCCAGCACCGTGGCGCTCGTCCAGCCGAGCGAGGCACCGCGGATCAGCCCGAACGTGAGCGCGAGCAGGCCCGCGCTCACGAGGGCGAGGCCGCGCAGGTCGAGCCCGCGGTCGGGACCGCGCGACTCGGTCAGGTAGCGCGCGGCGAGCGGCACCAGGACGAGACCGACCGGGACGTTCGCCCAGAAGATCCAGTTCCAGGCGATCCCCTCGACCACGGCGCCGCCGACGAACGGCCCGATCGCCACGCCGAGGCCGGTGATCCCGCCCCAGATGCCAAGCGCCGCGGCACGCTTCTCGGCCGGGACCGCTTCGCTGAGCAGCGTCAGCGTGAGCGGGGTGATGATCGCCGCGCCCAGGCCCTGCAGGGCACGGGCCGCGATCAGGGCTTCGATCGACGGAGCGAGCGCCGCATACGCGCTGGCCGCGGTGAACAGGCCGACACCGGCGACGAACATCCGCTTGCGCCCAAAACGATCGCCGAGCGCCGCGCCCGTGATCAGCAGGACGGCGAAGGCCAGCGTGTAGCCGTTGACGGTCCACTCCAGCGCCTCGATCGAACCGCCGAGGTCCAGGCGGATCGACTGCAGCGCCACGCCGACGACCAGGCTGTCGAGCGCGGTCATGAACAGGGCCGCCCCAGTGATCCCCAGGGTCCAGCGAGCTCTCGATGCTTGTGAGAGCGCCATTTTCAACTCCTCTCGTGTGGTCGCGCCTCGGACAACCGCCTCAGCGCCTCGACAAAGCCAAGCCAGCCCACGAACTCCTCGTCGGGCCCCCGTTCGCAGCGGAGCCGTCCGGTGATCGGCTTGCTGTCGAGGCGCAGCTCGAGCTGCGCTCTCAGCGTCCGGTCGTCGTCGGTACGGGCCTGGTCGCACATCGCAGCCGACCGTACGACCGTGCTGGGGCCCCTCGCGTCGGGGAGCTCCCTGAACTTGCTCCCTGAGGCGAAGGATCAGGGACCCGGATCGGCGAGTAGGCGTCCGTAGGATGCAGCGGGTGACGAGTCGGGGTGCACCGGCGGCCACCGGGCTGCTCGAACGGGAGCGCGAGCGGCACGCGATCGGCGAGGTGCTCGCGCGCGCCCAGCGCGCGGAAGGCGGCCTCCTGCTGATCGAGGCACCGGCGGGAATGGGCAAGACGAGCTTGCTGAACGCCGCGACCGAGAGCGCGAGCGTGGCGGGCTTCGCCTGCTTGCGCGCGCGGGCATCGGAGCTCGAGCGTGGTTTCGCGTACGGGTGCGTGCGCCAGCTGCTGGAGCCCGTCGTGGCGGGCGGCGCGGACGGGCTCTTCGATGGCGCGGCGGTGCTGTCCCGGCCGCTGTTCGACGTGAGCGACGACGCGGGCACGGATGCGTTCGCACTGCTGCACGGCCTCTACTGGCTGCTGAACAACCTGGCCGCCGATCGCTCGGTTGCGCTGGTGATCGACGACCTGCACTGGGCGGACCCGGCCTCGCTGCGGTTCCTCGCCTACCTCGCGCCGCGGCTCGACGGGATGGCGCTTGCGGTGATCGCCGCGACGCGCCCCAGGGAGGGAGATGCCGCGCTGCTGGCAGGCCTGGCGACCGCCCCCGAGGTGGAGGTCGTGCGCCCGGCCGCGCTCACCACTACGGCGACGGCCGCGTTGTGCGAGCACGAGCTGGAAGCCGAGCCGGCCGCGGATTTCGTGTCCGCCTGCCACGCGGCCACGGCCGGGAATCCCTTCTTCCTCGACGCGCTGTTGCGCGAGGTCCGCGATCGCAAGATCGCCCCGGACGCCGGTGAGGCCGGCGACATCCGCCAGATCGGCCCGGCCTCCGTGGCGCAAGCCGTGCTGCTGCGCCTGTCGGGGGCGCCGAGCGAGGCGACCAGCCTCGTCCGCGCGGTGGCGGTGCTGGGCGACGGCGCGAGCCTCCGCGAAGCGGCCGCGCTCACCGGCCTCGCTGAGGCCGAGCTCGTGCGCGCTGCGGACGTGCTCGCCGGCCTCGGCGTCCTCACGCTTGCCGACGGCCTGGAGTTCACGCACCCGATCGTGCGCCAGGCGGTGTACGCGGACCTCGGGCCCGCCGAGCGCGGCGCCGCGCACGCGCGCGCGGCCGAGGTCCTGGTCGACACGGGCGCGGCCGTCGAGCGTGTCGCCGCCCAGTTGCAAGAGGCCACGCCGGCCGGTGACCCCGAGCGCGTCGCCCTGCTGCGCCAGGCCGCCCACGGCGCGCTGGCGCGTGGCGCGCCCGAGGCCGCGGCCGCCTGGTTGTCGCGCGCGCTGGCGGAGCCGCCGCCGCCCGACGTGCTCGGCGAGCTGCTGGCGGAGCTGGGCTCCGCGCAGCTGCGCCTGGGCTCGGCGGAGGCGGTCGAGCACCTCTCCAGCGCGGCCGACACGCTGCGCGATCCGGTGCTGCGGGCGCGCGCGCTGCGCGACCTCGCCAACGCGCTGACCATGTCCGGCCGGTCCGATCGCTCGATCTCGGCGTTCGAGACGGCGATCGAGGTCCTCGAGCCGGTCGATCGCGAGGGCGCGCTCGAGCTCGAGGCCGAGCTGGTGGCGCACTCGCAGTGGGCCAGCGTCGAGACCCGCGCGCCCGTGGCCAAGCGCCTCGACCGCTTCGCGGACCTGGCCGGCGACACGCCTGGCGAGCGCCTCGTGCTCGCCAGCCTCGCGGCCGAGCGCGGCCGCCTCTGCGATTCGGCCGCCGAGGCGGTGGCGATCTACGAGCGCGCGCTGGCGGGCGGCCGGCTGCTCGCCGAGCAGAACCCCGACAACGCCGGACCGATCTACCACCTCGTCAGCGGTCTGATCGAGTGCGACGCCTATGAGCTGCTCGCGACATCCCTCGAGCAGATGCTCGAGACGGCCCGCGCGCGCGGCGCGGTCCCGACGGTGGCGTACGCGACCGCCTGGCGCGCGCTCCTCAACCTGCGCCGCGGGTCGGTCGCCGTGGCGGTCGACGACGCCCGCACCACGCTCGACCTGATCACCGAGTACGGCATCGAGCTCGGGCGAGACAACGCCCGCGCGCTGCTGGCCAACGTGCTCCTGGACTGCGGCGATCTCGAGGCCGCCGAGCTGGCGTTCGGAGACATCGACGCGCCGGTCGACCTGGGCGTCACGCGCAACTTCCTGCTGCGTGTGCGCTCGCTGCTGCACTTCGCGCGCGGCCGTACGCAGGCGGGAATAGACGACCTGCGCGCCTTCGTGGAGCACGACGAGTCGCAGGGCGGGGCGAACCCGTACTCCTTCCGCTGGCGCTCCGAGGTCGCGCTGGGCCTGGCCGCGCTCGGTGACCGCGAGGGCGCCCGGGCGCTGGCCGCCGAGGACCTCGACATCGCGCGGCGCTGGGGCGCCGCCCCCGGGATCGGCATCGCGACGCGCGCCGTCGCGCTGGTCTCAGAGGGCGAGGACCAGATCGACGGCCTGCGCGAGGCCGTCGCCGTGTTGGCCCCGTCCGGCGCTGAGCTGGAGCACGCCCGCGCCCTGCTCGACTACGGCGCCGCACTGCGCCGTGCCAACCGCCGCTCCGAGGCACGCCCCGCGCTGGAGGAGGCACTGGCGATCGCGGAGCGCGTGGGCGCCGCCGGCGTCGCGGCGACCGCCCGCGTGGAGCTGGGCGCCGCCGGCGGGCGGGTGGACGATCCGCACGGCAGCGAGCTGACGGTCTCCGAGCGGCGCGTGGCGGTGCTGGCCGCCCAGGGGCGCAGCAATCCCGAGATCGCCCAGGCGCTGTTCGTCACTCGCAAGACCGTGGAGACGCACCTCGGGCACGTCTACCGCAAGCTCGACATCAGCGGCCGCGGGGAGCTGGCGGGAGCGCTCTAGCGCTGCTACGTACGATCGCGGCATGAGGCTGGAGGTCGAGGCAGCGCTCGTCGACGGGAAGCTGGTCCCCGGTGACGTGGACGTCGCGGAGGGGGTCGTGACCGCGGTCGGGCTGGCCGGCGCAGGCGTCAAGGGCCGCATCGCCGTGCCGGGATTCGTCGACCTGCAGGTCAACGGCTTCGCCGGGGTCGACCTCATGGAGGCCGATCGCGGCGGGTACGCGCGCGTGGGGACGGCGTTGCTCGAGACCGGCACGACCGCCTATCAGCCAACCTTCGTCACGGCGCCCGAGGACGCCCTGGTCGCGGCCCTGCGTGAGCTGCCGGTCGGCCAGGCCGGGCCGCGCGTCGTGGGGGCGCACCTCGAAGGCCCGTTCCTCTCCCCACACCGGATGGGCGTGCATCCACCCGCCAGCCGCCGCGACCCCGATCGGGCACTGCTCGTGCGGCTGCTCGCTGCGGCCAAAGTCAGCCAGGTGACGCTGGCGCCGGAGCTGCCCGGAGCCTTGGACCTGGTCGACCTGCTGATCGAGCGCGGTGTGGCCGTGTCCGCCGGCCACAGCGACGCGACCTCCGACGAGGCCCATCGCGCGTTCGACCGTGGCGTGCGCACCGTGACCCACCTGTTCAACGCCATGCGGCCACTCGCAGCGCGCGATCCCGGCATCGCGCTCGCGGCGCTGTCGCGCTCGGACGTGACCGTGCAGCTGATCGCCGATGGCCACCACGTGGCGGCGGAGACGATGCTGGTCGCCTGCCGGGCGGCACGCGGGCGGTTCGCCCTCGTGACCGACGCGGCCGCCGCGGCGGGGACCGGGGAGGGCGAGTTCACGCTGGCCGGAGGGCGGGTCGTCTCGGCGGGAGGGGTCGTTCGGACTCCGGAGGGGCGGCTCGCCGGAAGCGCGCTCACGATGCTCGACGCGGTGCGCAACGTGCACGCGCTCGGGATTCGGTTGGAGGAGGCCCTGAGCGCCGCCACGGCCGTGCCGGCGGCGATCGCCGGCAGAACCGATCTGGGCCGGCTGGCCCCGGGCTCGCCAGCCGACGTCGTCGTGCTGGACGACAACCTTGCGATCCGCCGGGTGCTGACCGGCGGGCACCCGGTCGTAGCGGACTAGCCGGGGCGCTAGGGACACGCGCTCGCGGCTAGAGCTCGACCGCCAAACGGTCGTCGTGCTCATCGAGCACGTACCGGTCCACCGCGATGGCGCGGTAGAGCCGGTGCCGGGCGGGGGCGACGACGTCCGCCGCGGTCCACTCGCCACCGCCGTGCGAGAGCGAGCGGCGCGTGAAGATCTCGAGCGCCTGCGCCCGATCCGCGGCGCCGACCTCGTGGGCGGTGGCCCACACGTAGACGGCCTGGCCCGTGCCGATCGGGACGGTCGAGTCGAAGATCACCATGCTCGCCTCGCTCCGCCCCTCGAGGTTGCGCGAGTGCACCGCGTCGGGCTGTGAGACCCAGATGAACTCGCGGTACCCCGAGTGCGCGAAGTAGACCGGAGTCGCCCACGGCCGGCCCTCCGCGTCGGCGGTGCCGAGCACCATGTAGAGGTTGGCGTCGACGATCGCCCGGCCGTGTGCGACGAGCTGCTCGTTCACGGTGGGCGCAAGAGTAGTGCCATCGCCGCGACCCGGGTTGCGCGCTACAACCCAGCTGTGCAGGCAACCACAACGAGCTGCCCGCGCTGCGGGACGACCGCCGCGGCCGAGGCGGCGAGCTGCGGGGAGTGCGGCTTCGTCTTCTTCGAGCTGCCGGCGCGGCGCCCGCTGCCGCGGCCATCGCCGGCTCTGGTCGCGATCGCGCTGTTGATGCTCGTCGGTGGTGTGGCCGCCGCCGTCCTGCTGACCCGCGACTCGCCCCGGGCGCCGCCCGCGCCGATCGCGGCGGCGCGGGCGGAGGCGTGGCTGGCGCGCCAGCTCGACGCCGGCCCGGGGGCCTCGGTGCGGTGTACCGGCCCGATCCGGTCGGGGCGGTTCACGCGCTGCCACTTGCTCTACCCGGACGGAGACACCCAGCTGATGCTGGTCACGGTCTCGCCGCGCGGCGAGCTCGACATCGAGGTGCCCTACCCGGCTCAGCGCCGACCCGGTCGTTAGCTTCTCCGCGATGCGGTGGCTAGTCGACGAGTGGCAGTGGCCGTACGCCGGCGCGCTGGTGGCTGTCTTCCTGCTGGCCGTACTGCCGCTCTGGTGGGACGCGACCGACACCGCGCTGGCGCTCGTGTACGCCGCGCTGCCGCTCTACATGCTCCACCAGCTCGAAGAGCACGCCGGCGATCGCTTCCGGCACGCGATCAACGCCAAGTTCGCCGGCGGGCGCGAGGCGCTCACGCGGCCGGCGACGTTCTGGATCAACGCCGGTGGAGTCTGGATCGTCGACGTGGTCGCGCTCTGGCTGGCCTACCACGTCGACCTGGCAATTGGCCTCCTGCCGATCTACCTGATGGGCGTGAACTCGCTCACCCACATCGCGGCCGCGGTTGCCGACCGCGCCTACAACCCGGGGCTGTGGACCGCGATTGGCGTCTTCCTGCCGGTGTCGGTCTGGGGCGCGATCGAGATCGGCGACGGAGCCGCTGCCGGCGTGGGGTGGCAGCTGATCGGGCTGGCCTTCGCGCTGGCGATGCACGCCGCGATCATGGGCTACATTCGCGGCCAGCTCGGGCCAAGCGCCACCGCCTAGGAAGCTGCCGCCGCCTTCTTCCACTCGGCCTTGTGCGCCCGCTTGGCGGCCTGGTAAGCCTCGAGCGCCTGCGGCGAGTCGACGTCGCCCAGCGTCGGGTGCCAGGGCACCAGCTCGGTCGCGGCCTCGACGCCGAAGCGCTTCGCGAGCACCGCTCCGAGCGCCTTGACCTTCATCTCGCCGAACCCCGGCAGCGCCGCCAGGTTGGCGCGCAGCTGGTCGGAGTCGGCCGCGTCGCTCCAGACGCGCGCGGCGTCGCCGTCGTAGGTGTCGCGCACGTGGACAGCCAGCTCGTGGACCCGCTTCGCCATCGAGCCCGGAAAGCGGTGAATCGCCGGCCGTTCGCGGAAGACCGGCTCGAGGTCCGCGGACGCCAGCGTCGCGGCGTCGATCGAGCCGAGCCGCTCTTGAAGCGCCAGCGGCCCGGAGAATGCCTTCTGCACCGTGACCTGCTGGTCGAGCGCGAACCCCACCAGCAAGGCCATCGGATCCGCCGCGATCAGCGCGTTGGCCTCGTCAGACTCCGTGAAGTAGAGGCGGTCGGGCACGAGCCGATCGTACTTCACCGCCCCAAGACCTCGACAACGGCCTCGTGGCCGGAGTCTGGACGGATGTTCCTGACCAAATGTGTGAGTGCCGGCCGGATGGGGAGACCTCAAGGGATGCCCACTCGCGAATTCGCAATCCGGCAGGCTGCCAGGCGCATCCCGGCGGGGGCGCTGCGAGCGCGCGCCGCCGATGCCGCCCGCCGTGGTCGCCGCCAGCTGGCGCTGTTGCTGCCCCTGCTCGCCGGGGTGATCGTCGCCTACGGCTATCGCCGCGAGCTGCTCGGCGTGGACAAGCCGGCCCGCATCGCCGTCGCGGCGATCCTGATCCTGCTCGGCGGGGCAGTGGCCCGCAACGTCGGACGCCTGATGCAGCCCTGGCTCGAGCGCCGGCTGGAGCCGGGCACCGCCGGGATGGTTGGGTTCGTGCTGCAGCTGGCGACGCTCGCGAGCGCGGCGCTGATCGGTCTGCGCCTGGCCGGGCTCGACCCGACGACGCTCGCGGCCGGCGCCGGGTTCACCGCGATCGTGATCGGGCTTGCGACCCAGCAGACGTTCGGGAACATCTTCGCCGGGGTGGTGCTGCTGTCCGCGCGGCCCTTTCGGGTGGGGGACCGGGTGCGCTTCGCCGGGCTCGGGATGGACGTGGAGGGCACGGTCGCCGCGCACGGGCTGCTGCACGTGACGCTCTACGACGGCGACGACCTGGTGCTGATCCCCAACACCTCGATGCTGTCGATGTCGGCCCGGCCGATCCGCGAGCCGGACGCGGTGGACCTGCGCGCCCGGCTGCCGGTCACGATCGACCCGGAGCTGGTGCAGCGGCGCGTCGACGAGGCGGTCAGCGTGCCGACCAAGCGCCCGCCGCACGTGGAGCTCGAGGAGCTCGACGGGGAGGACGTCGTCGTGCGGGTGCTGGCGACCCCGCAGGTGCCCGACGAGGGCGGTCGCCTGGCCCGCGACGTGCTCAAGGCGGTCGCCGGATTCGAGACCGAGCGCGTGCGCCGGTAGGCCCACTGAGGGCGCGATGCGCTCGAACGAGGTAAGTTCGAGTCATGGCCTTGGCTCGCCCCGTACCGGTTCTGCTCGTCGCAGCCCTTGCGCTGCTCCCCTGCGCGGCCGCGCAGGCCAACCACCCGGGGCTGCGCGACGGCGAGCGGCTGCTGCGCGCCGAGGAGTCCGCGACGCTCGGGACCGAGCACGCCGCCGAGCACGCCCGGCTGAGGGCCTACCAGCGCGACCCGCACTGGCGCCGCGCGCTGGAGCGCGCCACCACACGGGCGGCTCGCGTCCGGGCGCGCCTGGCGGCCTCCGGGAGGTTCGACCGCACCGGGCGCTGGCCCGACGCCGGCCAGTTCGACATTCGCACGGTCGACGGCACTACGACGTTCGCCACCCACGCCGTCATGCTCGCCACCGGCAAGGTGCTCTGGTACTCGATCCCGAGCCATCCCGACCGTCCGCTGGGGCCGCGGCGGCTGGCGGTCGCCGTGCTCTGGGATCCATCGAAGGGCACCGGCCCAGGCTCGTTCAAGCGGGTCAACCCGCCGACCGATCCCGCCACCGGGCAGCCGGTCAACATCTGGTGCAGCGGCAACTCGCTGCTCGCCGACGGACGCGTGCTCGTCACCGGCGGCAACCTGCTCTACACGGTCGAGTCGCCCGGCCAGAAGTTCGCCGGCCTCAACCACGTCTACACCTTCGATCCCTTCACCGAGCGCTGGAAGCGCCAGCCCGACATGCAGCACGGACGCTGGTACCCGACCAACCTGCTGATGCCGGACGGGCGCTCGCTGATCATGGGCGGCCTCGACGAGCGCGGCTACGGCGACAAGAACGAGGACCTCGAGGTGTTCACTCCGTCGCGCTCGCGCGGCGGACGCGGACGCGTGACGCTGCTCGGCGGCTCCGGCGTGCTTGGGGATCCGGGCCGTCCGCCGGCCGGCGACTACTACCCGCACATGTTCTGGATGCCGAGCGGCCGCGGCCTCGTGGCCGGGCCGTGGACCTCGGACACGTGGTGGTTCTCGCCGCTCGGCAACCCGCCCAGGCTGCGCTGGCAGGACATCGGCAACTCGACCCAGAGCCGGGTCTGGGGCACGGCGGTGATGCTCCCCGCGGGGCCCGACGGCTCGCACCAGGTCGAGCAGCTGGGCGGCTCGGACAAGCCGAAGGCCGACGCGCTCGAGCCGGACGGCGACGCGCTCGCCACCAACGGGATCTCGGTGTTCGACGAGCGCGACGCGGAGAGAGGCTGGAACGACACCACCAGCGTCAGTCGCGGCGCGCTGCGCCACCCCCGCTCGCACGCGAACACGGTGCTGCTGCCGGACGGCTCGATGGTCGAGGTCGGCGGCGGCTGGGGCGACAAGAAGAGCGGCGGCGAGAACGGTGCACCGAACCAGTGGGCGGCCGCGCCGTTCCACCTGACCACCGAGCTGTGGAGCCCGCGCAGCAGGACCTGGCGGCTCGGGCCGCCGCAGCGCGAGTTCCGCACCTACCACTCGACCGCGATGCTGCTGCCCGACGGCCGCGTGGTCTCGGCGGGCGACGACTTCAGCGGCCGCTTCAGCGGCGCCGAGGCCGCGCGCAACTTCACCCAGGATAGCGCTGAGCTCTTCGAGCCGCCGTACCTGTTCGACGGCAACCGCAAGGCGCCGCGCCCGAAGCTCAGGCGGGCGCCCGCGCTCCGGAGCTGGAACCAGTCGACCCGCCTGCGAGTCAAGGCGGCGCGCAAGAATCGCCCCGTGACCCGGGCCGTGCTGGTCGCCCCGTCGTCGGTCACGCACTCGGTCGACATGAACCAGCGCTACGTGCCGCTGCGGGTCACCAAGCGCGACAAGCGCACGCTCACCGTACGCATGCCGGGCGACGCAAACATCGCGCCGCCCGGCTATTACATGCTGTTCGTGCTCGACCGCAGCGGCACGCCGTCGGTGGCTCGCTGGGTGCGGCTCGCCTAGCTCTTGATCCGGAAGCCGACCCGCTGCTCGGCCGACCTGTTGCCGGCGGCGTCCTTGGCGATCAGCTCCAGCCGGTAGGGGCCGGGGGCCAGCTTGCGCCCCGCGAACCGCCGCTTGATCGTGATCTGGTTGTTGCCGACCGTGCCCTGGTCGGTCAGCTTGCGGCGGAGCTCGACCCAGCGGCCCCGCTTGCGCTGCTCGAGCCGGATCGTGACCTTCGCCGCCTCGGTCAACCGGTACTCGAGCACCGTGGAGCGGCGGAACCGGTTGCGGTCCAGCTCCAGCCCGCTCAGGCGCGGCTTGGTCGTGTCGCCGCACGGCGCGGCCGTCTTGTCCGGGTTGGTGGGGCAGGCGTCCTGCGTCTCGTCGCCGTAGCCGTCCCTGTCGGCGTCGCGCTCGATCACGGCCTGGACCAGCAGCTGACCGGTCGGTTCGCCTTGCGACGCTCGCGGCGAGTCGCCCTTCACCAGCGGAGGCGCGTACAGGTAGGTGAACTTGTCGCCGCCCTGGTTGTAGACCATGCTCGCCGATGGCGCGTCGAGCGCCACGTGCACCCCCCGCTTGACCGCGACCCGGGCGGCGTACTCCTCGATCTGGCCGGTGCCCTGGAGCGTGACGGTTGGGCCGTCGGCGGCGATCTGAGCGTTCGCCACCTCGCCCTGCGGCGCGGCGATCGTGGCGAAGCGGAACGTGACCGCCTCTGCCGCGGCGGAGCGGATGCGCAACTTCACCACCACGCCGTCATAGGGCGCCGGCCTCGTCACCGGGTCACCGGCGTCGTTGGGATTGATGTACCCAACCAGCGTGCAGGACCCGGGCACCCCGTCGACGCATGGGTTGGGACCGTTGGCAGGAGCGTTCTTGAGCAGGCTGCCGAAGGTGTCGCTCGCCTGGCCGGTAGCCGGCAGCGCGAGCACTCCGACCACGGCAACCACGAGTGCGATGAGCTTGTTGTTCATGCGAGAAGCATCGACGCTCTCGCCGCACGCCGCTAGGCACCCTAGGGTGCGCGTTTACACACCCTGCGTCACGAGCCGGGGCGCGCCCCAGCCCGCGACCGTCTGGCGCAGCCCGCCAAGCGCCGCCAGTCCGATCGGCACCGGCAGCCAGATCGCCACCGCGCGGTAGGCGAGCACGGCCGCGACGGCCACGTCGGCCTGCGCCCCGAAAGCCAGCAGCACGCCGACCATGCCGCCGCTGACGGCTCCGGGCAGCGGGATCGTGTTCGCGACCTGGCCGAGGAAATAGGCGAGCGCGACGACCGCCAGCGAGGGCGGTGCCCCGAGGGCGTGCAGCATCGCCCACAGCACGGCCGCGTCGAACGCCCACCAGGCGAGGGCGCCCAGCAGCCGCGCGTCGCCGGAACGCACCAGCGCGATCGCGGCGCGCACGGCGGCGCCCAGCGCGACCGTTCGCTCCCTGCGTGGGCGGCGCGCCGCGATGCCGAGCGCGACGGCGATCGCCAGGGCTGCGCCGGCCGCCGGGAGCGCGCTCAGCAGCAGCGGCCCGTCGGCGTCGACCATCCCCACGGCGATCAGTCCTCCTGACACCGCGATGCTCGCCAGGAAGACCGAGTAGAGCAGCACCAGGAAAGTGAGCAGCGTGTGCGCGGCCTCGCGCACGTTGAGCCCGGCGCGCCGCAGGGACCACAGCGTCACCGCAGCGCCGCCGGCGCCGCCGGTCGGCAGCACCCGGGTGGCCGCCGCGCCGCCGAGCGTCACCTCGGTGCTGGCGCGCAGCCCCAGCCGGTCGGTGGCGCGGCCGCCGACCAGCCAGAGCAGCGCGACGTACCCGGCGAAGGACAGCAGCTCGAGGATGGCGGCGGCGAGTACCCAGCGCGGGTCGGCATCGAGCGCGCGACCGAAGGCGTCCGCGAACGTTTGGAGCGGGCCGCCGGCCAGCACGAAGGTGGTCGCTGCGACGGCCGCGAGAACGGCCGGCAGAGCCACCCGGCGTGCGTTGAATCGGGGGAGCGACATGGCGCTGGGCGCTTCTACGCCCAGGCGCGCGGATCGGATGACTCGCATGCCGGCAGCATCGCGCTCGCGGCTCGCCCTCAATAGGCGGTCAACCGGCGGGTCGTGGTGCGGGTAGCCGCCCTAGCGCGGGTTGATCCAGGGGATCGGCGGCACGTTCATGCCGACCCCGGGCCAGCGCTAGGACGCGCTATCCGACGGGCGTGGGCGAGGAAAGAGGCAAGTGCTCGGCGGCGGGCTCGCGCATCCGGCTGAGCCCGATCGTCGTGCCCTCAGGCAGCCGCCGGCGGTGCACCAGCACCCCACCGCAGAACTCGCAGTCCGCCTTGGCGGTGGGATCGAGGAAAGCGCCGCTGGCCCAGACCTGGCCGCATCCGTCGCACATCCGTGTGGGGAGCTGGTTGGCCATCTCTCTCCCACCACTGTGCGCCCGATCGCGAGAATTCGCCACCTCGGGTAGGTTCGCTGGCGGTTTTCCACGCGTTTCGACCGATCTCCCAGCAAAGCGCGCAATCGGAGGGACTCTCGTAGGCTGGCCGGAGGTGCTGAAGGCTCAGGGCGCGGGCAGCGTCAGCGTCGCCGCGCCCACGCGCGCCCGCGCGTAGCGCGAGCGCTGGTCCCACGACACCCTCACGCGCACCACGTCGTCGTTCGGCAGCTGGACGGTGAGCGTTCCGCGCGTCGCGCCGGTCGACAGCCGCCAGCTGCCGCTGCCGTCGACCACGGCGTCCGTGACGAAGCGAACCCGCCGCAGTCGCAGGCGCAGCAGGGGATCGCCCATGGCCGTGAAGCTCCCGCCACGCAGCCCGGCGCCGCGGGCGGCGCCGGAGAACCGGTAGCGCGGGGGCGCGTCTGCCAGCGCACCGGCGGCCACCGTCACGGCTTGCCGCCGCTCGAGGCCCGGGTCCGGCCCCGACACCAGCGTCGCCGGTGCGGCGTCGGCCAGGCGCAGCGGGTAGGCACCGGCGGTGTGCAGGTGCGGGATGCGCGCCGTGCAGCTCGTGTCGAGCGACTCCAGCCGCCCGGGCGCGCGCACGAAGCCGCGGATGACGGCGCGCGCGCAGCGCGCCCCGACGGCGAGCGTCCCGCCGCCCTGCGAGGTGACATGGGTGGTGTTGGTCAGCTCCACCACCCGCACGCGCGCGCCCAGCGTCGGCCCGAACACGCGTGCGTCGGTGAGCGGCGTCAGCGAGTCCAGATCGCCTCCCACGACCAGCAACGGGATCGACGCCGGCAGCGGGTTCGGGGTGGCGGGGACCGCGGGCTCCACCCGGCGCGGCCGCGGCCAGTCGAGGCAGCCGGCGTAGGGCTGGGTGTAGTTGTCCACGGTCACCCACTCGCTCGCCGTGAACGGCTCGAAGGCTCCAGCGGGCGGGGCCAGCAGCGCGGCCGCCAGCTGTTCGCGCCGTCGCGCCGGTGGCGCCGCCATCGAGAACAGCTGCGGGTAGTCGGCGCAGGCGACGGTCCAGTAGAGCCCGTTGGAGTAGTCGACGGGGTCGCCGCCCGCGCCGTGCAGAGCAGCGCGATCCTCCGCGACCAAGCGCAGCAGCGGCGCCTCGTCGCCCGCCAGCGCGGCCCGCACGGCGGGATCGAGCTCACGGTAGATGGGCGGCTCGGAGCCGGCGTCCTGGACTAGATCCACGACCGCGCGCACCCCGAAGCGCACCCCCTTCCCGGAGATCGGTCGCTGGCGCAGGCGCGCCAGCAGCTCGCCGAGGCGCGCTGTGGCGCTGCCCGGGCCGGCCGCCGAGCAGCCCGGATCGCGTGCGCAGACCGCGTCCATCGCGGTGCGCGCGACGGTCCCCGAGGACGCGTACCACGGGTCGAGGTCGCGCACCGGATACGAGGAGTCGAGCACCACCGAGTGCAGCAGCCCTTGGTACCGGGAGATGAAGGACTGCACCAGGAACGTCCCGTAGGAGTCGCCGTAGAGGTCGACCCGGCCGAGGCGAAGCGCGCGGATCACCGCGGCCAGGTCGCGAGCGGCATAAGCGGTCGCGAACAGGTCGGGCGAGCCGTAGCGGCGCTCGATCTCGCGAGCGCACCCCGCCACGACGCCCGCGAGGCGCGACCCGAAGCTGGCGCCGGGATAGGTCTGCAGCCGCTGGCAGCGGATCAGCGCCGATCCGCCGGTGCCACGGTTGTCCACGAGCAGCAGCCCGCGCTCGCGCAGCAGCGGTCCGTAGATGCCGGTGTACTCGACGCGGCTGCCGGTCGACGGGTAACCGGGACCGCCCTCGACCGCCACCAGCGGCGGGTGGCGCGTGCCCGGGTTCCTCGGCGGGAGCCAGCGGAACGCGATGCCGATCTGGCGCCCGCGCGGGCGCGCCGGGTCGAGCGGCCGCGGCAGCTTCCCGCACACCCAGCGCCCTCCATCCGGGCACGGGCGGACAGCGACCGCCCCCAACTCGCGCTCGGCGGGCGCGGCGGTGGCGGATGGGGCCCCGGCGAGGAGCCCCACCGCCACCGCCACCGCCAGCACGCCGAGCTTCATCGGTGGCTCACTGCAGCCAGGCGTCCACCTTGTCGGAGTTGGCCTCGACCCAGTCCTGGCCGGCCTTGTCCGGGTCCTCCTTGTCGCCGGCGATCGCCTTGGCGACTGCTTCCTGGTCGTCGTTCGTGAGCGTCATGTTCTTCAGCACCTTGTACGCCGGCGAGCCCGACTCGGCGAACTTCTTGCTGAACAGCTTGTTGATGATCGTCACGTCGTACTCGCAGTTGTACTGCTCGGGATCGCCACCCGCCTTCGCGTCGTCCTTGCAGTCCTTGTCGGCATCCGTGCGCGGCGGCAGCTTGACCTCGGCGAGGTCGTACTCCTGGTTGAGGTACTGCGGCGTGTACCAGTAGAAGATGACCGGCTTCTTCTGCTTGTAGAGCTGGCTCCAGCGCGCCACTTGCGCCGGCTCGGCGCCGGCGGTGACGTGCTTGAAGTTGACGCCGAGGACCTCGATCAGCTCCTTGTCCTTCTGGACGAAGCTCGGGTCGCCACCGAGGAACATGCCCTGGTCGCCGGACTCGGCGGTCTTGAACAGGTCCTCCTTGCCCTTGAGGCCCTCCCAGGTCTCGAACTCGGGGTGCTCGTCCATCAGGTACTTGGGAATGAACCAGCCGATGTGGCCCTCCACGCCGAGCGGGCCGCCCTGGACGACGGTGCCGGCCTTGTCGATGTACTTGTCGTACTCGTCGACGTGCTGCCAATCCTCGAGTACCGCGTCGACCTTGCCGTCCGCCATCGCCTGGAAGACCGGGATCTCGGTGATCTTGGTGATCTCGACCTGGCAGCCGAGCTTGTCCTCGAGCACGGCCTTGGCGATGTAGGTGTTGGCCGTCGACCCTGCCCAGGCCTGCTCGTTGAGCACGACCTTGCCGCAGTCCGTGGCACCTGCATCCGCACTGCCGCTGCCGCCGTCGCCCTCGTCGTCCTTCGACTCGCCGCAGGCCGCCACCGCCAAAGCCAGCACCAGCGCCAGCACGACGGCCAGCGACCATCTCGAACGCTCCCTCATGAGCCTCTCCTCCTCATTGTGGTTGAACCCTCCGCTTTCCCTGCGTGACGCGGTCGAGTGCGATGCCGAGCGCGAGGATCGCGATCGACGCCACCACCCCCTCGCCGAACTCGTTGCGCTGCAGGCCGCGCGCCACCATGTCGCCCAGCGCGCCGGAGCCGACCAGTCCGCCGATCACAACCACGGCGAGGACCAAGATGATCCCCTGGTTGACCCCGAGCATGATGCTCTCGCGGGCGAGTGGAATCTTCACCTTCAACAGCACCTGCATCCGCGACGCTCCGAACGCGGACGCCGCCTCCACCGCGGTCGGCGAGACGCCGCGTATGCCGGACATCACCAGCCGGATGACGACCGGGATCGCGTACAGCACCGAGGCGACCACACCCGGTATGCGCGAGACCGGCATCAAGTAGATGAACGGGATGATGTAGACGAGCTGCGGCAGCGTCTGGAGCGTGTCGAGCAGAGGTCGCAGCGCGCGCTCGACGCGCGAGCTCTCGGCGGCCCAGACGCCGATCAGGATCCCGAAGAACACGGCCAGCGCGGTCGCCACCAGCACCTGAGAGGCGGTGTCCATCGCCTCCGCCCACACGCCGATCGCGCCGATCACCACGAGCATCAGGAAAGTGGTGATCGCCGGCCGCAGCCCGCTCAAGACGAGCGCGATCGCGGTGAAGCCGCCCAGCACGAAGAACCAGGGGGTCTCGACGAGCACGAGCCGCAACGGCTCGAGGAACTTCTGAAGCAGGAAGTTCCCCACCGGCTCGGTGATACCGAAGATGAACGAGCTCGGGTCCTGCACGTAGTCGAGCCCGTCCTGGATCCAGCCCAGCAGGTCGGCGTCGATCGTGGCCGTGTAGACCGTGGTCGAGGTCTCGAACTCCTCCGGGTAGAGCGCGTCGGCGCCGAGCGCCTTGGCCACCACCACGATCGCGGCGATCAGGCCGAGCGTGGCGAGCGTCATGCGGCGCGCGCGCCGGCGCCGCTCGTCGGTGAGGTGCTGGTGCGCCGGGTCGGTGCGCTCGGCGATCGCGCTGGTGGCGCGGTCGAGGGCGATCGCCATGATCACGATGGCGATGCCGGCCAGGATCGCCAGCGCCGCGTTCGAGTAGAGCCCGTTGGTGACCACGTCGCCGAGGCCCTTGCCGCCGATCAATCCGGCGATCACGACCAGCGAGAGCGCGAACATGATCGTCTGGTTGACCGACAGCAGCAGCTGGCGGCGGGCCAGCGGCAGCTGCACTTTGAAGAGTGTCTGCGCCGGCGTCGAGCCGAACGCCTGCGCCGCCTCGACCGAGTCCTTGGTCACGCCGCGAATCCCGAGCGCGGTGATGCGCACGGCCGGCGGGATCGCGTAGATCATCGTGCAGATCACGGCCGCGCCGGGGCCGACCGAGAACAGGATCACGATCGGCATCAGGTAGGCGAACGCGGGCACGATCTGCATCGCGTCGAGCGCCGGTGTGATCGCGCGCAGGAAGCCCTCGCGGCGGCCGGCCAGGACACCGATCGGGATGCCCACCGCGAGCGACAGCAGCACCGCGGCGAGCATCAAGCCGAGCGTCTGGATGCTCTCCTCCCAGAGCCCCATCAGCGCGAACGACGCGAAAGCGGCGAACACGATCAGGCCGGCTCGCCAGCCGCCGAAGCGCCACACGAGCAGCGTCGAGGCGGCGATCGCCCCGACCCAGGTCAACCACTCGAAGATGTCGATGAACGCGGTGACAAGCCACTCGCAGAGCGAGCGGAAGCCCTCGAGGACGGCGAAGATCGGGCTCGGGTCGGCGGCCGTGCGCTGCTCGAGCAGCCAGTCCTGAGCGTCGTCGAGCTTGCGCGGCAGCTCCTCCCAGGTGAGCGACGCCGGCCAGCTGAGTTCCTGCCCCTTGAGCAGGAAGTAGGCCACCAGCCACAGCCCGACGATCGCTCCGACCTGCGCAGGCTTGCCGCGCCAGCGCGACCCCGGCGCGAACGCGGCCGGCGCGGCGATCCTGCCGCTAGCGACTGCCACCCGGAGTTTCCGCCATCGCCTCGAGGATCGCCACGCGGTCGACGATGCCGACGCAGCGGCCGCGCTCGACCGCGCGGATCGGCCCGTCGGTCGAGGCCGCCATCGGCACCGCGTCGTTGACCTTGGTGGTCACGGGGAGCTCGGGGCCGCCGGTCTCCTCGCCGGGCCTGGCGTCGCGCATGATCCAGCGCAGCGTGAGCACGTGGGTGCGCGGGATGTCGCGCACGAAGTTCGCCACGTAGTCGTCGGCCGGCGAGCCGACCAGCTCCTCCGGCGTGCCGAGCTGCACGATCGCGCCGTCGCGCATGATCGCGATCCGGTCGCCCAGCCGCAGCGCCTCGGGCAGGTCGTGGGTGATGAACAGCATCGTCTTCCCGGTCTCCTCCTGGAGCCGGCAGACCTCGTCCTGCATGTCTCGCCGGATCAGCGGGTCGAGCGCGCTGAAGGGCTCGTCGTAGAGCATCAGCTTGGGGTCGACCGCGAACGCGCGCGCCAGGCCGACGCGCTGCTGCATGCCACCCGACAGCTGGTCGGGAAACTGGTTGGCCGCGTCCTCGAGGCCGACCAAGGTGAGCACCTCGCTCGCTCGCGCCAGCCGCTCGGCCTTCCCGAGCCCCTGGATCTCGAGGCCGAACGCGACGTTGTCGATCACGCGCCGGTGGGCGAGCAGCCCGAAGTGCTGGAACACCATCGACACGGTGTGGCGGCGCAGCTCGCGCAGCTGGCCGGCGTCGGCCGCCATCACGTCGCGGCCGGTGATGGTGATCTTGCCCGCGGTCGGCTCGATCAGCCGGATCAGGGTCCGGACGAGCGTGGACTTGCCCGAGCCCGACAGGCCCATGACCACGAACACCTCGCCGGGCTTGATGTCGATCGAGACGTCGCGGACGGCCGCGATGCAGCCGGTCTGCTCGCGCAGCTCGGCGCGCGACAGCTCGGCGTCGGGCGTGCCGACGATCTTGTCGGCCCCGGGGCCGAAGATCTTCCAGATGCCCTCCGCGCGGACGAGCGGCTCCCCGTTCGGCGCGCCGGTGGACGATTCCCCCTCAATGGTCTCAACGGCAGCCGCGCCGTCCGAGTCAGTCACCGGGCGATGATATATCAGGCTTTGGGGGCGATGCCAGGGGTATTGAGAGCGCTCAATCAGGCCTTAAAGAGAACGGTTTGGAGCTCCGTGAGCGTGTCCATCGGGTGCGCGCCGCCGACCCGGCCGATTCCGCTGTCCGAACGCGCCCGCCCGCCCCAGGGCAGGTGCGGCTCCCAGTAGTTGGTGGTCTCGTTGATGTTCACGAGGCCCATCTGGACGGAGTCCGCGTAGCGCAGGCCGGCGGCCAGGTCGGCCGTGAAGATCGCGGCCATCAGGCCGTAGGACTGGGCGTTGGTCTGCTCGATCGCCTGCTCGAGCGACGCGATCGGAACGATCGGCGCGATCGGGCCGAACGTCTCCGCGGTCACCGCGATCGAGTCCGGCGGCACGTCGTCGAGCACGGTCGGCTGCCAGTAGAGGGCGGTCGGGAAGTCCTCGGCGCGGCTGCCTCCGGTGACCACGCGCGCGCCGCGCTCGACGGCATCCGCCACGTGGGCGTCCATCTTGGCGGCGCCCGGCTCGTTGTTGACCGGGCCCATCGTGGTGGCGCCGTCGAGCGGGTCGCCGAGCCGCACCTCGCTCTCCACCTGCGCGACCAGCAGCTCGACGAACTCGTCCTTGACCCGCTCGTGCACGAGCAGGCGCTCGGCAGCCGAGCAGCTCTGCCCGGCGCCGAGGAAGGCGCCCACCCGGGCGGCCTCGGCCGCGGCCGGGAGGTCGGCGTCCTCCATCACCACGAACGGCCCGTTGCCGCCCATCTCGAGCAGCTGCGCCTTGCCGGCCGCGCGCTTGGCAACCGTGAGGCCCGTCTCCGTGGAACCGGTGAACGCCACGGCGCGGGTGCCCGAATTGGCGGCCAGCTCGTCGCCCACCTCCGGGCCGGGGCCGAGCACCATGTTGAACACGCCCGGCGGCAGGTCGGCCTCGGCGATGCACTCGGCCAGCACCCCGGAGCAGACGGCGGTCGAGGGCGCGGGCGTCCAGACGACGCAGTTGCCGCAGGCGAGGGCGGGGGCGAGCACCTCCGCCGGCATCGTGTACGGCCAGTTCCAGGGGGTGATCAGGCCGACGGTGCCGAGTGGGCGGCGCAGCAACAGGACGCGGCGGCCGGGCGCGGCCGATTCCGGGATCGTGCCGGTCAGGCGCTTGCCGTCCTCGGCGGCCATCCGGAAGAACTCGATCAGCTCGCCGACCTCGCCCTCGGCCTCCGCCTTGAGCGGCTTGCCCTGGTCGAGCGTGAGGATGCGGGCCAGCTCGTCGCGGCGGCGCTCGCAGGCGTCCGCCGCGCGGTGGAGCAGCTCGGCGCGCTCGAAGCCCGTGCGCGCCGCCCAGGACCCAAAAGCAGCGTTGGCGGCGGCGATCGCCTTCCGAGCGTCCTCGCGGGCACCCTCCGCGACCGGTCCGAGCGATTCGCCCGTGGCCGGGCTGGTGGCATCCACGGTCGCGCCGCTGGCGGCGTCGCGCCAGTCGCCGTCGACGAACATGCGCGTGGCCACGGCTAGCTCCGGCTGAACGCCGCGAGGATCTCGCGCTGGAAGTCGAGCACGTGCTCGCGCATGATCCGGCGGGCGCGGTCGCCATCGCCCTCGAGCAGCGCCTCGACCAGGTGGGTCTGGTCGTGGACCGCGTGGCCGATGCCGGGCAGCCGGTCGAGCACGAGGTACCAGATGCGCAGCGAGTGGGTGAAGTAGCGCTCGAGCGTCTCGGCGAGGTAGGGGTTGCCGGCCGCCTCCCACGTGAAGCGGTGGATGCGCTCGTCGAAGCGCATCAGCCAATCGGGGTCGTCCGGCTCGGCCAGCCGCTCGACCTCGCCGAGCAGCGCCGCGGCGGCGACGCGGTGGGTCTCGTCGAGGCGCTGGGCGGCCTGCTCGGCCGCGTAGCCCTCGAGCTCCACGCGCACCTCGGTGATGTTCACGATGTCGGCGGCCTCCACCGCGGTCACGAACGTGCCGCGACGGGGCTGGACGGCGAGCATGTTCTCGAGCGCGAGGCGCTTGACGGCCTCGCGCAGCGGGGTGCGTCCGACCTCCATCTCCCGCATCAGCTCGTCCTCGCGCAGCACCGTGCCCGGCGCCAGCCGCAGGGTCACGATCCGGTCGCGCAGGTCGAGGTAGGCGCGGTCCGCCTCGAGCTTGATCGAGGGCGCTCCGTCGGCTGGCGGACTGGTCGGAGCGGTGGCCACGGGGTCAGATATATCAAGCCGGGGACCCTCGGCCACCGTGCTAGCCTGATATATCAGAGATGAGCGCGACGGCTGAGACAGGGTCGGCCGGCCTCGCTGAGTGCCTGCGCAACGCCCGCTTCGAGGTGCTCCCGCTGGAGGGCATCGAGGAGCAGGTGCGCGCCCACCTGCGCACCGACGCGAAGGTCACGGTGACAGCCTCGCCCACGCGCGGCCTCGAGGCAACCGTCGACCTGACCGAGCGTCTGATCGCGGCCGGCTACGCCACCGTCCCGCACGTCTCCGCGCGGCTCGTCCGCGACCGCGCCCACCTGACCGAGCTGATCGACCGGCTCCACGCGAGCGGCGTGCGCGAGCTGTTCGTGCTCGCCGGCGACGCCGCCGAGCCGGCCGGCGAGTTCCCCGGCGCCGTGGACCTGCTCGAGGCGATCGGCCCCCGGCGAGCGGACTTCGACGCGATCGGGATCACCGGCTATCCGGAGAGCCACCACCTGATCAGCGACGAGGAGACGATTCGGGCCATGTTCGCCAAGGCGCCGATGGCCACCCACATCGTCAGCCAGCTCTGCTTCGACGCCGCCACGATCTCCGCCTGGATCGCCGAGGTGCGCCGGCGCGGCACCGACCTGCCGATCTGGATCGGCGTGCCGGGTTGCGTGCCCCACACCAAGCTGCTGCGCGTGTCGATGAAGATCGGCCTGGGCGAGTCGGCCCGGTTCCTCAGCCACAACCGCGGCTTGGTCTCCCGCATGCTGACGCGCCAGTTCAAGCCAGATCGCCTGGTCCGCGAGCTGATCCCGTGCGCCACCGACCCGGCCGCCCGCGTGGGCGGCTTCCACCTCTACACGTTCAACGAGGTGGCGCGCACGGAGCGCTGGCGGCAGGCGGCCCTGGCACGCGCGGGCGGCTGACCTGAAGCAACCAACGGCGACGAAGAGCGGCTATCCGGAGGCCCTCATTGCTGCTGTTCGTCCGCGGAGAGCGCCTCGACCAGCAGCGTCGAGACGTCCGCCACCCGTAGGTCCGACGAGTTCGCCTTGACCCCGTCGTCCAGCATCACCGTGCAGAACGGGCAGGCCACGGCGAGCGTGTCGGCGCCGGTCTCGGCCGCCTCGCGGGCGCGCTCCTCGTTGATCAGCCCGGCGCGCTCCTCCATCCACATGTGAGCGCCCCCGGCGCCGCAGCAGAACGTGCGCCTGCCGCTGCGCTCCATCTCGATCGGCTGGCCGACGGCGGCGACCAGGTCACGCGGGCCCTCGAGCACGTCGTTGTGACGGGCCAGGTAGCACGAGTCGTGGTAGGTGATCTCCTGCTTGCTGTCGTTCACGCGCAGCCGGCCCTCGGCGACCAAAGAGGCGAGCAGCTCGCTGTGGTGCACCACCTCGTACTCGCCCCCGAAATCCGGGTACTCGTTCCCGAGCGTGTTGAAGCAGTGCGGGCAGCTCGCGACGATCTTGGTCACGCCCGCCTCGTTGAGCGTGCCCACGTTCTGCTCGGCGTGGGCCTGGAACAGGTACTCGTTGCCCATCCGCCGTGCCGGGTCGCCCGTGCACGACTCGCGCGGCCCCAGGATCGCGAAGTCCACGCCCGCCGCCTGCAGCAGCTTCGCGGTCGACTCCGCCGCCATGCGGGCGCGCTCGTCGAAAGACGCCGCGCAGCCGACCCAGTAGAGCACCTCGGGCGCCGGGTCGCCTGGCTCGAGCACCCGCACGCCGAGCGCCTCGGCCCAGTCGGCCCGCTCTGTCTGCGGCTTGCCCCAGGGGTTGCCGGCGCGCTCGACGTCGCGCAGCATCGGCTCGGCCTCGCTCGGGAAGCGCGCCTCCATCATCACGAGGTGGCGGCGCAGGTCGACGATGTGGTCCACGTGCTCGATCGAGACCGGGCACTCGCGCACGCAGGCGCCGCAGGTCACGCAGTCCCAGACGACGTTGTCGGTCACCGCGCCCGGGACCAGCGGCTGCGCCTCGAAGCCCTCGGCGCCGCGCACCAGCGGCGGGCCGTCCTCGAAGACCTGATCGCGCAG
>Ga0268253_10000076_pt1 | contig 28290 bp, 21 predicted proteins | sample AgamicMgMarz_FD_200250 | JGI IMG/M metagenome (GOLD analysis project Ga0268253, IMG submission 200250) | Agave microbial communities from Guanajuato, Mexico - Mg.Ma.rz (v2) (version 3) | ecosystem: Host-associated > Plants > Phyllosphere > Phylloplane/Leaf | place: Guanajuato, Mexico... | reverse complement strand
GCCTCTCGCGAGGACGCCGATCAAAAGGCTTATCTAAACCAAGCCAAAAACCTGATCGAAAAATCGGGCGCGGATCTCAAAACACCGGACACGCAGGGACGCACGCCGCTGCACTGGGCGGTGATCGGAGCCGTCTACGCCGAAAAAGGGCTGGCTTCGGCGTACGCCGACGTCGTCGAGCTTTCGATCGCCGGCGGCGCGGACATTAATGCCGAAGACGTTTACGGCAACACCGCGCTCGATTACCAGGATTATTCTTCTGCGGAAGAAATACGGGAGCTGCTGATCGAGAACGGCGCGCGGCACGGCAACGGGAATAATGCGTCGGCGCAGATGCAAAGTCTTTTGCAGCAAATCTCGACGGCGGCAGCCTCGGGCGACATTGACAAAGTTCGCGCGGCGCTAGCAGCCGACCTTCCGCTCGCGACCGTTTTGCCCGTCAAACTGACGACCGCGGTGTCGAGCCGCACGTCGCGCCCCGGAGATCCGGTGGCGGCGGTCGTCGCCGCGCCGGTCGTCGTCGGCGATCGGATCGTCATCGCTCCCGGCACGAAAATCGAGGGCACGGTGCTTTACGCCCGTAAATCGCCGAATCGCTTCGAGCGGTCGCAGCTCGTGCTCGGCTTCGCAAATCTCCTGAACGCGGACGGCACTAAAACGCGATTGGCGCTGCAAGTTGCGGAAGTCGATAACGCCCGGGAAAAGGTCGAGTCGAATCGCATCGTCGGCGTCAATTTCCCGAACAGCGCGCTCGAACAGGGCAAAGTCAGCTGGGCGAAACGCATTCTCGGCTTCGCCTTTCCAGAGTTCGGTTACGCGATGGAAGCGTCCACGCTCGTTTACGACAAGAAATTCAACCGCGAGATTCGCTACGAGCCGGAAACGGATATGAGCTTACAGATTATGTTGCAGGCAAACGTGAAGGCGCCCGCCGATTTGAAAGGATTCGCGACCTTCACACCCTCAGCCGAGCTGATTAAACTGGTCAACGCGCAGCCGCACCGCACCGAGACGGCGAAGGGCGAGGCGGTCGACGTGACGAACGTGATGCTGATCGGGTCGCAGGCACAGGTCGAGGAAGCATTTCGTGCAGCCGGTTGGGAAGAAGCAAAAAGCCTCGGCGTTAAATCCGGTCTGGAAACCTTTGCGGCGATCCTTTTCAAACAGGGATACGAGCAAGCGCCGTTTAGCGCCTTGTATATGAACGGGCGCACGCCCGATCTGACTTATCAGAAGCAGCTCAATACTTTCGCGAAAAGAAATCATATCCGCATCTGGAAGGCGGGCAGTTTCGAAGGGCAGGAAGTATGGGTCGGCGCGGCGACGCACGACATCGGAATGGGCGTCACTCGCCAGGGAGACAAACTGCACTGGTATCACACCGTGGATATCAGAGTGGACGGCGAGCGAACGAAAATCATGAACGATCTGATGTTCGCGGGCGGCGCGAAAGCCTATTCGCTGGTGGAGCGTCCCGGGATGCCGAAACGCAATCCAGCGACCGACAGCGACACACGTGACACCGACGGGAAAATGCTGGTCGTTAAATTAAATTGATCTCGCTGGCAGACGATGGTTTTTCAAGCCAGTCAATCTGGTCATTCGCTATCGTCATCCGCGCGACATTGGGTAATTAATTAAATTTAAATGAGGTAAAGAACATGAAAAACATTTTATTAACATTAGTCATCGCGTTCGCCGCCGCCGGCGTTACGCTTAGTCAAACCGGCGGCAAGTCGCAGAAGCGACAACCGGCTAGTGACGGCGCGTCCGCCGTCATCATGACGCAAGTGCCGCTTATCAATGAGGTGCGCCACGAATTGCTGACGCTGCCGTACTATGGCGTTTTCGACTGGATCGACTTCGAGGTTAGCGCCGATGGCACCGCCGTCACCTTGAACGGACAGGTCGTCAATCCGGGCACCAAATCGAACGCCGGGTTGCTTGTCGGCAAAATTTCGAGCGTAACGCAGGTGAATAACCGGATCAAAGTCTTGCCGCTCTCGCCCTTGGACGATCAACTACGCAAAAAGGTGTTCCGGGCGATCTACAACTTCGATTCGCCGCTCTTCCGCTACTCGATCCAGGCGGTGCCGCCGATCCACATCATCGTCGACCGTGGACAGGTCACCCTCAAAGGAGTCGTTGCTTCTAAGGGCGATAGCAATCTGGCAAACATCTCCGCCAACGGTGTGCCGGGCGTCTTCAAGGTAACAAACGAGCTGCAGGTCGAATCGGGAGTTCGCTGAGGTTTCGGAAACAGCGCGGGCGGCGCTCGCGAAATTCGCCGCGCCGCCTGGTTGATTATTAAAAGGGAGAAATTCTATGAAGGCAAATATATTTCGTTTATATCGCGCTAAAAGATTCCTGCTCGCAGTTTTAATCGGCTGTCTGGCATTTGCCGCCGCGCAAGCCCAGACATCTGCCGTGCAACCCATCAAACCGGCGCTCCAAGCGCGTTCGCCGAGAGTCGTTCTCGTGCTCGGCAGCGGCGGCGCACGCGGGCTCGCTCATGTCGGAGTGCTGCGGGTTTTGGAGCAGGCTCATATACCGATCGACATGATCGTCGGCACCAGCGCCGGCAGCATCGTCGGCGCGCTCTACGCCGACAATCCGAACGCGGCGGCGATGCAGGAACTGTTCACCGATGCCAAGCGGAAAGATTTCGTGGATTTTTCGCTGCTGCACATCTTCAACGGACCAATTACGGGAGATGCGCTCGAACGATTCCTGCGCACCAATATGCGGGCGAGCGACTTCGGCGATCTGAAGATACCATTCGTCGCCGTCGCGACCGATCTCGAAAAGGGCGCGGCGTATCCGATCGAAAGCGGAGAGGTCGCCCCGGCGGTTCACGCCTCGGTCGCGATGCCGCTTTATTTTCACTCGGTTGAGCTCAACGGGCGCACTCTGGTGGACGGCGGCGTGACCGCTCCGCTGCCGGTCGACGTCGCGCTCGCGTATCACCCGACGGTCATCATCGCCGTGAGCGTCGCCGGATCGCTGCCGTCGAAGATGCCCGGCAATTCGCTGAGCGAAGTCAGACGGAGTTATTCCATCACGCTCGACGCGCTCGAAAATTTTAACGCGCGCGAAGCGGACGTTCTGATCAAGCCCGACATCGGCACGAGCGGAACCTTTAATCTTTCGGACAAGCAGTTTCTCTTCGACGCCGGCGCGAAGGCGGCGACCGAGGCGCTGCCGCAAATTAAAAAGATTCTAGCGCAGAAGGGGATTGCCGTCCCGAGCGTGCGACTCTCCCGGGCAACGAGCGGAACGACGGAGTAATTCGTTGCCGTTTTTATTAATTACGAATGATTATTTTTTATTAGTTAAGAATCCTTATGTTAAAAGTTATCGACTACATCGAAAAGATTATTATCCGGGTGCTGATTATGGTGCTTCTGCTCACGATCGCGCTCGGGACCTGCGAGATCGGACGCATACTGATTCTCGATATCATGACGCCGCCTTACGGGCTTCTCGACATCTCGACCGTGTTCGACACTTTCGGCATCGTGCTCGTGATTCTGATCGGGCTGGAGCTGCTCAAATCGATGAAGATGTTTCTGACCGAAGATCGGGTCAATCCCCAGCTGGTCGCCGAGGTGGCGATGATCGCTTTGTGCAATAAGATAATCACGCTCGACGCCACCCATCTGCCGGGAACTGTGCCATTGGGAATTGCTGCTTTGCTGCTCGCCTTATCGGCGGCTTACTTCGTGTTCTGGTGGGTAAATAAGGAAAAACCGGCGGACAAAATATGTATCGAATAAATTATTTGGAGGAAATTATGATTAAACAACTATTAGCGAATTTTGTATTGTGTTTTTGTGTGGTTTTCGTGCTCGCGCAAAGTCAGAGCGTGCGAGCGCAAAACGCCACGACGACAATCGGACCGGAAGCGCTTTGGCAGCCCGGAATGCAGGGTTTGCAGGACATTCGGGACAAATGCGGCTCCGCGCCCGATTTCGGTAAATGCTTCGCCGCACAGATGCGGGAACAAGGCGCCTCGCCGGCGGCGGTCGCTTTCACCAATCTTACCGGCAACACCGGCATCATGCGCGATTTCCGCGATACAGGTCGGGTCGACGTCGCCTACGTCTATTACCCGTTCAGGGCAAATGAAAACCAGGGCGCTCTGTTGGTCAACGGCTCGCCGCGCGCCATCGACGTCGACGACACGAGTCTGCTGCCGCAAAACGAGCCGGCGAAAAACCGGCGTTACGCCGAACTGGTCAAAAAGTATCCGAACGTCGCCGTTTTTCCCGGCGAACGTTCGGGCACCGATTATCCGGTCGCCGAGCAATTGCCCGGCGGCGGACAACGCTTCGTCGTGTCTTACCGGCTTTTGAACGGCTGTCACGCCTGCGAGCAAGTCGGGACGGTCAATTACGCCTTTGACTTTGACACGACCGGGAGGTTTTTGGGAGCGAAGTTTCAAACGATCGATTAAGGACGAGCGACTTCTCAGCCGACGCGCAAATAGAAGGCAGGGGCAAGCTTCACAAGCGGCGGTCGAAAATTTGACCGCCGTGCCGGTCGACAACGACGTTTTGACTTTCCGGCAGCGTCAATCAGCCACGATCTCCGCGCCAGCCGTGATGCCCGGCCTTTAGCCGCCACTCGATTCGCATGTTTCGATAGGAATGAAAACCTGGCTGACGGAAGGCGAATTGCGACGGTTTTTGATTTGATCGAAAAAGATGTTAGCCGCGAGCAAGCTGAAACAGTCCGAAAATCGCTTGCGAAAATTGCTCCGGAAGGAAAAAAAGCAGTAGCAGTCATTCTGCGAATTATTCGTCGAAAAAGATTTCGAATTATATTTTCCTTTTAAGAATCAATGGCATCAATCGAACGCACTGCTTATCCGCGGCTGAAATCAAACTTTACGAAAAGCGAACTGCGGGATTTTTATACGCCGACTTTGGAAGAACTGCATTTCGTACGCGAAAAATCCCGCAAGGACGAAACACAGTTTCATCTTTTGATTTACCTAAAGGTTTTTCAGCGATTGGGCTATTTCCCGAATGTCGAAGACGTTCCAAAGAATTTACTCGCGTATTTACGAGCGGTTCTAAAACTACCTGTCGACGTTCTGCCGGTCGTATCCCGCAATGTTTTATACCAGCAGCAATCCGCCGTTCTTCAATTCCTGAACGTCCGAGGTTACGACGAATTTGCCCGGAAGCTTATTATCAAAGTCGTTTACGAATCGGCTCAGGTCATGGACAATCCCGCCGATCTGATCAATGTCGCGATCGAAGAGCTGATCAAAGAACGCTATGAGTTACCGGCTTTCAGCACGCTCGATCGGGTCGTCCGACGCGTTCGCTCGCTGGTCAACCGCCGTATATGGAATACGATCCTTCGCCGACTGACGCCGGGGCAAATCGCGCAGTTCGATACTCTGCTGCTTCCGGATGCCAAAGCTTTTCGCACGCCGTACAATCTGCTCAAACAGCTGCCGAAGAAACCGAGCCTCAAGCATTTGCAGGAGCTGCTCAGCCATCTGGAATGGCTTCTGGGATTGGGCAACTTCGAGGAAGTTTTGGAAGACATTCCGCCCCTGAAAATCAAACATTTTGCCGGGGAAGCGAAAGCGCTCGACGCCGGCGAAATGAAAAAGTTCAATGAGCCCAAACGATACGCTTTGCTGGTCTGCCTGATCCGCCGCGCGCACATTAAAACCCGCGACGCGCTCGCCCAAATGTTTATTCGCCGCATCGCCAAAATGCACCGCGACGGCAAGGCGGCGCTTCAAAAGATACAAATCAGGCATCTCGAAAAAAGCGAGCGGCTTGTTACTATCTTTTCAAACGTCCTGCAGAATGTAGATCTGGAACAGCCGGACGCCGCGGTCGGACAAAACCTGAAGAACATTCTCAGAAATCATAATCTTCCGACGTTGATCGAAGATTGCGAACAACTGTCCGCATTCCACGGCAACAATTATTTTCCCCTTCTCTGGAAGCTGTACCGCAGTCATCGCAGCGCGCTGTTCCGCCTGGTCACGGCGCTCGAATTCAGATCGACCAGCCAGGACAATTCGATGCAGCTCACGCTGGAGTTTCTAATCGATAACGAAAACCGTCGCGGCGATTATCTGGAAGCGGCGGTCAGTTTATCTTTCGCCGAAGAGAAATGGCAGGAGATCGTTTACCAAACCGTTGACGGCGAGCCGTTTTATGACCGGAAATTATTCGAAGTCTGCGTTTTCTCTTCATTAGCGCAGGAACTCAAATCGGGTGACATTGCCGTTATCGGGTCGGAAGGATACGGCGATTATCGTGACGGGCTGCTCGAATGGCGGGATTGCGAGCCGCTCATTGAAGAATACTGCGCGGAAGCCGAGCTGCCGGCAACCGCCGCTGAATTTGTCGCTCGATTAAAAGACGAGCTTTCGATCGTGGCGGAAGAAATCGATAAAAGTTATCCGAAAAATTCCGCGCTTTCGATCGATGAAGCGGGCGTCTTAGTACTAAAGAAGATCGAAAAGCAGGAAGCGTCGGCAACCGCTAAAAAGCTGGAAGACGCGATTTTAGAAAAAATGCCGGAAAGGAATCTCCTGGATATTCTTTCAAACGTGCAGTTCTACACAAGATATATGCGCCATTTCGGACCGCTCTCCGGCTCCGAACCGAAGCTCGAAAGACCCGTCGAGAGGTATTTGCTGACGCTCTTTACCTACGGCTGCAATCTCGGACCGGCGCAAGCCGCGCGCCATATGCGCGGGCTGGTCACGCCGCACATGCTCGGCTTCGTGAACGGGCGCCACGTTGACGTGAAAAAACTCGGTTCCGCCTTAGTTGACGTACTTGATAACTATCATCGCTTTCGACTTCCCAAATTCTGGGGCGACGGCACTCACGCCTCCGCCGACGGGACGAAATACGATCTTTCGGAACAAAATCTGATGGCGGAATATCATATTCGCTACGGCGGTTACGGCGGCATCGCTTACCACCACGTTTCCGACCTTTACATCGCGCTTTTCTCGCATTTCATCAACTGCGGGACATGGGAAGCGGTTTACATTATCGACGGGCTCTTGAAGAACAAATCCGAGATTCAGCCCGATACTCTGCACGCCGACACGCAGGGACAATCGACCACCGTTTTCGGACTATCGTACCTGCTCGGGATCGAGCTTCAGCCGCGAATCAGGAATATCAAGGATTTAGTTTTCTATCGACCCGAAAGAAAGAAAAAATACAAACATATCGACTCGCTTTTCAGGGAAAGTATCGACTGGGAGCTGATCGAGACGCATTGGCGCGATCTGATGCAGGTCGTTTTATCGATTAAAGCGGGCAAAATTCTGCCCTCGACACTGCTCAGAAAACTCGGCAACTACAGTCGCAAGAACCGGTTATATCTGGCTTATCGCGAGCTCGGCAGAGTCGTCAGGACAGGCTTTCTCCTAAAATACATTTCCGACAAAAAGCTTCGCGAAGAAATCCACGCCAACACAAACAAAGTTGAATCCTTTCATAAATTCGCTAAGTGGCTGAACTTCGGCGGCGAAGTTTTACAGGAAAATGACCCGGAAGAACAGGAAAAACTCATTAAGTACAACAACTTGGTGGCTAATGCCTTGATCTTCCAGAACGTCATCGATCAAACAAGAATCATCAGAAACTTAATTGGTGAAGGATTCCGTGTTTCAGCCGAAGATCTAAAAACATTGAGTCCTTACCAAACGGCGCATATCAAACGGTTCGGCGATTATGTCGTTGACCTAAGCGAGATCCCTCCGCCGCTTGATGTCGAATATACTTTTTCATTATAAGAAAAGCAGAAATTGTTGAACCTGTTTAACACTAATGGTACTTTTTACACGTACTTCGGCTGTACCCCCAGGTGGCAAATCTCCGAAACCCGTAAACTCAAGCGCAAAATGGAATAAACAATTGCGAGGTCGCGCAGATCCGTGACGTTATCGCGGTTGATCGTATAGAGTAGGTAGCGCACCTCTTTAACGGAAAGCGCGCGTCCTTTAGGGCTTTGCAGCGGCTGCTCGGGACGCGGCACGAGTTTAGTCGTTGCTGGATTTCGATTAATAATTCCATAATCGCGAAAGTAAGCGAACAAGGCGCTCAATGTCGCGAGCTTTGTCGAGATCGTATGCGGCGCAAAACCTTTCTTCTCCATCGATTCTCGCCACGCCAGAACGTCTTCAACCTGCACATCTGTAAATCTTCATATCGATTGCTAAATTTCGTCATATCGTTTGCTAAATTTTCAATGAACTTTGTTATAGCAGTTCGCTCAAATCTATTGTCTCAAAATAGCGGATCATACCGGCATAAGGGGATTTTGGAGCTTTTAACTCGTCTATTTTGGTTCGGCTTCTGGTTCTTATTGCAGCAGGGACATCTTTTGATTCAGCGGCACCACGAATTGTCACATAGACCGTGTACCACTGATATCTTTGATGAAGCAACTCTTTTCGATTGAGTCCAAATAGATCCTCGCAGGCTTTAATGATCGGACTGAACTTCGGTTTACGTGGAACAATCAAAACCTCTTCTGTCCCATGGATTGGTTTGTAGGCAAAATACTGTTCAGGGTCATCAAAGTAAGGATTTATTAAGAGGGCGTTTTCCTGTTTTATCTCCTTTTCAAAATCTTTGAGTTTTTTTCCAGAATTGTCATCAACCGGATCGACCGTCAGAAAAGGCGCAATCTTCACCAAATCCTCATCGGTCGTCGTTGAAAGTACCTCCATACCGTTTAATCGACGGCTGTTGTCCTGGAGTTCAAAAAAATCTTTTTTATATTCCTGATTACAGGCACCGCATGAAGCCAAATAATTATCATATGAATAAGCGAGCCACCAGTAAATGCTTTTCGGGCGAAAATGCTCAACATCGCCATAGGCAACAATGCGAGTCGGCGATTCGCAGTATGAGCATTTATTAAAAGTTTCGGCGAGTAACTGAACTTTAGCTTCTTTCCAGAAGGCACTGTTCCATTTCTTTTCGCCTTTCTTGTTAAGCTCGCCTGCACGTTTTTGTTTGAGAAGTTTGAGATTAATGGCGATTCTGTAGGTTCAGCAAACAAATTAAATGGAAAGATCAAACTCTTCAGTCAACCCAAATGGGAAGATTTTGTTAAAAGAGTATTTCCGAAAATCTGCCCGGCTTGTTTGGCAGAGCAAAATTATTGCCAAAAAATTTGGGAACTTTCGTTTATTACAACCTGCCCTCATCATAATTGTCTGCTGATTAATTCCTGTCAAAACTGCGAAAAAGGTATTAGGTGGGATCGTCCTGCGCTCAATAGTTGTTATTGCGGTTACGACTTTCGAGAATCTAAACTTACCTCCGTTGAAGAAAATATATCGGAAATATTCGTTTATTTTCATAAAGAGTTTGGACTTTCCTGTTGCGCAGAAAAGAATATCTTTCGAGAGACAATTAAAAATCTGAACGGTTATTGCTTGTTGAAATTATTGTGTTTCATCAGCTCTCATATTTACGCCAGATGGTCTTTCTCCGGAATACCATTGTTGACTGATAGTTCAAACGAGAACATCCACGCTCATTTATGCCGGGCGATTAAATTATTTGATGACTGGCCCAACCGATTCCACCAATTTGTTCGAGATTTAAACCACATTTCAGTCGGCAATTATTTTCTCGGCTGGTATTGGAGCGTTGCTGATCGCTCTCGTCTTTCGCCCGAATATGAGATTTATGAGTTAATCAATCAACTACAGAGAACTATATTGTTTGAAGAACAATTTTCGTTTATACACGAGTTCCTGTTGAATCTCTTTCCCGAGTTGCCTGATAATAATGTTGATTTTGAAAATGATCTATATTTTGTGAACTACAAGTTTATTGAAACCCCTTCTGATTTTGAAAAAAGGGAAGAATTTTTAAACCTTAAGTTACGTATTTTGAAGCAATTCAAACTACAGAGCTGATTTCTAAAAATAAACAGAAGGTGGCGAAATATTTAGAACCCCAAAATATTGTAGGTCCAGTTATTGACGTTAATTTTTCTGGCGAATAAAAGTACTTTTTTCTGTAATTACTTTCGACCTTTATTTTGCTTTTTAAAATTCCGGTTGTTTTTTTGATAAAGATTTAGAATGAATTTTGAAAAATGTTAGACTTGTTCAACTCTGATTCCCATTTTTATGCTTACTTGGGCGAAATGCCACATAATCTTTTTGCAATTTTATCCTTGATAAGAACAAATTAAATTGAGCGCTAAATTGAAACACTAAATTACAAAACATTAGCATTTACAGTATTTTGGATTTCATTTTATAGCAAAATAGTACGACAAAGTAATGAAATTTCAGATATTTACAGATAATAAAATCGAAGCCGAATCATTTGGAAAAGAATTAAGTAATCTTACTTTATCTAAAATAGGTGATGCGCCTTTCTCTGGAATTGATTTGATAATTCTTAATTTAAACGCCGAAACAAATGAGCGTTCGCAACGATTAGGAATAGCCTTTCTTCAGAAAATCCGGCGAGATTTTTTCATAAAAGCCCCGGTAATAGTTTACTCATTCGAATCGCTTGAAAATTTAGCCGAAGAGTTTTCAATTCTGCGCTCAAAAGGAGTAACTTTTTTGCGGCAGCCTTTTTCTTTAGAAGACCTGACCAATCTGACAAATAAATTACACGACGAATTTCTTTCAGAGGCGGAGTTGATTGAAATTGTCAAATTTCATTGCAATCTGAAAGAAGAATGGAAAGTGCTATCTCATAAAATTGGAGGATATTTATCTAATTATCTACAACAAAAGGAGAAAACAAAAAATCTTTTTAATAAATGGGCAAAAACCATAAACCGCTTTGCTTCCACAGAATCAGGAGAGTATCTGGAAAAGGTCAGAAAATTACTTGATTTATCAGTCGAATCGTTTGATTTAGATAAATTAAAGTTGGCGGTTCAGAATCTTAACGAAAATTTACTTGGTAAAGAAGCGAAACAGGATTTAGTCAATATCCTTCCTAAGTGTCCGCCAAAAGGTTTCTCAAGAATTATGATTGTTGATGACGAACCTTTAGATTCTCTTATTTCTAGTCTGCAAAATGAATACAACTATACATTTGTCGGACAAGCTAAGGGGCTCAACGAAGCCAAAAGGCAAGTCCGGGAAAAACAGCCGACTGTAATTTTGTCGGATTATTATTTTAAGAGAACTGAACACGAGAAAACTACTGACAAAAAATTTGGAATCGAATTTATGCGGTTTGCGGAAAACTTTAATATCGGCTTAGTGAATAGTCCTAAAAAACCCATTGTCGCTGTTATTTCAAAAACCTCGCTTGACCCGCTTGAAATACCATCAGGCATTCTGGATTGCTCCGGGACCAGAAATGCAACCAATCCTGAATTTATACACAGCGCGGTTTGGGCGGAAGCCGGCAATAGAGGGATCACAGAGCCGGAAGACATTAATAATAAAAAGTGGATACCCGAATATTTCTGTCGCCAGAGGCTTGAACCCTATCGAGCAGATATACCCAAACTCATCAAACAATGGGACTTATTTTGTGAAACTGTCAAAGAAACATTATCAATGATTAGAAATATTCCAAAATCTATGAGTTCGGATGAGGTAATAATCATAGATAAAATTATTAATGCACTTGAACCACATAGGAACATAAAAGATTTTTCTTTCGAACAGGTCTACGGTATTTTTTCCGAAGTTGAAAAATCACATCAAGCGGCAAAAACTCCTCCTAATTCTGAGGTGAAAATTTTAATCCGTAATATTTTGCATGGAAAAATCGAGCAGTTTGCCGCTGTTACAAATCACATAGATTTCACCCGCAAAGTCTTTGCGGAGATTTCGTCGGATTTAATTTCTTTGCCGGAGTACAATAACATCGGACTCCGGATTCAAAAGACTCTTCGCGATTTCGGCGAAAGAAAACCTTTGATTCCCTTTTTAACCTTATTGAAAAATGATACGGATCAAGCATTAGACAGATTACCCGAACTACCAAAATCCAAACCAAGACCAACACCGGTACCCACGATCAAGAGAAAAATCAATATTTTCGTTGTAGAAGATAACAAAGTTTGGACGGAAATCATTTTTAGCGCGATCGAAAAGGTTAAATTAAGATTTGGCGAAAACTTTGAATTTAGCGTAACGCATTATGATAATACGCAAGACGCGCTCAAATCCGTGCCGGAAATAAGTAAAATGTCCCTAAGAACGGATGAAATGGTCGATTCGAAAACAATCGCCATAGTTGACATCTGCCTGCCTGCAAATAAAAATCAGCCGAATCAGATTCCCGATATGAAAAACGGTATCGAACTCTTAAAACACTTGTCGGACTACCGAACAAGTATCCCGATCATAGTCTTCAGTACGAAATCGTCGCTTGAGGATATTCGAGATATTGGCAAGTTTGGAATCGCCGATGAAAACTTTATATCAAAGGAAGATTTAGAGGCTGAGGCGGCGATCGTTCAATCTTTGGTTGATCTTGTAGAAAAAAAACAAAAGTATTTTATCCGGCGGGACGAAAAGAGTAAAAAAGGAACAACTTACTACGAATTTTCCATCAACGGCATCTGCATTCCCTTTTCAAATGAATTGAATTTTACCTTTCAAGCATTATTTGAATTGCGAGATGAGGGAGATATTTCAAATAAAACTCAGTTTACTGCGGAAGAGATTTACACCCGCAGGCTACAAAACAGCGAAAAACAAAAAATCGAATTTTCAAAACGTGAAAAACATTCGGTTCAATCTCAAATAAATGAAATCCGGGAACTTATCTATAATACTTTCCGGAAAAACAATCGTTATATAGAGGTCAGAGACTTAGTTAAAACATTTATCAAAGAAACCGAAGATTACTGTTATGAATTGAATGCCGAGTTACCTTCTCTGGAAGATGAAGAGAATTTCGAAGAAGATTACGAGATCTTTAAGAACCGGGAATACAATGTTCTCGTTATTGAGAAAGACGATGAACAACAATATCAGATCGTTAAAGCACTGAAAAGTATTCCAAATATCGTAAAAGTTATCGGTTCTTCGGATCGAAATTTCACTCAAATTGTCGCTGCTTTCCGTCCCGACATCGTTTGCGCGGATTTGGAGCAGGTTGAATGTTGGAAACATATCAAATCGATTTTACCGAACGAGCGTTTGGGAATTATTATCACGACAACGAATAACGAGCCAAATAAAAAGAGATTGCTCGGAACGGCACTGAAATTGAAAATTCCTAATACAAACTTTGTTTCGACGAATAAAGAATCCTGGATCAATTCATTTCTTACGAAACTGAACAACGAAAAACGGAGAGTGTTTTTGGGGGAGCTCGTAGATTGTTCGAAGCATCTCGAAGAGCGGCTTAATGAACCGATTGTCGAAATTCTTGCCGGAAGCGATTTATCAAACGGCATTTTGAAACTTCATATAAACGGGACTCCTTTCACGATGAACAAAAGTAATATTTCCAAGATAATCGGTCTTTTATTAATAAATTCGAAGACACTGATTTCTCTTGAAACCATCAAGAAAGAAGCTGTTGGAAATTCTGAGCCCGTCACAAAAGACGATCAGACCGGCTGGACAAGAAAAATTCGCAATAAAATTCAAAAAGAATGGTTAGAAACCGATGATCGCCGGTTAGTAATGGAAATTCTCAATTCATCCGAAAAAGGCATGAAACTCAATGTTCAGGTAATTTACCCGCAAGCCGACGGGTAATCATATTTTGTCCGGCTGAATTTCTCACCAAACAATTCAAAAACCGACATCAGGTATCGAACGAAGAACTGTATAAAATCGACAGTTCTTTTTTATTGTGTTTTTCGATCTTTCAGTTGATTTCGGAGGCGATTTAAAAGTGACACTTTAACAAGAAAGACCTGTTCTAAGATTTTCACATGAAGACAATCAGCGGGCTGATAAATCAGTAATCAGTTACTAGTTTTTCCACTGCTGTTCGAAACAAAACACTACTTAAAAATTATATAGGAGAGAAAAAAATGAAGAGAGCATTACTAACTTTTATTGGGCTTACTTTGGCTGCTGTTTTGATAATGGGTTTCAGTGACTCCGTAAGCAAAATTTCCGAGGTCAACAGCGTTATCAACGAGTTGAGTGTTTTAACCGACAATGCGATTCGTAATATCGACGATCCGCCGACTCTGGCAAACATCGCGACCGCCCGAAATTTGATCGATGAACAAAAGCAAGCCATCAAGAACAAAATCAAGGCTTTAAGAGACTCGGGAAAACTTGCGGACAATTCGGATGCGAATCTGAAATTGAGTGTTATTCACGACGCCAACAAAAACAAACTTGCTGCCGTTTACGATAAGTTTGTCGCCAAATCATATGAAGATATGAAGAAAATGAATAAAGCCAAAGGGTTGCTAATTAAATTGAATTCCCAGAAATCTTCAAAGGAATTTAAGGCGGCGGAAAAGGATGTTGAATCACTCGCAGCCATCAATGAAGCCAATCTGGATTTGCTGAACGCATTAGATACCGTAGTTGAAAGCTACAAATCAATTTTTGACGAAAAATAGGAGAGAAGAAAATGAATAAGAAATCGCTAATTACACTCGGCTTGATTTTTGGGTTTTCCATTACCCCGGTTTTAGCCGAAGGCAGCACTGAAAATAACAATGAATATAATAATACGATTGACAGATTAACACTGGCACAAAGAAATTCGATCGGCACAAGATCGGATATAGCCAATATGATCTTGAATACCAGAAACTTTTTATCTAAGACGGATAATAACGTAAAGGAAAATCCCGTCCGACGAAATTCAAGCAATTCAAATAAAAGAGAAAGTTTTAATCCTAAAAACCCGAAGATCGAATCAATCGAACCCAAACGCACCATTACGAGAAAGCTGAATGAAAAAAGAAGATCGGGCAATCATAATCCGAACGACGCTTTCGATAACGGAAAAACGGTTTCGAAAACCGCGAAAAGAAATGAAATCCGCGAATCGCGTCTTTCAAAGCAGGGCGCAAGATTATACGCTTTGCTTGGCAACGCTCGAAATCTGGATCAGTTATCGAAAGGAGAGATAAGGCAGATAATGAAATTGCACCGTCAAATGTTGACAAAGACAGATACGCGGATTTTGTTGGCGACAATTCAGAAAGGCGAAGACGGCGGACCGCTCGTGATTGTTGGCAAAGGGCAAAGAAAATCGAAAAAATTCCGGGAAATTATGTGCAAATTGAATTTCCGGACGCATCCGGCAAATCAATTTCCGAAAGGAATGCGATGTTTCGTCCACAACAAAAAACTCAATCGCTGTTCAACGGCGAGCGGCAACTATCAGATCACGAAAACCAACTGGGATTACTATAAAAAATACCTTGATCTGAAAGATTTTTCGGTCGAATCTCAACAGATCATCGCGCTCGAATTGATTCGCACCGGCAGAGCCAGAATCGTTAAAGGCAATTACAAAGGTCGCGGATACGTCGAATTGATGAAAGGAAATCTCAAAAATGCCATCCGGTACGGCACCAACGACTGGGCTTCCTCGCCATTTTCGGAGTGGGACGGTTATAAAACCAACTACCTCGAAGATGCTCGTCAAATTGCCAAAAACTTTAAAAAACAGGAGTCCGAGAAATTAAAGGATCAGGCATATTTTCAAAGCTGGCTGGACGACTTCGAAAAGGACGCCAATTTATAAACGATCGGCTTCGCGCCGCACGGAAAGAGTTTGTCGAAAATGTCCTTTGGCAAACTCTTTATTATTTATAAGCGATCAAGGAGAATCAAAATGGATAAGGAAACAACCGGAAAATTACAGGAAATTTTACGAAAATGTCAGGCTTGGATTGATGACGAAAAATACGTCCCGAAAAAATTCAAAACCAAAAGCTGGAGCGACGATTTCGTCGAAAAAGTTCTTCATAAATTGGAAGAAGAAATGATTAAACAAAAATTCGGACTTCAAAACGATAAGATTTATTTGCCGACAAAGTATTTCATTTGGATCAGCAGTGAAGACAGTTTTGAATTTTCCGGTATCAAAAGAGAGCTGCTTATTCAGGAACTCAATAAATTTGTCGAACGCTGTTTGCGAATGTTGGGAATTGAATATCACGATCAGAATTTTGTTCAAATTTATGCTTCGACCGATCTTCAGCAAGGCGAGATTAAGGTTATTCATCAGTGGGAAGAAAGCTATTCGCCGAGCATTTTGTTCAATGGCGAACAATCGGCTGCCAAATCCGACGACTTTGAAGATCTTTCCGAGGAAAATACCATAATTGTTCCCAGGCGTTGGGAAAATAATTCGCGCGAGACGGAAACCGGTTCCGAAACCGTCGTCGGGAAAAGATCGCACAAATTTTACAGTTTGGATATTTGGCGGGACGGAACCCGACAGAATAATCTGCCGATTTTCCAATCCGAAGTTACGCTCGGACGCGGATCGCCCTCCCTTGAGGTCGATGTTGCGCTCAAAGGCGATCTTGCAATCAGCCGTCGCCACGCGGTATTGACTTACCGGGAAAATAATTCTTTCAATCTTTCGGTAACCGGACAAAATTCGATCTTTATCGGTGACAAAACGGTCTTTACGGGACAAACCATGTCATTTAATCAGGATGAAATCGTTCAAATCGGAAGCTATGTTCTGAAAATGCAAAATTAAAAACCTGTCGCTGAGCGTTTAGCGAAAAGCCTTTTTTGCAGCTGTAAAACAAGCCGGACAACTGACTCGATTTAAAACAGACACCTTCAAACAAAGACGGAACTGTATAAAAATTACAGTTCTTTTTTATTGTGTCTTTCAAGCTCTCGGCTGAGTCGATCTTTGAATGAAAGTGACACTTGTTAGCGGAACAGTCCGTTTTAAGATCTATTCAGTTCAGGTAGTTAAACAACATTATTAAGGAGAAAAACATGAGACACACGGCATTCGGAGCGCTTTACATTTTAATCGGTTTAACCTTTTTATTAATTACTTTTGTGACTGTTAAAGAAACATCGCTTGAAAACGAAAAATCAGTTGATAACTTTGAAATTATCAGAAACGGCAATTTAGAGGGACAGGCTGTTTCAGGAATTACAAAAGCAAATCATTCGAAAAGACGCCAGGGACAGAACTATTAAAAACATAACTTATAAATTAATCGGAGAAAAAAAATGATCAGTCAAATCCTAATTAAGATAACCATATTACTTTCAATCGCGACAGTTTTTTCGACCATTGCATCGGCTCAAAGAGTAGGAGCATATCCGGATAAAACATCGACGTGGAGTGCAAGCAGCAGCGGCATTACATATATACCGGTTTGTTGGGAAAATGGCTCCGGATATTCAACGGAAACGCAATGGGTCAGATCGGCTATTAAATTAACCTGGGAAAGAGTTGCCAATATAACTTTCCAGAATTGGGGACAGTGCAATCAAAATAGTCGCGGAATACGTATTCTGATTAAGGATAATCGTTCTAACAGCTATGTCGGAACCCGCCTCGACGGTCGGTATGGAGGGATGGAATTGAATTTTACATTCAGAAATTTCTCGACCAGCTGCCAGAACAACAGGGAAAATTGCATCAGAGCCATCGCCGTCCATGAATTTGGACACGCTCTTGGGTTGAATCATGAACAAAACCGTCCGGATTCACTTTGTCATGATGAGCCGGAGAATACGGGCGGAGAAGCAATTACTCCGTACGATAAAGATTCCGTAATGAATTACTGCAATCCCGATTGGGTTAATGGAAATTTGAGTAATTACGATATTCTGGGAATTCAAAAACTTTACGGTAAAAGATCGCAAACAAATAATTCAGAAACAAATAATCGAAATTACGGATATATTTCAGTGATTGATGAATTAGGCAGCGATCAAGTCTGGGAACAGGTGGTTGTCTCATTACAGGGATCTGTAAAAGCTTTGACCTTGACCAAATATCAACCGAGCGGAAAACTCGAATGGTCTTTTACGCAAACCGGCACTTATTGCTTTAAGTTTTCGACAAAGTCTTTACATACGAACGGAATCATTTATCAAGGCTACGGGGAGAAATGCTATAACCTGACGGGCGGAACACGTTATTCATCACTCGGTTTGGCAAGAGAGAGCTGGAATCAAAATAATTACTTCAATTTAACTTTGAAGTAAGATGAAGAATTCAATCAAGGCGTAAATACGGCGAAGAGAGTGTTATCCGGCACTCTCTTCGCCGTATTTACAAACTTTCTTAAACTTTCTTGCCGCGCGTTATTGTAAAATCCTTTTTTTCGCACAAACAACTGCCGAGCCCACTCGAAATAAAAGTAAAAGCCTTTTTTGATTTGAGACTGAATTTTCAGGAGCAGGTTAAAAACTGACACTTTAAAACCGGCGGGTAATTGTAAATTTCCAGTAGTCCTTTTTGGGGTGTCCGTCGAGTTTTTAGTTGAATTTGGGTTTGATTAAAAAGTGACACTTTAGCAAGAACGGGTTGTTTTAAGATTTATCCAGATCAGGAAATAAAAACTACAAATTTTGAAAGGAGAAAATTATCAAATGCAAAAAAAATTATACTGCGTCGCCGCAAAATATACGAAAAACTATCAACAACTGCTTAAAATCAAAAAATTTATTTACGTCGTAATTTTTTCGCTTATCCTAGCCACCGCTTCTTATGCCGATATTAGGCAAGTGGGACAAAACTCCTATGAAGCAGGAGTTAATTCAATCGAGATGAGCTTCAAAGCCGCGCCGGAAACCTTTGGCATTCAACGCCAGGACCAGTGGTGTTGGGCAGCCTCTATCCAAATGATTCTTAATTATCATGGACTATATGTTACGCAAGAGAAAGTCGTGCAAATGATAAAAGGTGATTTAAGAAACGAAGGAGGAACTCATGAGGAAATAATTTATGCCTTAAACGGTTGGGGAATTGATTATCAGGGTCGTCCTTCTACAGTTAGAGCTTTTACTGATAACAGTTTAACACCTGCGGGTTTAATTAACATTCTCGCTTACAAATATCCAATGATCGCAGAACTTAATAATTCTGACGGCTCCGGTCACGCCGTTGTTTTAACAGCAGTCGGATTTCACTATGTCGCGGTTTGGAACGGTTATGCATATGCCAACGTCCCAGTTCTGGATTACGCTATTTACCGGGATCCCTGGGGGCGGGACGGAAAACCCAGCCGACAAACGGAATACTGGTCCAGTTTCGGCTCAAGGGTTAGAAATTTGGATCAAGTATTCGTAGCCAAATATTAAGCCCTGACAAACTTCGAACAAGCGGCGTTGTCCATTTCGCTGCTCGATCAATTCAATCATTATCACCAAGAGTTAACATAATCTTTTACTTAGAAGGAGCAACCATGAAATACGTAAATCTCGGATCACTGTCGTTTATCAAGGCAAGAAACATTATTTCAACACTTACTCTGATGATTGGTTTCCTCTTTTTATTCGCAGCAACCTCTTTTGGACAACAAAACAGCAATAGATGCGTAATTAGAGGTCAAATTTACGATAATTGCACTCAACCGCCAAAAAATATATGTGCCGCCGGTGGACCTCTCATCATTAGATTAACGGCAGCCGGTTCATACTGGGAGCGATGGCAAAGTTATTCGTCCATCAATGATAATCTCCATTGCCGGGGCATCGGAGTCGGTTTCTTTGGTGCGGCGAGCGCGGTGACACGGGGGTTTTCCGTTGACCTGACGGAGTTTGGTAAAAATTCACAGAAATTTTTGGACGACACTTCTAAAGCGCTCGCTCTCATGAATGCTTCACTTGCGACGGAGCTCATCAATACGAGTAAGCTTAAACTAAGCAATGGCGGATACCTTACTAATCCGGCGGATATTGACAAAGAATTAGTAAGACGTGAGCAGCAATATGTAGAGAACGCTCTTAAGACCAATTGGTACTCAGCTGATATTATCAGAAATATCAACAGCAGAACTAAGTGGCATCTCGATTACAACATTGTCGGTCCTATGATTTCAAACATCTCTGCCATCTCCGCAGTCAGATTTCAGAAACGTAGAAATAATCCGGGTGCCGAATTTGATTATGGCAATATCAACGACCGAATAGCCGTCGGTATCCTCACTTCCTCACAATACCGGAAATGATGCTCGATTCCGCTCTGGCATGAGACGGTCTAAAGATTCGGATAAACTGTCGCAAGCGGTGGCGGCGCTGTCAGTCTCGAAGATTTACCGGGAAGGACGTTCAATCTAAAAACTGACACCGAAAAACAAACGGGAAACTGTATAAAGATTACAGTTTCTCTTTTATTTGCAACTTTTAAAAAATTTGGTTGAGGTGGATAATCATGGAAAAAAATAAAAATAACAGCTTTAGAATAAAACTTTTTCTTCTTTCGGTTTGTCTTCTTGCCCCTTTGAGCATCCGAGCCGGCTCGGATGCAGAGATGGAAGCGCAGATAGGGAATTTTATGAGAACTAATAGTAACCAGCGCAGAAGCTCTGTCACCTATAACTCTGTTCTCGCACGCATAGCAAGAGAAAAAGCCTACGATATGGGAAGACGCGGGTACTTTGACCACGAAAGCCCTGATGGACTGGATCATGGTGATCTTTTAGAGCGTGCCGGATATGAAATCAAAGGCGGTGGCGGAAGCGGAGAATGCATTGCGGCTGGAAGCGAAACCCCATTTGAAGCCTGGAATTCATGGATGAATTCGTCCGGGCATCGGAGCATTTTGCTGGGGCTTGAGTCAAATACTTATTTCGGTGCCCGGATTGAATACGGAATAGGACATGCGTATATTCCGGGAAGCAAATGGGGACATTATTGGGTAGCCGTAGTTGCAACACCTGAAAATGGCAACGATTCCATTTTTTTTAATTCTAATACAACGCCAAATCGAAACAGGACTTCTACAACTTCTGCTTGTTCGGGAGAATCCACCAAATACCCGCACGTCATTAAAGCGGCAAACGGTAATCTTAAACCTGCTTGCGGTTATGTATGGGCTTCATCCGGTTCAGACGATTTTCGAGTTAAGCTGATGCCGGGACTTACCAGAACAGCAGACAACAGCCTGCTTCCGGCTGACGGTTACACGTGGGTTAATCCTAATGATCCAAAAGATTTTCGTGTTACGCGAGATGAATGAAGAACAACGCTTTTAGAGCTTTCACCAAAAGCGCGAAAATATCTTGAAAACGAAATCACCGCTTGTTTTCAAAGGCATTCGACCCAAACGAACACTGTCCGGTTTGCGCGTGTAATTTTGAAATGAGTCCGTCATGGTCAGAGTTTCAGCTCCTCCCGCTATAACTCAGAAGCTTTGACCGTAACTTTTTAACCGGTCCGATCAGAACCTATAAGCTGTTTCGTAACCCCCTTGCGTCTGGACACTTAACCAACCATAACGACTAAAACAAGAAAAACTGACACTTTTTTCCGAACAGCTCATCGTTTAATACCTAAGTGGACTTTCTCCCTTAAACGGAAGGTAATAATCACGAATGAAAAGCATCTTAATTTCGATGATTTTGGTGAAAAACTATGGAAAGCGCAGTATTGATGACCATAAATAATAAATCAGTCGAAAGGAATGCCGGGCTCTTAATTATATTGGCGGCGCTCGGGTACTTTGTGGATGCTTACGACCTGATTGTCGCCAGTGTGGTTAGAAGCAGCGCAATAGTTTCCCTCGGTCTGGCGGAGGTCGGAACAGCAGAGCATCTTTCGTATTCCTACCTTTTTGAAAATGCTCAAAGTTTCGGTATTTTGCTGGGAGGCGTTTTGTTCGGAATTCTCGGGGACAAATTTGGCAGGAGAAAGATTCTCTATGCATCTATCCTTATTTATTCGATTGCCAACATCTTGAATGGATTATTGACTTCCTCTGTTCCTTATGTTTCCTTGGTTTATTGTGTTTTGAGATTTGCCGGCGGTTTTGCGTTGGCAGCTGAATTAAGTGTCGGAATCGTGATGATCTCGGAAACCATGAAGGCAAAATCCAGAGGTTTCGGCTCAATGATAGTTGTTTCCTTCGGCGTTCTTGGCTGCGTGCTCGCCGCGTTTTTGTTCGAGTTTCTAAAACTTCCCTGGCAAGCTTTATTCTTGATTGGCGGAATCGCCGGACTCTTGCTTCTGGTATTCAGATACGGGATCAATGAAACCTCTCATTATTTAGAAGCGCAAACGCAACGCCCACGTTCCGAAAGAGGAAATTTAGGGCTTGTATTTAAAAATAAACGGCTCGTCAAAATATTTATCAATGCCATCTTATTAGGATTTCCCATTTATTTCTTTGTGAGTATCCCCGTGAAATTCGCTGCCGATTACGGCAGAGAAATCGGATTAACAATCGCCGGAACCATTCCGATTATCGTCTTTTACATCACTTTGTCGCTAAGTGATGTTTTAGCCAATTATTTAAGTCAGGTGTTCAAAAGCAGAAAAAAGGTAATTAATATTTATCTGTTATTTTGCATTATTCCGGTAATCTGTCTTTATTTCTTTCCGCCAACGACCCCGGAGCAGTATTTTTATTTATTTGCTCCTCTGATGGGCTTTGCATCGGGTTATTGGGCATTGTTAATAACATTTACGGCGGAGCAGGTGGGAACTAACATTCGCTCGACTTTTACAACTTCCGTTCCAAATATTATTAGGTCGCTTTTTATTCCTATTTCCATTTTATTAACTTATCTACAACCCACATTCGGCACGTCGGCGGCTGTCTTTTTTATCGGCTTAGTTGCGGTCGCGCTTGCTTTATTTGGGAATAATTCATTAAAAGAAACCTGGGGAAGAGACTTAAATTTTGTAGATTAGGAAAGAGATACGTGATGAAATTATTTATAATTTCGGGAAGTGGCGACCTTGAAAACGAAATATATAAGAAGGATTTGAATTAATTCGGATATTTGGAAGACAATTATTATGAAAGCAAAAATCACTGGCATCGGACATTATCTCCCGAACAAAGTGATAGAGAATAAATTTTTATCGGAAAATTATAAAATCACTGAAGAAGAAATTTTCAAAAAAACAGGTATTAAAGAACGGCGCTACGTAGATGAGAATGTAACTACGTCGGACATTGTTTGTTATGCAATAAATGACTTATTAAAAAACACTTCCAAATCTATCGAAGAGATAGATTGCATAATTGTTGGAACACTTACTCCGGACTATTTTTTTCCTTCGACCGCAGTCTGTGCAATAAATAAACTTCAAGCCAAAAATGCTTGGGGATTTGATTTGTCAGCCGCTTGTTCGGGTTTTTGTTATGCGTTGGCAACTGCCACGGCAATGATTCAACAGGGAACATTGCGTAACGCCATTGTCTGCGGAGCCGACAGAATGAGCATTACTCTCAACAATTTTGACTATAAAACCGCGCTTCTCTTTGGAGATGGTGCTGGCGCCGTTTTATTAGAAGCAACCGGCGATAACGAAGATACTATAAAGGGCAGTTTATGCAAAGTGGAAGCTGACAATTTAGAGGATGTTTACTTTAAAACCCCTTTTAACACAACTGATTGGAGTCACGAGAAGTTTGAGTTACAGGGCGGCAAAGTTTATCGAAGCGGCGTAAAATTTATGGCGGAAACCATTGAGCAGTATCTTCATGAGAACCATCTTAAACTTGCTGACTTTGACTACATTATACCTCATCAATCAAATATGAATATGCTCAATGATACTGCCGACCTTTTAAATATCGGTATCGAAAAATTTAAGATAAATATCGAAAAAGTCGGGAACACGGGCGGTGCTTCGATCCCGATCTGCTTATCTCAATGCGTGGGAAACGGAGAGATTAAAAAAGGAGACAGATTGCTTTTAGTGAGCTTTGGAGCCGGTTATACAGTATCAATAATTGATTTGCTCTGGGCTTACTGACGTTAATTATGAAATTAAAAGTATACAGAGATCTTAACTGGGCTGCCTTCTGTTTCTCGGCTGTGTTGGATAATAGTAAACTAAGTCCGGCGGCTGCCCGGAAAATTGCTAAAACATTGGGATTTTCGTCTTCCTCAAAGAAAGAGGTTTCTCCGGATACTTTCGAACAGGTACAAAACGCGTATTTAAAATCTTGTAATGAAACGCTCTTCAAATTTTTTAAAGAATTTTTAGGCGACAGTTTCCTATTTTCCGCCCTTTCTTTTAAAAAAGAGATCGAAAATGAGTCAACAGCAAAAGTCGAAATCGTAAAAGGTGAGGACGAAGAGACAAACTATAATTTTCATAAAGAAGTAATTAGTAATTGGGAAGAGATAAGAGATCTTCTTAAAGAATTTCTTAATGAAATGTTTGAAGGTAACATCATCAGTTTGACAAGTCTTTTAATCGGTATAGAAAATCAGTTTGACCTGTTTTTTATAAACTCCAAATCGAAATATGGCGGACGCATCATCAACAAGCACGCTAAAATAACAACTTACAGTTTGAGCGATCTTGAATTCAATAAAGATATTAATGAGTTTTCGCGCACCAACGAACATAAAATCGAGGACTTTTTTAATAAAGTTTCCAACTCAAAACATTCAGCCGAAAAAATTAAATATGCACGATACATTTGGAAATACAAAGGGTTAGCAGATAAATATTCCAAAAAAAATTCCGGTCACGACTTTTTACTTCACCTTATCAAATCTTCTACATTCCAAGCTAAGTACAACATACTTCTATCTTTAGCTACCAACCGTCATTTAACGGAAGCTGAATTGGTTTTTATTGATCTTTTGATTCACAGAATTGTGAGTGAAACTGCCGTTGAAAAAGCGCGGGAAATTGAGCGAAGCGCTGAGGAAGTCATTCAACACGCTACTCATGCTGCCATTTCACAAGTTTTGGCTCGCAATATGAGTCATAATATCGGCAGTCATGTCTCTTACAAAGCGACCAACAACGCAATAAAAAAGAGAATTGTGGATTTATACCCTCATTTAGAGGTTAAAGCCCTTTATAAAAATGAAAATATCAGTGATTGGATAGATTTTATGTCTGAAAAATTAGACAAGTATGAAATCCATCGCAATGAATATCTCGCAGATTATAGTTTATCACCGCAAAGTTTCCGTTTTTACAAAGATGTGATTCTGCCTTTTTGTGAGAATACTCTCATATTAGATAACATCGCTTCGATGGAAGGCGCCAGTTATCTGAAACCGAATGGCGATGACAATAATCAGCTTTTCCCAAAAAACAAATTAAAAATCAGAGTTTTCATCAAAAAAAAAGGAGAAGAATCATATCGGGAGATCAAAGCTAAGTATCCTGATCTCTCTTGTTTATTTTCAAGTGACGATTGTGAGGAAGAAATAATCTACCCTGATAATTTTCCGTATTTGCTTAAGAATAAAGAAGAAAGATTTTCACTTTCGGATGGAATCAATTCCAAAAAAATTGAAGAATCGGATTTGGATGTTGAAGTATTAATGCACAGTGAGCAAGGCTTATATTCAATTTTAGAAAACTTTATTAGAAACAGCGCTAAACATAACAAAGATAAGATCAAAGAAACAAATCGGCTTGAAATAAGACTGCATCTGACAGAGGAAGTGGACCGGTTCGGTTTGATAATATCCGACAATATTTCAAAACTTGAGGCGGAGAAATTATTCAATGCATCTCCGCAAAACCCCGGGCTATTTCATCGAATGAAAAGCAGAATTGTCGCCGACAAAAAGCAGTCAGGCAAGCAAAATCTGGGCTTTGCCGATATGAATATCAATAGTTTTCTCTTTAGATTTAATCCATCGAATATTAGTAATGATACGCTCACGGATAATTTGCATCTCGTCAGAGTGCGCGGCAACGAGTACAAATTAAAGGCTATCAGGATCACCAAAAGTTTACCAAAGAATAAGAATTATAAGTTCGGTTATCAATTAAAATTATTAAAACCGAGAAAGGTGTTATGGATCGGTGAAGATATTACTATCAGCGATGGAAGTGAAAAAATTTCATCATTAGAGAAAAATGGGATTTTTCTCTGTGAGCTTGTAAGTGATTGCACAAAAAACAGGAAAGGCAGTAATGAAATTGCAGCTTTCGATTTTGTGGTCTTTTATAAGAAATTTGATTACAAATATTACCTCGAAAATCAAATTCATCTGCCGGCTCGGGTCTTGGTGGTCGATAATAACCAAGAAAAATACGAAAAACCTAATATTAAATATGTAGATGGTTTTGACAATATAAAAAATGCCGAAGATCTGTTGGAAAAATGTTGGGTAAAATGGTTAAACAGAATTGAGAAAAAAAAGACAGCCTACATTTATTACGAGAAAAACAAAGAAGCGGAAACAAAATTACAAAATCTATTGCTCGACGGCAACAACAGTATAAAATGCGTCAACACTTTAGATAAAACAATTATTGATAATGAAAGCATTGCCATAATTTACGATCATCACGGAAAGGCATTTAAAGAGACCAATCTTGAAAGACCTGATACAAAGACTGAGAATTTTTATATCAATCATTCCAAGATGTTTTTTGATAAAGGTTCGGACGACTTTGTAACACTCAATTCCCTGCCTGACAACGATCACAAAAGAAGAATACTTTCATACCGGCTGATAGATGCTGCGACAACAAATATTTTTATTTTGGACGAACGGATTGCGACGGTCGCTAATCGCATAAACGATAATGACAACGACCAGGAAATCGGAATGAAATTCCTCAATTATGATAACTTGAATTTTTCTCGTTTTTGTTACGGCAAGGTATTTGTTTTGAATAATATAACTACAAAAACGAATGGTGATAAGACAATCTATTCCGAGGAGCAAAACTACTATCTTTCACTTCAGATCAATCCGGATGAAATAAAAATAAAAGTAAAAACAGATTCTGAAGCCGATGAAAAAAAGTTAGAAAAAATAGTCAGGGTCTTAGGCGATCTAAATAATATAAAAAAAGATATATTGGTTATCCATCGAACATATTTGAAAAGAGAAACGCTTGGTTTGGAGATCAAGGCTTTTCTGGAAATGGCTGATAAAATCTTTGGTTCTGTGATTGTTACGTCAGGAGGTGGCTATCCGCATAATTTGCAAGAACAAGTAAGATTTGTACCCTTTTCTATAATCGAGCAATGCATCAGCTCACGGCTTTCAAAATTAAAGCTGGTTACCTATCTGCAAAAACTCAAATATATATAAAACAAATCCTGTCATTCTAAATTACTTGAATATGAAACAGCTATTAATTATTACAAGAATTACCGGCAATGATAAAAAAGATGAATTTCGTGCGCTCTACGGAAACACGGAATCGCCGGTCGCGGGAGACTTTGAAAATTTTCATTTGGATATTTATTCCGGACTTGGATTTTATGACGAGGATGATGAAGAAGTTGCGAAAAACATTCAATCTAAAATAGATATTAAAGCCGATGAAGTTTTAATAGTTATCCATTCTCTTGAATTTGATGGCGTGAAATCCGAATTGATTGAACTTCAAAACGGAGCCGATTGGCAAATCCAACAGTATTCATCCGAAGATAATAATTATGAAAAGATAACAAAGGCATTTCAAGACGTAGTTTCAGACCCTTCTAGAATTGAAACGATAGATAAACTTTTTTCAGCTGATTATTTTCTCGAAGCAAAATTAGAACTTCTACACAATTGTATCTTTCCTGAAAGTATTCCTTCCGAAGAAGATTTAGATAATTCTCTTTCAGATTTTTCAGATTCATTCAAAAGCTTTAAAGAGAGAGTTAAGGAAATTAAAGAAAATATTGAAAAAAATAAAACCAAAAAGCTCACTTGGAATAATAAAGACTATATCGAAGCCTTAACTAAACTACGAATCGCACTTCTGGGTTCATAAACCTAGTATTCGACTATTTCACAATCACAAAGGGAGATACTTTCTTTAGCCCTAAAAATGTTGAGAAAATCGCAATTTTGAAAATTAAAAATTCAACATTTTGGACAAAAATTTTACCTTTAATTAAATCAATTTTGAATGGGTAAAATTTTGACAACTTATGGGTAAAAAGCAGGCGATATTGACAACTTATGAGTAGATTTGTTGACGGATTATGAGTAAATTAAATTTGTAAGTTGTTGATTTTAGGTAAAGATTATTGACAGCTTATGGTTAAATTCACATTGGGGGCGCCTAAACCCACGAAAAGTATCAATAAGAAATTTTCGGAAAATTGTAAATCAAATTTAAAGGATCAAAATAAAACCGGGAGTTATTTTGCATTAAATTGTAGTAGTTAAGACTTTATCTGACAGTTAAGTTATTTCCGACAGTAGTTGGTGTCCGATCGTTTGTATCGTGTGCCCACCACTTCTGATTGTCCAACT
>Ga0268253_10000075_pt1 | contig 28440 bp, 35 predicted proteins | sample AgamicMgMarz_FD_200250 | JGI IMG/M metagenome (GOLD analysis project Ga0268253, IMG submission 200250) | Agave microbial communities from Guanajuato, Mexico - Mg.Ma.rz (v2) (version 3) | ecosystem: Host-associated > Plants > Phyllosphere > Phylloplane/Leaf | place: Guanajuato, Mexico... | reverse complement strand
GCTGCAGGCGGTCGAGGTGATCAAGCTGGTCACCGGCGCCGGCGACACCATGGCCGGCCGCCTCCTGCTCTACGACGCGCTCGGCACGACCTTCACCGAGTTGAAGGTGCGCCGCGACCCCGACTGCCCGATCTGCTCGCGCGACCCGGACTCGATCTCCGACGAGGAGATGGGCGTCTTCCCGGACTACGAGCTGTTCTGCGCGGGCGCCGGCTAGTCGTTACGCTGCCCGCCGCATGAGCACCGTCAAGATCCCGCCGGTCCTGCGCGCCTCCGTTGGCGGCGCCAAGGAGGTCGAGGCGTCGGGCGAGAACGTCGGCGCCGTGCTGCGCTCGCTGGCGGAGCAGCATCCGGCGACCGAGTCGCAGCTGTTCTCCGAGGACGGCGAGCTCAACCGCTACGTCAACGTCTACCTCAACGACGAGGACGTGCGGGTGCTCGACGGGCTCGAGACGAGCGTATCCGAGAGCGACACGATCGTGATCCTGCCGGCCATGGCCGGCGGCTTGCGCTGATCGTCAGGCACGCCAGCGCGGCGGACGTCGAGCCCTGGAGGCGCCTGTGGGAGGGCTCCGCCCGCGCGGCGTTCACCCCGCTGCTGCCGGACGGCCACCCGTTCCCGCCGCCGAACCCCGAGCGCGTGCGGGCGGGCCTCGCCAGCTCCGAGGTGAGCCTGCTGGTCGCCGACGACGACGGCGAGATCGTTGGCTTCACCAGTTGCGGGATCAGCCGCGACTCCGACGCGGGCCCCGAGCTGGGGGAGGTCTGGAGCTTCTTCGTCGCGGCCGGTCGCTGGCGCGGCGGCGTGGGCCGCGCGCTGATGGCGGCAGCGCTCGAGGACCTGCGGCTGCGCGGCTACGCCCACGCGACCGTCTGGTCGTTCGACGCCAACGAGCGCGCCAACGCGTTCTACGAGGCCCAGGGGTTCGCGCGCGACGGCGCCACGCGCACCGAAGCGGTGTGGGCGCACCTGCTCGAGGTGCGCTACCGGCGCGCGCTGGCGTAGCCTGCGCGGCGTGCGCGTCGACAACCTCCAGCGCGTCGAGCCATTCGTCACGCTCGACGGGTCCGAGATCCGCGAGGTGGCCGGTCCGCCCAGCGGCAACGCGGTCAACCAGAGCTTGGCCGAGGCCACCCTGCCGCCGGGCGGCGAGACCGTCGAGCACTTCCACCGCACCACCGAGGAGATCTACTTCTTCACCCACGGCGACGGCCGGATGCGCCTCGGCGACGAGGAGCGCGAGGTCGGCCCGGGCGACACCGTCGTGATCGCCCCGGGCGTGCCCCACAAGATCTGGAACGAGGGGCAGGAGCCGCTGCGGCTGCTGTGCTGCTGCGCGCCGGCGTACTCCGATGACGACACTGTGCTGACCGGCTAGCGGTACTACACTTTCTGAAGCCTTGGAGCCGCGGCTCGACAACCGACCGTGCGGGGGAAAGTTCCACGACATCGTGGAGGCGATCGGCAATACGCCGCTCGTCGAGTTGCGCTCGCTCAATCCGAAGCCCGGCGTGCGCATCTGGGCCAAGCTCGAGAGCTACAACCCGACCGGCTCGGTCAAGGATCGGGTCGCCCGCTCGCTGATCGAGAACGCCGAGACGAACGCCCTGATCGAGCCCGGCCAGACCGTCCTCGAGCCGACCTCCGGCAACACGGGCATCTCGCTGGCGATGATCTGCTCGCGCAAGGGCTACCCCCTCAAGGTCGTGATGCCCGACAACGTGACCGAGGAGCGCACGCAGCTGCTGCGCATGTACGGCGCGGAGATCATCTACTCGCCCGGCGAGCAGGGCTCGAACGGGGCGGTCGCGATGGCGCTCGAGCTGGCCGAGGCGGACGCCTCCGTCTACATGCCCTACCAGTACGGCAACCAGGCCAACCCGGACGCCCACTACCACGGCACCGCGTGCGAGATCCTGGAGGAGCTGGACGACGTGCGCGCCTTCGTCGGCGGGCTCGGCACCGGCGGCACGCTGATGGGCAACGCGCGCCGGCTCAAGGAGGAGAACGACGAGACGATCGTCGTGGCGGCCGAGCCGCTCCAGGGTGAGCTGGTCCAGGGGCTGCGCTCACTCGAGGACGGCTACATCCCGCCGATCATCGACCTGTCGCTGCTCGACCGCAAGATCTTCGTGTCCAACCGCGACGCGATCGTGTGGACCAAGAAGCTGCTCGAGCAGGAGGGCCTCTTCCTCGGCGTGTCGAGCGGCGCGATCGCCGCGATTGCGACGCGCGTGGCCGGCGAGCTCGACGAGGGCAACGTCGTGTTCGTGGCCCCCGACGACGGCTGGAAGTACCTCAGCTCGGGCGTCTACTCGAAGTCGATCGAAGAGCTCGAGGCAGACGGCTCGCTCGAGCGCGGCTCGTTCTGGTAACTCCCGGGTTCTATAACCGAGCAGATCAAGGACGCAGGCCCGAAGGCTTGCTAAGCAAGCCGAGGGCCGAGGACGCCGAGATGCGACGGTTATCGAACCCGGCTAGGGGACGGGCTTCGCGGTGGGGCGCTCTTCCTCGAGCTCGTCCGCGTAGTCGTCGTCGCTCACGCCGGAGAGCGCGTCCTTCATCTCACGCATCCCCTTGCCGACCGAGCGCGCCATCTCGGGTAGCCGCTTGGGGCCGAGCACCAGCAGCGCGACGACGAGGATGACCATGATCTCGAGTGGGCCGGGAGCGGAGATGAACCCCATCGTAGCCAGGCTACCGCACGCCCGTGGTGGATGGGGCGCCATTGCACGTGTCGTGCATCGCCGGGGACAGCGGCGGGTCGAGCGCCTTGACCGCTGCGCGGCTCAGCCTCAGCTCGCGCGCCATCTCCTGGACCACCACCCGCCACGCGGGCCGGGGCGATCCGTTCGAGCGGAACCACCCCGAGTCCCAGCCGTAGGGGTCGCACGGGGCCTGCCACTGGTACGAGTACAAACGCGTGATGCGCGGGGAGCGGCGGGCGAGGTCGAACATGCGGCGCGTGGCCCTCGCGGCGCGCCGCTCGTCGTACTTCGTGTAGCGGCGTGAGACGACCACGCCGGACGTCTCCGTGATCCACAGCTCGCCGCGGGTCAGGCCGAGCAGCTTGCGCGTGCCCGACGCCCGCCAGCTGCGCGGCCGGTTGATGTCGATGTAGTTGTGGATCGACCACAGCCGTGGCCGTCCACGCAGGTGGGGGCGGTAGCGGTGGTACCAGCGCACGATGTTGGCCCAGTCGAGCAGGTCGCCGGCGGCCACGGTGCACCTCGGGCACACGCGTCGCATCGCGTTGTAGAAGCCGGCGGCCTTCTTCGGGTGGCGGAAGGTGGGCTGCGAGCTGTGGTTGACCTCGTTCCAGGGGTTGAAGTCGCGCACCCACGGATAGCGCGCGCGGAAGGCCCGGAAGCAGCGCTTGAACATCCGGTAGGAGGGCAGCTTCCAGCGCGCGCCCTCGCGCGCGCTGAACGAGAAGGCCACCAGCGGCCGGGAGCCGGTGCGGCGCGCGCCGGCGAGCCAGGTGTCGAGCGAGGCGCGGTCGGCGCCGGGGCGGCACGCGACGTCGTACGAGGTGACGACGCGGACATGCTCCAGCTCGAGGGCGACGAAGCGCGGATCGGCGAACATCTGCGGCTGCTGCTCGCCGATGCCGAGCTCGAACGGCCAGTCCGCCCGCGCGGGAGGCGCGAACACGAGTACCAGCGCGAGCACGAGGATCAGCCGCATCTCTCGGTAACCGTTCCGGTGAGCGCGAGTTGCGCTAGAGCAGATCCTCGCCGAGCGCTCGGCGAAGCGCCACCTCGTGCTGGGCCGCGCAGGCCATGATCGAGCCGAGCGGCTGCAGCAGGCGGTCGTTGTGGAAGGTGGTCAGCACGTCCCGATAGGTATCGACCGTCTCGCGCTCCAACTCCAGGGCCGAGCGCGCGAAGGCGCGGCGGGACGCGAGGTCGATCCCGAGCTCAGGGGTGTCCGCCTGCGCCGGCGAGCGCTTCCCGAGCGCCTGCTTCAGGCCCCGCACGTGCTCGCGCTCGTGGCCGAGCAGCAGCTTGCCGAGCGCGGGTTCGATCGCGTCGCGCGCGAGCGCGGCCTCGTAGGCGGCGGCGAGGCGGCGCTCGAGGGCGAGCAGGCGAGCGAGCTGATCGGCGTCTGACGGGTCGGCGGCCAGGGCGGGCGCGGCGACCGCGGCGCCGGCGGCCACTCCGCCGGCGAGCGCCAGGCGCCCGGCCGCTTCCCGCAGCGCCTCGCGGCGACTGGTTGGCATCACAGCGTCCCCGTGACGAACGCCTGCGGCGCCGCCGGGCCGCCCGCCAGCGCGTGCACCACGGCCAGGTCCTGCGCCTGGTCGGCGGCGATCTCGGCCGTTAGACGTCGCTGGTCTGAGTCGGGCAGGAGGCGCAGCCCCTCCAGGTAGGCGCGCACGAGCCGCTCCTCGAGGTCGCGGGCGAAGTGGAGCGCGTCGGCCGCGTCGGCGAGGCGCGGGAACAGGCGGGCGTAGTCCTCGGCCGGGCGCGTCTGCGGGGGAGTGGCGCCCAGCTTGCGGACCAGCTCAGCCACGCGCTCGGCGTTGTCGATCTCGCGTGCCCGGATCACGCGCGCGTAGCGGCGAGCGTCACCGCGCAGCGCCTCGCCGATCGCCGCCCAGGCCGCGATGGCGGCGTGCTCCAGCGCGACGATCGAGGTGAGCAACCCGGCCCCCGAGCCGGCGCGCGGCCCACCCGCCGGCGGGGGGTCGCCGCCGCCGCACGAGGCCAGCGCGAGCGCCGCGGCGCCGCCGAGCGCGCCGCGCCGGGTGAGGGTGGCTTGCACCCGCCGCACACTAGCCTTCCCCCGGTGAGGATCTCGCGCGCGGACTGGGACGAGCTCGTCGCGCATGCGCGCGAGGATGCGCCCAACGAGTGCTGCGGATATCTGCGCGCTCGCGACGGCGTGGTCGAGGAGGTCTTCCGCGCGGTCAACAAGCGCGCGTCGCCCTACGGGTACGAGTTCGAGTTCGAGGCGCTGCGCGCGGCCAACGAGCTGGACGACGACGGATTCGAGGTCGGCATCTACCACTCGCACCCGAAGAGCCCGGCGGTGCCCTCCCAGACGGACATCAACCTGGCCCACTACCCGCACTGGCGCTACCTGATCGTGTCGCTCGACGGGGAACCCGAGGTGCGCCTGTGGCGGATCGCCGACGGCAACGTCGAGGAGGAACGCCTCGACGTCGATTGAGCCCGCCTGCCCCGAGTGCGGCACCACGCCCGGCGGCGGCGAAGCCTTCTGCCCGCGCTGCGGCATGCCGCTCGCCGGCGAGCCGCTCGACACCCCGCTGTCGGAAGCTCACGACCGCGCCCGCAAGATCGACCCGCGCTACAGCGAGGGCGAGCTGGTGCGCGTGGCCGGCGCGAGCAACCAGGCCGAGGCCGAGCTGATCCAGGGTCTGCTGCTCGAGGAGGGCGTGCCCAGCGTCCTGCGCCGCACCCGGGGATTCGACGTGCCCGACTTCCTCGCGGCCGGCCCGCGCGAGGTGCTCGTGCCCGAGGCCGGCGCCCAGGTCGCCCGCGAGCTGCTGCGCGGAACTCAGCACGAGCCGCCGCCGGGGGCCGGCGGCGGGCCCAACCCGGTCAAGTTGGTGGCGGCGATCGTGCTCGGCGGCGCGGGCACGGCCCTGATCGCGTGGCTGCTGCAGAGCTGATCCGCACACGGCCGGGTGCGCGGTTCGCTATCCGGCGCCGTTCAGCGCCTCGATGCGCAGCTGGTCGTCGAGCGGGCGCCCGACCACGTCGAGGATCGTCTCCTTTGCCGAGCGCACCGCGACCTGCGAGTTGCGCAGGATCGAACGAGGTTGGCGCGCAGCGCTCGCTCGGCGTCGATCGGCTCGGCGGTGAGCAGCATCTCGAGCGCCACGCCGGTGCCGCAGGTGTTCACCAGCCGCACGATCCCGCCGTCCCCGTGGTGGTACCCACGGCGCGCCTTGGTGATGCGATGCAGCCCGCGCGTGAGCCCGCCGAGTCCGGTCGCGACGCTGTCGCGCACCCACCGGGGCGTGGACTCCTGGATGATCGGCGGGATGAAGGTCTTGAGGTCGGCTCCGGCGCAGAAGGCGTCGCCGGCGCCGGTCTGGATCGCGACGTCGACCGAGTCGTCGTCGCGGAAGCAGCTTCGGCATCCGGCGCGGCCACTCTATTAGGCTGCTCTGCCATGGACTTCGCACCGTCGGATCGCGTTGCCGCGCTGCTCGATCGCATCCGCGAGTTCATGGAGGAGCACGTCGATCCGGTCGAGCGTGAGGCGCTCGAGGCGTTCGACGACGAGGTGCGCCCCGGCGTCCCCTACGCGCGGATCGTCGTCGAGCTGCGCGAGCGTGCCAGGGCCGAGGGGCTCTGGAACCTGTTCCTCCCCGACGACCGCTTCGGCCCCGGTCTGACCAACTGGGAGTACGGGATGCTCTGCGAGCAGATGGGCCGCAGCGGCGTGGCGCCGACCGTCTTCAACTGCGCCGCCCCCGACACGGGCAACATGGAGATCCTCGCCGAGCACGGGACCGAGGAGCAGAAGGAGCGCTGGCTGCAGCCGCTGCTCGATGGCGAGATCCGCTCGTGCTTCTCGATGACCGAGCCCAACACGAGCGGCTCGGACCCGACGCAGCTGGTCTCGCGAGCGGAGCTCGACGGCGATCAGTGGGTCATCAACGGCCACAAGTGGTTCACCTCGGGCTACAACGGCGCGTCGATCGCGATCGCGATGGTCGTCACCGACCCTGACGCGGCCGCCCACAAGCGCGCCAGCATGATCCTGGTCCCGATCGACACGCCCGGCTTCACCGGCGTGCGGCCGGTGCCGGTGATGGGCCACGACAAGGGCCCCGGCCACTGGGAGGTGCTCTACGAGGACTGTCGCGTGCCCGCGAACAACCTGCTCGGCGAGCGCGGCGCCGGCTTCGCGATCGCCCAGGACCGGCTCGGCCCGGGCCGCATCCACCACTGCATGCGCGCGATCGGCTCGGCCGAGCGCGCCTTCGAGCTGATGTGCAAGCGCGCGCACGACCGCGAGTCCTTCGGCGGCCCGCTGGCGGAGAAGCAGTTCGTCCAGGACTTCATCGCCAAGTCGCGCATGGAGATCGACTCGGCCCGCCTGATGGTGCTCCACGCCGCCTGGAGGATGGACACCGAGGGCAAGCGCGCCGCGCGCCAGGACATCTCGATGATCAAGGTGATCGCCGCGCAGATGCACCAGCGCGTGCTCGACCGGGCGATGCAGGTGCACGGCGCGCTCGGCATGTCCGACGACGTGCCGCTGGCCGCCCAGTGGCGCCAGGGGCGCTGGCTGCGCATCGCCGACGGGCCCGACGAGGTCCACAAGATGGTGATCGCGCTGCGTGAGCTCAACCGGTTCAAGCCGCGCGAAGTGGCGCAAGCGGCCGGCTCGGCCGGCCGCGCCGCGCGGGCTTCCATCGGGGCGTGAAGCTCACTCCCGAGCAGGACGCGTTCGTAGAGGCGATCCGAGACTTCGCCGCGCGCGAGCGCTTCGAGCGCCCCGAGGACGGGCACTCCGACGAGGTCGCCGCCCGGATGGGCGAGCTGGGCTGGTACGGCCTTCAGATCCCAGAGCAGTACGGCGGCTCAGGCGGCAGCTTCCTGGACGCGACGCTGTTCCTGGAGGAGACCGCGCGCGGGCGCATCCCCGTGAACGCCTACGGCGTGACGCTGATCGTGGTCGGGGCCCTGAACCGCTTTGGGACCGAGGAGCAGAAGGCCGACCTGCTCGGCCGCGTGGCCCGGGGCGGGACGCTCGCGATCGCGATGTCAGAGCCGGAGGCCGGGTCGGACGTGGCGGCGCTCAAGACGCGCGCCCGCCGCGAGAACGGCTCGTGGGTGCTCGACGGGGCGAAGATGTGGTGCTCCTACGCTCATCGCGCCAGCCACATCCTGATCGTCTGCCGCAGTGGCGCCGGCGAGCGCCACGAGGACATGTCGATGATGCTCGTGCCGCGCGCGGCCGACGGGATGACGATCACGCCGATCCCGACGCTCGGCGGCGAGGAGACCAACGAGATTCACCTCGACGGGGTGGAGGTGGCCGAGGACGCTCTGCTCGGCGCCGAGGGCGGCGGCTGGACCCAGCTGATGGCGGGGCTCAACTACGAGCGCACGATCCTGGCTGCCACGGCGCTCGGGCTGGCCCAGCGGACATTCGATGACGCGCTCGCCTACACCAAGGAGCGGCGCCAGTTCGGGCGGCCGGTGGGGACCTTCCAGGCGCTCTCGCACCGCTTCGCCGAGCTGGCCACGGAGCTGGCCCAGGTGCGCCTGCTGGTGCGCTGGGTGGCGGCGCTGACGGACGAGGACCCGGGTCGGATGCTGCCGCAGGAGGCGTCGATGGCGAAGCTGGCGGCCACTGAGCTGGCCAAGCGCTGCGCGCTCGAGGGCATGCAGGCGATGGGCGGCTACGGCTACGCGACCGAGTACCCGATGGAGCGCTATCTGCGGTCGGCGGTGGTCGGGACGATCTACGGCGGCACGTCGGAGATCCAGAAGAACATCATCGCCAAGACGCTCGGCTTGTAGAGCGCCTGCGCTCAGGCGCCCGAGGCGCTCAGGGACGCCAGCAACTCGCGCCAGTCCGCCTCGACCCCGGCGAGCTGGCGGCCGAAGGCATCGACCAGCACGGAGCGCGGCCCGCGCTCCAGGTCGCTCGTCGCGAGCGCGGCGGCGCGGCGCGCGCCGTGCTCCTGCTCCAGCAGGCCGAACACCGTGCCGCCCAGCAGCATCGCGTCGCGCGGCTCGGGCGGGAACGCCGGCCGGCCGCCCTCGCGCAGCCGGCGGACGATCGCCGCGCGCAGGTGCGGCGCCTGCCCGGACAGCCAGGTGGCGGCGCCCTCACACAGCCAGGCCCAGCGCACGTAGCGGCGGAACGTCGACCAGGAGAACGGCGGCGGCAGGTAGAGGTTGTTGGCGCCGACAACGAGGTGGGCGTACTCGTGCTGCGGGGTCAGCAGCAGCGCCTCGCGCGACCCGGGGACGCCCGAGGCGCGCTTCTCGAGCGCGGGCGTGGCGAGCGCGTGGATGTCGAACTCGCCGAACCAGCCGGCGTAATAGCGCCGAGCGGCCGGCGCCGCCGCGCGGCGCGCGAGCGGCAGCCAGGGGTGGGCGAGCGCCAGCGCGGCCGGGCGCGGATGGAGCACCACGCCGACCTCGTCGGGCACGTGGGGGTAGAGCCCCGCCAGCTCTTCGCGCAGAACCTCGAGCGCCGCCATGACGGCCGCGGCCCCCTCGGCCTGGTCCGACTCGTAGCGGGCGGAGAAGTTCGGCGAATGCGACTCGACCCAGGCCACGGCCCCGGCACTCTGCCACGTTCCCGAGCGGCAGCCGCTGGGCTCTAGGCCAGCACGGGCAGCGCCGCGCCCGAGGCGATCGACTCGATCTCCTCCGAGGCGCGCTCGAACTCCTCGTCCGAGAGCACCGGTGTGCCCTCGAACGGGAGGTCGCGGTACAGCTCGATCCACGAGCGGCAGCCGTGGTACTCGGGCCGCACCTTGACCGTCACCGGACGCGGGATGCGGTAGGTGCGCAGGACGATCACGTGCAGCGGGTGGCGCCGCTTCCAGGCCAGCCGCTTCTCCGCGTAGTCGGTCGTCCAGATGTAGTAGGGCGACAGCGCGTCGATCGCGCGCGGGTCGGTGATCAGGTAGCTGGCCGCCACCTCGGCCCACGAGCGGATCCGGACCCGGTCCGGCTGCGGGATGCCGCCGTCCTGGACGAGCGCCTTGGCGGGCGGCTCGTTGTCCGGCCAGACGCCCTCCTCGAGCGCGCGCCCGAGCTCGGGCACGTGCGCGTCACGGACGCAGTCGTTGCGCTGGTGATCGAAGGTGGGGTAGAGGAAGAAGCGGTCGTGCTCGATCTCGAAGTGCTTGTTCTCCTCGCGGATGCCGCCCTTGCGCAGGGTCAGCAGCTGCTCGCCCTCGGCAAGCGCGCGCACGGTGATCGCCCATTCCTTGAATGCAACTGGCATTGAGAGAGGTACCTCAGAAGTTCGTCGCGCCCGGCTTCGATTGCCCTACTGGCGGCGAAGGGCGCGGCGGCTCATTGTTACGAAACACGTACCCGGTTTCAAGGGAAATTTCGTGCGAACCGCCACATGGTCAACCGCCGTGGGGTACCGCAAAAACCGCAACTGCCGTGAAATGCGCGGCGGCGGCGACCACCACGAGCACGTGGAAGATCTCGTGATAGCCGAACGTATCCGGCCGCGGATCGGGCCGGCGGCTCGCGTAGACGACCGCGCCGACCGTGTACGCCAGGCCGCCGAGCGCGAGCAGCACCAGCGCCCCGGCGCCGGCGCGGGCGGTGATCTGCGGTACGGCGATGATCGAGAACCAGCCCAGGGCGACGTAGGTGATCGCGCTGAGCCATTTCGGCGCGTCGACCCAGACGAGCGTGAACACGATCCCTGCCAGCGCGCCGCTCCACACCCCGATCAGGACGACCTCGCGCAGCGGGTTCTCGAGCACGAGCAGCGCGAACGGCGTGTAGGTGCCGGCGATCAGCACGAAAATCATCGAGTGGTCGAGCCGGCGCATCCAGGCCCGGGCGCGCGGCTGCCAGGTGCCGCGGTGGTAGGCGGCGCTGGTGCCGAGCAGCCCGGCCAGCGCGACCGCGTAGATCGCCGACGCGGCCGTGGCGCGCCCGGCCGGCGCCAGCGCGACCAGCGTGGCGCCCGCGATCAGCGCGACGAAGAACGACCACTGGTGCACCACCCCGCGCAGGCGCGGGCGGGGCAGGGGCGGGATGGCGTTCATCGACCGGAGCGTAGCTTCAGACCGCGGTGTAGACGGCGGCGAAGTCGTCGTCGGCGTGGCCCGCCTCCGCTGCCTGGGCGTAGAGCCCTTCGACCAGCGCCGGCAAGCTCAGGTCCACGCCGAGCGCGCCCGCCTCCGCGAGCGCGTAGCGCACGTCCTTGAGCATGTGACCGAGCTTGAACAGCACCGGCTCCCAGCTTTCCTCGAACATCGGCCGGCCCTTGAGGTTCAGCATCGCGCTGGCGCCGGCGCTGCCGGCCGCGACCGACAGGAACGCGTCCTCGTCGAGCCCGGCCGCCTTCGCGGTGCGCACCGCCTCGGCGAGCATGGCCGCGTGCACCGCGCCCATCGCGTTGGTGAGCAGCTTGGCGAGCTGCGCCTGACCGAGCGGTCCGACGTGCACGATGTTCTCGCCCATCGCCTCGAACAGCGGCAGCGCGCGCTCGTGGGTGTCGCGGTCGCCGCCGACGAAGATCGACAGCGTGCCCTCCTCGGCCTTCGGCTTGGAGCCGGACACGGGCGCCTCCAGGTACGCGCGTGGGGCGACCCGCTCGGCGACCGAGCGCGAGGCTGCCGGCGGGATCGTCGACATGTCGATCACCAGGGCGGACTCGGGCAGCGTCTCGAGCGCTCCGCTCAGCACCTCCTCCACCTGCGGGGCATCGGGCACCATCGTGATGAACGCGTCGGCGCCAGCGGCCGCTTCGGCGGGCGTGGCCGCGGCCCGGACGCCGTGCTCGGCGGCGAAGCGCTCCGCCTTCTCGCGGGTCCGCGTATAGACCGTCAGCTCGAAGCCCGCCTCGCGCAGGTTGCGGACCATCGGGCCGCCCATGATGCCCAGTCCGGCGAAGCCGACCTTCTCAATCCCTGCCATGTCCGCCACCTCCAGGTGTCTCGATTCGAAGCCGGTCGCCGGGCTCGAGAGTGCCCGAGGCCTTGCCGGGCAGCTCCTCGCCGTTGATCAGGTTCCTACCCCGCGCGCCGGGCTCGCCACCGCTCGCGCCGGGCGGCGCGTGCCGGCGGCGCTCGGTGATCAGCGAGTAGCGCATCTGGGCGAGCGCTTCGAGCTCACGCACCACGCCGTCGCCGCCCCGGTGGCGCCCGGCGCCGCCCGACTCGCGCCTGATCGAGTACTCCACGGCGCGCAGCGGGAACTCCAGCTCGAGCGCCTCGATCGGGGTGTTGAGCGTGTTGGACATGGCCACGTGCACGGCGCTGGGGCCGTCGGCGTCTGCGCAGGCGCCCTGGCCGCCGCCGAGCGTCTCGTAGTAGGTGAAGTCGTCGTTGCCGAGCGTGAGGTTGTTCATCGTGCCCTGCCCGAGCGCGTGTCCGAAGCTCGCCAAGACGAGGTCGGCGACGCGCGAGGAGGTCTCGACGTTGCCGGCCGCGACGGCGGCCGGGGGCCGCGCGTTGAGCAGGCTGCCCTCGGGGGCGATCACCGTGAGCGGGCGGTAAGCCCCCTCGCAGGGGGGCACGTCGGGGTCGGTGACCACGCGCAGGGCGAAGTAGCAGGCCGACAGGGTCACGGCGAGCGGGCAGTTGAGGTTGCCGTCGTGCTGGTCGGCGGAGCCGGAGAAGTCGAGCGTGAGCCGGTCGCCCTCCACGGTCGCCTCGAGCCGGAGCTGCAGGTCGCCGCCGGCGACCTCGAGCCCGTCGCCGGCGCCGATGCCGTCGGGCGCCTCAAGCACGTCGGTCGCGGTGCGCGCGCCGTCCGGCAGCTCGGCGATGCGCGCGCGGGTGCGGCGCTCGGCGTAGTCGAGCGTCTCCTCCAGCCCGGTCCTGAAGCTGTCGAGGCCGAAGCGCTCGATCAGCGCCTCGACCCGCTCGGCGCCCGCGCGCCCGGCGGCCAGCTGGGCGCGCAGGTCGGCCTCGCGCTGGGGCGGGTTGCGCATCTGGGCGGCCAGCTCGCGGAGGGTGTCCGGATCGAGCCGGGTGGGAGGTATCACGACGCCCTCGTCGGCGAGCGAGCGCGAGTCGGCCGGCATGCTGCCGGGCTCGTTCGCCCCGACGTCCGCGTGGTGCGCGCGGCTGGCCGCGAAGCCGACCAGCTCCTCGCGGTGAGAACGGCGAGCGCGCGCAGCCGGCCGCGCCGGGCGCTTGCGCGAAAACAGCGGGGCGATCACGGTGATGTCCGGCAAATGGGTGCCACCGCGGTAGGGGTCGTTGAGGATCCAGGCGACCCCCGGCTCGTGGCGCTCTTCGAGCACGGCCGCGACCGCCGAGGGCATCGCGCCCAGGTGCACGGGGATGTGCTCGGCCTGCATGACCATGCGGCCGCATTCGTCGAAGAGCGCCGTGGAGGCGTCGCGGCGCTCCTTGATGTTGGCCGAATGGGCCGAGCGGACCAGCACGGCGCCCATCTCGTCGCAGGCGGCGCGCAGCGCGCCGAGCATGACCTGGAGCGTGACGGGATCGAGGTCGCTCACCGCTCCAACACCACCCCGCCGGCGCCGGCGCGCGCCCGCCAGCCGGACGGCACCACGAGCGTGGCGCCGGGCAGCTCGACGATGGCCGGCCCCTCGAGCTCGGCCGCGCCGGGGCCGAAAACGGCGGTGTCGCGCCAGTCGCCGTCGAACAGCGCCCTGCGCGTGCCGCGCCACTCGGCGCGCCGCGCGGCCGCCGTGGGCAGCTCGGCGCCGGGGAGAGCGGCCGCGACACGCACGGTGACGAGCTCCAGCTCGGCATCGGGGTCCGAATAGCCGTAGCGCTCCTCGTGGGCGCGGTCGAAAGCCCCGCGCAACTCGGCGGGCTCGGGCGCGAGCGGGGCATCGATGGAGAGCTCGAAGGCCTGACCGGCGTAGCGCAGGTCGAAGGTCGCGCGCAGCGAGGCGGCCGTCGCCCGGGTCGACCGCTCGCCGCCCGCGGCCTCCCCAAGCTCCGCCCGCGCCCGCTCCCCAAGCCGCGCGACCACCTCGCCGACCGCCTCACGCGTCAGCGCCTCGCCGCCGAGCAGCACGCTCTCCACCACATCCCGACGCCGCTCGGAGACGATCAGCCCCAGCGCCGACAGGACCCCGGACGCCAGCGGCGCCACCACCCGCCGCATGCCCAGCTCCGCCGCGATCTGCGCCGCGTGCAGCGGCCCCGCGCCGCCGAAGGCCACCAGCGCCAGGTCGCGCGGGTCGATGCCGCGCTCCACCGTCACCACCCGCACCGCCTGGGCCATCTCCGCCGCGGCCACCCGCGCGATTCCGGCGGCGGCCTCGTCAACACTGAGCCCCAGCTCGCCGGCGAGACCGCCCACCGCTTCGGCGGCCGCGTCGGCGTCGAGTTGAACGCCGCCCGCGAGCGGCGATCCGGCGTCGAGCCAGCCCAGCAGCAGGTCCGCGTCGGTCACCGTGGGCTCGCTACCGCCGCGGCCATAACAGGCCGGACCGGGGTCGGCGCCCGCCGACCGCGGTCCCACCCGCAGCGCCCCGCCGGCGTCGCGCCACGCGATCGACCCGCCGCCGGCGCCGATCGTGTGCACGTCCACCATCGGCAGCGCCAGCGCGCGCCCGCCCACGCTGCGGCCGCCCCCGACCGCCGCGCTCCCGCCGAGCAGCAGCGAGACGTCGCACGAGGTGCCGCCCATGTCGAGTCCGACCGCGTCCGCCCCGGCGACCCGCGCCGCGCCGACAGCTCCGCCCGCGGGCCCGGACAGCACCGTCCACGAGCCGTGGCGAGCCGCAGTGGCGGCGCTCGCCGTGCCGCCGCTCGACAGCATCACCTCGGGCTCGGGAAGACCGGCCGCGCCGGCGCGCTCGGCCAGTCGCCCGAGATAGACGCGCAGCAGTGGCGACAATGCGGCGTCCACGACCGTCGTCACGCAGCGCTCGTATTCGCGGAACACGCCCGCGGTCTCGTGCGAGGTCGACACGTGCACGTCCCCGAGCACCTCCGCGGCCAGCTCCGCGGCGCGCCGCTCGTGCTCGGGGTGGCGGAAGCCCCACAGCAGGCAGACCGCGATCGCCTCGCAGTCCAGCCCGTCAAGCGCCGCCCGCAGCGCGCCCTCGTCGAGCGCGCGCAGCACGCCGTCCGGCCCGGTGCGCTCGGGCACCGCCACGCGCAGCTCGGCGATCGGCGGGGGATGGCCCACGCACAGCCGGTACAGCTCGGGGCGCGCTTGGCGGCCGAGCTCCTCCAGGTCGGTGAAGCCCTCGGTGGCGAGCAGCGCGGTGCGCGCCACACGCCCCTCGAGCAGCGCGTTCGTGCCCACCGTCATGCCGTGCACGAAGCGCTCGACGTCGCCCGGCTGCGCGCCGGCAGCGGACAGCGCCTCGTCCACGGCGTTCATCACGCCCTCGGACTGGTCGGCGGGCGTGGTCGGCGACTTGCCGGTTACGAGCCGGTCACCGGCAAGCAGCGCGGCGTCGGTGAAGGTGCCGCCAGCGTCCACGCCGAGGATCATCGGCGTGGACGCTAGACGGCATGGCTATCTCTACGCGGCGACCTCGAAGTCGTCGTCGAGGTGCTTGTGCGACGGGCAGTACTTGCTGCCCGGCAGCGGTACGCGCTGGCACGCCGTCCCCCTCCGCGTACTGGCGTGGCAGCACGCTGGGCTACCGTCGAAGGTCACGCCCTCGCGCAGCTGGCTGTCGACGTACTCGGTCGCCAGCTGCATGTGCTTCTCGCACATCCGGTAGACCCGCATCTGGTCGGTCATCGGGAAGTAGTGACGCACATCGTTGAAGAGCGTGCGCACCGGCTTCGCGAAGTAATGCCTGTCGAGCGCGAGCCGCTCCATCGACGACTCGCACGCCCGTAGGAACTGCATCCTTGTTGCAGAGATGTGCCCGCTCTTGCCGGAGACGACATCCTGCGCCAGCTCCCGATAGAGCGAGCGACTGAACTGGTACATCGGGCCTCCCTTAACCCAGTCAACTTGCCGCGGGCTTGCCGTGCCCGAGACGGTGCGGCATTTTGGAAACTACCCCAGTCCAACGCCGCCGATATTGAGCTGGCGTTAAACCGACTGGACGTTCAGTTACCCCGTTATGGAGATTCGGAACCTAAACTAGCTCGAATCTGGCTGGCTGGCCAGCCCGAGGGCGTTTCAGCCCATCATCGGGGACATCAACCAGTCCATGCGACGCCGCGAATAGACGAGCGGCTCGCCATCCTCCAGCCGCCCCGTCTCGACGTCGCCGATCAGGATCGTGTGGTCGTAGCGGACGAAGTTCTCCGCCCTTCGGCAGCGCAGATAGGCCAAGACCTGGGTCAGCTCGGGCACGTCCTCGTCCCAGTCCCACTCGAGCCCCGCGAACTTGTCCGGGGCCTGGCGGTCGGCGAAGCGGTGGGCCAGCTCGATCTGATCGGCCCGCAGCAGGTGCACGCCGAAGCGCTCACACTCGGCGAGCGCGTCGTGACAGCGCGACTCGTGCCAGATCGACACCAGCATCGAGGGCGGGTGTGCGCTGTAGGAGACGAGCGCGGTCGCGGCCAAGCCGCAGGGACGACGTTCGTCTCGCCGTGCGGTGATCACGGCGACCCCGGAGGCGAGGTGCGCCATCGCGTCTCGAAACAGGTCGTCGAGTTCTATGTCCATTGCTCGAAGCTCGGCCGTGCGTCGGCTTCGACAAGCGTATGCATGTTGTCGAGCCCGGGGTCGGTGTCCGGTTGGTCGCGGCGCTGATGCGCGCCGCGACTCTCCGCGCGCGCCAGGCAGGAGGCCCCGATCAGGCGAGCGAGCGGAAACGGGTCGTCGAGCAGCTCGCGCAGGCCGGCCGGGTCGCGCTGGAGGCCGGCGTGGCGCCACAGCGCGGCGCGCGTCTCGTCGGGCGGGGGAACGGTGCGGATCGCGTCGTCGGACGCGGCGGCGGCGGGCGGCTCGGGATCCGCCGTCGCCGCGATGGCGGCGCGCCGGCCGAACACGAAGCACTCCGCCAGCGAGTTCGAGGCGAGGCGGTTGGCTCCGTGCAGCCCGGTGCAGGCCGATTCGCCGATCGCGTACAGGCCGGGCAACGACGAGCGCCCGTCGATGTCGGTCGCGACGCCGCCCATCGTGTAGTGGGCGGCGGGGGCGACCGGCACGAGATCGCGGCGCGGGTCGATGCCCACCTCCTCGAGCGCGGCGGCGATGTTGGGGAAGCGCGCCACGTCGACCGAGCGCATGTCGAGGCTCACCGCGGGCCGGCCGCTGCGCTCCAGCTCGGTCTGGATCGCGAGCGCCACCTGGTCGCGCGGGGCCAGCTCGTCGACGAAGCGTTCGCCGTCGGCGCCGTGCAGGGTCGCGCCCTCGCCGCGCACGGCCTCCGTGATCAGGAAACCGTCGCGCGCGCCGTCGTGGCGCAGCGCGGTGGGGTGGAACTGCATGAACTCGAGGTCGGCCAGCGCGGCCCCGGCCGACTGCGCCAGCAGCAACCCGGCGCCCACAGCGCCGCGCGGGTTGGTGGTGCGCTGCCAGAGCGCGGCCATGCCGCCGGTGGCGAGCACGACCGCGCGCGCCAGGACCGGGAGCGCGTCGCCGCGGCGCGGGCGAGCGACCAGGCCGACGCAGCGGCCGTTGTAGGTGGTCAGCGAGGTGGCCGCGCGCGGCTCCAGCACCTCGATCCGCTTGTCAACGGCCGCCAGCGCGGACAGCTCACGCGTGATACGCCGGCCGGTGGCCGAGCCGCCGGCGTGCACGATGCGCCTGCGCGAGTGGCCGCCTTCGAGGCCGAGGGCGAGGATGCCGTGGCGATCGGCGTCGAAGCTGACGCCGAGTCGCTCGAGGTCGCGCACGCGCCCGGGCGACTCGTCGCACAGCACCCGCACGGCGCTCGCTCGCGCGATCTCCCGGCCGGCGGCGAGCGTGTCCTCGATATGCAGGTCGGGGGAGTCGTCGTCCGCCAGCGCCGCGGCGATCCCGCCCTGCGCCCAGAACGACGCGGTCTGCGCCAGCGGCGATCGGCTGACCAGCGCCACCCGCGCACCGTCGGCCGCGGCCGTGAGGGCGGCGTAGAGGCCGGCGGCGCCCGCGCCCACGACGGCCACGTCCACGCGCAGCGGGTGGGAGGCGCTCACCGCCGATACCGTACCGGCGGGCGTGCCCGTCTACTTCAGCCATCCCTGCTCGCTCGAGCACGACACCGGGCTCGGCCATCCGGAGCGAGCGGATCGGATTCGGGCCATCGAGGCGGAGCTCGGGCGGCGCGACTGGCTCGGCTACGAGCGGCGCGAGGCGCCCGCGGTAACGACCGAGCAGCTACTGGCCGTGCACCCGAAGCCCTACATCGAGTTCGTGCAGGAGACCTGCGCGCGCGCCGGCGCCTTCGACCTCGACACCCCGACCTCGGACGGCACCTGGGAGGCGGCGCTGCACGCGGCCGGTGGCGCCTGCGCGCTGGTGGAGGCGCTGCTCGCCGGGGAGTCGGTCGGCTGCTCGGCTCTGCGCCCGCCCGGACACCACGCGGAGCACTCGCGCGCGATGGGGTTCTGCCTGTTCGCGAACGTCGCGATCGCGGCCCGGTACGCGCTCACCCACGGCGCCAAGCGGGTGCTCGTGCTCGACTGGGACGTGCACCACGGCAACGGCACCAACGCGATCTTCCACGAGTCGCGGGAGGTGCTCTTCGCGAGCCTCCACCAGTACCCGTTCTGGCCCGGCTCCGGCGCTCTGACCGACGTCGGCGCGAATGCCGGGGAGGGTTACTCGCTCAACCTGCCGGTGCCGGCGGGCGCCGGCGAGGACGAGTACTGCGGGCTGGTCGAGCACGTGGTGCTGCCGGCGGCGCGGGCGTTCGACCCGGACATCGTGCTGGTGTCGGCCGGCTTCGACGCCCACCGCGACGACCCGCTCGGCGAGTGCACGATGGAGACCGGCTCCTATGCCCAGCTGGCGCTGCTGATCCGGACGCTCGGCAAGCCGGTCGGCTACGTGCTCGAGGGCGGCTACGACCTGGGCGCGCTGGCGGCCTCCGTCGCCGCGTCGATGGAGGGCCTGGCGGACGCCGGCGCACCCGCGTCGTTCCCGCGCGGGGCGCTGGTCGAGCAGGCCGTGGGTGTGCTGGGGCGCTACTGGGAGATGTAGCCGCTAGCTCGCCGGCTTGACGAGCGTGGCGTAGGCGCCCGGGTAGCGCTCGCCGAGGTTGCCGGCCTGGCGCTCGGCGCTCGCCTGGTTGTCGAAGCGCCCCGCGAAGACGATCCAGAGGTTGGTGCCGAGGTCGAAGTCGTCCGAGCGCAGCATGCCGGCCTCGAGCCCCAACTTGGCCGCCTCCTCCGCGACGCGCTTGGCAGCGGGCCGGTCACCCGAGCTCACGATCACGACGGTGTAGGCGGTGAGGTCCTTGGGCCATTTCATCAGCAGGCTCTTGCTGGGCTGCTGGGCCTCGCCGGTGTCGGTCTGGGTCTCGGTCTGGGGGGCGCCGGTACCCGGCGAGGGCAGGGGCTCAGAGCTGCGGGCGCCCGCGGAGGGGTCGCCGCCGGAGTCGTCCGTCAGCTCGGCCAGCGCGAAGCCGAAGGCCGCCGCGCCGATCACGACCACGCAGAGCAGCAGGGCCACAGCGGGCAGACGATCGAGCGAGCGGCGCTCGCCACCCTCCTCCTTGAGGGCAATCCGGCTGCCGCACTCGAGGCAGACGAGCTGGCCGGGCTCGGCAGGCGCGCCGCAGCGCGGGCAGGAGGTCACGCGCGCGGCTCCTCGTGATCGAGGCTCTCGTCGGGCGGCGCGATCTCGTCCACCTCGCCGGTCTCGTCCTCCGCGCCGGTCTCGTCCTCCGCGTGCGGCTCGTCCTCGTCGAGCTCGGCGTCGAGCGCGCGCTCTTCCCCGGCCTGCTCGCCGAGCGGCTCGTCGTCGAGGTCCTCGCGCGGCGGGCCCGCGGGCTGCCCGCTGCCCGCACCCTCTTCGCCCGCCTCGCCGGCGAACGCCTCCACCTCCGTCGTCTCCCGCGCGGGCGCCTCGCCCCCGTCAAGCGCCGCCTGCAGCTCGCGCACCTCCTCGTCCACGACGGTCAGCTCGGCGGCCTTCTGCTGCAGCAGCTCCGGTGCCCGCTTGCCCTGCCGGTGCAGCTCGTAGACGAGCGCGCCCAGGTCGAGCAGGAGCGCCTCGCGCAGGCGGCGCTGCTCGCGCAGCCGCCGCCGCATCCGCCCGCGCTCACTCACCCCCGGCCAGCGCCTCGTCGACCATTCGCAAGATCCCGTCCCTCCGACTCGCCATCGGGAAGGCCGTGAGAATACGCTCGCGTGCAGAGCGACTCGCGTCCGGCCCCAGCGCCAGCGCCCGCCGCACGCCCTCGGCCACGTGCTCCGGGCGCGGCGATTCGATCAGCACTCCGGCGTCTCCGACCACCTCGGGCATCGAGGTCACGTTCACCACCACCGGGACGCAGCCGGCCAGCATCGCCTCGGCCACCGCCAGCCCGAAGCCCTCGTGGCGGGACGCCTGCACGTAGACCGCCGCATGCCGGTAGAGGTCGCGCAGGTCCGCGTCCGACAGCCAGCCCCTGAACTCGACGTTCGACGGGGCGACCGCGCGCAGCTCCTCGATCGCGTCGTCGAGCCACCTGCCGGCGAGCACGAAACGCACGTCGGGCAGCTCGCGCGCGGCTTCCACGAACGGCAGCTGCCCCTTCTGGAGAAGCGTGCCGCGGTCGACCGCGCCGACGGTCACAGCCAGGCGCTCCTTGTTCTGCGCGACCTCGCCAAACGGGTCCGGCACGCCGAGGTGGAGGACCGTCACCCGCTCCGGCGGGATCGGCGTGTTGCGCGCGATCTCGCTGAGGCTGTACTCGGAGAAGGTCATCAGCCGCCCGGCGCGGCGCATGATCCAGCGGCTCGCCCAGCGGCGCAGACCGCCCTGCTGGTAGCCGTAGCCGATGTCCGGCATGTTGGCGCTGTCGAAGCCCCCGATGATCAGCACGGACGGCTTGCGCAGCAGCCAGGCGAGCGTGATCGGGAAGAAGGTGTGCCAGGAGGCGAACCAGCCGAACACGACGTCGGCCCGCGCCACGCCCCGCAGGATCCTCACCGGGTTGGGCCAGCGACCGGGCTGGTAGAGGTCCTCGATCTCGAAGCGCTCGGCGAGGATGTCGCGGTCGATCGCGATGAAGCTCGCCTTGCGCGAGTGGACGAAGAGCAGCCTCACGCCGCGACCGGCTCGCGCGCCTCGACGAACGCGTGGTGCCACTCGGACAGCTCGAGCAGGCAATAGAGGATGCTCTTGTGGTCGGCCCGGCCGCGGCGGTGCTCGGCCACGAGCTGCCTGACCGCCTCGGGCGCCAGGACGCCGGCGAGCGGCTCGCCGGGCGCGTAGCGGCGCTCGACCTCCTCGCCGAGCGACGCCCGCAGCCAGTCGTCGTAGGGAGTGGAGAAGCCGTGCTTGGGCCGACTCGCGATCGGCGGCGCCAGCAGCCGCTCCATCGCCATGCGGTGCAGTCGCTTGCCCTGGCGCGGGCGCATCCGCTCGCGCGCCGGGATGCGCTCGACGAAGCGCATCAGGTCGACGTCGAGGAACGGCACCCGCAGCTCGAGGCTGGCCGACATCGACATCTTGTCGTTGCAGATCAGGATGCCGTCGGGCAGGAACATGCGCGTGTCGAGGTAGAGCGCCTGCTCGAGCAGGTCGCGCCCGGCGACGTCGTCGAGCACCCTCTTCGCCGACGTCAGGCGCTCCTCCTGGGCGCCGGCGCCCTGGCCGCCGAGCAGCGCCGCGCGCACGGGCGCGTCGGTGATCTCGACCAGGCGCAGCAGGCGCTCGGCGTCGCCGCGGCCGCCGAGCAGGTGGGCGGCGCGCCTGGCGCGGGCGGCGCGCGGGACCGCTCTCGCCAGCGCGGCGGCCGGGGAGGCGAGCGCGGCGGGCGCGTAGCGCAGCCGGCTGAGCAGGGCGGCGGCCTGGTGGCGCCCGTAGCCGCCGTGCGGCTCGTCGGCGCCCTGGCCGGCGAGCACGACCTTGACCCGCTCGGCCGCGAAGCGCGACAGCTGGGCGAGCGCGGGGGCCGACGGGATCCCGCAGGGCTCCTCGAGGTGCGGCATCGCGGTCGCCAGCTCGCCGAGGAAGTCGGTCTCGACCATCGCGGTGTCGTGGTGCTCGGTGCCGATCAGGCGCGCGCTCTCGGCGGCCGGGGCGCGCTCGTCGAGCAGGCCGCCGTGGCCGGGGAAGCCGATCGTGAACGTGCTCGGCGGCCGGGTGGAGCGCTTGGCCATGGCGGCCACGACGGCGGCCGAGTCCACGCCGCCGCTGAGGAAGGCGCCGTAGGGGACGTCGGACATCATCTGACGCTCGACGGCATCGGTGAAGCGCTCGGCGAGCAGGTCGGCGAGGTCGTGCTCGGTGAGGTCCCGGTGCGGCTCGCCGGGCGGCTCGCGCCAGGTCTCCACTCGCGCCCCGGCGCCGGGCTCCGCGATCAATGTGGAGGCGGCCGGCAGCTTGTGGATGCCCTCGAAGAGTGTCCGCGGAGCAGGTACGAAGCGGCAGGCGAGGTAATGGTCGAGCGCGGTGCGGTCGAGCTCGGCGGTGGCCAGGCCGGCCCGGAGCAGGGCGCCGATCTCGGAGGCGACGGCCACGCGCCGCCCGTCGCTGCACCAGTAGAGCGGCTTCACCCCGAACTCGTCACGCGCGGCGACGAGCCGCTTGCGGCTGTCGTCCCAGAGCGCGAAGGCGAAGATGCCGTTCAGCTTGCGGACGCAGTCGGTGCCGTGCTCCTCGTAGGCGTGCAGGATCGCCTCGCAGTCGGAGCCGGTGGCGAAGCGGTGGCCGCGCTGCTCGAGCCCGGAGCGCAGGGCGCGGTGGTTGTAGATCTCGCCGTTGGCGATCAGCGTCGTCTGGCCGTCCTCGGAGACGAGCGGCTGGTCGCCGCCGGCGACGTCGATGATCGCCAGGCGGGTGTGGGCGAGCGTGACCGGCCCGATGCGGCGCACGGCGTCGCCGTCGGGACCGCGGTGGCGCAGGGCCTCGACCATGCGCTGAGCAGCATCCGGCCGAGCGGCACCGGCGGGATCGAGGATGGCGCCGAGGCCACACATCAGGACTGCGCTCCGCTCCCGGCCATGCGGCCGCATCTTGGCAGGGCCCTCCGTTGTCTCACTCTTGTCACACCCGCGTCTGGAGCCGTGCGCCGCCGCGGCGCAGCATCGACCGCCTGGCAATCAACCGACCTGGGAGGTCGACCATGTACCGCCTCATCGGACTCGCCCACCTGCGGCTGCTGCGCGCCGGCACGGCGCTCAGGGAAGGCCGCGGTCAGGGCACCGTGGAGTACGTCGCGCTGATCCTGCTGGTGGCGCTGGTGATGGCCGGCGTGGTGGCGGCGATGAAGGGCTTCCGCACCGGCGAGGGCAAGGAGCTCGGCGACGTGATCGTCGGCAAGATCAAGGAGGCGGTGAAGAAGGTGCAGTTCTAGAACGGGAACGGCCCCGGCGAACCGGGGCCGCTCACTCGGCTCGGTGGTCGTGGCGTTGGGTCCCGCTGGCCCCGTTTTTGGCGGAGCCGGCCCGGTTAAGGAGCCCCTCGCGGGGCCGGGACGAAACTTTCCGAACTTCGAGCCTGTGGTTGCTTCCTTGGAAGGTTCCTCCGTAGAGGAGCCCTCCATGGATCGCAGAGCCACTTCGTCATGCATGCACGAGCGCCATGCCGCGTCGTGTTACATCCTCGACAAGACCGGTCATGGGGCCGTGCCGAGGAGGCGATTCGCGCGAGGGACGCTACCCAAGCCGGTCCGGAGCGCGCAAGGCCTGCGCGTGCACGTAGTGGCGCAAAATGCATCAACTTTCGCGCGAGACCTGTGCATTGAGAGCGTTACCGCCCCCGGTACTCGGCGCGCGGGGCTCCGCTTCGCCTGCCACCATTGTCGCCCGTGGCGACGCCCGATCGCTCCCTGCCCGTCGCCGTCTTCGACTCCGGCGTCGGCGGGCTCACCGTTCTGCACGAGTGCCTCGTGTCGCTGCCGCACGAGGATTTCCTCTACCTCGGGGACACCGCGCGGTTCCCGTACGGCGACCGCCAGCCCGACCAGCTCGCCGGGTTCGCGCGCGAGCTGGCCGGCATCCTGCTCGACCGCGGCGCGAAGCTGCTCGTCGTGGCCTGCAACTCGGCCACTGCGGCCGCGCTGCCGGCCCTGCGCGAGGAGCTGGAGCGCAGCGTTCCCGTGGTCGGCGTCGTTCGTCCGGAGTCGAGGCTCGCGGCCGCGGCCACGGCAACCGGGAGGGTCGGGCTGATCGCCACGCCCGCCACCGTCAACAGCGGCGCCTACGCCCGCGCGCTCGCCGCGGAAGCCCCGCAGACCGAGCTGCACGCGGTTGCCTCCGCCGAGCTGGCTCCGCTGATCCAGGAGGGCGGCGAGGTCGACCACCGCACGCTCGCCTGTGTCGAGGGTGCCTGCCGTCCGCTCAAGCGGGCCCAGGTCGACACCGTGATCCTCGGCTGTACCCACTACCCGCTGGTGCGCCCCGTGCTGCAGAGGGAGCTGGGCCGCCGGGTCACGATCGTCAGCTCCGGCGAGGCGATCGCGACCGAGGTCGAGGCGACGCTGCGCGAGGCCGGTCTCGAGAACGACGAGCACCGCCGCGGCGACTACCGCTTCCTCGCGACGGGCGACCCGGACCAGTTCCGCCGCGCCGGCACGCGCTTCCTGCAGCTGCCGATCGGCGAGGTCGAGCACGTCGAGGTCGCGCTGAGGAGCGCCGCGTGAGCGCCCAGCCCCGTAACGACGGCCGCGCGCCCGACGACCTGCGCGACATCGCCATCGTCACCGGCTTCGTCAAGACCGCCACCGGCTCGGCCCTGATCGAGGCCGGCGGCACGCGGGTGATCTGCACCGCCAGCGTCGACGAGTCGGTCCCGCGCTGGATGGCCGGCCAGGGCAAGGGCTGGGTCACGGCCGAGTACGGGATGCTGCCCGCCTCCACGGGGGACCGCAAGCAGCGCGACGTCTCGAAGGGCCGGCCCGACGGCCGCACCGTCGAGATCCAGCGCCTGATCGGGCGCTCGCTGCGCGGCGTGATCGACTTCAAGGCCCTCGGCGAGCGGACCGTCTGGGTCGACTGCGACGTGCTCGAGGCCGACGGCGGCACCCGCTGCGCCGCGATCACGGGCGGGTACGTCGCGCTGGAGCTGGCCCTGAGGCGGCTCGTCGCCGAGGGCAAGCTCGACAAGGTGCCGCTCTCCCAGTCGGTGGCGGCGGTCTCGTGCGGCGTTGTCGGCGGGCGCGCGCTGCTCGATCTCGACTACTCCGAGGACTCGACCGCCGAGGTCGACGCCAACGTGGTGATGACCGGCGACGGCGGGTTGGTCGAGGTTCAGGCCACCGCCGAGCGCACTCCGCTCTCACGGGCCTCCCTCGACGAGCTGCTCGCCCTCGCGGCCTCCGGCATCGAGCGGCTGCGGGCGGCGCAGCAGGAGGCCGTCGGCGCCGCGACGACCTAGTGCGACTCGTCGTCGCCACCCGCAACGAGCACAAGCTGCGCGAGCTGGTCGCGCCGATGCGCCCGCACCAGCTCGATCCGTTGCCCGACGAGATCGAGCTGCCGCCCGAGACGGGCACGACGTTCGCCGACAACGCGCTCGGCAAGGCGCGCGCCGCCGCCGGCGCCACCGGGCGGCCCGCGATCGCCGACGACTCCGGCATCGAGGCCGCGGCCCTCAACGGCGCGCCGGGTGTCTGGTCGGCGCGCTACGCCGGCGAGCATGCAACCGACGAGGAGAACCTCGCCAAGCTGCTCAGCGAGGTCCCGCCGGGTGGCGACACCCGGGTGACGTACGTTTGCGCGATGGCCTTCGTCGAACCGGGCGGGGCAGAGAAAGTGGTGCACGGGCGCTGTGAGGGAAGACTGACCCATGCGCCGCGCGGCAGCGGCGGATTCGGTTACGACCCCGCCTTCATCCCGGACGACTATCCCCAAGACGAGCGCACCATGGCCGAGCTCGACCCCGATGAGAAGGACTCGATCAGCCACCGCGGCCGGGCGGCGCGAGCGCTGGCGATCGAGCTGATGATCGCGGAGGAGGAGGCGCGCCCGCGCGGCCCGCTGAGCGACCTGTTCAAGCGGCGGCGGCGATGAACGAGACGCTCATCAAGCGCCGGACCGCGCTGTTGAGCGTCGCGGCGGCCGTGCTGCTGGTGACGGTGAAGCTCGTCACCGGCCTGGTCACGGGCTCGCTGGCCTTCATCGCCGAGGCGGTCCACTCCGGCACCGACCTGGTCGCGGCGCTGCTGACGCTGTACGCGGTGCGGGTGGCCATCCGCCCGCCCGACCGCGACCACCAGTACGGCCACGGCAAGGCCGAGCACCTGGCCGCGCTCGGGGAGAGCGCGTTCCTGATTCTCGTGTCGGTGGCGATCGCCGCCGAGTCCCTGCGGCGGCTGATCGACGGCGACTACCACGGGGTGGAGGCGACCTGGTGGGCGTTCGTGGTCCTGGCTGTCGTGATCGCGCTGGACGCATCGCGCGCACTGGCGAGCCAGCGCGCCGCGCGGCGCTTCCGTTCGCCGGCGTTCGCCTCCAACGCCCTCCACTTCGCGTCCGACCTTGCCGGCTCGGTCGCGGTGCTGATCGGCATGATCTTCGTCTCGGCCGGCCAGCAGTCGGCGGATGCGGTGGCCGCCCTCTTCGTCGCCGCCCTGGTGGTGGCCGCCGGCCTGCGCCTGGCGCGGCAGTCGGTCGACGTGCTCATGGATCGCACGGAGCTCGGGGCCGAGGACCGCATCCGCGGCGCACTCGCGCGGCTGGCGAAGCCCCTGGAGCTGCGCCGCATCCGCGTGCGCCAGGCCGCCGGCCGGCACTTCGCCGACCTGGTCGTGGCTGTGCCCTCCGACGCCGGCGTCACGCAGGCGCACGCGATCGCCGACGACGTCGAGCGGGTGGTGGAGGAGTCGCTCCCCGGCGCCGACGTGGTCGTTCACGTCGAGCCAACCGAGACGTCCGGGGACCTCCGCGAGCTGGCCACGGCGGCCGCCTCGAGCGTGCCCGAGGTGCGCGAGGTGCACAACGTGCGCGTCATGCACCTGCCCGAGGGCTACGAGCTGTCGCTCCACGTGAAGCTGCCGCGCGAGCTCTCGCTCACCGACGCGCACGGAGTGGTCGAGCGGCTCGAGGCGCTGGTCCAGAGCGCGATCCCGGAGCTGCAGCGGGTACACACGCACATCGAGCCGCTCGCGGACATGGACTGGGCGCACCGGCCGGCAAGCGACGACACGACGACCGAGCGCGAGGCGATCGTTGCGACGGTTCGGCGCGTGACCGGGGCGGAGCCCGCGGCCGTCTCGTTCCGCGACGGCGCGGCCGGCCGCATCGCGCTGGTGACGATCACGCTGCCCGGCGAGGAGCCGCTGCCCTCGGCCCACCGGCACGCCGGTCTGATCGAGGAGGCCGTGCGCGAGCAGTGCCCGACCCTGGGCGACGTGATCGTGCACACCGAGCCCGAGGACGCTGCCGTGCGCAAGCAGCCGGCTCGGCCGGCTGCGCGGCGACCACCTACAGCAGGTTGACCGCCGCCGCGGCGCCCACCGCGAGCAGCACCCCCGAGTAGCCGTAGTACCCGTTCAAGAGCAGCAGCAGGGCCGCGATCAGGCAGATCGCGACGGTCACCAGCCACGAGATTCGGGACAGCGGCACGCGGCTATTCTGACCTGATGGCCGGAACGCTCACTCCGGAGCGGACCGCGCGGCGCCTCTGCGAGCTTTCCGCAGACGCCCGCGCGGCCGTCCTGCTGGACGCGGCCGGCGCTCCCGCGGGCTTCCACGGAGTCACCAACTCGCGCTCGGGCGACCTGGCCCAGCTGGCCCTCACGATCTTCGACGCGGTCGACCGCGCTCACCGCGATTTGCCGGGCGGACCGCCCGAGCAGGTCGAGATCCAGGTCGACGGCGGCACCGTCTACGGGTCGCGCACGCCGCATTGGATGCTGGCCGTGGTCGCCCGGCGCGCGGCGCTCTCGTCGCTGATGCTGATGGACCTGCGCGCGGTGCTGGGCGAGCTCGAGGGCGGCGCGCCGATCCGCCGCTCCACGGCCGCGGCGGCCGCCGGCGTCCGCGCCGAGGCGACCGAGGAGGCTGCGGCGGGCGAGTCGCCGGTGCCCGAGCTGGGGGTCGAGTGAGGGAGCGGCGCAAGGGACCGATCGGTCGCGCGGCCGGGCTTGCCGAGGGAGTGGCGGCCACGATGCGGCGGATGCAGCGCGAGCGCGAGCCGCGCGTGCTCGTCTACGACGAGACCGGCTACGCCCGGCTGGTGCAGCCGGACGGGCGCGGCTACGAGCGCCTGCTTCAGACCTCCGAGCGCATGGTCGAGCTGGTCGACGAGTCCGACGTCGAAGCCAAGCCGCGCCGGGTGCGGCGCGAAGCGTGAGTACGCCGAATCCTGCGCGCCCGGCGGCTGCGGGCCTGGTCGAGCCGGCCCTGGCCGAGCGCGTTCTCCAGCGGGCGCTGGCGCGCGGCGGCGACTTCGCCGAGCTCTACGCCGAGGCGCGCCAGGGCTTCGCGATCTCGCTCGACGACGGCCGCGTGGAGCGCCCGCAGGGCGGCCGCGAGCGGGGCGCCTGCGTGCGCGTGGTGCAGGGCGACTCGACCTACTACGGGCACGTGGACGGGCTGGCCGAGGATGATCTGCTGCGGGTCGCGGAGTCGGCCTCGCAGGCGCTGCACGCCGAGGCGCGCGAGCCGGCGCAGCTCGAGGCGGCCCGGCCCGCGCGAGGCCATGCGATCGAGACCCGCCCCGAGGGCGTCGCGGTCGACCGCAAGGCCGACGTCCTGCGCGCCTGCGACGAGCACGCCCGCGGCGTGGCGCCCGAGGTGACGCAGGTGAGGGTCG
>Ga0268253_10000073_pt1 | contig 28944 bp, 25 predicted proteins | sample AgamicMgMarz_FD_200250 | JGI IMG/M metagenome (GOLD analysis project Ga0268253, IMG submission 200250) | Agave microbial communities from Guanajuato, Mexico - Mg.Ma.rz (v2) (version 3) | ecosystem: Host-associated > Plants > Phyllosphere > Phylloplane/Leaf | place: Guanajuato, Mexico... | reverse complement strand
GTAGGTGTGGAACGCGCTCGGTGGGAAGCCGTCCAGCGCCGGCCAGGCGCGCTCGCCGTCGAGCCGGACCTCGTATTCGTGCCAGGTGCCCGGCCGCAGGCCTGCGCAGCGGACGAGCGCGTAGTGATGGCCGCAGACCTGGAAGGTGCGCTCGCGCGCGCCGAGCACCTCGACCTCGCACGGCGCGTCGGTCTCGACCCAGATCACCGCGTCCGTCTCCCCGACGTAGCGCAACAGGGGGCCAAGCACCAGGTTGGGCACGCGCGGGAGCATATGGTTCACGTGTGGAGTCCGAGCTGCAGAGAGTCGGCCGCTCGATCCACGCCGCGTTCCCCACCAGGTCGCGGCACCCGCTGCGAGCGCTCGACGTCAAGGCGATGGAGATGGCTGCCCAGGACCAGGAGCTGCGGGCCGCCCTGTTCCGCTTCGTGGACGTCACCCCGGCGTGCACCAGCCTCGACGACCTGGCCCGGCACCTGAGCGCCTACCTGGACGAGGTGGACGAGCGCCCGCCGCCGCTGGCGGCGGCGATGCGGATGTCGCAGAGCAGGGCCGGGCGGACCGCCCTCGGGGCCGCCGCGGCGGCCGGCGTGCGGCACATGGCGCACCGCTTCATCGTGGGCGAGACGCCGAGCGCGGCGGTGCGCCCGATCCGCCACCTGTGGGAGCACGGCGCGGCCGTGTCACTCGACCTGCTCGGCGAGGCCACCGTCACGCAGCCGGAGGCCGACCGCTACGCGGAGCGCTGCCTCGACGCGCTCGAGACGCTGGCCGCCGCGGCGCCGAGCTGGGCTGACCGGCCGCTGCTCGAGCGCGACTCGCTCGGGCCGGTGCCGCGGGCGAACGTGTCCGTGAAGGTGTCCGCGCTGAGCCCGCTGCTGCGGCCGGAGGCGCCCGAGATCGGGCGCGACGACGCGGCTCGCCGGATGCGTCCGCTGCTGCTGCGCGCGAAGGAGCTGGGCGCGCACCTGCACATCGACATGGAGTCGGTTGACACGCTCGAGGCCACGATGCGGCTGGTCTTCGACGTGCTCTCGGAGCTCGAGCTGCGCGACGGCCCCTCCACCGGGATCGTGCTCCAGGCCTACCTGCGCGAGTCCCCCGACCAGCTCGAGCAGGTGCTCGCCTGGGCGCGCTCGGTAGAGCGCACGCCGCCGCTGGTGGTGCGGCTCGTGAAGGGGGCGTACTGGGACCACGAGGTGGTCGAGGCCCGCCAGCGCGGCTGGACGCCGCCGGTGTTCGAGCGGAAGGCCGAGTCCGACCGCAACTTCGAGCAGCTCACGCGGCGGCTGCTGGAGGGGTGGCCGCACGTGCGGCCCGCGATCGCCTCGCACAACCTGCGCTCGGTAGCGCACGCCGTGGCGGCCAACCGCGCCGCCGGCCGGGCCCACGCGGACCTCGAGCTGCAGGTGCTGCGCGGCCTCGGCGACGACCTGGCGGCGGCGCTCGCCGACCTGGACATGCGCGTGCGCATCTACTGCCCGGTGGGCGACATGGTCGCCGGCATGGCGTACCTGGTCCGCCGGCTGCTCGAGAACACGGCCAACGAATCCTTCCTGAGCGACCTGCAGCGCGGCGTCTCGGTCGACGAGCTGCTGGCGGCCCCGTGAGCTTTCGCAACGAACCGATCCTGGAGCTGCGCCGCGCCCCCGAGCGCGACGCGCTGCTGGAGGCGCTGCGCGCGCTGGACGGGCGGCTGCCGGTGGCGGTCCCGGTGCTGATCGGCGGCGACCGCGGCGCCGCCGAGGGACTCGACTCGACCGACCCCGGCACCCCCGAGCGGCTGGTGGCCACGGCCGGCGAGGCCGGGGCGGCCGAGGCGGAGGCCGCCGTGGAGGCGGCGCAGCGCGGCTTCGCCGAGTGGGGTGCCCGCCCGGCCGCGCGGCGCGCCGAGGCGCTGCGGGGCGCCGCCGCGCGGCTGCGCGAGCGGCGGCTCGAGCTGGCCGCCCTGCAGGTGCGCGAGTGCGCGAAGCCGTGGCCCGAGGCGGACGCGGACGTGTGCGAGGCGATCGACTTCCTCGAGTACTACGCGGCCGAGGCGCTCGAGCTCGACCGCGGTCGAGAGCTGATCCAGGTGCCCGGCGAGCGCAACCGGATGCGCTACGCGCCGCGCGGCGTCGCGGCCGTGATCGCGCCCTGGAACTTCCCGCTGGCGATCCCCTGCGGCATGACCGCCGCGGCGCTGGCGGCCGGCAACGCGGCGGTGCTGAAGCCGGCCGAGCAGTCGCCGGCCAGCGCGGGGGCCCTGGTCGACGCGCTGCACGCGGCCGGCGTCCCGCCCGACGCGCTGGCCCTGCTGCCCGGCCACGGGGAGGCCGGCGCCGCGCTCGTGCGCGATCCGCGCGTGCACGTGATCGCTTTCACCGGCTCGAGCGCGGTCGGGCTGGAGATCGTGCGCGGCGCGGCGGACACGCCCGACGAGCAGGGTCACGTGAAGCGCGTGGTGGCGGAGATGGGCGGCAAGAACTGCGTGATCGTGGACGCCGACGCCGACCTGGACGAGGCGGTCCCGGCGATCGTGCACTCGGCGTTCGGCTACGCCGGCCAGAAGTGCTCCGCCGCCGCCCGGGTGCTCGTGCACGAGGCGATCGTCGACACGCTCGTCGAGCGCCTGGCCGGCGCGACGGACGTGCTGCGCGTGGGGCAGGCCGAGGAGTTCGCGACCGAGGTCCCGCCGGTGATCGAGGCCGAAGCGCAGGAGCGCGTGCTGCGCTATGGCGAGCTCGCCGCGCGCGAGGGGCGGATCGCCGCGCGCGTTGCCACGGTCCCCGCCAACGGCTGGTTCTGCCCTCCGACGATCGCCGTCGGGCTGGCGGACGGGTCGCCGGTCAACCGCGAGGAGGTGTTCGGGCCGCTGCTGTCCGTGACCGCGGTCCGGAGCGCGGACCACGCCTGCGACGTCGTGGAGTCGCTGCCGTTCGCGCTGACCGGCGGACTCTTCTCGCGCAACCCAGCGACGGTCGAGCGGGTGGCGGCGCGCCTGCCGCTGGGCAACCTCTATGTCAACCGCGGCATCACCGGGGCGATGGTCGGCAGGCAGCCGTTCGGCGGCAACCGCCGCTCGGGAATCGGCGCCAAGGCCGGCGGCCCCGACTACCTGTTGCAGTTCGTCGAGCCGCGTGTAGTTACAGAGAACACCATGCGGCAGGGAATACCGGCCGAATAGCCGGGAAGGAGAGGGGCATGATCGGAGCAATCATTCTGGGCCTGCTGGCCGGCTACATCGCGAAGGCGCTGATGCCAGGGAAGGATCCCGGCGGCTTCTTCGTCACGATCCTGCTGGGCCTCGCCGGCTCGCTGGTCGGGTTCTTCATCTTCACCGAGCTGCTCAACATCGGCGACAGCGAGATGTTCGACCTCGGTGGGCTGATCGGGGCGATCATCGGCACGATGATCCTGCTGGGCGTCTACCGCGCCGTGGCGGGGCGCGCCGAGGAGCCCACCCGCCCGGCCACGCCCTAGGGACTTTGTACCCTTGGCGCGCCATGAGCGCGCCCGCCTTCGACCTGCAGTCGCATTCGCTGCATTCCGACGGCGAGCTGACCGCTGCCCAGGTGGTCGAAAACGCCGCCGAGGCGGGCGTGAAGCTGCTGGCGCTGTCCGACCACGACACGATCGACGGGGTCGACGAGGCGCTGGCATCCGGCGCGCTGCACGGCGTGCGGGTCGTCCCCGCCACCGAGATCTCCGCCGTCGACGGGCCCTACGAGGACCTGCACGTGCTGGGCTACGGGATCGACCACCGCAGCCGGCTGCTGGGCGAGCGCCTGCTGAACGCCCGCCACGACCGCGAGCGGCGCGCCGACGCGATGGCAGAGCGCCTGCGCGAGCTCGGCTTCGAGATCGACCCGGCGGCGCTCGAGGCGCGCAAGGCGGCCGGAATGCCGGTCGGGCGGCCGCACCTCGCCGGCGCGGTCCTGGCCCATCCCGCCAACGCCGAGCGGCTCGCGGCCGAGGGGCACGGCGACGTCTCGTCGTTCATCCCCGCCTATCTGATCCAGGGCACGCCGGGGTACGTGGCCCGCACGCACCCGACCGTCGAGGAGGCGATCGCCTGGATCCACGAGGCGGCCGGTGTGGCGGTCTGGGCGCACCCGTTCTGGGACATCAAGGACGATGCCCAGGTGCTGGAGGCGATCGGCCGCTACCGCGCGGCCGGGCTCGACGGCGTGGAGGTGTACTACACGACCCACACCGAGGAGCAGGCTCTGCTGCTGGCCGATCGCTGTGCCGAGCTCGACCTGCTCACGACCGGGTCGTCCGATTACCACGGTCCCGACCATCGTCTGTTCAGCAAGTTCCGGGCCTTCGACACGTACGGGCGCGAGCCCAACTTGGGCCCGATCGCGTACGGCACCCTGGCCGCCCCGGCGCGCGGCATGGACGGGCTGTGCGTCTGGCTGACCGGGCTGTCCGGCTCGGGCAAGTCGACGATCGGCCGGCTGGCGGCGGGCCAGCTGCGCGACCTCGGCCACCGCGTGGAGGTGCTCGACGGGGACGACGTGCGCCAGAACCTGTGCGCCGACCTGGGCTTCACGCGCGAGGACCGCGACGAGAACGTGCACCGGCTCGCGTGGGTGTCGGACCTGCTCAGCCGCAACGGCGTGATCACGTTCGTGGCGGCCGTGTCGCCCTTCCGCGAGTCGCGCGACGCCGCCCGCGCCCGGATGGGCAGGCGGTTCGTCGAGGTCTACGTGCGGGCCTCGGTCGAGGAGTGCGAGCGCAGGGACGTGAAGGGCCTCTACCAGCGCGCGCGCTCGGGCCAGATCCAGGGCTTTACGGGGGTCTCCGACCCCTACGAGGAGCCGCGCTCACCCGAGCTACTGGTGGACACCGAGCAGGAAACGGCCGAGCAGTCGGCCATCAAGCTGGTCGCGCTGGTCGAGGAGCGGCTGACACACGCAGCACCGGTTGGCGCGACCGCTTAGGCTGCGCATACCGGTGAGGCGCCCGCTCGTCCTGGCCGTGCTGATACTGGCACTGGCCTACCCGGCGCGGCTATTCGAGCGCGTCGCCTAAGTCGCCGGGCGTTCGACCGGCGGCCGGCGCGGGGCGCCGTCGGCGCCGTCCCCTCGAGGCGGGGGCTCGGGTTCCGGCTCCGGCTCGGGCGGGCCGTCGCCTTCAGCCTGCCGCTGCGCCTGCATCTTCGCCATGAACTCCGCGCGCGCTTGTGCCGGCGTTCGCGTCAGCGCCCCCAGCAGCGGCAGCACCGTGAGGATCAGGAAGGCGGCGTGCCGGAACGCCCACGCGTAGCCCTCGCGCGCCGAGCCGGCCGTCTGGCGGATGATCTCTTGGTCGAAGCCCGGTTTGGGCTCGAAGCGGTCGTGGGTCCCGCCGGTGTAGTCGTGCAGCGTCGATTGGATCACCGCCTTCGCCATCGGAGCGGGCATGTCCCAGTCGTCCACCACGTCCTCGATCTCCTCGTCGGCGAACCACGACATGTGCGCGTGCAGCACGCCGCCGAAGGTGGCGATCAGGATCGCCACGCCGATCGCCGCGCCGAGCTGGCGGGCCGTGTTGAGGACTCCGGACGCCAAGCCGATCTCCGGCCCCGAGACGGCTCCCATCGCGCCCACGTTGAGCGCCGGGAAGCCGATCCCCATCCCCACGCCGATCATCAGCAGGCCGGGCAGGATGCGGATGTAGGTCCACGCGTCGTGCGCGGTCGACGGCAGGAACGAGACCCAGATCATCCCGACGGCCATCACGATCAGCGCGGGACGCGCGATCTCGCCCGGTGGCTTGGTGTCGGCGAAGCGCCCGGCCAGCGGCCAAACGAGCAGGCCCATCAGCGGCACGGGCACGAGCGCGCACGCCGCCTCGATCGGCTCGTAGCCCCACAGGTTCGTGAACACGAGCGACAGCAGCAGCAGGCTCCCGATCGCGCCGGCGGCGAAGAACAGCATCGCGATGTTCGCGTTGCGGAACTGCTTGTTGGCGAACAGCCCGGGCGTGATCATCGGGCTCGGGGCGCGCCGCTCCCACCAGACGAACGTCGCCCCGAGCAGGATCGCCGCCTGCATCAGGCTCAGCCAGAGCGGGAACTGGCCGCCGAACGGGTTGGCCTCGACAAGCGCCATCGTCAGGAACAGCACCGCGCCGCCAAGCAGCAGCATCCCGCGCACGTCCACCTCGCGCCCGGCGCTCAGGTCCCAGGTCTCCGGCCACCACCGCAAGCAGAGCACCACGCCGAGCACCCCGAAGGGCAGGTTGATCAGGAAGATCCAGTGCCAGGTCGCGATCTCGACCAGCACGCCCCCGAGCACCGGGCCGAGCGCCGAGGACACCAGCGCGATCACCGCGATCAGGGCCAGCCCGCGGCCGCGCTGCTCGGGCGGGAAGACCAGCACGGTCATCGCGAAGCCGAGCGGGGCGAGGATGCCGGCGCCGGCGCCCTGGATCACCCTGAACACGACCAGCCACTCGACCGACCAAGCGGTGGCACAGAGAGCCGACCCGATCGTGAAGACCGTCAGCCCGATGATGAAGAAGCGCTTGCGCCCGAACTGATCGGCCAGCCGTCCCATCGACACCAGCAGGACGGCGAACACGATGTTGTAGGCGTTGATCACCCAGGTGACCGTGGCCACGTCGGTCGACATCTCGGTCTCGAGCGTCGGGATCGCGATGTTCACGATCGCGATGTCCAGCAGCGACATCGCCCAGCCGATCATCATCACCCCGAAGATCCGCCACTTGTTCGCGTAGAGGAACTCGGCGGAGGGGTTCTGGCGGGTGTCGGCGACCGCCTCGCTCATGGGCCGATCGTCCCGGCCTTGCGGTCCTCGGGGTCGCGGCCGTCGAACTTGATGTCGCCGGGCTCGTCGTCGTCGTCCGGATCCTCGTTGTCGACCGCGTCCCATTCGTTCGGGATGCCGTCGTCGTCGGTGTCGTCGTCCCCGCGCTGGCGCGCGGGCCGCAGCGCCCCCTCGGGGCCGAACTCGGGCAGCGTGCCCCCCGCCACGGTCAGAGCCGCGAGCGACATGTCTGTCAGCACCCCGGGCTCGTCGTTGGCGACGTCGTCGTAGCGCTTGTCGTCGTTGTCGTCGTCGGCTTCCTCGTCGTCGTCGTAGAGGCGCCGCTCCATCTCCTCGCGGTCGGCGACCATCAGCCAGCGCTTGTCGCGCACGATGATCAGCGAGCCGCTGCAGGTGATCGAGAAGGGGCGGTCGGGCATGTCCTCCTCGTCGACGCCGTCGAACAGCTGCGTCAGATCCTCCCCGCGCATCTTCCCGGGGGTCGTGAGACCCATCGAGGACAGCAGCGTCGGGGCCACGTCGTGCGTCGTGGCGTACCAGTCGATGTCGTCGCCGGCCTGCTCGCCGCGCGGATGGCGGATCAGGTACGGGATCTCGTAGGAGAGCCGGTGCGAGGTGGGCGTGCCGCGCCCGGCGAACTCGTGCTCGCCGAGCGCGATGCCGGTGTCGCCGAGCACGAACAGGAACACGTCGTCGGGGACCACGTCCATCAGCCGCCCGACCCACTCGTCCACCTGGTTGACGTGCTCGCGGTAGGCCTCGCGCAGCTCGTCCACGTCGCCGCCGGAGAACTTCAGCTCGACGAGCCGGCCGTTCATCGGGCCGATGCCCTCCTTGTCGACCTCGCCCGGCTTCACGTAGATCGGCGGCGCCTCGACGGCGTCCACGGGGTCGAACGGGTCGATCGCGAGGAAGTACGGGTCGCCTCGCTCGAGCTTGCGCAGCTCGGCGATGCCGGCGCGGAAGGTGCGCTCGGCGGCCGCCGACTGGCGGGCGATCGCGGCGACCTCGGCCTTCAGGCCGCTCGCCGACGACCGCCCGGGCGGCGTCCCGCCCGGCCGCACCACGTCCGGGAAGCGCGGCCCGTCGATGATCGGGTTGTCGGTCACGTAGCTCGTCTTCACGCCGCGCAGGCGCATCGTCTCGGTGACCACCGGCTGCCAGTCCCAGACCGGGCAGTAGCCGGGCACGTCCGGCATCCCGTCGGTGCGCTTCCACATCCGGAACGGGAACGAGCGCATGCCGGTCACGAGCGTCCGCCGCACCGGCAGCGCGGGCATGCACTCCGGCACGACCCGGTCGAAGCGCAGCGACTGGCCGGTCAGCTCGTCGAGGTTCGGTGTGTCGGTGCCCGAGGGCCCCTTGAAGGCCTTCACGTAGTCCGAGCGCACCAGCGGCAGCACCACCAGCATCGCCTTGTCGCCGGGCTCGCCGCCGAAGCGGTCCGCCAGCGCCGCATCGGGCCGTGACATGCCCGCGAGCAAGCCACCGCCCGCGGCGGTCGCGCCCCCGCGGCGCAGCAGCGACCGCCGGGTGAGTCTCACCCCCCGATCACCGTCCTGGCCCCGGACGAGCCGAACTGCGGCAGGGTGCCGCCGGCCTCGTCCTCGAGCACCCTCCAGAGTCGGTCGACGATCTCCGGGTGCTCGGCGGCGACGTTGTGCAGCTCCTCCGGGTCGTTGCGCTTGTCGTACAGGCGCTTGCGCCGCCCCTCGCTGTCCGACAGCAGGAACCAGTCGCCGTCACCGCACAGCAGGTAGTTGTCGTAACAGGAGGTGAAGTGCGGGCGGGCCGGCGGCTCGCGGCCCTCGAACAGCACCGACAGGTCCTCGCCCTCCATCATCCCGGGCGCCCGCACGCCCATGAACGAGAGCAGCGTGCGCGGCACGTCGTGCGTGGAGGCGAAGTAGTCGCTCGTCTGGCCGGCGAGCTTGCCCTCCGGGTGCCGGATCAGCGCCGGCACGTGGTAGATGGGCCAATGGGCGCGCGCCCCGGCCTTGCCCATCACGCCGCTCTCGCCCAGCGTCAGGCCGTGATCGGACGTGTAGTAGATGACGGTCTCGTCGAGCAGCTTCTCGTCGGCGAGCTTGTTCATCAGGCGCCCCACCCACTCGTCGACGAACGTGATCTCGGCCGCGTACAGCTCGCGCACGCGCTCGATGGTGTCGTCGTCGAGGTCCACGTGCACGACCCACGAGTACGGGGTCTCGAACGGCTGGATCGGGCTGATGCCCTCGCTCGTCTCGATGCCCTTGGGGCTGCCCGCGGCGAGCTGGTACACGCGCGGGGCGTCGAAGGGCTCGTGGGGGTCGAAGGCGTCCACGCCGAGGTAGAAGGGCCGGTGCTTCTTGAGGTCGTCGATCATGTTGATCCCGGCCCGCACCACGCGCGCGGTCGGGTACTGGCGCTCGTTGTCTCGGTAGATCGAGTTCCAGCCGACCATCGAGCGCAGGCGGCCGACCTCGACGCTGTTCGACAGCTCCGGCAGCAGGTAGCGCTCGATCTGGCTGCGCGTAGCGGGCCGCTTGAACGGCTTGTTGATGAAGCGGTAGGCGCCCTGGGAGAAGCTCGGCTTGACCCAGTCGACGGTGCGGCGGAAGTTGGCGAAGCGCGGGCCGATCAGGAACGGGTTGTCGGTGCAGTAGCCGGTCTCGATGCCGGCCTCGCCCGCCACCTCGGTGACGATCGGGTGGGTGTCGGGGATCGGGGTCCAACCGGGGCCGATCGGCAAGCCCTGGGTCGGCACGTAGTTGCGGTAGGGGAACGAGCGCACGCCGGTGAGCAGCGCTCGGCGCGCCGGGCCGGTGGGCATGGCCTCGGGCACCGCCATCGAGAACGACAGCGAGTCCTTGTAGAGCGCGTCGAGGTTGGGCGTCTTGGCGAGGCTGGCGGCGTTGTTCGCCTGGATGTAGTCCCAGCGCGTGGAATCCGTGATCAGCATCAGGACGTTGGGCGCGTCCTTTCCGTGACGCGTGGCCGGCTCGAAGTAGTCGTCGCCGCAGGCGGCCAGGCCGAGCCCGGCAGCCCCGGCCGCGCCCGCGCCAAGGAGTCCTCTGCGAGTCAGCGCCACGGGCCGGGAGCCTAGAGTACGAGTCGTGGATGGCGAACGGCTGCGATTCGGCGACGTGACCATCCTGGTCCGCGTTTCGACCCCCGACATCTGCGTGCTGGAGGAGCTGCCGCCGATGGTCGACACACCCGCGCACGTGCACACGCGTGAGGACGAGCTGTTCCTGAGCCTGGAGGGCGATCACGTCGTCGAGATCGGCGCCGAGGAGCACCGGATCGGGCCGGGCGAGTCGGTCTTCGCCCCGCGCGGGCTGCCCCACTCGCAGCGCCGCGTCGTGCCCGGCGAGGGGCGCCTGCTGATCGTCACGGCGCCTGGCGGGTTGGACGGCTTCTTCCGCGAGCTGGCCGCGGCCGAGGCCGCCGGCACGCTCGGACCGGAGGCCTACGCCGCGGCCTCCGAGCGGCACGGCATCAGCTGGCTGTAATCGCCCGGTCGCGACCGCGAGCGTGGCGCTTGTCACGGAAGGGTCCCGCCGAGTCGCGCATCCTTCGCTGCGGCCGATGAGTTCCCGGCAGCCCCGGGGTCCTTACCTCCAAATGACCACTTCATCCCCCGCATACGCCCCCGCCGCCAGACGGCGCCGCGGTCACACCCACTCGCGCAGCACGCGCGTGCCGGTGGTGGACGCGGTGATCGTCGGCGGTGGCCCCGCCGGCCTCAGCGCCGCGCTGGTGCTCGGCCGCGCGCGCCGGCGAGTGCTGGTGCTCGACACGGGCCGTCCGGCCAACGCCGCCTCGAACGGGATCGGCGGGCTGCTGGCCCAGACCGGAGTGGTTCCGGCCGACCTGCGCCGCGCCGGCCGCGAGCAGCTCGCCGGCTTGCCCGGTGTCGAGGTCCGGGACGGCGCGGTGCTCGACGCCACGACGCTCGCCGACGGCTTCGGCGTGAAGCTCGAAGGCGGGCACGCAGTGCATTCGCGAGCGCTCGTGCTGGCGCACGGGCTGCGCTACGACCCGCCGCCGCTGCCCGGCGTGGAGGGTCTCTGGGGCCGCTCGATCTTCCACTGCCCGTTCTGCGACGGCTGGGAGGTGCGCGACCTGTCGCTGGCGGTGCACGGCTCCGGCCCGGACGCTGCCCGCTCCGCGCTGGTGGTGTCCGAGTGGAGCAGCGACGTCGTGCTGCTCACCGATGGGCCCGCACGCCTGACCAGCGAGCGCGCGGCGCTCGAGCGCGCCGGCGTGCGGGTGCGCGAGGAGCGGATCCGCGAGGTTGTCGGCAGCGAGGGGTGGCTCCAGCGGATCGAGTTCGTCGACGGGCCTGCCGACCAGCGCGACGCCATGTTCGTGCGCACCGACCGCGGCCAGCCCAACGACCTGGCCGAGGCGTTCGGATGCGAGCTGAGCCCCGGCGGCACGATCGTCACGGACGCCGACGGCCGCACTGGCGCGCCCGGCGTCTACGCCGCCGGCGACGCGGCGACCGAGCAGTTCCGCTCGGTGGCGAATGCGATCGGCTCGGGCTCCCGGGTCGCGCAGCGCGTGGCGCTGGATTTGGTCAGCTAGAGGCCGCCGGCACCTGCTCCGGCACCTCGATCTCGCGCTTGAGGATCTTGCCGGTGGGGCCCTTGGGCAGCTCGTCGAGGAACCAGATCTTGCGCGGGTACTTGTACGCCGCCACCTGGTCCTTGATCCAGGTTCGGAGCTCGTCGGCGCCGAGCGACTCGCCCTTGCAGAGCACCACCGCCGCGCCGACCTCCTCGCCGAGCGCCTCGTCGGGCACCGCCACCACGGCCGCCTCCTGCACGGCCGGGTGCTCGTAGAGCACCTCCTCGATCTCGCGCGGGTAGACGTTGTAGCCGCCGCGGATGATCAGGTCCTTCTTGCGGTCGACGATGAAGAAGAAGCCGTCCTCGTCGACTCTGGCCATGTCGCCGGACTTGAACCAGCCGTCGGCGTCGATGGCCTCCCCGGTTGCCTCCGGGCGATCCCAGTATCCCTTCATCACGTTGTGGCCGCGGATCACGATCTCGCCGACCTCGCCCTGAGGGACCTCGTTGCCGTCGTCGTCCCAGACCCGCATCTCCACGCCCTCGATCGGGGTGCCGATCGAGCCCGCCTTGCGGGGCTTGCCGGGTTGGTTGAAGGAGGCCACCGGCGAGGTCTCGGAGAGACCGTAGCCCTCCAGGATCGCGCAGCCGAACTTCTCCTCGAACGCGCGGATCAGCTCGACCGGGATCGCCGCGCCGCCGGACATGCAGAGCCGCAGGCAAGAGGCGTCGGTGGAGTCGGCTCGCTCGGCGTGCAGCAGGGCGTTGTACATCGTCGGCACGCCCTGGAACACGGTGACGCGGTCGCGCTCGATGATCTCCAGGCCCTTCTCGGGATCGAAGCGGGGCAGCATCGTGACGGTGGCGCCGCTGCAGACCGCGCCATTCATCGTGCAGGTCTGGCCGAACGAGTGAAACAGCGGCAGCGCCCCGAGCAGCACCTCGCCTTCGCCGAACTCGGCGAAGTCGGCGATCACGCGGCAGTTGCGCAGCAGATTGGCGTGGGTCAGCTCGGCGCCCTTGGGCTTGCCGGTGGTGCCGCTGGTGTAGAGGATCACGGCGGTGTCGGTGTCCGACCGCTCGGCGACGTCGGGCCGCGGCTCGTGCGAGACGACGAGCTGCTCGAACTCGCCAGGCTTGACCGAGATCAGCTCGGCGCCGGCCTGCGCCGCGCCGTCCTCGGCGGCCTCGGCGAAGCCGTGCCAGGCGAACACGAGCTTGGCGCCCGGGTCCTGGAGATAGAAGGCGACCTCGCGGGCCTTCAGCAGCACGTTCATCGGGACCACCACGGCGCCGGCGCGCAGGATCGCGTAGTAGATCGCGGGGAAGTAGGGGACGTTCGGCAGCATCAGTCCGACCCGATCGCCCGGCTCGACGCCCTTGGCCTCGAGCAGCGCCGCGATGCGGGCGCTCGACGCGTCCAGCGCCGCGTAGGTCAACTCGACGTCGTCGAGCTTGAAGGCAGTCCGGTCGCCGTGCTGCGCCGCGGTGTCCGTGAGGATCCGGGCCAGGTTCTCGCTCATGCGTGCTCCCCCTCGTTGCCTGTCGCGCAGCGTAACGCGGCCAACTGCAGCAATAAAGGGCGGTCCGAGCTGAGTGTGGGCTAGCGCAGGCCGGAAATGGCCGTGCCCACGTCGCGCGCCGCATCGAACAGGGGGTCCGGCCAGACGCCGAACACGATCGTCGCGGCCGCGAACAGGATCGCGATCGCCGCCACCTCGGGCTGCGCGCGCAGGTCGGCCACGGGCGACCAGCCTGACACCGGCCTGACGGTGCGCGGCGGCACGGCGGGCAGCTCGACCTCGTACCCGCCCATCCACATCACCGCGACCACCCGCAGGTAGTAGGCGAACGACACGACCGCTCCGAGCACGATCACGATCCCGAGCCAGGCGTAGTCGCCCGCCACGGCCGCGTCGATCAAATAGAACTTCCCGATGAAGCCCGCCGTCGCGGGTACGCCGGCCAGCGACAGCATCGCGATCGTCATCGGCCACGCGAGCCAGGGCTGGGTCTGGCCGAGGTTCTCGAACGAGGCGAGGTCGTCGCCGTGCTCGGACACGCGCTCGCGCGCCACCACCACCGCGAAAGCGGCCACGTTCATCAGCAGGTAGACGGCCAGGTAGAAGACGGTGGCCTGCAGCCCGAGCGTCGACCCGACCACGACCCCGGCGAGCAGGTAGCCGGCCTGTGCCACGCTCGACCACGCCAGCAGGCGCTTGAGCGAGCGCTGGGCGAGCGCGCCGACGTTGCCGATCACGATCGTGGCCGTCGCGAGGGCCGCCAGGGCAGGCCCCCAGTCGAGCTGGGCCAGCCCGAGCGCGTCGTCGAGCAGCCTCAGCGCGATCGCGAACGCCGCCGCCTTGGTCGCCACCGCCATGAACGTCGTGATCGGCGTGGGCGCTCCCTGGTAGACGTCGGGCGTCCACTGGTGGAAGGGCGCCACGGACGCCTTGAAGGCGAGCCCGGTGACGATCAGCCCGATGCCGGTCAGCAGCAGCGGGTCGGACACCGGCAGCTGGTCGCTCGCGAGCGCCGCGTGGATCGAGTCGAACTGCATTGCGCCGGTCGCCCCGTAGATCAGGGCCAGCCCGTAGAGCAGCGTCGCCGACCCCACCGACCCGATCACGAGGTACTTGAGCCCGGCCTCGAGCGAGGTGCGGCGACGCAGCTCGGTCGCGCACAGCACGTACAGCGGGATCGACAGCAGCTCGATCCCGACGAACACCGTGATCAGATCCGACGCCTGCGCCAGCAGCACCATGCCGCTGATCGAGCCGAGCAGCATCGAGTGATACTCGCCGTGCCCGGCCTCCCGGGGCGCCGGCGCGCGCCACGAGAGCCCCACGCACACGAGACCGGCGACGTAGACGAGCATCGCTATGCCCAGCGCCAGGGTGTCCACAGTCAGCGATCCCTCGAGGATCGGCTTGCGCACGCCCGGCTCCCAGATCCAGATCGTCAGGCCCATCGCCGCGACGAGCGAGATCTTGGTGAGCGCCGGGACCGCGATCGTCTGGACGAAACGGCCGCGCAGTAGGCCGACCATCAGGACGACGATCGAGCCGCCCACCGTCGCCATCAGCGGCGACAGCTCCTTGTAGTCGATGACCGGCGCCTGGATCTCGGCGAGCGGGAGCGTCATCGCCCGGCCACCTCCTGGCCGGCGCCGTGCGCCTGGGCGATCGCCGCCGCGGTCGCCCTCTCCGTGCGGTGCACGACGAAGTGCGGGTACACCCCGAGCGCCACGATCACGGCGACCAGCGGGGCCACCGCGGCCAGGTTCAGCCCGTCGATCTCGCGCGACTCGACCGCGGGCCCGGGACGGTTGTGCATGGTGCGCTGGAACACCCGGATCGTGTAGATCGCGGCCAGCACGACGCCCACGCTCGCCACCAGTCCGTACACGAGGTTGTGCTCGAACGTCCCGAACAGGACCAGCAGCTCGCCGACGAAGTTGGCCGAGCCGGGCATCGCCAGGGTCGCGAACGCGACGATCAGGAACAGCGTGGCCAGCACGGGCGCTCGGAAGGCCATGCCGCCCAGAGCGGAGAGCGACTCGTTGCCGCCCGCCCGCGCGGCGATCACGCCGATGATCAGGAACAGCGGCACCACCACGAGGCCGTGGTTGAGCATCTGGAACAGCGCGCCCTGTGCGCCCTTCTCCTCCAGGGCGAAGATGCCCAGCACGATGAAGCCCATCTGGGCGATCGACGAGTAGGCGACCACCAGGCGCACGTTGTCCTGCGAGAAGGCGAGGATCGACCCGTACAGGATCGAGAAGACCGCCATGACGATGAACAGCTCCTGCCAGTGCTGCGCGCCCTCGGGCATGATCGGCAGCACGATCGCCAGGAAGCCGTAGACCCCGACCTTCGAGAGCACCCCGCCGAGCAGCGCGATCGTCACGACCGGCGACGAGCGGTAGGTCTCCGGCACCCACCCGTGCAGCGGGAACAGCGGCGCCTTGACGAAGAACGCCAGCGCGAACAGCAACGCGATCCAGTGCTGCGTGCCCTCGGAGACCGAGCGCTGCTGCAGCTCGGCGAGCGAGAAGGAGATCTCGCCGCCGTCGGGGGTCGACAGCACCCCGAGCGCCACCGCCGCCGCCAGCATCAGCAGCGATCCGGCGAGCGTGTAGATCACGAACTTGGTGGTGGCGCGCACGCGGTCGCCGCTGCCCCAGCCGCCGATCATGAAGTAGAACGGGATCAGCATCAGGTCGAAGAAGACGATGAACAGCGCGAGGTCCTGCGCCATGAACGCGCCCAGCACCGCCGTCTCGCCCAGCGCCAGCCAGAAGAAGAACTGCTTGGGCCGATCGTGCTCGCGGAACGCCGCCACCAGCGTGCAGGGCACCCAGGCGATCGCGGTCAGCGCGATCATGAACAGGTTGAGCCCGCTGACGCCGAGCTGGTAGCGGACGCCGAGCTCGGGGATCCACCGGTCGTCGGTCACGTACTGGAGCCCGCCGCCGGCGTCGAAGTCGACCAGCAGCGCGACCGCGTAGAGCAGCACCGCGATCGACCCCGCCAGCACCGCCCAGCGCGCCAGCTCGCGCGGTAGGAACGCACCGAGCAGCCCGGTGGCGAGCGGCAGGAACAGGACGATCGAGAGGTGGATGGTCACGAGCTGGCCAGCAGGAAGTAGAGGGCGAGCAGGGCCACGCCGAACAGCAGCAGCAGCGCGTAGGCGCGCAGGTAACCGGTCTGGATCGAGCGCGCGATGCCGGTCCCGACCCGCACGATGCCGACCGCCCCACCCACCAGGAAGTCCTGAACGAAGCGGGTCTCGATCACGGCGCGGCCGAACCCGCCGGCGGTCGCGACCGGCCGCACGAAGACGGCCTCGAACAGCTCGTCGAAGTACCACTTGTTGACGAGGAAGGCGTGCACGCGCCCGAAGCGGTCGCGCAGCTGGAGCGTGACCCCACGCCGGCGCACGTACGCGAAGTACGCGGCGGCGATCCCGCCGATCGAGATCAGGCCGCCGATGACGAGGCCGACCCACTCGGAGCTGTCACTGGGCGCCGACTCGTGGAAGTGCGAGTCGGCAAAGGTCGGCTCGAGGAACTTCTCGATCGCGTCGGTCACGCCCGGCACCTGGGCGAAGCCGGCCAGCAGCGCCAGCACCGCCAGCGGTCCCATCGCGGCGCGCATCGGCCACTCGCGCTCGGCGATGTGGTGCTCCTCGGCCGGGAAACCGACGTCGCTGTCCTCGGCCTCGCCGGTGGCCGGGTTGGCGGGCGGATGGTGAGCGAGGTGGCCCTGCTCGAGCTCGCGCGCCTCCTGGACGGGCGGCCCCCAAAAGACGCGGAAGACCATGCGGAAGGCGTAGAACGCGGTCAGTGCGGCACCCACGTAGCCGGCGATCGCCAGCGCCACGTACCAGCCGCCGCGCTCGAGCGTGAACGCGAGGATCTCGTCCTTCGAGAAGAAGCCGGACGTGAACGGGAACGCCGCGAGCGCCAGCGCGCCGCACAGGAACGCCGCGAACGTGAACGGCATCGCCTTGCGGAAGCCGCCCATGCGGTCCATGTCCTGGATGCCGCCCATCGCGCTGATCACCGAGCCGGCGCCCATGAACAGCAGCGCCTTGAAGAAGGCGTGCGTCATCAGGTGGAACATCCCGGACGCGTACGCGAACACCGACACGCCGAGCACCATGTAGCCGATCTGGCTGATCGTGCTGTAGGCGATCGTCCGTTTGAGGTCGGTCACGGCCAGCGCCACCGTGGCCGCGAACACGAGCGTCGCGGTGCCGATGATCGCGCTCACGTCGGCGGCGGTCGGGGCCTGCTCGAAGAGCGGGTGCATGCGGGCGATCAGGTACACGCCCGCGGTGACCATCGTGGCGGCGTGGATCAGGGCCGAGACCGGGGTCGGGCCCTCCATCGCGTCGGGAAGCCAGGTGTGCAGCGGCAGCTGCGCCGACTTGGCGAAAGCGCCGACCAGGATCAGCAGGCACGCGGCCACGAGCGTGCCGTCGTTGTGGCCGAAGGCGCTGTCGGCCTGGCCGAAGACGCCGGCGTAGTCGAGCGCTCCCGTCTTGTCGAACACCAGGAACGCCGCGACCACGAGACCGACGTCGCCGATCACGTTGATCACGAACGCCTTGATCCCGGCGCTGGTGGCGGTCTCGCGCCGGTACCAGTACGAGATCAGCAGGTAGGAGGCCGCGCCGACGAACGCCCAGCCGACGATCAGCAGCACGAAGTTGGCCGCCAGCACCAGCAGCAGCATCGAGAAGACGAAGTAGTTGAGGTAGGCGAAGTAGCGCGTGTAGCCGCGGTCGCCGCCCATGTAGGCGACCGAGTAGACGTGGATCAAGAACGACACGCCGCTGACCACGAGGCACATGAACACCGACAGCGGGTCGACGAGGATCGCCAGGTCGACCTTGAAGTCGCCGGTCGACGCATACGTCCACGCCGAGTCGACCAGCGACCTGGCGTCCTCGGGCCGGTCCTCGAGCTTGATCAGCGCGCCGATCGAGGACAGGAAGGCACCCAGGATCGCGCCGCTCGCGATCCAGCCGGGGAGCCGAGCCGGAAGCCCGCCGGGGCGCAGCCAGCCGAAGCCGATCAGCAGGGTGCCGGCCAGCGGGAACGCCAGGATCAGCCAGCCGTAGGAGGTGGCGCTCATCCGCGCAGCTCCGACATCTCGTCGACGTCGATCGGCAGCCGGTTGCGATACATCGCGACGATGATCCCGAGGCCGATCACCACCTCACAGGCGGCGATCACCATCACGATCAGCGCGAACACCTGGCCGGCGTGACCGCCGTGCATCCGCGCGAACGCGACCAGTGCCAGGTTGCCCGCGTTCAGCATCAGCTCGAGGCAGAGCAGCACGACCAGCGGGTTGCGGCGGGTGAGCACCCCGGCGGCGCCGATCACGAAGATGAACGCCGACAGGACGAGGAACCAGACGACGTCCACTAGCGCGTCCCTCCGTGGCGGCGGGCGGGTGCTGGGGTCGCTGAGGGGCGCACCTAGACGCGCACCTCGAGCGTCGTCTCCGGTGGCGGCTCGCGCCGGCCGGGCGGCGCTCCGACCTCCTCGAGGGCGCCGATCTCGACCTCCTCGAGGCCGCGGCGGCGCCGGGCCAGCACCACGGCGCCCACCGCCGCCATCAGGAGCAGGTAGGAGGCGGCCTCGAACGGCACCAGGAACCGGGTCAGCAGCAGCTGCCCGATCTCGCCGGGCGAGCCGAAGTCAGCGCCGAGGTCGGCACCGCGGGTGTCGAGCGCGCTCAGCCCGCTCGCGATGAACGCGATGCACAGCTCCACGCCGATGGCCGCCGCGAACAGCGGCCCTACGACGTTGACGAGGCCCCCCTCCGGCCGCAGCGGCTCATCCAAGCCGCCGATGTAGGCGACGACGAAGATGTAGAGCACCATCACGGCGCCCGCGTAGACCACGACCTGCGCCGCCGCGATGAACTCGGCGTTCAGCAGCAGGAACAGCACCGCCAGGGCGAGCAGGTGCGTGACCAGCGCGAGCACCGAGTAGAACGGGTTGCGCAGCACGACGACGCCGAGCGCGCCCGCCAGGGCGCCGATGCCGGCGAGGAAGAAGAGGACCTGCTCGAACCACATGGCCCGGTGTTCTATTCCCCTTCGCGCCGCAGCGGCGTGTGCTCGGGGGGGTCGGCGAGCAGCATCTCCTTGGTGAAGATCAGGTCGGAGCGGTGGTAGTCGGACAGCTCGTAGTCGTTGCCCATCGTGATCGCGTCGAACGGGCAGGCCACCTCGCAGTACCCGCAGAAGATGCAGCGCGACATGTTGATCTCGTAGACCGCCGCGTAGCGCTCGCCCGCCGACACCTGCTTGTCGGGCGTGTTCTCAGCCGCCACGACCCGGATGCACTTGGCCGGGCAGGCCGCCGCGCAGAGCGAGCAGCCCACGCACTTCTCGAGTCCGGTGTCCTCGAAGCGGTGCAGCTTGTGGCGGCCGCGGAAGCGCGGGTAGACGGGCGTCTTCTCCTCGGGGTACTGGATCACGTGGTGGCCCTCGGCCACGCGCCCGAGCGTGGTCTTGAGCCCGCGCAGCGTCTCGCCGAAGACGCGGTACACGGCGCCGATCCCGCCGGGCTCCGGCCCGCGGTCGATCGGGGCCGCGGCGTCTCGCCAGTCGGTCGTCATGTCGCCACCAATACGATCGCGGTTACCAGGACGTTGAGGGTCGCCAGCGGCAGCAGGATCTTCCAGCCGAACGACATCAGCTGGTCGTAGCGCAGCCGTGGCAAGGTGGCGCGCACCCAGATGAACAGGACGGCCCCGAGCAGGATCTTCAGCAGCATCCACAGGGGCGCCAGCGCCTCCGGGCCGGGGCCGTGCCAGCCGCCGAAGAAGCAGACCGCGGCGATGCCCGAGATGACCAGGACCTCCATGTACTCGGCCATGAAGAACGAGCCGAAGCGCATCCCGCCGTACTCGGTGTTGTAGCCGCCCACGATCTCCGCATCGCCCTCGGGCAGGTCGAACGGAGCCCGCGCGGTCTCGGCGAAGCCGGCCACCAGGAAGATGCAGAAGCCGACGAACTGGGGCACGACGAACCACATCGCGTCCTGGTGTTCGACGATGTCCACGAGCGAGAGCGAGCCGGCGGTCATGGCCACGCCGAGCAGCGACAGGCCCATCGCGACCTCGTAGGAGATCAGCTGCGCGGCCGCGCGCATCGATCCGAGGAAGGAGTACTTCGACCCCGACGACCAGCCGCCCAGCACCGTCCCGTAGAACGCGAGCGAGCCGAAGGCGAAGAAGTAGAGCAGCCCGATCGACACGTCGATCCCGTACAGGCCGAAGCCGCCGCCCCAGACGTCGTAGGGCCCGAACGGGATGATCGCCATCGTCGCCACCGCGGTGGTCACCGAGATCACCGGCGCGATCGCCATCATCCAAGGGACGGCCGTGGCGGGCGTGAACTGCTCCTTCGAGAGCAGCTTCAGCACATCGGCGATCGGCTGGAAGACGCCGCGCGGCCCGACCCGGTTGGGGCCGATGCGCGACTGCATGCGGCCCATCAGCTTGCGGTCGCCCAGCAGGATGATCGGCACGAGCTGCAGGAAGACCGCGAAGATGATGATCGACTTGGCGATCATGATGAGCGTGCCCTCGATCATCTGACGGCCACTGCCGCTTCGATGGCGACTGCGCCGTCGGGTAGGCGCGCGCCCGTGAGGAACACGCTCCCGGCGGCCACGCCCGTGCGCACCGCCACGACGGCCGTCACCGACTCGACGCCGGCCGACACGCGCACCTCGTCGCCGCTGTCGACGCCGGCCGCGCGGGCGTCCGCCACCGACAGCTCCACGCGCGCGCCGACCGCGAGGAAGCGCAGCGCGGGCGCGTGCTCGATCTCGGGCGCGCCCCAGAAGTCCGGCGCGCTCGCGAGCCGCAGACCCTCGGGCGCGGCCGGCGGCGCGGCGAGCGCGTGGCTGGAGGACGCACCGGGGTCGAGTGCCGCGGCTGCCTGGCGGTCCTGCCAGCGCACTCCTCGGCCGCCGATCTCCTCCAGTGTGATCCCGGCGTAGAAGGGCACGGCCTCCGCGATCGCCGCGGTCACGGCGGGGGCGCTTTGCACGCCCAGTCCCGCGCCCACGCGCTCGCACAGCTCGGCCAGGACCCACCACCCGGCGCGCGACTCGCCCGGATGCCCGAGCGCCTGGCGCACGCGCTGGAGGCGGCCGTCGGGGTGGGTCACGGTGCCCTCCTTCTCGGCGTACACGGCAGCCGGGAAGATCACGTCGGCGTGCTCGTCGAGCGCTTCGTCGCGGAACCGGGCGAAGGCCACCACCGCGGCCGCCTCGGCGAGCCTGGACTCGGGAAGGCTCGACTCGAAGAGCAGCAGCGTGTTGGGCTCGGCGGCCTCCGCCGGGGAAGCGTCCTCGAGCCCCGGCTCGAGCGTCGGCACGCAGCCGACCTCGCGCAGCCCGCGGCCGTTCGTGCCGGCGGGCACCTCGATCAGGCCCGACTCCTCCTTGCCCTCGATCGCGAGCGCGCCGGCGAGGGCGAGCAGCGCCTCGAGCGCGCCCTCGGCCGCGCCGACCCGCTCGCCCCAGATCACGACTACGTCGCCCGCGTCGCGCAGGACGTCGGCTGCCGCGCGCACCGCGTCCGCCGGTGAGGCGGGAGCCGCGCCGGCCGGCGAGCCGGCGCGGAAGCCTTCCGAGGCGCGCGCGCTGACGGCCAGCTCGTCGAGCGCTCCCGCCCGCGAACTGCCGAGCGCGCTCGCCAGGGCGCCGATCGCGGCCTCGGCCGAGCCCGGCGCGAAGCGCAGCGCGGCGGCCGCGTTGGGGTCGAGCGTCGACGGGCGCGCGGAGGCCACCACGAGCCGGGCGCCGTTGCGGCGCACCGCCTTGCGCACGCGCAGGTCGAGGATCGGCGCCTCCTCCACCAGCTCGGTGTCGAGCACGAGGATCGCGTCGGCGTGGTCGATGTCGGAGACGCGGGCGGACAGCGCGGGGGCGGCCAGCGCGCGGGCGTGCGCACCGGACAGCCGACCGGCCACACGCGAGTCCACGTGGGGCGAGCCGAGCCCCTGGCGCAGCAGGTGCTGGATCAGGAAGCCCTCCTCGTTGGTGGCGCAGCCGCCGACCAGCGCGGCGGTCCGCTCGCCGGAGCGCTCCAGCGCCCGCGCCGCCTCGGTCAGCGCGCGCTCCCACGAGACCTCGCGCAGGAAGCCGCCGTCGCGCACCAGCGGCGCGGTGATCCGTTCGGACGAACGGAACGCCTGGTAGCCGAAGCGGCCCTTGTCGCACAGCCAGCCGTCGTCGACCTCCTCGTTGTCGCGCGCGAGCACGCGCACGACCTTGGCGTCGTCGCGCACGGTCAGCTCGACGTTGCACTGCGACGGGCACATCGTGCAGACGGTGCCCGAGCCCTCGATGTCCCACGGGCGCGCGCGGAAGCGGTAGGCGGTCGACGTCAGCGCGCCCACCGGGCACAGCTCGATGATGTTGCCGCTGAACGGCGCCACGTAGGGGCGGCCATCGTGGGTGCCGACGAAGGTGTGGTCGCCGCGGTCGAGGAACACGAGCTGGTAGTCCTCGGCCACCTCCTGCGAGAAGCGCACGCAGCGGTAGCAGAGGATGCAGCGCTCCCGGTCGATCGCGACCAGCGGGGACAGCTCGAGCGGCTTCTTGAAGTGGCGCTTGGGATCGACCACCCGGGACCTGCCGCCGCCCCAGCCGTAGGAGATGTCCTGGAGCGGGCACTCGCCGCCCTTGTCGCAGACCGGACAGTCGAGTGGGTGGTTCACCAGCAGGAACTCGACGATCGCCTCCTGGGCGTCCTTGACGCGGTCCGAGGTGGTGTTGACCACCATCCCGTCACGCACCGGCGTGGAGCAGGAGGTCTGCAGCTTGGGGATGCCCTCGATCTCGACCAGGCACATGCGGCAGGCGCCCACTGGCTGGCCGAGCTTGGGCTCGTAGCAGAAGAACGGGATCTCGACGTCGCCGTGCTTCGCCGCGTCGACGAGCATCGCGCCCTCCGGCGCGCGCACCTGCTTGCCGTCGATCTCGAAGCTGATCCACTTGGTCTGGGGGCGAGCCACTATGCCACCGCCTCGGCCAGGTCGCGCTTCGCGCGCGCCTCCTCCATGTGGTGCTCGAACTCGGGCCGGAAATGCTTCAGCATCGAGGCCACCGGCATCGCCATCGAGTCGCCCAGCACGCACAGGCAGTTGCCCATGATGTTGTCCTGGACCTGTCCGAGGATGTCGAGGTCCATCGGCGTGCCCTCGCCCTCGTCGATGCGCTCGAGCATCTTCACGGTCCAATTGGTGCCCTCCCGGCAGGGCACGCACTTCCCGCACGACTCGTGGCGGTAGAACTCGGCCAGCCGCAGTGCGAGCGCCACGAGCGGCTGTGTCTCGTCGACCACGATGATCGCGCCCGAGCCGAGCATCGAGCCCGCCTCGGCCATCGCCTCGAACGTGTAGGGCAGGTCGAGGTGCTCCTCGGTCAGGACCGGCGCCGAAGAGCCGCCGGGGAAGAAGCACTTCAGCTTGTGGCCCTCGGGCGGGCCGCCGGCCAGGCCATAGATGATGTCCCGCACGGAGACGCCGAGCTCGACCTCGTAGTTGCCCGGGCGCTGCACGTTGCCCGAGACCGAGACGATCTTGGTGCCCGTCGAGTTGCCCTCGCCGAACTTCCGGTACCAGTCGCTCCCGTGCTCGATGATGATCGGCGTGCTGCACAGGGTCTCGACGTTGTTGATCAGCGTCGGCCCCTGGTAGAGGCCCTGGTTGGCCGGGAACGGAGGCTTGAGCCGCGGGTTGCCGCGCTTGCCCTCGAGCGCGTCCAGCAGGCCGGTCTCCTCGCCGCAGATGTAGGCGCCCTGGCCGCGGTGCACGACCAGGTCGAAGCTGTGGCCCGAGCCGAGGATGCGCTCGCCCAGGTAGCCCTTCTCGTACGCCTCGGCGACGGCCGCGTCGAGGATGTCCGCTTGCACCGAGTACTCGCCGCGGATGAAGATGAAGCCCTTGTTGGCCCCGGCGGCGATCGAGCCGATGATGCAGCCCTCGATCAGCAGGTGCGGGTTCTTCTGCATCAACAGCCGGTCCTTGAAGGTGCCCGGCTCGGACTCGTCCGCGTTGCAGGCGAGGTACTTGTCCATCGTCCCCTTCGGGATGAACGACGCCTTCTTGCCCATTGAGAAGCCGGCGCCGCCGCGTCCGCGCAGCCCCGATTGCTCGAGCTCGTGCAGGACGTCCTCGGGGGTCATCTCGAGCAGCGCCTTGCGCATCGAGCCGTACCCGCCGAGGCGCTCGTAGACGGCGATCGTCTGCAGGTCGGGCTCGTCGATGTTGGCGAGCAGGACGCGCGTCTCCTTCACTCTTCGCTGTCCTCCTCGTCGTCGGGCACCACGCTGGTCCCGGGGTCGAGCGGCTGGGGGATGGAGCGCGGGTGCGGTGGCGGCCCCTCCGCGGGCGGCACATCGAGCACGGCGGCGTCCTCCCAGGTCCCGCCCGCGGGGTGCACGTCCGGCTCCGCCGGCGGCCCGGGCCGGTCGGGCGCCGCGCCTCCCTCGGCCCACGGCAGCTTGAAGCCGCTGTCGGGCAGGCCGCGGCCGGGCAGCGGCTCGCGGCCCTCCTTCAGGGCGCCGACGAGATCAAGCGCGTCGTCCTCCGACAGCGGTCCGACGTAGCGGCCGTCGATCGACGCCATCGGCGCCATGTCGCAGGCGCCGAGGCACTCGAACTCGCGCAGCTCGAAGTCCTCGAGCCCCTGGTCGACCGCCTGCCGCTCGATCGCCTCGTAGACCGACTTGGCGTCGCGCAGGTGGCAGGCGACGCTCGTGCACACGTACACGTAGTGGCTGCCGACCGGCTGGGTGCGCAGCATGTCGTAGAAGGTCGCCACGCTCGACAGGTACGCGGGCGTGACCTGCATGACGGCCGCGACCTGGTCGATCGCCTCGGGCGAGCACCAGCCGTGCACGCGCTGGGCGGCGGCAAGCGCGGGCAGGGCCGCCGAGTGGCGCTCGGGGTACCTCGACATGAGCCCCTCGATCTCGGCGCGCAGGCCGGGCGGGACGTCGATCGAGGCGGGATCGGGGATCGTCGCCGGGTCCTCGTCGAGGCGCACGGCCTCGTCCCAGCCCGGCGGCAGCGGAACCGCGTGGATCCCGCCCGTCGTGTCCGAGGTCGCGGGCTGGCCCGCGACGGAGGAATGCCTGTCCGCGGTCACCGGTCCACCCCTCCCAGAATCGGGTCGAGCATCGCGACGCACGCGATGAAGTCGGCGATCAGCGAGTCCCGCGCCATGTCGGGCAGGCTCATGAGGTTCACGAAGCTGGGGTCGCGCATGTGCACCCGCGCGGGCTTGGCCGAGCCGTCGGCGAGCACGTAGCAGCCCAGCTCGCCGCGCGGCGACTCGATCGCCGTGTACGCCTCCCCGGGCGGCACGCGGAAGCCCTCGGTGACCAGCTTGAAGTGATGGATCAACGCCTCCATCGAGGTGGCCAGCTCGTGGCGCGGGGGCAGCGCGACCTTGCGGTCGGTGGTGATGTGGTCGCCCTCCGGCAGCCCGTCGAGTGCCTGCTCCACGATCCTGATCGACTGGCGCATCTCGTCCATGCGCACCTTGAAGCGGTCGTAGTTGTCGCCGTGGTGGCCGACGGGCACGTCGAAGTCGAACTGCTCGTAGCACGAGTAGGGCATCGCCTTGCGCAGGTCCCAGGGGTGACCGGTGGCGCGTAGCAGCGGCCCGGTCACGCCCAGCTCGAGTGCGCGCTCCTGGGAGATCACGCCGGTGCCCTTGAGGCGCTCGAGCCAGATCTCGTTGCGGTCGAGCAGGTCCTCGTACTGGTCGAGGCGGGTGGGCATCAGCTTCAGGAACTTGCGCGTCTTCTCGACCCAGCCCGGCGGGATGTCTTCGAACACGCCGCCGATCTGGATGTAGCGCGGGTGCATGCGCTGGCCCGACGACATCTCGAACAGGTCGAGCACCAGGTCGCGGTCGCGGCAGCCCCACCACAGCATCGTGATCGCGCCGAGGTCGAGCGCGCCGGTGGCGAGCGCGAACAGGTGCGACGCGATCCGGTTCAGCTCCATGTGGATCACGCGCAGGTACTGGGCGCGGTCCGGCACCTCGATCTCGAGCAGCTTCTCGACCGACATGCAGTACGCGGACGCGTTGAAGTAGTAGGCGAGGTAGTCCATCCGCTCGACGAACGTGATGACCTTCCAGTACTGCTGGTCCTCGCAGCTCTTCTCGATGCCGGTGTGGACATAGCCGATGATCGGCTTGATGTCGCGCACGACCTCGCCCTCGAGCGTGGTCAGCAGCCGCAGCACCCCGTGCGTGGCCGGGTGGTGCGGACCGATGTTGAGCGTGAACAGCTCCTCGTGGAGGTCGTCGTCGGCCCCCATCGGCTCCATCGTCACCGAGCGCTCGCGCTCGCGGTAGGGGACGCTCAGCGGATCGTCAGTCATACCAGCGCGGGTACTTGTGCTCGTTGAACGTGAACAGCACGGGCTCGCCGCCCATCGGGAAGTCGCGCCGCTGCGGGTACCCGGTGTAGTCCTCCGGAAGCAGGATGCGGCGTAGATCCGGGTGGCCGTCGAAGACGACGCCGAACATGTCGTAGACCTCGCGCTCCTGGAAGTCGGCCGTGGGGAAGAGGTCGATCACCGTGGGCAGGTGAGCGTCGTCCGCTCCCACGCGCGTGCGCAGGTTGAGGCGGTCGCAGCGCTCCATGGACAGCAGCTGGTAGTGGACGCCGAGCCGCGGCTCCTCGGGCAGGTAGTCGACTCCGTGCAGACTCGACAGCCGCGTCCAGGGCTCCTCGTCGGCGCGGCTGAGGTACTCGAGGGCATCGTGGACCGCCTCCGGCGCCACGTCCACCGTCGCCTGCTCGCGGTAGTAGGTGGTCCCGGTCACCGCCTCGTCGCCGAGCGAGGTGCGGATGCGCTGGGCGATCAGCTCGAGCCCAGTGGCGTCAGGCAACTTCGAATTACCTCCGCGGGGCTTCCGGCCCCGCGGTCTCATGGCGACGCTCGGCTTCCACCCTCGCGTGACCGGAGGTCGCGCTGTGCTCGACCTCCTCCTCCGTGCCGTGGGCCTGATAGCGCTCGCGCCAGCCCATGTCGGGCTTGCCCATGATCTTGTCCTGCAGCTTCATGATCCCGTAGATCAGGGCCTCGGGGCGGGGCGGACAGCCCGGCACGTAAACGTCCACGGGCAGGAACTTGTCGGCGCCCTGGACGACCGCGTAGTTGTTGAACATGCCGGCGCTGGAGGAGCAGGCGCCCATCGCGATCACCCACTTCGGCTCGAGCATCTGGTCGTAGAGCCGGCGGATGATCGGGGCCATCTTGATCGACACGCGCCCGGACAGGATCAGCAGGTCGGCCTGGCGGGGGGTGAAGCGGATCGCCTCCGCGCCGAAGCGGGCGAGGTCGTTGCGGGGCGACCCGATCACCGTGATCATCTCGATCGCGCAGCAGGCGAGACCGAAGCCGAGCGGGAAGATCGCGTTCTTGCGGGCCCAGTTCTGAGCCGTCTCGAACTGCGTGAACAGCAGGCGCTCCTGCACGAACTCCTCGAGATCCTTGCCGGCCAGCTCGCCGCGCAGCATCTGCTGCGCCTTGAGGCCGCGGACGCGCAGTGCCGAAGCATCCGGCTCCACCGGCGTGCGTGTCACTTCCATTCGAGCGCTCCCCTCCGCCAGACGAACACGAACGCCACCATCAGAAGCGCGATGAAGATGATCGTCTCCACGAGGGCGAACGTCCCGAGCACCTCGAGTTGAAGCGCGACCGGGTAGAGGAACACCACCTCGATGTCGAACAGGATGAAGAGCATCGCGATCAGGTAGAAGCTGATCCCGAAGCGAAAGCTCTTCTTGACCTCGGAGGGCAGTCCGCTCTCGTAGGGCTCGCTCTTCGTCCTACCCGGGCGCTTGGGGCCGAGCAGGCTGTTCGCGTGCGTAAAGGCGGTGCCTATCCCGATTCCCAGAAGCAGGAAGACAAGGGCTGGCAGGTAGCTCTTCAGCACTCCAGCCGGGAGGTATAACGCAACCTTGTGCGGCGGGGCTACATAGTGCCAAAGGACACCCGTTGAGCGGGTTTCACATGGTCGTCGGAATCGCCGTGCTCGTGACGAACGCGGCGGCCGCGGGGTGGGGCGCCGTCGGGTGGATTCGGCACAACCCGCGCGCGGCGATCGCGTTCTGGCCGCTGCTGCGGGCGGCCCAGGCGACGGTGGTCGTCCAGGCCGTGCTGGGCCTGCTGCTGCTCGCGCGCGGAGCGTCCGCGCCCGATGGCCTGCACGTGGCCTACGGGATCGTGCCGCTGTTCGTCTCGCTGATCAGCGAGGGCATGCGAGCAGGGGTAGCGCAGCGGGAGCTCGAGGGGGTGGAGGACGTGGACGCGCTCGAGCGCGCGGAGCAGATCGCGCTGGCCCGCAAGGTCGCGCTGGGGGAGATGGGCGTGATGACGGTGGGCGCCCTGCTCATCCTGACGCTGGCCTTGCGGGCATATCAGACGGGCGGGTGAGCTAGCCGATGTACCACACCCCGAACATGACTCCGAAGGCGCCGAGAGCGGGAATCAGCACGCTGCGGTAGACGGGCTCCACGAGCGGGCGTGTGAGCACCCAGGCGAAGGCGGCGGTGAGCGCGGCCATCGAGATGATCGACATCGGTGCGAAGACGCCGAGTGCCAGCCCCGCTTCGAGCCGGGTCGGCAGCGCCGCGATCAGGAGCAGCACCACCGCGCCCGTCCCCGCCAGCCCGTGCACCAAGCCGATCGAGAGCGCCTGGCCGCTGGTGCGGACCTTGACGTGACGGTGCGCGCGACCCCTGCGCAGATGGCGTCGCGTGCCGTGGCCATCGGCGTGCGCGTGCGCGGTCGCCCGGAAGTCACCGCGGGCCCACTTGTAGATCACGCGGGCTGCCAGTACGACGATGATGACCCCGATCGCCTTCTCGGCTCCGCTTTCGAGCCAAGCCGGCAGCTCGGTCTTGAACGCGATCAGCGGAATGCCGAGCGCCACGAGAGCGCCGGCGTGGCCCACGCCCCACCACGCGCCGAGGCGCGCCGCCTTGCGGGTGTCGCCGTCCTCGGCGGCCACCAGCGAGGTCACCGCGACCAGGTGGTCCGGGTCCGACGCATGACGC
>Ga0268253_10000071_pt1 | contig 29254 bp, 30 predicted proteins | sample AgamicMgMarz_FD_200250 | JGI IMG/M metagenome (GOLD analysis project Ga0268253, IMG submission 200250) | Agave microbial communities from Guanajuato, Mexico - Mg.Ma.rz (v2) (version 3) | ecosystem: Host-associated > Plants > Phyllosphere > Phylloplane/Leaf | place: Guanajuato, Mexico... | reverse complement strand
GAGGCGGACATCTGGAAGATCGAGGGCATCGACACCCAGGAGGACTGCGACCTGATCGCCCGGACCTCCCGCCAGGGCGGTCGCGACGGCGTCGTCTGCGTCGTGCTCGGGCGCGGCGCCAACGACGCGAAGGTCGACCACTGGCTGCGCCAGGGCGCGCCCGTGGAGGGTTACGCGGGCTTCGCCATCGGCCGCACGATCTGGTGGGACGCGCTCAAGGGCTTCCTCGACGGCGACGTGGAGCGCGAGGACGCAGCCCAGCTGATCGCGGACAACTACCTGCGCTTCGTCCAGGTCTACGACGAGGCGGCGAAGCAGGCGGCACCCGCGTGACCATCCAGCCCGGAGCGACCTTCCGGCGCCCTCCGAAGCGCGACGGGGGCGTTGGTAGCCTTCCCGGCGCCATGCGCATGCGCCAGTCGCTAGCCCAGTTCGAGGAGGCCTTCCGCGAGGAGGCCGCCGAGTCGGTCGTGCGTCGCGAGCGCCTGCGCACGCACGCCGCTCAGCGATCACGCGTGCGCCGCGTGGAGCGCCGGCGCCAGCAGGGCAAGTTCCGCTTCACCCTGCTCGCGCTGACGATCGTGGTCACCGCCGTGGTGGTCACGATCGTGATGTTCGAGACGCTGGCGATGCTGGCCGGCTAGGCCGGCCGCGCAGGGTGTGTCTTCCCCCGCGTCAGGCCTTCAGCCGGTCGAGTTCGTCGTCGACCTCGCCCTCGCCCCCCTCCTCGGAGTCGCCCGTTCCGTCGCGACTCTCCTGAATCTCGAGGTAGACCTCCTTGCGGAAGACCGGAACGCTGCGCGGTGCGTCTATCCCGATCCGCACCTTCTCACCCATGATCGCGAGCACCGAAACCTCGATGTCGTCGCCGATCATGATGCTCTGATTTCCCTTGCGCGTTAGGACAAGCATGCCCCGCGCCTCCCCTGCTCGGACTGCGCTAGTGATAGCACTTAACCAGTCGAAGAGGACGCCTGCAACGGGGATCGGTAGTCTCCTGCGCCGTTTGGCACGGAGATCGCTAAAGCCCCAGCTCAACCAGATTCGCACCTGGGTCCGCCAAGGTCGGACCGACGCGTGGATCGCCCATCAGCTCGAGGTGTCCGTCGGAGACATCCGCAGCTTCAAGCGCGAGCACGAGCTCGTACCCGGCGAAGGCCCCGGCGAGGGCGACGACTCCGGCACGGTCGGCTCGGAGGAGCTCGACCTGCGCGCCGAGGACGACGCGCTCGTGGCCGCCGCCCTCGAGGCCGAGCAAGAGGCCGACGAGGAGGCGCCCGAAGAGGAGGCGCCCGGCGAGGACGACGAGGACGACGACGACGAGAAGCCCAAGCGCCGCCGGCGTGGACGTCGCGGCGGCCGCGGGCGCAGCAAGCGCAAGCAGCAGGCGCTCGAGGGCACGTTCGACCACGGCGACGAGGGCTACGGGCTGTGGCTCGACCCCGCGATCCAGGACGACCCCGTCTACGCCGAGCACTGGGCCGGCCACCGCCCGGTGACCGTCACGGTCGAGGCGGAGCGCATCGTCATCAGCCGGGCCGGCGAGGAGCCGGACGGCGACGATGACGACGAGTAGGGCCTAGACAGCGCCGCTACATTCGTAGGCCTGGCCATGGCCTACGCCCTGGAGAACGCTCTCTTTCAATGGCGCGACGGCGATCAGCGTCTCGCCCAAAGCGCCGAGCCCGCGCGGACCGACCTCGATCGCGCCGCCGATGTCGTGGTCGAGCACCTGCGCAAGCGGCTCGGATCGACCTTCCTGGTGGAGGAGCTGGCCGACCTCTACCACCAGGGCACCGACTGGGCGACCGACCTGGCCGGGCGCCACGCGGCCGGGACGGATGCCGCCGCGGTCGTGGACGCGGCCTTCGCCCGCTACGCCCGCGAGGCCTCCAACTTCGCCGGCGGCCGGGCGCGCGAGAGCCACGGCCGGCCTTAGCGGCTCAGCGCGGCAGGTTCTCGATCACGTATGCGCGCTCGCCCTGGCGCACCATGCCCATACGGCGCGCCTCGCGCTCCAGCGCGCCGGGGTCCTTCAGGTCGTGCGCGCGCTGCTTCAGCTGCCGGTTGTCCTCCGTGAGCTCCTGGAGCTCCCTGCGCTGCTCTCCTGCCGTGCTCGACTGCTGCAGCCAGTGCTTGGCCGGCGAGATGTACAGCAGCACGATCACGATCAGGGTGCCGAGCAGCGCCAGGCGCCCCACGCGGTCCCAGCGGATGCTGGTGCGGCGCGCGGGCATCGTGCGGGCGGCGGCGGACATATCCACGCACTTCGTGCCGCGAGCCGCCTCTCCTCCTACGTGCGAAAGGCGCTGCGGCCCGGGTACTCCGCGTCCGCCCCGAGCTGTTCCTCGATGCGCAGCAGCTGGTTGTACTTGGCCACCCGATCCGACCGCGACGGCGCGCCGGTCTTGATCTGGCCGCAACCGGTCGCGACCGCGAGATCGGCGATCGTCGTGTCCTCGGTCTCGCCTGACCGGTGCGACATCACCGCGGTGTAGCCGGCCTCCTGAGCCATTCGTACGGCGTCGAGCGTCTCCGTCAGCGTTCCGATCTGGTTGACCTTGACCAAGATCGAGTTGGCCACCCCGGCCTCGATCCCGCGCCGCAGGCGCTCGGTGTTGGTCACGAACAGGTCGTCGCCCACCAGCTGCAGGCGCTCGCCGATCGCGTCGGTCAGCGCCTTCCAGCCGTCCCAGTCCTGCTCGTCCATGCCGTCCTCGATCGAGAGCACCGGGTAGCGCGACGAGATGTCGGCCCAGTAGGCGGCCAGCTCCCCGGCGGTCAGCGACCGGCCCTCGTGCTCGAGCACGTAGGAGCCGTCGTCGTAGATCTCGCTGGTGGCGGGATCGAGCGCGATCGCCACGTGCTCGCCGGGCCGGTAGCCGGCCGCCTCTATGCCCTCGATCAGCACCTGGAGCGCCGCCTCGTTGGAGGCCAGGTCGGGCGCGAAGCCGCCCTCGTCGCCGACCGCGGTCGCCAGCCCGGCGTCGTGCAGCGTCCGCTTGAGCGCGTGGAACACCTCCGCCCCGGTGCGCAGGCCCTCGCTGAAGCTGGCCGCGCCGACCGGCACGATCATGAACTCCTGGAAGTCCACCTTGTTGTCGGCGTGCGCGCCCCCGTTGAGCACGTTCATCATCGGCACCGGCAGCACGCGCGCGGCCTCGCCGCCCAGGTAGCGCCAGAGTGGCAGCCCGGCCTCGGCCGCGGCGGCCTTCGCGGCGGCCAGCGACACCCCGAGGATGGCGTTGGCGCCCAGCCGGCCCTTGTTGGGGGTGCCGTCCAGCTCGATCATCGCCCGGTCCACCCCGGCCTGGTCGGCGGCGTCCAGCCCGCGCACGGCGGTGGCCAGCTCGCCGTTCGCGTTGGCGACCGCCCGCGACACGCCCTTGCCGCTCCACGCGTCCCCGCCGTCGCGCAGCTCGGCCGCCTCGAACTCCCCCGTCGAGGCGCCGGAGGGCACCGCGGCGCGTCCAGCCGCGCCCGACTTCAGCACCACGTCCACCTCGACGGTCGGATTGCCGCGGCTGTCGACGATCTGCCGCGCGTGCACCTTCTCGATCTCGCTCAAGCTCCGTCCACCTCGTTCTTGAATCGGTCCGCCGCCCGGCGGAGGGCCAGTTCGGGGTCCACACCCGCGTCGACCGCCGCCCGCACCGCGGCCAGCAGCAGCTCGCCAGGGTCCTCGGAACCGGAATCCAACACAAAGCCGGCGTCCTCTGCTCGCCTGAGCACCTTCTTCGCGTACAGCGTCGACGGCAGGTTCTCGGGAATGTCCCCGAAGATCTGGCCGCCGCGCTCGTCGTCGCGCTTGATCTGGTCCCAGTTGCGGCGCACCTCGTCAGCCGTGTCCGCGTCGACCGACCCGAACACGTGCGGGTGGCGGCGGATCAGCTTCTCGCGCACGTGGTCGGCCACCCCGGCGAGGTCGCCCTGGCCGCGCTCCTCGAGCAGCAGCGCCAGGAAGTAGACCTGGAAGAGGACGTCGCCGAGCTCGTCGACCAGCTTGGCGTCGTCGCCCGAGTGTGCCGCGTCGGCCAGCTCGTAGGCCTCCTCGACGGTGTGTGGGACGATCGAGCGCTCGTCCTGGTCGCGGTCCCACGGACAGTCGCGGCGCAACCGGCGGGTGATCTCGTCGAGCCGCGTCAGCGCGGCCGCGAGATCCGTGTCGGCACCCACTACTGCTCGGGCTGGGGAGCCTGCGTCTCCGGCTGCGGCTGTTCGGGCTGCGGCTGGTTGGGCTGCGGCTGGCTCGACTGGCTCGGGCCGGTGTCGGTGTCGTCCTTGGGAGCGTTCTTGCACTCGGCGACCCGATAGTCGTCGGAGCAGTCCGTCTCGTCCTTGTACTCCTCGCGGAAGTCCTTGATGAACGCGTCAAGCGTCTTCTGCTGGCGCTGTGAGCGCAGCAGGTTCTTGATCGTGTCGCGCGCCTGCTCGAGCGACTGCTGCGAGGCGGGCGTGACCTTCTCGACCTCGAACACGTACCAGCCGAACTGGGTCTTTACGGGCCCCTCGACCTCGCCCTTGCTCGCCGCGAAGACGGCGTCCTCGAGTGCCTTGTCCTGCTGACCCTTCGCGACGGCCGCGAGCTTGCCGCCCTGCGCCTTCGTGGTCTCGTCGATCGAGTACTGCTTGACGACCTGCTTCCAGGGCTGGCCGGAGTCGAGCGCCTGCTTCGCGGCGTTGGCTTTCGCCTCGGTCTTGGTGAGCACGATCAGCAGGTCGCGGCGCTCCGGCTGGGCGAAGCGCTTCTCGTTCTTCTCGTAGTAATCCTCGACGTCCGCGTTCGAGACCTTCTTGGCGTCCTCGGTCACGTCCTGGGTGAGCTTGGTCTGGAGCTCGTTGAGCTTGACCCGGAAGAGGATGTCGTCCTCGGTCATGCCGGAGGTCTTGAGGTACGTCTTGTACGCCTTGTCGGTGGGGAAGGCCTGCTTCTTCTGGTCCTCGAGCGTCTTCTGCAGCTGAGCGGGCTTGACCTCGACGTTGCGCTTCTCGGCCTCCTGGGTGACCCACTCGGCCTGGATCAGGAACCGCATGACCTGTGCCTTGACCGTGTCGTACTCGGTCTTGCACTGCTTCTTCAGAGCGGCGTCCGTCTGCTTGCCCTGACCCGACGGGGCGGGGGCCTTCTTCTTGGCGGCGACGCACTTCGTGAACTCGGGCGCGTCCAGCTCCGTCGCCTGACCGCCCTGCCCCTGACCCTTCGTGGCGATCGCAAGCCACTTGTCGAACTGCTCCTGAGTGATCTCGGTGTCACCCACCTTGGCGACCGCGCCCGGCGGCACGTCGTTGCCGCAGGCCACGAACGCGAAAGCCGCCCCCGTCAGGGCGAGCGGCAGCAGGAGTTTCAGGGTGATCCGTCCCAAAGCGGTGGCGAAGGGTAGCGAACGCTATTCCGGCTCGGTGGCGGTCTCCAGGATCGCCTCCGCAGCGGTCACGACGGCGCGAAAACGCTCGGCCGGTTCCTCGGGCAGCCGGACGCGCACGGTGCTGCGACCGGACTCGTAGACCGCCTCCGGCACGCGCTGGCGCAGGGTCTTCGCGCCACGCGAGTCGAGCTCGATCGGGGTGACCGACATCCGGCCGCCCCGGAAGTCCACAGAGCGCGCCCCGGCGCGGCCCAGCTTGATACGGGCGTCCTGGAGGCGGATCAGGTTGTCGAGCGGATCTGGCACCGGCCCGAAGCGATCCTCAAGCTCCTCGCGCAGCATGATCAGCTGAGCCACCTCGCGCGCGCCCGCCACGCGGCGGTGGATCTCGATCTTGGCCGCCTCGTAGGGCACGTAGTCGCCCGGGACGTAGGCGTCCACGGGCAGGTCCATCCGCACCGGCTCCACCGCTTCGTCGGCCGCCTCGCCCGCCAGCAGCCGCACGGCCTCGTCGAGCATCCCCACGTACAGCTCGAACCCGACCGCCGCCACGTGACCGGACTGCTCATCGCCGAGCAGGTTGCCGGCCCCGCGGATCTCCAGGTCGCGCATGGCGATCTTGAAGCCGGAGCCGAGCTCGGTGTAGTCGGACAGGGTCGCCAGGCGCTTGCTCGCCTCCTCGCTCAGCGCCGCGTGGCTGGGGTAGAGCAGGTAGGCGTAAGCGCGCTCCCGCGAGCGTCCCACGCGGCCGCGGATCTGGTAGAGCTGGGCCAGCCCGAACAGGTCGGCCCGCTCGACGATCAGCGTGTTCGCGGTTGGGATGTCGAGGCCCGACTCGACGATCGATGTGCAGACCAGCACGTCCGCGTCGCCGCGCAGGAACTCGAGCATGTGGTCCTCGAGCTGGCCCTCGGCCATCTGGCCGTGCGCGACCGACACGCGCGCCTCCGGCACCATCGCGCGGATCCGCTCGGCTGTCTCGTCGATCGTGTCGACCCGGTTGTGGAGGAAGAACGCCTGTCCCTCCCGGGCCAGCTCGCGCTTGATCGCCGAGGCGACCAGCTCCTCGTCGTACTCGCCCACGTAGGTCTTGACCGGGCGGCGGCCCTCGGGCGGCGTCTCGATCACCGAGATGTCGCGCAGGCCGGCCAGCGACATCTGGAGCGTGCGCGGGATCGGCGTGGCGGACAGCGAGAGCACGTCGACCCTCAGCTTGAGCTGGCGCAGCAGCTCCTTCTGCTTGACGCCGAAGCGCTGCTCCTCGTCCACGATCAGCAGGCCCAGGTCCTTCGGGCGTACGTCGCGCGACAGCAGGCGATGCGTGCCGATCAGGATGTCGACCTGGCCGCGCTCGAACGCAGCGGCGGTCTCACGCGTTTCCTTTGGCGTGCGAAAGCGAGAGACCATGTCGATCTTGAAGGGGTAGTCGCGCAGGCGCTCGCTGAACGTGCCGAAGTGCTGCTGGGCGAGCACGGTCGTCGGCACGAGGAACATCACCTGCTTGCCGTCCTCGGCCGCCTTGAACGCCGCTCTCAGCGCGACCTCGGTCTTGCCGTAGCCGACGTCCCCGCAGATCAGGCGGTCCATCGGGCGTGCCTCCTCCATGTCGGCGCGCACGGCCTCGATCGCCTCCAGCTGGTCGGGCGTCTCGCGGTAGGCGAACGCCCCTTCGAACTCCATCTGCCACTCGGAGTCGTGCGGGAACGGGTGTCCCGCGCGCCGCTTGCGCTCGGCATAGAGGGTGATCAGCTCGCCGGCGAGGGCCTCGGCGGCGCGCCGGGCGCGCAGCTTCTGCTGCTCCCACTGCTTGCCGCCGAGCTTGGACAGCTGCGGGTCGCCCGCGTCGGCGCCGACGTAGCGGCTGATCTTGTGCAGCTGGTCGCTCGGCACGAACACGCGGTCGCCGTCGCGGAACTCGAGCTCGAGGTAGTCCCGCGTGATGCCGCCTACGGTCTTGGTCTCGAAGCCGGTGAAACGCGCGACGCCGTGGTCCTCGTGTACGACCGGCGCCCCCGCGCGCAAGTCGGTGAACGAGGCGAGCGCGCCGGTGCGCGGGCCCTCCGGCTGGGTGCCGCGGCGGCGGCGCAGGAGCCGGTGCTCGGGCACCACCGCGAGCTTCAGCTGAGGGGCCAGGAAGCCCTCGCGCAGGCCGGCCTGAGCGAACAGCACCGCCGGCTCGGTCGGCGCCGGCTTGCCGTCGAGGAAGGCCGCCTGCACCCGGGCGAGGTTGAGCTGGGCGCGCTCGGCCTCGCCGCGGCGCGACCAGGTGACGATCGTGCGGTACCCGGAGCGCACCAGCTTCTCCAGCTCCGGCTCGGCCTCGCGCAGGGAGCGCGCGGCGGTGTCGGCACTCTGAGCGCGGAACTCGTGCGGCTGGTCGCCGGAGATGCTCGACAGGCGCAGGGCGGCGCGCCGGTCGAGGGTCTCCGCGAGACGATCGGGGTGGACGTAGAGATGGTGCGCGTCCTGGTCGTGGAAGCTCGCCGTCACGTCCTCCCACAGGTCCTTCAGGGAGGGCGCCAGCTCCTCCTCGGCGGCGACGGTCACGAGCGCGTCCTCCGGCACGAGGTCGAGCAGCTCGAGGAAGCGGTCCACCGGCAGCACGTCGGCGATGTCGGGGCGCTCCTCGGCCTCGGTGCTGGCCGCGATCTCGGCGAGCTCGCGGTGCTCGGCCCCGAGCTCGGCCGCGGGAGCGATCTCCACGCGCTCCGCCTCCTCGAGCGAGCGCTGCGTGAACGTCGAGAACCAGGTCAGCCGCTCGACCTCGACGTCGAACAGCTCGCAGCGCACGGCGCGCTCCTCGGTGGCCGGGTAGACGTCGAGGATGTCGCCGCGGACCGCGAACTGGCCGCGCTCCTCGACCTGGTCCACGCGCTCGTAGCCACACCCCACCAGCTCCGCCGACACCTCGTCCAGGTCGAGCAGGCCACCCTTCTCGATCGCGAACCCGTGCGGGCGCAGAGCCGGGTCGGGCACCTTCTCCGCCAGCGCCGCGGCGGCGGCCACCAGCACCGCCCCCGGCTCCTCCACCAAGGCATCCAGTGCCGCGATCCGGAGCCCAACGAGATGCGGCGGTGGCGCGAGATGGGACTCGTACCGCATGCCTCGCGCGGGATAGAAGCGCACGGGCCGAGGAGCGAGGTAGGCCTTCAGATCGGCCGCCAGGTCCCGCGCGGCGCGATCGTCGCCCGCGACAACCAGCGCCGGTCGCTCCGGGTCGGCGTCGAGCAGCGACGCGAGCAGGTACGGCCTCAGGCTGGCCGAGACGAACGCCCGCTGTGGCTCGGTGCGCGCGGCATCGGCGAGCGCGGTGACGCTGGGGTCCTCGTGGGCGTATTTGAGCAGCGGTCTGAGCATGCGCAGCGGCCGCCCGGTGCGCCGCGCGGCCTAGTCGCTGAGGTTACCCACCAACCGGTCCAGCTCGTCCGCGGCGCGCTCCACCAGCTCGCGCACCTCGTCCTGCGGCTCGCTGAAGCGGCCCAGCACGTGCGCCGAGACGATCTCCGGGTCGGTGGTGTCCGGACGCCCGACGCCCACCCTCACCCTGCGGAAATCCGCGCTCCCCAGGCCAGCCTTGACGGCCTTGAGGCCGTTGTGGCCCGCCAGGCCGCCGCCGAGCCGGGCTTCCACCCGGCCGAACGGCAGGTCGATCTCGTCGTGCACCACAACCACGCGGTCGAGCTCCACGCCCAGCTCTCCGCGCGCCGGGCTGATCGACTTGCCGGAGTCGTTCATGAACGTCTGCGGCAGCAGCACGCCGACTCGCGGGCCGCCCGGGCCGGTGCGCCCGTCGGTGTAGAGGCCCGCCCAGCGTTTCCTCGCCTTCGACAAGCCCCAGCGCTCGGCGGCCAGCGCGGCCACCTCGAACCCGATGTTGTGGCGGGTGCGCGCGTAGCGGTCGCCGGGGTTGCCCAGCCCGACCACCAACCAATCGACCCGGCCCGAAGCAGCGGGCTCGGCCGGCTGCGCAGGGTGCCCTTTCCTTCCGCCGCGGCGGAAGAGGCTCAGGACTCCTCGCCTTCGGCTTCCTCTGCCGGGGCTTCCTCGGACGCCTCGCCCTCCTCGGCGCCCTCCGCGACCTCGCCCTCCTCGCCGACCAGCTCGGTCTCCGCCTCGATCTCCTCGGGCTCCTCGACCTCGGTCGGAACGACGACCGTGGCGATGATCGTCTCCTCGAGGTCGTCGAGGAACTCCACGCCCTCGGGCGCGGTGACCTCGGAGAGGTGCATGGTCGCGGCGATCTCCATGCCGCTCACGTCCACGTTGATGGCCTCGGGGATCGCGGTCGGCAGCGCCTCGATGTTGAGCTGGTGGCTCACCTGCTCGAGCACGCCGCCCTCCTTGACGCCGGGCGCCTCCTCGATGCCCTCGAGGTGCACGCCGACCTGCGTCTGGATCTTCTCGTCGAGCCGGACCTCGAGCAGGTCGATGTGGATCAGCTCGTCGCGCACCGGATCGAGTTGGCGGTCCTTGACGATCACGGGGAGCGTCTTGCCGTCGACCTTGAGGTCGATCAGCGCCGAGCCGTCGACGAGCACGTGGCGCAGGACGTGGGCGTCCACCTTGAACGAGACGGCGTCCTCCTGGCCGGTGCCGCCGTAGACGACGCCGGGCACGACGCCTTCGCGGCGCAGGCGCCGCGTGGCCCGCGTGCCACGCTCGGCACGCGCTTCGACTTCGAGTGTTGGTCTATCGGCCATGCGGCCCGCCAGTGTAGCTGCCGTCCTATCCTCGAAGCGTGGCCGACGACAGCTCGATTCCCAAGGGGAGAATTCGCCGGACGGCCCAGGTCGGCTCGGTCGTGGGCACCCAGGGCGCACGCTATGCCGGTACGCGAGCGGCCAACCTGACGCGCTCGCCCGAGGAGGCCGCGGACGCGCTGGAGCGTCGGCACCTGGACGCCGCCGAGCGGATGGTGGCCACGCTCGGGCGCATGAAGGGGGCGGCGATGAAGATCGGCCAGCTCGCCTCCTTCATCGACACCGAGTTCCTCCCGCCCGAGTACCGCGAGCTCTACCAGGAGCACCTGGCGCAGCTGCGCACGCAGGCGCCGACGATGCCGTGGAGCCAGGTCCGCAAGGTGCTCGACGAGGAGTGGGAGGAGCCCTGCGAGGAGCTGTTCGAGCAGATCGAGCACGACGCCGCCGCGGCGGCGTCGATCGGGCAGGTGCACAGGGCGCTGCTCCCAGACGGGCGCAGGGTGGCGGTGAAGATCCAGTACCCCGGCGTGGCGGAGGCGATCGCGGCCGACATGCAGAACGCCGGCCTGATCCTGCGAATGGCGAAGGCGCTCGCGCCGGGTCTCGACGCCAAGGCGGCCGCCGCCGAGCTGCGGGAGCGGGTGATGGAGGAGCTGGACTACGAGCTCGAGGCGCAGAACCAGCGCTCGTTCGCGCGCGGCTATCGCGATCACCCGTTCATCCACGTACCCGACGTGGTCACGCGCCTGTCGACCGAGCGCGTACTCGTCAGCGAGTGGGTGGACGGCGCGGGGTTCGAGGAGGTCCAGCAGCTGCCGCAGGAGGAGCGGGACCGCTTCGGCGAGATCGTCTTCCGCTTCTGCTTCGGCTCGATCTTCCACCTCCAGCACTTCAACGCCGACGCCCACCCCGGCAACTACCTGCTGATGGCGGACGGCAGGGTCGCGTTCCTCGACTTCGGCATGACCAAGCACCTCGACAAGGACCAGATCGAGCTCGAGATCACCGCCCTCGATGCGATCTTCGGCGCCGATCCCGAGCGGCTGCGCGTGGCGCTCCACGACCTGGGCTTCCTCAACAACCCGCAGAAGGTCGACGCCGAGCAGCTGATGGAGCACGTCAAGACGGTTGGCGGGTGGTACATGGAGGACCGCGAGGTCACGGTCGACTCGCGCCGGGTGATGGACGCGATCGCGGCCGTGTCCGACCCCCGCTCCGAGTTCTACCGGCTGATGCGCCGCGAGAACCTGCCCGCGAACGAGCTGATGGGACGGCGCATGGAGTCCGGCGTGCTGGCCGTGCTCGGGCAGCTCGAGGCGACCCGCAACTGGTACCGGATCGGTCGCGAGTGGTGGTTCGCCGACCCGCCCGCCACGCCGCTGGGCGAGCAGGAGTGGGCCTACTTCGAATCGCGCGGCGAGAAGCGCGTGCGCAGGTTCGCGGCGCGGGCTACCTAGCCCGCCGGGTCACCTGCGTGGTCAGGCCCACCTGCGTGCCGGGCGTCGAGATCTTCGTCGCCCGCACGCTGAACACGAGCTTGCCCGGCACCAGGCCGCTGACGCGCACCGTCGTGAACGTGGCCCCGCGGCGGCGGCTGACCTTGAGCTTGCGCACCTTCGCGGAGCGAGCGACCACCTTGCCGCGCCGGACCACGCGGAACTTGCCGATCGTGAAGGCGTCAGCGGTGTTCGCCCAGGACAGCGCGAACTGGGCGGTGTTGATCCGGCTCGGGATCGTCACCTTGTGCGCCTCGGCCTGGCCCGCCTTCGTGAAGGCGTCGCTGAAGCGCCTAGGGGGCGTCTGGCAGGCGATCGCGCTGTTGAGATCGAACATCGCCGCCTGCAGCGCGCTGGCGTCGTCGGCGCGCCGGTAGAGCCCGCCCGTGTCCGTGGCGATCTGGTTGAGCAGCGTGTCGAACGGGCTGCCCGACCCGCCGGTGCCGAGCCCGAGCACGTAGGTCGGGGCCCCGCCCTGGTGTCCGTTGGCGTACGGATCGACGGCCGTGTGCGCCCCGTCGGTGAGGAAGATGCGCGCGTTCGCGTTGGCGTTGTGAGCGGTGGCGGCGGCGAAGGCCTTGTTGTAGTCGGTGCCGCCGCCGTCCTCGATCAGCGCGGTGTTCATGGCGGTCTTGAACGCAGCCGCGTTCTGCCCGATCAAGGCGGGGCCGAACAGCGGGCTGGCGTCGGAGCCGAACTCGACCGCGCCGAGCGTGCGCTTCTCGTTGCCCTGCGTATCGATCAGCAGCTCCATCGCGCGAATGCGCAGATCGGTCGGGTCGCTGGAGCCCATCGAGAAAGAATCGTCGATGATCGCCTCCAGGTTCGTCTTGGGCGTGCAGGCGGCGTGGGCCGCTGGGGCGCCAAGCGCGGCTGTGAAGGCGGCGACTGCGGCGACGATCCAAGTCTTCCTCATGGGTCGACTCGTCGGCGACCGCCGGAAAGCGGGCGAGCGACCCCGCGCCAAATCGACGGATGTACGGCTTACTTGGACATGTCGCGCCCGCGCCGGGCCGTGAGGCCGTCGAGCACCACCTCGATCGGCGAGCGCTTGCGCTCCGTGGCGAGCTGCTGGCGGGCCTGGCGCACCTCGATGGCCAGCTCGGCCATCTGGCGCCCGGTCTTCATCAGGTGCTTCGTTCCCGAGCCACGGCCGTTGATCTTCACGAGCGGCCTGCGCGTTCCCGGCACCGGCACGCCAAGCACCCTGCGCCTGCCGCCACGGGCGATCGCCATGCCACCGACGAGGCCGGCGAGGGCCGCACCGCCGGCTACGGCGGGCACCTTGGCCGCGTTGGCGGCCGAGCCGACCGCCTGACCGGCGTCACTGGCCGCACTGCCGACTGCGCGGCGGGCGGTCTGGGCGCCGTCGACCACGCTGTCACGCGCCGAGGCGACCGGCCCGCCGTTCGAGCCGCCGCGGGAGCTGCTTCTGGCGCGCGGGGTGCTGGTGCGGCGCGACTTCGGGGCGGAGCCGTTGCCGCTCGAGCGCTTCGTCGCGGTCGGGGCGCGCTTGGCCGCCGGGGCGGACCTCGCGGCGGCCCGGGGCTTGCTGGTTCCAGCGGAGCGCTTGCCGGACGACTTCGCTGACTTCTGGGTGTTCTGGGCCTTGCTCTGGGCCATCCTGGCCTCCCTCTCGAGTTGTTCTCGCCTGCTCGTCAGGAGAGCGTCTTGCCCGCCTTCTCGGCGTCGTCGCCGAGACGCTGCATCTCCTTGCCGAGCTCCTTGCTCGTCTTGCCGAGGTTCTTGGTCGTCTCGCCGATCCGCTTCGCCAGCCCGCGGGCGTCGAACCCACTCGACCTGCGCCGACGAACGACGAGGGCCACACCGCCGACCACGCTCGCGGCGGCACCCGCCGCGATCCCGGGGCCCTTCGCGGAGCGCACGGCGTGGACGAGCTTGTCGGTCGCCGACGGCTGCTTCGCCCGACCGCGGCGCCGCGACGAGCCCGGCTTGCGGGTTGCCGTCCTGCGGCTGGTCGCCGCCTTGCCACGGGTGGCTGCCTTGCGGCCGGCGGCCTTGCCGGTGCCGGCCTTGCGGCCGGTCGCGGCCTTCGGCCCCTTCGCCGTCCTACGCCCGCTCGCGCTGCTTGCTCGCTTGGTGCTCGCCATGTGTCCCTCCTCGTGGGCTCGTCATTGCGTACCCGCGGTGGAAGGACCTAACCCATTGGGTGTATACGCCCGCGTACGGGCTAGAACAGCTGGTTCTCGCCGGCGAAGATCTCGGAAACCGAGTCGTCGGTGAAGATACGCCGGATCGAGTCCTCGAGGACGTCGGCGCAGGTGAGCTGCGTGATCAGGTCGGGCACGCCGTCGTTCAGCGGGATCGTGTCGGTCACGACGATGCCCGACAGCGGGCCCTGCTCGAGGACTTGGAACGCGTCGCCCGAGAACAGCCCGTGCGTGGCGACCGCGAACACCTCGGTGGCGCCCTCGTCCAGGACGGTCTGAGCGGCCGCGTTGAGCGTGCCGCCGGTGGCGATGATGTCGTCGACGATCACGGCAGTCTTGCCCTTCACGTCGCCGATCACGTAGCCGATCTCGGCGACCTGCTGGGCGGGCCGCTCCTTCTCCATCAGCGCGTACGGGGCGCCGACCTTCTGCGCGAACTTGCGCACCAGCTTCACGCGCCCGGCGTCGGGGGCGATGATCACCAGGTCGCGGTCGGCCAGCCGGTCCTGCACGAACTGGGTCAGGATCGGCATCGCGGTCATGTGGTCGACCGGCTTCGAGAAGAAGCCCTGCAGCTGGCCGGCGTGGAGGTCCATGGCCACGAGCCGGTCGATGCCGGCGGTCTCGAGCACCTCGGCCACCAGTCGGGCGGAGATCGGCTCGCGCGGAGCGGACTTCTTGTCCTGGCGCGAGTAGCCGTACCAGGGGGCCACGGCGACGATCCGGTGGGCCGAAGCGTGCTTGGCCGCGTGGATCATCAGCAGCAGCTCCCAGAGCGCGTCGTTGACGGTGAGGCCCTCGCGCTCCGAGCCGCAGATGGACTGCACCACGAACAGGTCGGCGCCGCGGATGGACTCCTCGTAGCGGCAGTAGACCTCGCCGTCGGCGAACGTCTTCAGACCGGCGTCGGTCAGCTCGACCCCGAGCCGGTCGGCGATCTTGCCGCCCAGCTCACGGCTCGCCCGCCCCGCCGTGACCATCAGCCGCTTCTCGTAACCCGCCGTGATGCTGGTCGCCGGCGTCACCGCTGCCTCCGTCTCGAGAGCCGTGCTCACTGCGAGTCCTCCTCAACGCGGTCCGAGTAACCCTCGATGTTCCTCTGCTTGGCTCGCCCGACCCCGAGGGCGCCTTCCGGGACGTCCTCCGTGATCGTCGAGCCGGCACCAGTGTACGCCCGATCGCCGACGTCCACCGGCGCCACGAGCGACGTGTGGATGCCGGTCTTCACGCTTTTTCCGAGCTTGGTGCGGTGCTTCTTGCGGCCGTCGTAGTTGGCGGTGATCGTGCTGGCGCCGATATTGCTGCCCTCGCCCACGTCGGCGTCGCCGATGTAGGACAGGTGGGGCACCTTGGCGCCCTCGCCGACGTCGGAGTTCTTGACCTCTACGAACGTGCCGACCTTGGCTTTGTGACGGACAACGGTCCCTGGGCGCAGGTACGCGAACGGGCCGATCGTGGCTCCGTCCTGGACCTCGACCTCGACCAGGAAGGAGTGGACGACGCTCGCTTGGTCGCCGACGCGCGAGTCGCGCGCGGTGGTGTGCGGGCCGATGGTGCAGCCCGCGCCGATGCTCGTCTCCCCGAGCAGGCTCACGCCCGGGCCGATCACGGTGTCGACGCCGATGCCCACGCCGGCTTCCACGCGAGTGGTGCCCGGGTGCAGGAAGGTCACCCCGGCGCGGGCGTGGTCCTCGAGGATGCGGCGCTGGGCGAGCTCCTCGGCCTCCATCAGGCCGGCGCGGTCGTTGACGCCGTGGGAGATGTCGAGGTCGTCGGTCCTGCAGGTGACGATCTGGGCGCCGTCGGCCTTCAGCATCGGAAAGGCGCCGGTGAGGAAGCGCTCGCCGTTCTGGTTGGCGACGCGCTCGAGGCCGTCGAACAGCCCCGGGGCCTCGAAGACGTAGGTGCCGAGGTTGATCTCGCGGATGGCGAGCTCCTCCGGGGCCACCCGCTCGGCGTCCTTGGTCTCGACGATGCGCTCGAAGTCGCCGTTGCCGTCGCGGACGATGCGGCCGTAGCCGGCGGGGTCCTGGAGCTCGGTGGTCAGCAGAGTGGCGCCGGCCCGCGCCTCGCGGTGCGTGCGCAGGAGCCGTTCGATCTGGTCGGGGGTGACGAGCGGATGGTCGCCCGACAGCACGACGAACGGACCGGGCTCCACCGACTCTCGAGCGGCGAGCACCGCCGCGCCGGTGCCCTCGCCCTCGTGCTGCTCGGCGATTTCGACCCCGTCAGGCAGCCCTTCCTCGACGCCATCCCCCGGCCGCACGACGCAGACGACACGGGTGGCACCGGCCTCCGTGGCGGCGTCGATGACCCACTCGACCATGGGCTTGCCACAGATCCGGTGCAGAACCTTGGGGAGGTCCGACCGCATCCGAGTGCCCTGGCCGGCGGCCATGATGAGGACCGTGAAAGGGTCGGTCATGGGAGGTCGAGAGTACATCGGAGTGGGCGATTCCTCATCGCGGGCGCCCGTAATCCGTGAGCGAGGCGGCCAACCTATGCTCTGCGCATCAGCGCCCTTTGGGGGGTCGTCCAATTAGCAGGATTCCGGGTTTTGGTCCCGGCGATGCGGGTGCAAGTCCCGCCCCCCCAGCTCGACCAGACCTTCGATCGTCCGGCTCGCGTGCGAACATATGTTCGTGACAGCTCCGCGGCCCGTCAAGCAGATTGCCACGCTGGACCTGTACTGGCTCGCCGGGCTCCTCGAGGGCGAGGGCTCGTTCATCGCAGGACCTCCGAGCGCGCCAAGGACTCCCGCCGTCGTACTATGACCTCCGGCTCGGCAGGACGCACAAGCACCTGAAGCGACCGATGGCCGCGTAGCCCCTCCGGCATGCCAGCTGGCACGAGGGCAAGGCCGAGGCGCCTGAGCTTGCCGCGCGGGCGGGGAGCTCTTCGATGCCAACAAGCACAAGACGATCGCCACGCTCCGCCGGGATGGCTCGCCGCGGATCAGTGGCTCGAGATCGAGTTCGACGAGTGGGAGCGTTGTGATCGGCCTCGGGGGCGATCCGCCGGAGCATCTGGTCATCGAGTCCTGACACACCGGGCGCGGTGTGACCACGCTTCGCCGCTAGCGGTCCTTGCGCTCCGTCGGCACCCGACCGGCTTCCGCGCCCTGCTCGTGGGCCGGGCCGCCGGGGGGCACGATGCCGAGCACGCGCATCGCCTTCAGGCCCAGCGACAGACGTTCGCGGCCGTCGGTGGAGCCCACGTCCAGCGACGTCAGCTCCTTCACCCGCTCCAGCCGGTAGCGGATCGTGTGGCGGTGCGTGAACAGGCGCTCGGCCGTTCCGGCGACGTTGCCGTCCGCGTCCAGGAACGTCTCCAGCGTGCGCACCAGCTCGGTCTCGTACTGCTCGTCGTACGCCACCAGCGGCGCCACGGTCTCGTCGAAGAACCCCTCCAGCTCAGTCGGGTCCTCGCTCATCGCCGGCAGCAGCAGCCGGTAGGCGCCGGTCTCCTCGAACGACAGCTCTGCCAGCCCGCGCGCCTCCGCGACGTTCGCCGCCAGCAGCGCCTCCGTGCCGGCGCGGTGCAGGTCCGCCGGGTCTGTCGCGTGGCGGCTGCGCGCCACCGTGACCGTGAAGCCCGGCAGGCCCGCCTCGAGCTCGCGCACGACCGCCGCCGCCGTGCGCTTTGCCGACGCGACGTCGCCAGCCGGGGTGAGGATCACCAGCTCGCGCCCGACGCGCGCGTGCGCGCCCTCGTTGGGTCCCTGCCCGTGCCGGGACCACCCGACCTGGGCGAGCGCCGCCAGCGAGGAGCGCTCGATGCCCCGCGCGCCGCGCTCGGCGACGGTCAGCACGCGCGCGCGCCAGTCGCCCTCCTCAGGCCCCTGCGGACGCGCTCGCACGACGATCACGGTCGCACCGGACTCCACCGCGCAGCCCAGCTCGCTGGCCCGGGCGACGATGTTCTCCCGGTCGGTGAGGCGCCGGCCGAGCAGATCCTCGAAGAAGTCGCCCACCGCCGCCTCGGTCGCCCGCTCGGGCGCCTTGGCCCGGTCGACTTCCAGACCGATCAGGTTCGCCACGAGGCGCCGCAGGGCCGCGGGCGGCGGCTCGGCGCGCGGCCGGTAGCGCAGCTGGCCGACCGGCAGCTCGGCCACTCGCAACTCGACGGTCTCGGCGCCACCCTCTCCGGCCATCACGGCGCGCTCGTCCTCGGTCGACGCGCACGCCACCGCCAGCACGTTGCTGGCGGCGTCCAGCACGATCACGCTGGCGTCGAGGGCGCGGCCCGCCGCCCGGGCGACCTCGGGCAGGCCGGCACCCGACTCGACGGCCTCGGAGACCTCGTCGAGCGACTCCAGGACGGAGCGAGACTCGGCCGGCGCCGAGCGGGGTTGGCGCGCCGGTGTGGCCATCTAGGCCACCCGACCGAGAGATCGGCCGCGCCCTGGCGAGCGAGAACCGAGCGTGGGAAGGAGTCGGGCGCAGTCGATGCCGGGGGCATCGGCGAGCACCGACGACGCCGCCACGCGAAGGTTCGCAGCCGCCAGGCGCGGTCGAGATCGAGAGAGGGCAGCCATTCAGGCGTACTGGTCGTACGTCCACACGACGGCCAGCCCGATCCCTGTGCCGATTCCGAGCATCGTGCCCAGAATGAAGAGGGTCAGCACGCCGGCCGCGAGCTTCTCCCAGACGCGTCCGTAGCAGCGCCACGCCGGGGCGGCGATCAGGAAGAGCCAACACGTCACCACTACGCCGGCAGCCAGGGCGATGGCGATCTGGGTCGAGGAGAAATCGAGGTTCATCGCTCCGCGCGCGCGGCGGTTTCCTGCGCGCGTCCTCGACCATTTTGGCGCATGTGGTCGACGATCATCGCGATCACCGCCAGCAGCCCGAAGATCCCCACCCCCAGGCCCCAGCCGCCGGCCACGTCCGACCACAGGTGGGCGCGCAGGTAGATCCGCGACAGCCCGATGGCCACCGCCAACACCACGGCCGCGGTGACCACCGCCGCGCCGACCAGCTTCAGCCGACGCGTGAACATCAGCGCCGCCGCCACCCACGCCGTCGAGTAGGCGGCATGTCCGCTCGGGAACGAGGAGCCGGAGGTGTCGACCGCGGGCGCCTCCGGCCGCGGCCGGTCGATGCCTGCCTTGGCGATCTGCACGCTCACGTAGATGAGGGCGAAGCCTCCGGCGAGAACGGCCACCTCCGCCAGCCGCCCGCGGGCGGCGAGCACGATGCTGGTCACCACGACAACGGCGGCGGCCGCCGGGAACGCCCCGAGGTCTGTGACGACCTTGGCGACGTCGGTCAACACCTTCGAGCTCAGGTCGTTGCTCAGATCGAGCAGCTCCTGGTCCAGCGGGGTCAGCCCCGGGTCGCCCGACAGCACCACCACGTAGAGGAAGAACACGTAGAGGCCGACCCCGCCGATGGCGAGCGTCGTGGTCAGCTCCAGACCGAGCTCGCCCGGCGTGATCCGGTTCCAGATGAAGCGCGCCTCGGGAGCGATCACCCGCGCCAGCGGCAGCACGACGCGCCCGTAGAACGGCCGGCCGACCGCGAACAGTGGCCGGACCAGCGGGTGACGCTCCCGGGCGAGCAGCCAGGCGTGGATGTCGCGGCGGCGCCGGTAGGCGACCACGATCCCGACGATCAGGCCGACCGTCAGCCCAAAGCCGAAGATCGCCTGGCCGGCGTAGTGGGCGACCCGGTCGAACGAGCGCCAGAAGATGTAGCCCAGCACGCAGAAGGTGGTGGACCACAGCCCCGTGCCGACCACGCTGTACGGGAGGAAGCGCCGGTACGCGAGCCCCGACGCGCCCGCGATGAACGGCGCCAGCGCCCGCACCAGGCCGATGAAGCGCCCGATCAGGATCGTCTTGCCGCCGTGGCGGTCGAAGTAGCTCTCGACCTGCGCTAGCCGCTCGTGGCTGATCTTCACCCTTGGGCCGTGGCGCTCGAGGAAGCCGCGGCCGAGCCGGTGCCCGATGTAGAAGCTGGTGGTGTCGCCCAGGACGGCGCAGATCCAGACCAGGCCGATCAGCGGGATCAGATCGATCTCGCCCTGGCCGGCGATCACGCCGCCGGCGATCACCACGGTCTCCCCGGGCGCCACCAGACCCACGAACGCGCCGGTCTCGAGGAACGCCATCACGCCGACCAGCGCGTACGTCCAGGCGCCCAGCGTCTCCGCGATGTCCCCGATCAGCTTCTTCGGGTCCGGGAGCTCGGACAGGACGCCGCTCGCGTAGACGGCCAGGACGAGCACGGCCCCCGCCGCGAGCAGCTTGCGCTCGCCGCTCAGCGAGCGGCGCTTCCAGACCGCCGCGGCGGCGAGCAGCAGGGCGACAACGGCGGCGGCGATCTGTCCGGCGGACACGCGACGACTCTAGGGGAGCCCCGGTCGCCTCAGCAGCGGCGCAGGCTCGTGACGAGCGCGCCGTCAAACCGCGCGGCGGCGGCCTCGGCAGCCGCGCGGTTCTCGAACAGCGCGAAGCAGGTCGGGCCCGAGCCGCTGACGAGCGCGCCCAGCGCCCCGGCGCCCCGCAGTGAAGCGAGCACCGCGCTCAGCTCCGGCCGTAGCGCGAGCGCCGCCGGCTGCAGGTCGTTGCCCAGCACCGGCAGCAGGGTCATCTCGCGCGTGAGCGAGCGCAGCGCGGCGAGGTCGACCGCCCGGCGGCCGCCCCCGATGCGATCGAACTCGGCGTACACGTCGGCGGTCGACAGGCCGGGGTGCTGCGGCACGAGCAGCGCCCCGAACTCGGGCAGCTCGACCGGCTCGACGACCTCGCCAACACCGCTGACGAGCGCGTGGCGCGGGTCGATCTGGCTGGGCACGTCCGACCCCAGCCCAGCCCCCAGCTCGCGCAGGGCGGCAGCGTCGAGCGGGCCGCCGGCGATCCGGTTGGCCGCGCGGAGGACGGCCGCCGCGTCGGCGCTGCCGCCGCCCAGCCCCGCCGCTACCGGGATGCGCTTGCCGATCAGCACCCGCAGCGGGGGCAGCTCGGGCACGCGTTCGCGGAAGGCGGCCACCGCCGCGCCCGCGAGGTTCGGCCCGTCGATGCCGGCGCAGTCGACGGCGTCGACCTCGCCCTCCTCCACGCGCACGTCGTCGTGCAGCTCGATCGAGGCGAACACCGAGCTGAGCGGGTGCAGCCCGTCGTCGCGCCGGCGCCCGATGTGCAGGATCAGGTTGAGCTTCGCGAAGGCCAGCTCCTCCACCGCTGGGCTCATCGCGGTCGCAGCCCCGTCAGGCGGTCGCGGCCGATCGCGTCGGCCAGACGCGGCCAGTCCTCGGCCGGGATGCGCTCGGCCCGGGCGTCGGCGGGGTGGCCGGTGGCGACCAGCGCCTCACGCGTCGCGTCGCGCAGGCCCTCCGGGGCACCGGGCACCAGCGCGAGCGAGCCGGCGAGGGCCTTGCGCCGGTGCGCGAACGCGGCGTGCACGAGCGCGGTGAGCTCGGGCGGCGGCGCGGGCGCGCGGCGGCGCATGACGACGAGCGCCGACTCGACGTTCGGCTCGGGGTGGAACACGGTCCGCGGGATGCGACGCAGAACGCGCACGTGACAGGCCAGCTGGGCGAGCACCGAGGTGGCCCCGTACGCCTTGGACCCCGGAGCCGCGGCGAGTCGCTCGCCCACCTCGCGCTGGACCATGGCGACCCACAGCCGCGCTCCGGGCAGCTCGGCGATCGACTTGAGCAGGACGGTCGCCGCCACTCCGTAGGGCAGGTTCGCGACCACCTTGCCGGGCGACGGCTCGAGCGCGGCGAGGTCGAGCGCCACAGCATCCGCCAGGTGCAACCTCGTGTTGTCGAACGGCGCGAGCGCCTCGGCCAGCGGCGGCTCCAGCGAGCGGTCGACCTCGACCACGTGCAGGTGGGCGACCCGCGGCGCCAGATACTCGCTCAGCACGCCCAGGCCGCCACCCACCTCGAGCACGACGTCGGCGCGGTCGAGCTCCGCGGCGCGGTCGATCACCCCGAGGATGTTGTCGTCGATCAGGAAGTTCTGGCCGAGCTCCCGGTTGGGCCGGATCCCGTACGCGCGCAGGCGCCGCAGACTGGCCTGACGCGGCTCGTCGGTCACCATCCGAAGACGCGGGCGGCGTTCTGCTCGACGGTGCTGTCGAGCTCGGCGTAGGAGACGCCGCGCAGCTCGGCGAGCCGCTGCCCAGTGTGAGTTACATTGCTCGGTTCGTTCGGCTTCCCCCGCACCGGCTGCGGTGCGAGCCACGGGGCGTCGGTCTCCGTGAGCAGCAGCTCGGCCGGAACCTCGGCGGCCGCGCGCTGCAGGTCGGTTGCCTTCGGGTAGGTCACGTTCCCGGCGAACGAGCAGAGGTAGCCGCGCTCGACGCACTCGTCGAGGCGGTCCGGGGCGGAGAAGCAGTGCAGGATCACGGCCGGCAGCCGCTCGGCGTGCTCGCGGAGGATGGCGAAGGTCTCCTCCTCGGCCGCGCGAGTGTGGATCGCGACCGGCAGTCCCAGCTGCCCGGCGAGCTCGAGCTGAGCCTCGAAGCCGCGGCGCTGGTCCGCCCGCGGCGCGTGATCGCGGTAGTAGTCGAGGCCGGTCTCGCCGATCGCTCGCACCTTCGGATCGCTCGCCGCCCGGTCGATCTCCTCGAGGTCGGCCTGCCCGAAGCCGGTGGTCTCGTGGGGGTGGCGACCCACGATCGCGAACACCTCCTCATGGGCGTGCGCCGCCTCCAGCGCATGCTCGATCGACCCGCTGTCGATGGCGACCGTGGCGAGCCGGCTCAGTCCGGCCGCCCGGGCACGCTCGATCAGCTCAGCAGCTGCTGGATCGCAACGGTCCAGGTGGCAGTGCGTATCGACCACGGGGCTCGTCAAGCCGCCGAGCGCTCGGGCGGCTCCACCCGGGGGAAGAGCTGACCGAGCTCCGCGATCGACCCGCCGCCGCCGTCGGCTCCCAGGCGCGCCCCGTCGAGCGAGAGGTCCTCGCGACCCAGGGCGGCCAGCAGCCGCTCGGCCGAGCCGGGCATGAACGGGTGCAGCAGCACCGAGACCACACGCAGTCCCTCGGCCAGCGTGTAGAGCACCTGGTCGAGGTGCGCGGCGTTGGCGTCGTCCTTCGCCAGCTGCCAGGGCTGCTCGTCCTGGACGTAGCGGTTGAGCCGCTTGATGCGCCGCCAGACCTCGTCCAGGGCGGCGGTCAGCTCGATCGCGTCGAGCCGCTGGCTGACCGCGTCTTCGAGCCCGTCGAACTCCTCGACCAGCGCCGGGGCGGGCTCGGCCTCGGGCACGACGCCGTCGCGATAGCGGCCGACCATCGCCAGCGTGCGGCTCGCCAGGTTGCCGTACTCGTTGGCGAGCTCGGTGTTGTAGCGGTTCTCGAAGCCCTCCGGCGAGACCTCGCCGTCGGAGCCGAAGCTGACCTCGCGCAGCACATAGAAGCGCAGCGCATCGGCGCCGTACACCTCGGCGACCTGGAACGGCTCGATCACGTTCCCGAGCGATTTCGACATCTTGTGCTCGCCCAGCAGCAGATAGCCGTGAATGCCCACCCGGCGCGGCACCTCGATGTCGGCCGCCATCAGCATCGCCGGCCAGATCACGGCGTGGAACTTGAGGATGTCCTTGCCGAGCAGGTGGACGTCGGCGGGCCAGAAGCGCCCTGTCAGGTCCTCGCCCTCGCGCGCGTAGGAGAGAGCGGTGTAGTAGTTCAGGAGCGCGTCGATCCATACGTAGATCACCTGCGACTCGTCCCACGGGACCGGCACGCCCCACTTGAGCCGGGCCCGGCTGAGCGAGACGTCGCGCAGCCCGCTCTTGATGAACGACAGCGCCTCGTTGTAGCGGTTGCGCGGGGTGACGAACTCGGGGCGCTCCGCGTACAGGCGCTCGAGCGGCTCCTGGAACGCCGAGAGGCGGAAGAACCAGTTGTCCTCCTTCTCCTTCTCGAGCACGATCTTGTGGATCGGACAGCGGTTGCCGTCCTCGAGCTCGGAGTCGGTCTTGAAGTCGGCGCAGCGTGGGCAGTACCAGCCCTCGTAGGTGCCGGCATAGACGTGCCCGTTGTCGTGGATGCGCTGGACGACCTCGCCGACCTTGGCCATGTGCTCCGGGTCGGTCGTCCGGATGAAGAAGTCGTTCGTCACGTTGAGGGTGGCCGCGAGCTCCTTGAAGCGAACCGCGTGGCGGTCGCCCAGCTCCCGCGGCGTGATGCCGAGCGCTTCCGCCGCCTGCGTCACCGGCTCGCCGTGCTCGTCGGTGCCGGTCAGGAAGAAGACGTCCTCGCCCCGCTGGCGCATGTGCCGTGCCAGGACGTCCGCGGCGATCGTCGTGTAGGCGTGACCGAGATGCGGCTCGCCGTTGACGTAGTAGATCGGGGTCGTGACGTAGTACGACATCAACGGCGATGCTACTCAGGGGTGCGCAGTCGACCTCGGCCCGCGGGGGGCGCGGAGGCGTGTGTACGAGCGGCTCGGCTGGACGGAGCACGACCGGTTGGCCGAGCACGGATTCGCGCGGGTGTTCATGCGCAAGCAAGTCACCGCCCTCCCAGCCGAGGGCTCACGACTGCGGTGATCCGCCGGCGGCCGCTGCGGGTGGCGCTACGGCCTTGTTCGGAGAGCCCGAGCAGCGCGGCGGCGGCAAGCAGGCCGAGGCAGGCGAGCGCCCAGCCGGCGTCGGGTCCGGCGGCCGCGGGCGACTCGGCAGCACCGCGCGCCGCGCGCCCGGCTGGCGCGGGGCGCGGGTGAGAAAGGCTGCGTTCGGCGACCCGCGCCAGCGGCCCGCGCTCGGGATGAGCGCGCGACGCGGGCGAGCGATGCCCCGCCGCGGCGGGGCGCTCGGCGGGTACCCGAAGCGGCGAGCGGGAGTGCCGCGAGGTCGGCGCAGGCCGCGACTGGAGGCGCCCGGCCGGTGCATGGCGCGGAGCGGGCGCTTGGCGCGGGGCGGGCGCACGGAGGGGCGCGTGGCGCGGGCGGGGCGCGTGGCGTGGGGCGGGCGCGTGGTGTGGGGCGGGCGCACGGCGCGGCGTCGGCGCGTGGCGTGGCGCCGGTCCCCGGCGCGGCACCGGCACGCCCTGCGGCGCCGGGAGCAGCGGCACCGGCGCGGGGCTGGTGCCCGGCTCCGGTCGGGGTCGCTCGGGTGGGGCAGGTGTTGGCGGCAGGAACGCCAGGGGGTCGTGGTAAGCGTGGTCGCTGCCGGCGTCACGCACTCCGAAGTGCAGGTGCGAGGGTTCGGCTGACCGGACGCCGGTCGTGCCCACCGCCCCGACTGCCTCGCCCACCGCGATCCGCTCCCCCTTGCGAACGGCGATGGCGGACAGGTGCAGGTACGAGGTGTCGTAGATGCCGTCGGCGGTGCGGATGCTCACGATCAACCCGGAGGAGCCGGCCGTGCCCGCGAAGCGAACCTCGCCGCCGGCGGCGGCGACCACCGGCGTGCTCGGCGGCGCCGCGATGTCGATGCCACGGTGCTGGCGCGCGGCGTACGGATCGTCGCCGTTGCGGTAGGGCGTGATCACCTCCCCGCGAACTGGCCAGACCCAATCCGCCCGGGCGGGAGCGGCGAGAAGCAGGACGACGACAACCGTGAGGGGGATGAGAGCGCGGCAAGTCATGCACGCGAACGTAGGCGCGAATGGCGGGGGCGCGGGTGCGGGTGTGGAGAGTTGTTACGAAAGGTTGCGGAGACGTAACGGAGGCCCCACCCGGCCGCGGGCGTGGGCCCCAAACGTCACGCATATGGTCCATTTGGGGGCCCACGCCCGAAGGGGGCCACGCGGCCAGGGGGGCCGCCGAGCGCGCGAAGCCCGCCCCCGCCCCGCTCAGCCCTTCGCCGTCAGCGCCCGATACAGCGCGTTCGCGCTGCCGCCGGTCAGCTCGGCCACCACGCCCGCCGCCTTGCGCGGGTGCGCGCCCGCTTCCACGAGGCGCCGCAGCGCCTCGAGGCCGGCCGGTGCGGCGTCGGCATCGCCCGTGGCCGCGGACGCCGGCCCCAGCACCAGCACCACCTCGCCGCGCGGCGGCGCCTCCGCGTACCGCTTCGCCAGCTCGGCGGCGCTCCCCCGCACCACCTCCTCGTGCGCCTTGGTCAGCTCCCGGCACACCGCGACCTCGCGGGCGCCGTCGACCGACGCCAGCAGCGCCAGCGTGGCCGGCACCCGCCGCGGCGACTCGAACGCGACCACCGTTCCCGACGCGGACGCGAACAGGCGCGCGAGCTCGCCCTTCTTGCGCGGCAGGAACCCCGCGAACTCCCAGGACGCCGCCGGCAACCCCGATGCCACCAGCGCCGTGATCGCCGCCGACGGCCCCGGCAGCACCTCCACCGGCAGCCCAGCCGCGACGCACGCGTGCACCAGCACATAGCCCGGGTCCGACACCAGCGGCATCCCCGCGTCGGAGACCAGCGCGACGACCGCCCCCGAGCGCATCCGCCCCACCAGCTCCGCGGAACGGGCCTGCTCGTTGTGCTCGTGGTACGACACGAGCTGCCCCGAAACGCCGTAGCGGTCCAGCAGCACGCGCGTGCGACGGGTGTCCTCGCACGCCACCACGTCGGCCTCGCGCAGGGCTGACAGCACGCGCAGCGTCACGTCCTCCAGGTTCCCGATCGGCGTCGGGCACACGACCAGCCGCCCGCTCACAGCGAGTCCAGCGCCATCAGCGCCGCCCCCAGCATCCCCGACTCGTCGCCGAACTCGGCCGGAACGATCGAGACCATCTCGCGCACCGGCGGCAGCGCCCGCTCGGCCACCACCTCGCGAGCCGGCTCCAGCAGCAGCTCGCCGGCCGCCAAAGCGCCGCCGCCGATCACGATCAGCTCGGGGTTGAAGACGTTGACCACGCCCACCAGCCCGTAGCCGAGCCGGCGGCCGATCTGCGTGAGCACGGAGATCGCGGCGGCGTCGCCCGCGTGCGCCAGCTCGGTAACGATGCCGCCGGTGATCTCCTGGTCGGCGGCCACCCGCCGCCCGAGCGCCGAGTCGGGCGCGGCCGCCGCCGCGGCCCGTCCTTCGCGCCCGATCGTGGACCCGGACGCCATCACCTCCAGACACCCCCGCCCCGGGCAGGATCCCTGGCAGTCGGGCCCGTGCACGTCGACCACCATGTGCCCGATCTCGGCCCCCAGGCCGCGCGCGCCGCGGTAGATCCGCCCGTCGAGCAGGAGCCCGCTGCCGATCCCGGTGCCGAGCGCCACCAGGACCGCGTGCGAGACGCCGCGCGCCGCCCCGAACCGCGCCTCGGCTAGCAGAGCCGCGTTGGCGTCGTTGTCCACCACCACCGGCAACCCGAGCCGCTCGCTCATGACGTCGCGAAACCGCACGTCGGCCAGCGGCAGATGCGTCGACCAGCGCGAGACGCCGGTCTCCCACTCGACCAGGGCGGGAATCCCGAAGCCGACCGCCACCACGTCGGCTGCCGCCGCCCGCACCTCCTCGACCGACTCCACGATGATGTCCAGCGTCTCCGCGCGATCGGCTCCGCGCCAGGTGCGATGCACCCTGTGGTGGACCGTGAGGCTCTCGTCCACTACCCCGCCGAGGAGCTTCGTTCCCCCGGCGTCGATCCCGATTACTCGCCGAGGCGGCATGGCCGGACGATATACAGAGGTCTGTGACCGACCAGAACCCAGGGCCTCCGGAGTACAAGGTCTACCGCGCCCGCAAGCGCCCGCTCGCCCGCAGGGGCGACCTCGACGCCCTGAAACGCCGGCTCAGCCGAGTGACCGGGCGGGAGCCGGACGAGCTCGAGCGCGAGCGCAAGCCGATCACCCCCGGGCGCGTGCTCAAGTGGCTCGCGCTCGCGGTATTCGGCTGGCTGCTGCTCTCGCTGGTCCTCTTCCTGGTCAGCGCCCAGCTCCAGGACGGCATCTCCGACGACGCCAAGGGCGCCCTCGCCAAGGGCGGCAGCATGCTGGGCGGTACCAACATCCTCGTGCTCGGCTCCGACGCGCGCACCGGCGACTCGATCGACGACAGCGACAGCGGCCCCTCGCGCGCCGACACGATCATGGTCGTCCACTCCGGGCTCGGCGCCGTTCGCAAGCTCTCGATCCCGCGCGACACCGAAGCGGAGATCCCCGGTCACGGCAGCCGCAAGATCAACGCCGCCTACGCGCTCGGCGGCCCGGCGCTGACGATCGAGACGGTCGAGCGGTTCCTCGGCAACGGGCTCGAGATCAACCACCTGGTCGAGGTCGACTTCGAGGACTTCCCCGCCTTCATCGACGCCCTCGGTGGCATCACCGTCAACAACAAGACCCGCATCTGCTCGCCGCCGTTCGACAACTTCTGGAAGGGCCTGCGCTTTCCCAAGGGCGAGCTCGACCTCGACGGCACCCGGGCGCTCGGTTACGCCCGCGTGCGCAAGAACCCGTGCGCGCCCGCTGAGGACGACCGCGACAGGGCCGCCCGCCAGCAGGAGGTGATGCGCGCGATCGGCGCCCAGGCCAAGTCGCCGAGCACGTTCTTCCGGCTGCCCTGGGTCAGCTGGCAGGCGCCCAAGGCGCTCAAGACCGACATGAGGGGGCCGAGCCTGATGGGGCTGTTCGCGGACATCGCCACCGGCAACTCCGACGAGACCGACGTGCTCGCCGGCACCTGCTGCGACCTGGAGGGCGACATCCAGGTCTCGCCCGGCACGCGCGCCGAGGCCGTGGAAAAGCTCCTGAACGGTTCCTAGTCCGAGGACGAGGACGCGCTGCTGGACGACTTCGTGTCGGACTTCTTCGAGTCCGAGGAGTCGGAGGACTTCGATTCCGACGATTTCGAGTCCGAGGACTTCGAGTCGGTGGCCGGAGCCTTCTTCTTGCCGTAGTCCGTGTTGTAGAACCCGGAGCCCTTGAAGTGCACCGCCACCGGGTGGAAGACGCGCTGCACCGGCGCCCCGCAAGTCGAGCAGCTGGCGAGTGGGTCGTCGGTCATGCGCTGCGTGACCTCGAAGGTATGGCCCTTCTCGCAGCGGTACTCGTAGATCGGCATGGCACTCCCAGTATAGGAGTGCCAACCGGCGCTCAGCCGGGGTGCGGCGGCTGCGGGCGCTCCAGGTCGTCGAGCAGCGACACGCGCGTGGCGTGCCACACGATCCATGCGGCGATGTGGCCGATCGGTCGGAAGGCTGTGGCCATGCCAGGTCACGCTACCCCAGGGCGCCGACGCGAAAAGCAGATTGCGTCACACAGCCCGGAATTCGCGTGCTTTTCGTCGACGAGTACCCTCCACCGCCGTGACCGAGGCCGTCGCCACCATGGACAAGATCGTTGCGCTCTGCAAGCGCCGCGGGCTGATCTTCCCGGCCTCGGAGATCTACGGCGGAATCGCCAACACCTACGACTACGGCCACTACGGCGTTCTGCTGAAGAACAACGTGGTCAACGCCTGGTGGAAGGCGATGATCCAGGAGCGCGACGACATCGTGGCGCTCGACTCGGCGATCATCCAGCACCCGCGCACCTGGGAGGCGTCGGGGCACCTGGCCGGCTTCAGCGATCCGCTCGTCCAGTGCCTCGGCAAGTGCAAGCGGCGCTTCCGCGAGGACCACCTGCGCGAGGACGCGGAGGCGCGCGGCGAGGATCCCGACAAGCTGGTC
>Ga0268253_10000070_pt1 | contig 29335 bp, 20 predicted proteins | sample AgamicMgMarz_FD_200250 | JGI IMG/M metagenome (GOLD analysis project Ga0268253, IMG submission 200250) | Agave microbial communities from Guanajuato, Mexico - Mg.Ma.rz (v2) (version 3) | ecosystem: Host-associated > Plants > Phyllosphere > Phylloplane/Leaf | place: Guanajuato, Mexico... | reverse complement strand
GAATATTAATATTCATCCCGGGAACAGACCCTACCAAACTCCTTATTACTTAGTTATTTATATACCGCCTTACTTCCAAAAACAAAGTTTATAGCTTGGTAATAGTTTTATGACTAACTCCTCCCTCAAAGGAGTCAACAAGGACGGGAACAATAAAATAACCGTGGTGCAGACAGAAAAGCCGCCTTACAAGCGGGAGATCTTTGAGTCAATTCCCTACAACTCCCGGCTCGCGTCGTATTCAATCATTATACTCCTGCAAGGACTAACCATGTTACGTTGGATATCTATCTACGAGTTGGTACGTTAGGAGGCTTAGACTTTCCAAGAAAAAAAAAGCAAGTACATCAAAAATAGACAAAATAGACTTGACAGGAGATGAACAATTTGCTATCCACCGTCGGGTAGATAGTTCATCTGGTCGTTTTAGAATGGGGCTCCTTAACTAGCTAATGATAAGTTGCTTGTTAGCCAAAAGGGAGTAGACTAAGGCACAAGCTCTTCCGTACCTTTCCTTGCCCCTGAGGAAGGACACTTCAGAGATTTAGCTCACTTCCGTTGTTGATAGGGGCCGGTTGAGTGCCGAGTTGGTAGCTGGATCTTGCGTCTTTAGTGGGAGTTGATGGACATCTCAAGGGATGTAAGGCTAACTATATCCTAATCCTACTAGGGCGACTAGAGCTCATGCCGTCTAAATATCCTGGGTTAACCTTAAACGAGTTAAGGAATAAAGTGACTTATGTATCAGTAGCTGAATCACTCTTTCGACGCGTTAAGGAGCATTCGACTGAGATTAGATTCGTGGGTAGCACTTGTTGAAGTAAGGAATTACCTTTTCGTTAGTTATAGAGTAACTAACCGCTTCAATTGGACTCCTTGGCTATTGAATCAACGACCAATTCCCTGTGTTATCGGGCCTCGTGTTTTTTTTCTTCCTTTGAGAAGCAATCTCGCATCTGAGAGTAGGCTTTCTTTTTCTTCGCCTTCTTTCCTTTATTTCACTGAAGTTAGGTAGGTTAGGAAGTAAACCATCAAGCAGTGAAATAAAAAAGGTTGTATTCAGGAATCACCTTCATCTTCTCGTGTCAAACCACTGCCATTGAAACTAGATTTCCTCGCACGCAAGAAGGAGCAAGCGAGAAGTACTAAACGGACCTTAAACGTCAGGCAGGAGACAGATCCGAATACTGACTCGAGAAAGAGGCTAAGGTAGCTTACGGGTATGGGGATCAGAAAGACTAAAGCGGGAGTGCAATTACCATAGCTAGTTTCGTGAGGAAACTCTTTTTCGCAGGTTCAGTGAAGACTTTCAAGCGAGCTTTTTCTTTTGTCAAGGAAGAGAGGGGATAAAAGAAGTGAGTCTTTCAAGCAAGCTTTCGGCTGTGCAGATGGGGAATCTGAAGAGATCAGCGCTTCCGGCGGTTCAAGGAAGGGAACAAGGACTCCGGGCAAGTCGATCAGAGCAAGGACCAGAGAGAGACGTTAGAGCGTCTACAGGTTGAGTTCCATCTATCTCTTTCGGGAAAAAGGCTAGTTTGGTACGCTCAAAAGTGAAGTCAGTTAGTGGAGCCCGTTACCGTTAGTCAAGTGATTCGCTCAGTGCTCGGTAGGTCTCCAATAAAACGGTTAGTTGCGTTACGGGGGTCGAGGGCGACTTTCCAGAATATACCTTGAAAGTCAGCCTTTCAAGAGTAGCCCTTCCACACGCCAAGCGCCGGGATGGAAAAGGTACCAGGGAAGCAGTTCTTGGGCTAAGACCGAGGCAGTAAGAAGCTCTTTTCCTTCCGAAGTTCCATACTTTCTAGTAGAGGACGAATGGAAAAGGAAGAGAAAGCTCTAGCCTCCGATTCAGATTACCCCTACATTCCAAGATCAGAGAATGATAAAGACTTAGCTGCCTTAGCGGAAGCATCGGATTCGGATGGTTCAGCCAAAGTAAGTTTCCCCGATCCCGACCTAGTCTTAGCACCCACGTGAGGGGATCTTTCCTGCGGAGGGCATCTTCGAGGGAGTGAGACTGAGAACCTCATGCTGGCCGTCTTATCCGCCCGTCATTAGATGATTGGTAAATGAAAAGCAGGAACTTGGGTACACTTATTTTGAAGCATGCGTAGGAAAAGTTTGAGCTCCGCTTTCCGTCAGCTGTTTCAGTCTTTTCTGCTAATTGAGTCTTATCTGTCACTTGCTGCTTCTGCCCATTCTTCCTTTATAAAAATGATTTATGCGGACGAAGCATAGTCTAAAGCTTGCCTTCGCTCACGTCTTCATCTGGTCTAATTTCGGGGTGTTGAGGGATAGTTGTCACCTTTCCCAGAGCGTCAATCAGTCGGTTCCACATTTTGAGCGGAGAGGTGGGGTCAAGGGCGGCAGCACTTAAGAACAGAGTACCTGAACAGCTTACTAGTCTGACGGATGAGGGTAGAAAGGGCAAGGAGTGATGAACAAGAAGGAAAGAGTCTGATCAAGGTGTAGAATCTTCCCTACTGGCATTCAACCCACTACGCGGTAGTTCAGGCGAAGGTAATCAGTCTCAGGGAGTGAAATCAACCTTTTTAGCTTCATAATGATGAAAATGAGAATTTCATCATTAGCTTCGGGTGAGGATGAGTAAGAAAATGAAATCAGACTGTTGCTGTTAGAAATGGAAAATTCTTCTTCCTTAACCTGACCGCTAAGGACTGGCATTCTTTCTGCAAAAGCGGTTAGACCGGAAATGGATGCAGGCTTTGACACCTGCTCCGATGCCCGCTCCTTCGCCCCCGCATATGGAAAAGGATCTGCTCTTGCCGGGAGAACTGGTACTGACCTAACTGGCCCTATTCCTACATGACAGGAAGACCTTCTACGCCAGTCCTACTACCTGAGTACGGACCAGACAAGGAATATCTCTTACTCCAGTACTCAAAAAAAGACTTTTCACTCTTGGAATTGAGATAAGGCTATTTGAACTAGTTTCAAACTCCTTCGGACCCTTCCTTTGTCGTGGGCGTAGGAAATCCAAATCCCATAGATAAGCCCATGGGAAAGAGGGTCGGATTAACCCCGAAAAAAGTGATCCAAAAATGGATTTGACCGTCAGTTTCAGGGTATGTCCGACCAAACCCGTGAAATCCTGCAAATAAAGCAAAAACGGCTCCCATAGAAAGTACATAATGGAAATGTGCAACCGCATAATAAGTATCATGTAGAGCAATGTCTAGCCCAGAATTTGCCGGGACTATTCCAGTGAGTCCGAACATGGTGAACAAAAAGATGAACCCTACAGCAAATAACATGGGTGTTTTGTATTGTATCGAACCCCCCCTTTCACTTCAAAGTCAAGAATAAATGCGATCCAACTAAAGATTTTCATTCCAGTGGGGACAGCTATGATCATGGTAGCTGCGGTGAAGTAGGCACGGGTATCAACGTCTAAGCCCACAGTAAACATATGATGAGCCCAAACAAGATCTGAAGCAAATCTGATTCAAGCTCGACAGGCCACCTATCTGTGGCTGCCTTTGAGATCAACAGATTCGCATTCAACAGCCCCTTGGAGACGCCAAAGTGGCTTGAGTTGGTCAAACATCCATTGGGATAGTGCGTAAGACTGACATTAACCACTGAAGAAGGGGAGCGAGTAACCGTTGGGTTACCCAATTCCCAATGGCGAAAATACGTCTCTTCCCTCCTCCCTCAATAGACTGCTCTAACCTTCCTACACTGGTAAAGCTTCATACAACTCTGCCGACTCTTCATTGAGGAGTGGACAAGAGGGGGAATAAAAATTACAAGATTCACTGATGAATGACAACTTTTCATTGTTGTCATCGAAAGCGAATCGAATAACAGGATCCCACAGAACACTTCGTACACCACATTCCCTTCTTGTCAAACTCTCCGGAGCCGATAGCGGGGATCATACGGCCAAAGAGCAATTGAAGATCTTCATGATCTATCGATCTTTCCATATGAAAAAAGTCCTTGAAGTAGGCTAAAACCTCAGCTTCAAAAACCCAAGAAGAAAGACCTTTCAGTCTTCTTCATGAGTTAAGTTCGGGTTCTTGTATGAAGTCCAGATCCCAGTGGTGAGGGGTCCCTTTATCCTATCAATGGAATCCGTGAGAAAAGAATACCGTTTCAGGTATTCCCTCTTTGTCTTTCTCAATCAAATTAGTAAAATCAATGTCAAGATGTTCAATTCTTTTATAAGGAATGGTCTAGCCGGAAATTCCGGTTAGATTTATCTAATTGAAATCCGAGGAGCGTAGCAGCTCGAGTGACAACGAGAGGAGCGAAGTAAGTGAAACGAACGGGCAAGGAGCTACAGGATCCAAGGAAGAAATTCCAGTCTTGTTAATTCTTTTCAAATAAGTAAATCAAAAATGGGATGACGGAGAAGGGAGGGCTTCGATCCATTGTGATTCGGTTCCTTGGTGTGGAGAGATCTCTGCCATAAAACAGAGAGCTCGTAGGCCTTATTCTGTAGATCAAAGAGCGACTTCTCTATTCATTCGAAGTACTTACCATTTGAATATAGAACTGAATAATTCTGGGCCGACTACGTAGACTACATGCGCATGACGTGCAGTGGCTTGGAAGTAAGCTACCTTGACCATCTTCCGAAGTTATAAATAATCTACTGATCAAACGCTGTAAGAGCGGACTGCTCTACTCAAAGTCACGCCACAGTGATCCCCGAAGTGATCTTCTTCTAGAAAAAGACGAAATCTGGCAGCCAATTGTTGGAAAAGAATAACCAGCCCAGCTTCAAGCTCAATTCTTCCATAACATAAGGGGGCGAGGTTGCGCGCGAGCCAAGTGACGTAAGTGCACTTCAGTACTTCGCGCTACAACCATCTCTTTTTTATAGGTTCTACGGACCGATGCCTGCTGCTTCATCTGAGAGAAAAGAATCATAGATATGCCGGTCATTAGAAGGAAGAACCTCCATAAAAAGATTCCTCGTGTATCATCTGTAGCAAAACTATGAACGGGAGCTAGCAATCCGGACCGTATGGAAAAGGTTCCTAAGACACAGCATAGAAAAGTCACAATAGACAGAAGCAAAGTCCAAGAATGAAGAAGGGGTAAAATTACTGAATGAATACGAGCTGTGGCTAATACCCGAGGCATAAAAGAAGCATTTTCTACAGGATCCCGAAACCACCAGCCACCCCGACCTAATTCATGATGAGCCCACCAACTTCCTGGCAAGATGCCTACGGTTAAAAACCACCGACATGTCAAGATCCAAATTCGAATTGGTTCCTGGTCCTGGTCAGAGACCACTGTGTTCGCGCCGGCGGTCCAACAAAGAGGCGAAGTAGTGGTCTCTTTCTTTCCATTACGAAAGAAAGGCTTCGCCCGCTCCCTCCCCGTGTCCACTAGCGCTCTTGTCCAGAGCGAAGAGAAGGCGAAAAAGCGCCGCCGAAGCAGCATGAGCAGGCTTCTATTGCTACGCAACAATAGAGCAGGATAGCATTTGGCGCCCACATGTTTGAATTGTTGGGTAAAGAGCTCAGAAGTTAGACGGGATCCGACGCATCCAGCAGAGCAAAGCAGCGTTCCATTCTTTTCGGCGACATCCTTCCACATTGGCGGCGAGTGGAGTGCCACAATCCCATTCATCATTTTTGATCTACATAAGCCAAAGCCCATAGCACTGGCGACGTCTCCGGCATAAATGCAAGGAGGATGTATAGCTGATATAGGATCTTGTGGAACAGGATTTGATTCTGCAAGCGGTTCGGTACGAACGAAGAAATTTCGAACAAAAGGATCGGAACTCGCTGATAGGAAAGGAAAGAAAAACAAAGCAATGCCAAGAGCTCCGTCAATCCGCTGTTCATCGATAGACGAAGCTCTCTCTTTATCATCTCGTGCCAGATGCAACAAAGGATGAGTCCTTTTTCCTTCTCGCGAACCACGAGAGCGCGACGCACCCAGAAGAGCAAAGCTCATTTTCCTTTCAGGGTAAAGCGGCGCGTAAAAAAGAGCTGGCTTAGTCCGGTTCCTTCGCGAACAAAGTTCAGAATCAACTTCAGTTCTACGAACGAAGAGAGTGTACAACTGGGGTTCGTGAAGAACTCTACTTTGAAGCTCGTAACGAGGAAGAGTGCGAATGGAGTTCGTGAAGAAGTTTAAGACAAAGGAAAAAAGAAGACTTTCTCTATGGCCTCCTCGTTTTGAGACATTATGGCTTTGGGATCGACCCCGGTAACAAAGAAGGAATCCATAAAAAGAAAGGATCCGACACCATAATAAAATACTACCTTCATGATTAGACCATGTCCCTGAGATTTGATAAAAGAAAGGTGCATTAGCGGTTAATACGTTGTAATTGGATAAGTTATTAGGAATATGACAGAACAAAAGACCAAGGAAAGAAAGAAGAATACACCAAAATGCGGGTGCTGCACCAAACGCTGGTGGTTGTTTTTTGTTGTAAGTGAATGCAATGAAAAGACCCGGAAATAACGAATAATGAAACAATTCATATATTGACATTTCGTGCTCATTTCAAAATTTCTGCTTTGTTATTCCCATCATCCGGTAACCACAGGATGATCCACAAGAAAGGTGGCAGGATTCGAACCTATGGCCGGCCCGCCCCTGACCTGCTGGGTTGGGTGGCCGGGTTAGCACCCCTCGTCGCCTCTGTACTCGAAACAGATGCGCTTCGCTACCCAGCGCGTAACCTTGTCTCCTCTACGGTTGTGCCATTACCAATCAATCGCGGGTAACCTCCGGTCCGGCCGCCCCTGACCTAATAAGCAAATTTATCCTTATGACCAAACAAGGACCAGCTTACTTACTTCTCGAGCGATAGTTCCACAATTCCAACCTTTTTCTTGTTGGGAGTAAGGAAGCCAAGGGCTACCAACCGTTTCCTTGGGCTTGGAGATAGAAGGTTTCTGGAGGAGATAGAGTTTCCCAGGTTGGATTTTTTTTCAAATAGGACTAGTTGGGTAGAAAGAGGTGGTGAAATCTAACCTTTACATCGATGTTTGGCAGGGCGGGTCGCTTGAGTGTCAAAACCAAGCGGTGGTTGTTTTCCCTTGGCTTATTGACCTATGCCCATGGATTTTTTGATGATTCCCAGTCGAGAAAGCTGCAGCCGATGTGGATTGAAAGGAAGTTGGGGGTGGACATAGATCCTTCCGCCTATCCAGAGTGTTGGAAATAAAGCAATGGTCTTTGAAAAAGAATTTTCCGATCACTGGACTTCACTGACACTTTGATCTCCTCACAGCAACCTCAACTACGAGAAAACCCGACGTTTACGAAGGCTTCGAATATTGCAATCAAGGCTAATCACCAGACTGCTCTGGAATAGGTTAATCGCCGGAGACAAGAACGAGTGAATGACGTTTCGAGAGCATGCCTTAAAATAATAATAGAGGGCGTAGACTTGAACAGTGAAGGCAAGCGCAATTATCCATTTTCTATCCTTCCTGTCAGCAAGGCAGGCCCGCTATAAAGCCTACCGACCAGAAAGTCCTCTTAAACGGGAAAGCCAACCAAATAAAAAAGTTTAGACTTTTGTTGCCGAATCGAGAGGGCTTGGCTTGTACCAGGCTATAAAAGACTTTTCTTCGAGCGAGCGGTCTTTTGAAGTAGCGTAGCACCGGGAAATTTTCGCTTTTCAATGAGCCGGCTAACATCAGTGTACCACGGCTCTTCATCTTCCTTTTCTTCTTCTTGAAGACTTTTTTAAAGACGCTTTTCTCTTTCCTTGATTGATTATCTTTGGTTCTTCGGGATTTGAATGGTGACCTACCTTACACTGACGTATTCGTTTTGATGCGAAATAGCGTTCAAAGATCACTCTTTGGCCTTGCTACTGGATTCTGAAGCTTTCTTTCTTCACGTCACTCTCTTTAGTAGTATCCTATTCAGTGGATAAGAATTCGTATGCTATGTATGATTCAGTGGATGAAAGATCGGATTTTTCTTGTTCAACATATCTTTCATCCGCTCTCGTTAAGATTTGACTTTTGCTTTCTTCAAAGAGCATCCTCACTCAAAGAAAGAAAGATCGAGGATCCACGCCTTCCCTTCGGAAATCTCACGTTGCATTGGGCCCCTTCGAACTCTGGAAATATCTCCCTTATGTTGCGTGCCGCGGTCTTCTTTGACGCGCTTTCATTCTTGGCTACAGCGTGATAGTGGAACCCGCCATTCTCATGCATTTCCCTTGAAACCACTACGGTTTGACACCTTCTTTTAGCTACCAATCTTTTACAAACTTCCTCAATCCCGCGTGAGATAGTGTTACTGACACATAAGGCTGAAGCGTGCTTTTCGCCAGTAGCTTCTCTTTTCTTTTCGCTTTGATTCTATCAAAATACATACACAACGAATATCTATTCATAGGAGTGAGTGACCCATGGGGAGGAGGGTAGTGAATTCATTGTATGAAAGTGGGAGTGAAAGGAGCAAGCGGAGGCTCGAAGGCTTTATGGCGCGCTTTCCGTTTTCTCGCTTACCCAAGCTCTTTGACAGACTCGCGGGGTACCGATTTCCTCCTGCTTCGTGCGTCGGGCCGGGCCTGTACATCCCTGTCTACTCCTCTTTTCCATATTTCCCCTACTATGATATTAGCCGGCCTGTATACCAACAAGAGCAACAGCTTTGATTCAAAGAGCCACATGTACCGCGCGCGCCGCTTCAGCCCCAACAGCTTCTTTGTGATTTACATACTGCATGGGAACATGTCCGCCTCTAACTCCTCATGAACCTAACGAAAGAACTTAACCAATTGAGCGCAGGTTATTATTCCAAGCACCAACAAGCCGATGATCGTACAAGCGAAAGAAAAGACTAATGAACCTTCAGCCCCTCTTTGACTTTGAAGTTCTTTCCAGATACATGGCTTACATACCCGGCTCAACAAACATTCTTGGAAAACAATCGAATCGAGGGTCCGGAGGAGCCATTCAATCTTGTGAACTAATCGAGACCGAAATTGGAAAAAGAGATACGAACGAAGAAAAATAACCAATCGATGAAAGAACATGAAACCATTCTGTTTCAATAGAGGTACGAGAAACGGTTGAGGGCAATGAAGTAGGTGAAGTGGTTAAATTTTGCGAGCTGTTCCAACCACTGCTGGATGTGATTCCAAGAGCCAAACGAGAATGAATACCACACAGAAGAGTCAAGACCGGGCTCCCTAATAGAATGTTTAACCGATCCATTCCGGATTGACCGAATTGGTACAGAAGTTGTAACATGGGAAAACTACAGAAAACACGACTTATTTGAATAACCCGGTGACCCACCAATTGTAGAAGTAGGATCTTTGGCAAGCAATAAGCACTTAAATAATACAATTCGAGTGTACCATCTTCTTTCTCATTTCGAAGAAAGGGTGCGGGAGGAAAAGGAAACAACGGGGGGATCCGAATCGGACCTAAATGGAAATGACATGAAAAGTCTTTTTCAAAACCTAGCATTAAGGGCGTTACGACAATATACGAGAGGAATGGAGAAAAACTCGTGATTGGTGTGGAGAAGAAGATCTGTTTATGATATAGTTCAAAAAAGAGTCGTCTCATTTTCTTACTTCTTCCTTCGTCTTCATTCACTTCAAGGCTGGTTCTGAACGCTGCGTAACATCGAAGTCAACCTGAAGTGTTGCACTGGGATGGGAAACAAAACAGAAAGTATCATGGTACGTCGTCCTTCACTGAAATGGAACTGACGGGAGTGTTCGACTTTCTCTCCTTGTACCGCTTACGCATTATACAATAGAGTCTCCCCATGGCAAGCAGACCCTTTCTTGCCCATTTCAGCCTTGCCCGTATATCCTTTTTGTCTGGGCAAGCCTTTATACCCGTTATAAGACTACGAACTATAAAGCGCAAGAGCTTTCTTTCCCAAACCAACCAGTCAAGTTGGAGGGTCGAAAGAATGACGAAAAACAAAGGAGGCTGGGCTATCAAGTCACGACGATTGGGCTGGAAAATAAAAAGAATAAGGAAGTATAGGGACGAGAAGAAAAGAAAGAGGACAAATTTCAAGATAAAAACAAGGAAAAATTCTAACATAATGAACATTTTTTTCGATTATTCCCTCCAGACAGAAGTTTTTCCTGATAGGAGTAGTGAAGAATGTTAGTGAGTTGTGTGGTTGTTGACCAAGAGACAGCATGGGACGTTTGGGGCCTTTTCTCTCTATATTATATATACGAAATGAGAAGAAAAATCAATATGCTGGAAATGGACTGATTTAGCGTCTGAAAAGCTATCTTTAGCTATGATTTTTCGTAAGAAACAGCATTTTGTTCTGCTTCCGCGGACTCGGAACTGTATTCATTTCTTAGTTATAGCCTCCATACTGAGAGACAGGTTGACGGTTCAGCTCCGGAGCGTTGCTATCCCATTTTGCTTTTCTTTGTTTAGGTAGCTTTTTGTTGTTAAGCTACCCTACCAAATTGCTCTCGTTCGCTCCTCTCCTTATCAGTCGAGCTGCTTCGCTCCTCCGTTTAGCTCTGTTCGCTTTTTTTCTTTCATCTTTTTTCTTTTTCGCTTGCACTATCTATCTTACTTACGCAATTACTGATTGATGTTATATATAAGGTAGATCCCGTACTGCGGGATTGATTCATTGAGTGCAATACAACAAATGTAAATGCAATCAAAACTATGCCTTCTGTGTTGCTCTTTTTTCCCCAAGGGATCGAGGGGTGGCTCCTGTTCTCGAAAGAGCTCCAACTTTTTTTATTGCATTTTCGCATTTCACATGGGCTACTGATTTTAGAATGAGCGCTACTTTTCCTGTCAATCCAGCTTTCCCTGACTACTTTTAGGAGGTACTCTATATCTACCGCGCTGTCAGTATCTGGCTTTTTGAGCATTGGATAGAGTGCATAATTAAAGGCGGGAAATCCAATCATTGTTCTTTTTGCTAGGACATAGATTTTCTCTATGAATAGACGATAGCTTCTTTTAGTCCAAAAGCGACCTGACGGTTTATGATATTCGCCAATTGTTTCTGGGCTCTGGAAAGTAGAGTGAGAGGTAAAAAAAACTGCATATTTTCATCCTGGGGAATCTCTGAGCACGTGGGCTTTTTCTCGAGAACATCAAAAAAAAGAGAGACCAAGGACGTTAGTTGTATAGTTGGATTTTTCTGGACCATAACAGCCTTGGAGCGGTACATTGGTTTATGGATACGCCTAGGCGCACCGGGCCATAATCCGCCCGTTGCCGGGCTCTGATGGACTCCTTCCTGTTGAGGAGCCACCAATGATGCGTGCTCTTTGTAACTACAGACCTCTTCCAAATTTATGGTCAAAATCTCCAGATCAAAAAAGACACAAATTTCCCAAAACCCGCCGTTCGAGCATCCATCTTCAAACTTTCTTTCCCAGATCTGTGAAAACCGATTAAAATACTCTACTGGCATCCCCGAAAACCTCAACCAAGCAAAGGTCTTTGCAATCCGATCATTCGCCTCCATGAAGTCCGCCATTTATGTACTGTGAGATAATGGCCGGCGATCATCCAGGGGCCGCCCGAAATTACTTTGACTTTTCTTTTTCATTCAGAAAAAATAGGACTAAATAATAGCCACACTCAAAAGAAATAATGCATAAACCCCCTTACCCAGATCAGTTTCATCTTATCCTGTAAATAAAGCGATAGATTTGCCAAGTAATTTGACGATACCCAAGGAGCACGTATTCTGCGCAGTTGCACCCTCTCTGGTCGTCATACTCCAATACTAGCACTTTATGAAAAAAGTTGTTCTTCTTGTCTGAAAATCTCATTGTACTGCCCCATGAGATCCTTTTCCAAACATAGCTTCAAGGGGTTCGAGGTAAGCTTGACTTTGGCATCCGAAAAGCAAAATCTCGAAAGAATCTCTTTATTGTTTTGGAAATAGTTTAATCCCTTCTGTAAATGCTTGAATTTCCGACTTTCTCCATTCCCTTGCCTCAGGAAAAGAAAAAAGTAATCGACAACTAGGATTGACAAAGGCACGATCAATCTGTTCCCGGATTCTGGCTAAGCCTTGTCGATTGTTCGTCCAAGTCTAAAAAGCAAATCCAAGGTCAATCCAATCACAATCATCCTTTGCGGCCTCATTGAATTCCTGGAACCTTATAAGGGAGACAGCGGCACCATCAGAGCTCCCATGTCGTCATAAATCCAATCTGTGGTAGCTTGCAACCGAAGAGGAGTATCCCCTCTCTCGTAGCACCAAGAAGTGTAAACTAGGGTGATTTGGTTGGCTGTCATGATATGTCCCAGGTTATAGACATTGAACCTCTTGCCCCCCAATCCCAACTGTTTGGAGTTACATATGAAGAAAGGAGCAAGCGGAGGCTCGAAGGAGCGCGCTTTCCGTTTTCTCGTTTGGTAAGGAGAAAGCCCGATCTATGTTGGCTCGAATGATGAAGAAGATGAAGGAGGCCAAGTCTGACGGAAGCATCTGCGGACTCTGAGAAGAAAGGTCCATGGCCTAGGGTCACTATCACCAAAGAGGAGTGCATAAGTTTATGGAAGCCCTTGCGTAGAGCCCTGATTGTCAAAGTCCTGGGGATGTCAGTTATAAGATAGACGAGCAGAAAGTTTCATTTCTTTTGGGACTGGAGCAATGTAATGGTCCCTGGGGGAAATAGGGCATTAGAGAACTGTTTGCAAGTGGAGACAAAACATCAGACCATCCAAGGTAACTATAGCAAAATCAGACTACTTATGGAGAACACTCACCGGCGGGAGGGCAAGAAAACGGATGCGCAGCTCAATCCCTTCAGGGTCGGAACAAAGGCCTTTCGGACCATTGATGCTACCTCCCAACAGGCGTCGCAAGAGGACCACGTGGCTAAACCATCAGCGTCAACTAAAAAACCTAGTCTTTTCTTCTTCAAGGAGAATTCCCAATCGTATCGCCTCAATCAAAACCCCTAATACGAACCAAGAATTGGATTTCAATGCCTTTTTTGGATTGCAACATAAACAGCACAGGGGATCTCAATTCCTTCTCTCAGGTGAAAGTCTTTACTAAGACGAATGTCTAATTCAACATCAAAGAAGGCCGAGGACGCGCAGCTCCTTGAGAGCAATTGCAGACACCAAGCATAATCTTCTTTCTTTGACATCTGGTCATAGGGAAGAGATTTTCACTTCAACCCTCCGTCTTCCTCCCCCCAATTAATCTACCTCCATTTTCGTATGTCCACTACCTGAGGGATCAGCAACCAGTGGAACTGCTGATCTTGTTTCCGACTGGCCAACAGACGAAGATTTGGTGATCCCCGACCACAGGAAATACTTACCTATTCAGGATGCGCTCACTAGTAGGACCAAGGAGATTTCGGAATTCATCTTTCAAAGTAGTAAAGGGATGAATAAGGGGTAAGAGAAGCCATCGTCTCTGGTTCAAGCTCAGCCGTAGGCGAGTGAAGGAAAAGCTATGGGAAGAAATGCCAGAGGGAAGGAAGAAAGATCAGCTGGTAAAGCAAGCTGCGCTACCTTTTTATTTACGGTTCAAAGTCGGCAAGGGGGATGGAAGAACTTCCGGAGTTAGCTCTCCAAAGGATCTTACAGGCTAGCTTACAGGGGAATACGATTAACCGATTACAGATAAGTGAGAGTGTGCGGGCAGGTAGGCCAACGAGTGAGGTAGACCGCTTTTCCAACATCCTACTAGCCCTTTGAATGGGATAGGCGGAGAAAGGCTTCGTCTTTAGGGATCGCCTTCACGTCAGGAGCGGAAAGAAGACCAATCGGATTACCAATAAGGGATAGCTAAGACAAGGCAGCGTCAAAAGAAAGCTTTGAAACTCTATCCGCAGGGTCAAAAGTCAACAGGAAGGCACCGGATAAGCAGATAACATAAACTACTACCGTACAGCCCATCCAAAAGACGGCATTCAAAGGCGTTGAACTTCGAACATACTACAACGAACATACTTCACTCGGGCACAGGGAAGATGCCCAGCTTAGCCATCCTACTCATACACGGAAAGCAAATCACAGGCAGTCTGCTTTCTCTACACCACCCAAAAGACGGATTCTGTAACCAGTCAGAAATCCTAATTGATCTCGGATTTGACATAGAAATCCTGATCTGCTTTATGGTGCTGCTTCCTCCAAGGATACGGCCACGAGTATTAGGCACACCATCTTCTGAAGTAAATGCTTGTGCTGGGGAGTCAAATGTATCCACCTGCAAGAGGGTGGGCAAGAAGCCAATAAGGTTCAGTTCATCGTTTCTGCTAATGGACACCCAGCCGTGCCACCTCCAACTATTATGTAATCGTAGTAATTTTATCATGGCAGGTGCAGAATGTATTAGCTTTGAGAAGCCGGACATAGAGAACACAAATGAAAAAAAAAGGGATACACAAAATAACTATGAATAAAATTTACTGCAACAACTCACCCGCCAAGCATCATCAGAGTAGCCTGGGGATTGGTTCCTGGAGACAAAGTGAATATTGAGCCATCACCTTGAAGAGCGGAGGTCAAACTAAACTTCAAGGTGAGGTTGATGGGGTCAGGTGAATACGTCATGGGCTAGTCCCGACGAGAGGCATAAATGCTTGGATTGTTCCAGGAAGAGGTTGATAGTTTGATAGTTCCTTTGATGTGTGGGTGAATCCCATTTATCTATCCCCAGGAGAGGCATGAATAGATGAGGGAGATGCGGGAAGGTTCTGACGTGATGGATGATGAGTTCTCTTTCCGTGTAAGAGTTAAACATCTCTGGATAACTCGTCTTCTTTAAGGGAACGTAGTTGAGCTCGACCATCGGGAGAGGATTTACGATCACTAGAATCGGGTTCCCGCGCGTGAAGCTATAGCCCTACCTGGAATGAATTACTATCGTTCCCAAGATTCAGAAACGGGCACAGCGTATAACCAGAAGTGAGAGGGAAGACTTTCATGAGTTTGTTGGATTGCCTCCCCTTTCGGGACCGTAAACACTAGCTCAACTTCCTTCCCCGCTGTTTCACTCGTTCAATCGTGACGGGCTGTCAGTCCTCTCTCGAGTTCTTAAGTTTCATGTGAGAGGGAAGAATGCTAGCCTTAACTAGTTGTTTTCCGAGAAGGTCAAAAGCATAACAAGAAGTAGCCGTTCCTGGGTTTCGTGGCACAGGGAAGCGCGCTAGTACTCGACCTTTTGGGAGAGGGAAGTTAAAACGGGTTGGTCATCCATTAGAAGGGGCGGTTTCAACTTCTATTGAAAGCTCAGATACCAATTCTTTTTTGGTCTTTCCGCAAGCACAAGCTGGGGAATTGGACGACTTCAGAACTATCCACAAAACGTCTTTACGAGGATTCAGGAGGTAAAGCCGGAGATAGGTCTCTTGAAAGGTATGCCTTGATGAGATGTTTTTCCCCGGGAAGGTTCTGACGGGTTAGTCCAGAGGATAGGCATGAATTCTTCGATTGATCCCTTTATGAGGGAAGGTTCTGACTTCATAGGTTAGGCAAGGTTCGGATAATACACTGTCTTACGACCTTGAAAGGGTAAGATTCCCTGCTTGCGAACCGGCGGTTTCAGTCCTAGTTTCCTGGCTTGCTAGCGGTTTCAGTCAGCAGATATCAATTCCAAGGTAACCGGCGGAAAGAAGTGTTTCTGCGCTGGCTTGCGATTCCGACCTTGAAAGGGAAAGACTACCACTTTCAGTCCTCTCAGGAGATCATCGTAGGCAACTAGCTTCAAGAGTTCGAGAGTTTCTTGCTGTCCAGCGCGTTAAGTCAGATACCGATTTCAAGTAGAGCGGGGAAGATCTCAAGAGTTGAAAGTGTTTCGAGCGGAAGAGGGGTTAGCTTTCCCAGCGTTAAAGGATAGACGCGCTGAAAGTCATAGTTTTCTTGGCTTGAGGTCCCGACCTGTAACATCTGAAAGGTTATGAAATAGCTCGACCGTAGGTTATGAAATAGCTCGACTGAAAGGAGAGGGAAGAGGTTTGGATGGGAAGAAAGCAAAAAGCTTAGCCCTTCTGATATAGATCTGAAAGGTGACCCGCGGTCAACTTCAAAGTAGTCCTGGTGAAAGAGTTAACGGATGGCCGATCGAAAGACTAGTAGCGCTTTAAGCGATTTCCCCAGCTTCAACCTACAGAGGGGGTTCTTTGTTTGCTCTGGCTCACGGCCCCGACCTTGAACGAATGCTAGCGGTTTAAGATACTCCTGCTTGAAATCCCAAAGAAAAGCAAATCGAACTTCCGCGTGAGAAGCTAGCGGTACGGGAAAGGTGCGTCACCGGTCAAAAGCATAACAAGAAGTAGACCTACGAACGGGAAGAGCGGGATACTTGGCGATGAAAAGAGTTAGATTTCAAAGCGAAAAGACATTGAAAGAAGAGCTTGAAAGGAATGGTTTAAAGAATTCAAGTGTTTTATCAACTCTTCTTTCATTTTATCGGGATTTTTCGTTGCAATCACTTCCATAACTTCGATTTCTTAAGTCATTTTATCGGGATTTTTCCTTGCAAAGAAGAGATAGGCTCTTCCCTCTGGTGTCCCAAATCTTTTTGACTCAGCCGGGAGTGAACGAGATTATGATTCCGGCCCCGCCATCTTAGTGGTACTAGTCTAATAAACTTTCACTTTAACTGCCAAGACTCGGTGTGGTAACGCTCTTAACGAATTACGTTTAACGTCCCTTTATGATACGATCGGCGCCTCGGGTCGGTAGCCGGGCTCCGGGACATTACTACCACGGCGACTATCGACCCGAGCCCAAAAGGGTCACTCTGCTTCCACCCTCCCCTGCCACCGCCGCCGTCTCCGGCGCCGCTGCCACCAACTCCGCCACTATTGGCTCCAAGCCTCTGCCTTCTCTTCTCTACCGGAGCCTCTCTGAACCTATTGATTCTCTGGGTGTACTCAACACCCAAACTGCTGAGAATCCCAATACGGAAGAGTTCCGTTCCCTCTCTGCTTTCGGCCAATTCTTGAATTCTCTAATTCTCTGTCGCCGGAAAATTCCAAGATTACCAGCGCCGCATGGAAACAGTGGCCTTTCCTCTCCATCGATCATTCTCTGATCCCACTGCCGCTTTAGAGTTCCAGCCGCCACTCCGCCTAGACCTTCTGTGGCGGCACAAACCATCAAATCCCCCCGTAGCTCCGCTGAAGAGAGTCCCAATACCAAGGTTGAATCTTAATTAGCAGTAATTTTTCATTCTTGGACTAATTGCAGAGGCTGAAGAGGATGAAAGAAAGACTGAGACAGATGAGACAATGGTGGGATGAAATTGATATAAAGATTTCGTAGTTAGACCGTTGATACCCTGCCTAGCTGAATAACTGACCGATGGCAGAATGGTAAGCTTCCTCGTTAACTTGCGAGGGTCGGCACTTATTTCGTATGGGGTGCAACTACAATGCTTGAGAGGTCTCAAAAGTAAGATAGGAATGGTAAAAGAGTCGAGATAGATGTCTGTCTCTGCCGCGCCGTAGGGCTTTCCAGGTAGAGCTGCCATTTCTATTGGCCTGTCCTGTGCCAGTCAAGGTAAGGAGTTGAAAAGGGCATTCATCCGTCGGATTAGTCTAACTCGGTAAATGCATGGATTAATGTTCTCAGTATGAGTTCTTTCTTTCTTCATTGGGTGAGTTGGGATTAGAAGAAAGTCTCCGTAGGTCCGCTACACCCCCTTTCGTTCAATCTTAACTACGCCATGCTTAACAGACAATGGATTATGATTATCGGTCTATTTTCCGATCTTGATTTTCTTTTTTGAAAGAATTCTTTTTAATAACTTAAATTCATTTTGCGGAGAGTAGTCCGCAAGCGGGTAAGTGAGCGAATAAGTTCCAGACGATCATTGCATAAGAGCGAGGGACCTGTGCGGGGGGCCCTTCAGTTCCAGTTTCCAGTTCACATGTTAGGGTATAAAGCTATCTAAAGGAGCGTTAGAATCCAAACTCCTTACAGGGATCAGATCAGTCCAGTAAGTAGGCCCAACTCCAGGCTCTTTCATTCACCTTGAAAACCGAGCTTTTAGAATAGAATGCTTCGCTAACCGAACCGAGACAGGCATCAGATGCTGCAGCAGGGGTTAATGTACCAGAAAAGGAATTCAAAGAGGGGTCTTACCTTCATTCCTTAGTCTACTGTCTATCCTGCTCTTACTAGAAGGATCTCTTAGGACTAACCCTCGACTAGGTCACGGCACATGAGAAACTAACCCCATAAAACCTATGCTACTTCGTCCTGGTAATCTGTCACCACTTTTGTCCTAAGTGACAAGTAGCTATATACGGGCACTGGTAAACACACAATGCAGTTCATAATGAGATGCACTCATGTCTGAGGTAAAGGCTGGAAAAATTTCATTCGATTTTGTTTGTTGGTTTGTCAATATATACAATTTTTTCATATCCCTCTAATGACACGTAGCCCCAGAACAGTGGATGTTGTAGTATACTTTAACTAATTATAGGTGGGCTTTCTTCTGCCCTGCCAACAAAATTCTAAATGACATGTCTCACGTTACACTTCACTACTTGCCTTGGTGGGAATTATGTTTTCGTAAACAAGTACCCTCCCTACCAAAGGCGATCCTATTACAGGAATAGCTTCCGGGACGCCTGTTACAATTTGATTTCTTTACCAGGTGAGAGCTTATACTAAGTACCATATAGCCCCAACTATTTCTTTAGAAGGGGCGACTATATGGTGCTTAGTATAGTAGATTTTTCACTCGCTCTTCTCTGGCTAGGATGTCACTTATATGGCTATCTTTTCTTAAGCCTAAGGGGGACTAAGGCCTGTCAAAGACCTAATCCGGCTTTCCGTGCGATATCTCCAAAGGCCTATCTCTCATCTTGAAGGCTGGTTGAATGGATCATAGAAGGTGCAAAATGTGCTTCCATTCTCTTTCCTATTTCTGTGCTTTTAGCAGCTTCTGCGCCTATTTACCAATCTGCGCTTGTTTAGCGGGCTTCTGTCATTCTCATTGGTTTATTAAGTGTTGTAAGATCCTCCTTCTCCTCCCTCTGCTTGGGAATCAGTATCGGGTACATGGAAGAGTCAGATTGAGAAAGAAAGGGTACGTAGAGGGGTCAGAAGTAGCGACGAGTTAATCAAAAGTGGCAAGTTTGTTCCGTAGGCTTTCGTGAATGGGGCTCATGGCTTTCGAAGTCGAAATCACCCGCTGATAGTTTAATTTTTTGTTCTTTCTCAAAGGGATCGTATTGACCCTCTTCAGAGCCTATGGGAGAAGACTGGGTAGAAGAAGCTTTTAGCCCCTGCTTGTTCTGTGCTATTTCCCGGTCGTCCAACGGTCTTTCCGGGTATGCCTCTAACTGAAATCTCCTTCTCTTCCTCAATCCAGTAGCGGAGGTAGGCGCATAAGCTCATATTCCGGGAGCGAATACACTCGTACGGGCTAAGGAGCTGGGACTGGTGGTTATGGATCTTTACCTAGAACCGAAACTGACTCTGACTTTCGATCTGGGTTTACTTGAAACAATAAACAATGGAACCAAAGGTTCCCATACATCCATCTAAAAGTGACAGATGTTACCATCCATGGACAAGTACGCGTCCGTACGGTATAACAGGACCTTAGCTATCTAGTGAAATAAAGGGCATACTTTGCTTGTTTCGTGGTATGGACCCCTGAATGGGTTCTGCTGCTATCGACACCTACCCAATTAACCAAATAACCAAAAGTAATCGATCGAGACCGCCTTACCTGATAGGGGGAGCAATCCACCAAAACGGTTAAGCACATTTCAAGGCTAGGTCAGGGAAGGAGCCCCGGTCTTTCTCTTTGTTGTGGGCCGAGTTTAAGTGATTTTCCGTTCCTCGGTAAATGTCTGAGCGAAAGGGTCATTGTAAAGTTTACCCAAAAGCGTAACCTTCTTATAAATCTTCAATCAGCAGTCGTTAGGGACGCAGATGTCGAAAAGAAAGTAAGGGACGGTTCTCTGGGCGCTTTAGATTCGAGTTAGTGTTGTACTGGCTGGACAAGCCCTTCGATTCATTAAGGCGTTAGACCGGACTTACACACTAAGGAAAGAAGTTCTTAAAAAAAGCACCCCACACATCAAGAACCGGTTACATGCCATCGGTACAACCCGGCCCTAGGATATCCGTTCCTGTCTCTCCAACTTAAGACAAGACCTCGTAGTAAACGAAACCGTTAGAATAAGGTATGTCGGTTGAAAGCTTACTTAGGCAGTTATGCTTCGTAGTTTAGGAGTGGAAATACGTTTTCTAGAGTGGAAGCACGAGATTAGATACTTCGAAAAGAATGTGCACGAGAAATGAGCCTGGGATGGTTGGTCCTGTCTTTTTAGCCACCCACCATTAGAATATTAAAAGCACTCCACGATTGACCGATGTAGTTACCATGTTGCTAGGCGGACGTAGCTAGCCATGTTGCTAGAAACCATGTTGATACGAGTGAAATGAAATGGATTTCAAAGGAGTGACGTTTGACCTATCCCTCTTATCCATAGCTTGATAGACTACTTATTAAGTATGCTATTGTGGGAATAATTCTATTGAATTAGGCTTGTCTTAATTGCCCTTGTGTTAGCAAAAGCTTTCGGAAGTCACCTATCAATCGATAACGTTTGGCTGCATTCGCAAGTTCTGTTTTTCTCTTGAAAGTTTCCATACTTTTTCTTATGTTCATATAATTGGTTTTAGGATCATTCATACCCTAAACAATGAATTTTCTTCGATTTCCCTTTGCATTGCATTCGAGTTTATTGACATAATGCCGTACGGTGCTAGGCTTATCGTCTTCGAATTCCACTCGTAAACTAATAGCGAACTAAAAGATTCTGTCTAAGAACTTTCTTTTCTTTCTTTCTCTCATTCGAATTCTCGTAGGAGATCGCTGAAACGCCATAGTACACGTAACACGTCCAATACCACGCCCAACTCTCAGTTGGATCGGTTCTGGAGCGCCAAGGCCAAAGAAAGGAACTACGAGTCCTTAGGTAGCTTGGGGCGGGGTCAGCGAAAGACCTGGGCCATCTGACTGACAGTTACGTTATAAGTCCAAGAGATTCTCAATCAACCTCTTTGTGATGGGCAAGCAGCAGGCTAGCATCCAATCGAGCGAGATGATTGAGGCGAGAAATTCAAACATCACTGTGCAAAAATCGTATGTAGTTTCTTGGTTCCCATCATTCCTCTCTTTTTTTTTTCACCATCCAGGGTTGGGTGGCCTCCCCAAGACACAGGGGCAACATAGTGGCATAGCATTTTCAATTGTTAGGTACAGAAACAGGAGCTGCTACAACAAGATACGAGAGAGAAAGAGCGAGAATTAGTACGTCTTAGGTCAGGGGTGCTTAGGATTGGAACCAAGTAAGAAAGTGGAATAGAGCGTTCAGAACCAGCATAGAAGTGAATGAAGACGAAGGGATAGATAGAACGATGATAAAGCTACATGACATTCAAATTCCTAATGAGAGTCAAGAAATTCTTGTTCTGAGCAGGTCATGGATAACTTTTGAAGCATTTGCTTGATTTGCCGGATTCTTTATTCCGGTCTTGGTCTTACTTAAATAGTACAGTTAGTTTCATTGATTGCGGATTGCCTTTCTACGCTTTCTGCTCTTTTGCTTATTTATCTCTTCAGAGGTATATAGTAACTCGAGGAAGAAAAGAGCCAGGAAAAATGCTATCATTTTGATAGTCTCCGATCAAAGAATATGCACGTGATTCAAAGGTCGAAGCGGAGTCCTTCGAGTGCCTTTTGTGATTCTCTTCACTTTAGCCGGTGAACCAATTTCATTGCCAGTGTTTAGTTCTTTTAAGCCAGTAGTTGATGTTCCATTTCGTGATTCCACTGCCGATCAAGACGCCCATGTAGGATCTATACGAGAAAGGCAATATTGGGTTCCGCTTGCTTTATCTTAGACTGTGCTCGCTTTCCAATCCGGGACAACAAATGCGTCAGGTTCTTTTTGCTTTGAAACCACAAAGTTGATTTAGTAAATATTTGATTAAACTAAGGGCTAATTGCATGTTTAGGGTTGAAAAAGGCGTGATACCAACTGTGAAATGAGTCTCGGTTCAAGGGTGACGCTTCTGCTCGGTATGTTTACCGTTTACCCTCGATTTGCAACAATAACATTATGTTAACATTTTTCTTTCTTCTTGAATGGTGCCTACAAAATATGGTATCGACCACATGAAAAGCGTAGCATTGGAGAGTCTTCTTCGTTTCCTTAGCGAGTTCTGATCTCAGACTTTGCGGGCTGCTTGGCCTTCGCTTCGCTTATTCAAGGTACGGGCAAAGCGGCGGTTGCGGATTCGTGCTGGATGGCGCCCCCTATATATTGCAAGGGTGCACGAGGCCATCTCTAGTTCACTAGGTATGGGACCCAAGGAAAAAAAGCTGTCCGGACAAAAAGAAAGAACATTATGGTGATCACTCCTTTTTACACGTCAATAAAGACGGTTAACAGTGTTCTCTCTTCTTACTCTCATTCTTCGCCTTATGGTATTTTATCGCTCCGCTCTTCATACTCTTCATCTCATGATGAGATTCAACATATAATAGTGCAAATTTGAGGAGAGGATAAGGAATGATCCACTTATTATGGGGGCAACTTCTTCAAGTGAAGAGAAGAGCAGAAAAACTGACCTTTTTAAGGAGGAGGTCTTTTCTTTCTTGAGATATAAAAAAGGGCGCGTTGCATGATTCTTATCAGTTAGTCGAAATGCAACTTTCTATATATTGAAGAACTCACTATGAAGTTCGATGAGAAAACTATCTATGAGAAGTATCCTTATTTGATTGAATTTTGAATTAAGAAAGCTTACCCCTCTGCAAAGGACTACATTTTCTTTCTCAGTCTAACTAAAAAAGAACTAGAACTAGTTAATAAAATGGAGAGTTTGACTTTAGAGATGGTTTGTATAAAAGTGTTTACATAAATTTTTCATGAAATGGTGAATAGAACTGAAGCAAGAGCTTATACCTTTCTTGACCAGCTAGCTTATTACATAGATTATCAAGACAAGGTCATAGTACCACGGCAACAAGAGACTTTCCGTTCAAATGACTTAGGTAAGGGGATGGATAATACGGAAAACGCTCCCGAAAAGAGCACTGGAGGTCAAAAAGAGAACTAAGAAAGAAAACCATCCTCACTATGTAATAGCAAGTTACTTGATGAATTTGATTATCGAAAGGAATGTTATAGCACTTACTAATGAAATCAATAATTCCGTAGAAGAATTGCATCGGTATAAAAGAAAAGGTGAGAAAAGTTCATCTTTTACAAAAATGAAAAGCTTGTACGTGGAATGCCTATTTGATCTCTCAATTCTCCTCCCTATGAAGATGAACTTCCCTATGATATGCCCTCCATTACCTTGGTCTGTACGAGACAAAAAAAGATACCGAGATGGCAGAGTTCCGTCGTTCTCTGCTTTGAGTGGTGGTTACTTAAGTAACCCAACAGGTGAATTGATGAACAGCTATAGATTATTAACATCGCACGAGTACGATCACTTTAAAGTGAAATTCTACAATTTAGACAGTTTCGAGAAAATGTGCAATATTATATCGAAATTACAAGAGACACCCACAAAGAAATGTTCAGATTTATTCAAGATAACAAGGAATATTTCACATCTGTGGGACTTCCTTAGCGGCCTTCATTCCTGGCTAGTGTTTATTCTCATATGGTTTACGAGGAACGAAAAGTAGCTCGACTGGAAAGGAGAGGCTCTGAAATAGAGCTCGACCGATAGGGAGAGAAACGAGTAAGTAGCTCGACTGTTAAGGAGAGGAAAGCCTATTACTTTGCCTATGAGCTTCTCCGTGTAAATATGCCCATGTGTTGTACTCCCTAGCTAGCGCCCTCACTCTATGTTTCGTAGGACTGCACTAGTAAATGTTCAGGTCTGACTTTTATTTCAGTTTTGACCCCATTTGAATTATCTTCGCTACAGCCTTAGCCAATAGTGGAATTCTAAGCTAGAAACTATAACGTGTGGTATTCACAGCCAATCGGACATTCTAAAAAAGACTAAAATTCAGGAAGCCGTTCACGCACAAAAGATATGGATGCCTATTTATGTTTATTGCTTGTCCCGATCGGTGAGTAGGTAGCGTGAGCAAGGATCTGCCTAGATCTAGTTCATTTTGTATTATTGGTTCTGCCCGCTTTTGACTCTAGAATAATCGAAAATTAGGCAAGTCTGTTAAAGTCTTTCGCGTTGGTGAAAACTTATTCTGCGTCTGGAAGTCAGGCCACATGGTTGGTTTTTCAAACTCATTTTTTCCCATAATTTGATCCAAAAGGTAGTGCTTCCAAGTGCGTAAGCAATGGACTATCGCCCTGATTTTAGAGGGAATTTGGCTTAAGAGAGTGAGTTGGTGAGGGAACGTAGTGTAGTAACTCAAGCCTAAACAGCGAAAGAGATTACCCCGTCATCAGTCCCAGGCGGGTTTTTTCCGCAACGAGTGGAAATCAAAGCGAAAGCAGTGTTTTCGTATACAGCGCGATTCTTGCAAAGTTTCCTCTTTTTCTCGTCCCGCTCGAGCGCACGCGCGTCTTAATAAAAAAGAACCGCTTCGCGCCTCGCCACGAAGCTACCTTAGGGGAGATAGTACAATCGATTCAAAGAAAGCTCACTAATAAAACATATCGGAAAAAGCCGATGTACAGGGTAGTTCATACCGAAGCCAAACAAGCCAGGTAAACTCCGTCCTCTCACTCAACCAGCTCATGAGGATCGTCTGGTTTTGGATGCGATGGACTACTCAGTGACGAGTTAGACCCTATCTTCACACGCTCGTTAACGGGTTTAGGGTAGCTGTTTTCTCTATCCTTTGTCAAGGATGTTTTTAACTGGCCTCAAATGGACTGGCTTATAATTTGACGACACCGCAAACAAAGTCTTGGTGCGAAAGGGCGAACGGGGATTGGAGGATGTGTATCGACTACACCAATTTGAACAAAGCTTGTCCGAAAGACCCACCGAGCATAGACGTGCTAGTTGATTCCAAAGTTGGGTTTTCACATTGAAGTTTCATGACCGGGTACAACCAAATCAAGATGCACCCGCTAGACATAGGAATTCTCCAGCCCAATTAGCACTTAGAGGTACAGCTAAAGATAGTAAATAAAAAGAATAGAATAGAGAATAGTTGCATGGTTGCAGTCAGACCTCGGTAGTATCGAAGAATTCGTGTATGGTCTCGATCATTTAGAACTACACCTACAAGAAGAAAGAGTGCTGGACTAACAACTCCATGTGCAATACAACGTATTAGAGCTCCTTCAATTGTAGTAATGCTCCACCTTGGCGGCCTTGAATTGTCTTACTAAATAATATTCCTAGTACAACTACAGCCGTATGTCCAATTGAAGAGTAAGCAAGCGGAGGCTCGAAGGCTTTATGGCGCGCTTTCCGTTTTCTCGCTTGGAAATCTCTTTGTCGTAGTGTAGCTAGTGAAGCAATAAATAGTGTACTCCGAAAGTCCGGGATTGAGCGCTAGGGAATTGATGGTTGAAAAAAGATGTAGACATGCTTATTGCCTGCGTTAGTCAAGCCAATTTATTTCTTTTGGGTATAGAAGGCGCGTAGCGAAGAAGTGTAGGCTCAAGAAACTGAAGAAGCATATAGTTGAAAGAAGCCATCATCACTATGTTTACTCCTACCCAAGGAAGGAGGTCAAAGCAATGAAATGAAGAGGCCGTGACCAAATACCTATCTGTGCTCTCTTGGATAGTGGTCTAGTTCGAATAGTGGTCTAGTTCTTTTTAAACCCAGGGGATTAGCCCTGAAATTAGCCAAAACAACCCGGTGGGGTAAAGTCGTCAAGTGGGCAATGGTTCACAATATATATATAGTGACTGACACGAGATGCGATGCCAAGTTAGAAGGTAAAAAGTGAGAATGTTGGAGGGGAGATGCCATGATCCTAGGTCGTCATTGGCTTATCAGCCTAGGGCCTCTGAAGGTAGACTGGGGAAAGGGATAGCCTTTAATGAAAAAGATAGAGAAGTTCCACTGCAAGTTCAAGAAGAGAAGGCTGAGCCATAGATTCGATATTTCCTTCTATAGGAGTGAAGTTCTTAGCGGCCAATAAAGCATTTCTTTTCAATTGGTAAAAGCACTCGACGTTGATGAGGCCTCGACTCAAGTAAGACTGGCGCCTTGCCCCATCCAAAAGAGTGAAAAAAAGCAGCTTTTCAGTCAGTTTTTAGGCGAAAGGAAGAAAAACACAATGATTCCGGAGGAAAGAAGAAAGTTAATAGGTTGAGAGAGGCATTCACTGCTTTCCTTCTATCTAGGGGTATTTCCGGTTAGCCTATCTATAGGTACGGTTAGCCTAATTAGCCAAGCACTGGTCCACGGATAAGCGAGAAGGGCAAGTAGTAGTTCAGAGAAAAGAAGGTGAAGCCCAACGTTCAATCCTGCTCTCAGATTTGCTCGGACCTATCGAATAATCATTCACTCACCAGCTATATAGTTATTCCTCGAAAAGGCTCCTTAGCCAGCTTATTCAAAGTTGTTCCTTGCGCCTATTGGCAATTGTTTTGAATATGTACATTAATTTCAAAGTTCTATTGATGTATGCATACTAATATTCTCGATATGCCAGAGGGTAAAGTCCCATAGATAGGAGATCGGGCACAAGCTCAAGTCTCATAGCAGATTCTAGCACAAGCAAGTCTTAAACACTTCCAGCATCGATAAGAAAGTTTCAATTGACTAAATCTCTATGGAAAATGAAGAAAAAATAATAGAGCCAGAGCCAGTTCCAATTCCGTTCCACGGGAGTTCCACAGTTCCAACAGTTCCAACAGTTCCAACAGGAGTCCCTCGGGTTAATAAATTCAAACTGAGGGCGAAGCTGAATCGGGAACTAATTTAGTTGGAAGCTCCATTGCAGAGTTCGGACCTAACCATTAATGGAGAAGCTACGGGAACGACAGAACCAGTGACTGCATAGGATTCTATTGAAAACGAATCCTAATAATTCATTGGTTGGGAATCTCTCGTTTCACTCCAAGCTCAACAACAAGAAAAACACTCTAACCAAGAGCTCCTGCTTGCCTTGTTAGCTCGGCTCAAACTTAGCCTGGGCTTTAACAAGTTTCTTTTTCTCTAAGATCCGGGCGCGCGGCGGAAAAGGCGCCGGGCCTTTGCCCTACGGGGTTTAACAAATCCACTAACTCGTGAACCGCTTGCTTGCCGGAAACCAAAACTGCTTTCCCTCTTTCCAAAACTCCAGAGCCGTTGCACTTCGCGCTTCCCTTGTTGGCAAGCACTCGTTTCACTGCCCCATCTACTTCAACTCGAAAACAAAACATCCACCTGGCGCCTTTAACCCGAAAAGAAAAGTACAACCCAAAACAACAAGTAAAATCCAACAAAACCCCAAGGGAAGTGCTGTTCCTGTTCGGCAACCCATACTGAAACATACATATGCAAGCACCTCCTATTCCTGAAACCAACCTTTTAAATAGAGTCCGTTTGCTATTCAAGTTTTCCAGATAATTGGAACACGAAATTGCATATAAGGATCGCCGAACCCTTCAGGCAAGTCTAAGTGCAGTGTTTAGTCAATAGTCAAAACTAGCTTGACTTGTGGTGTGTATGTTAGAGCCTTATGAGTCTGATGTCCAATAAAGGCGCCCACTGAAATAAAGACTGGAACCTATATGTCAAGCCTACTTGAAAGCCAGGTGGGACCTTGCGGTGAAGGATCTAGGTGGGTGGTCTAAATGGAATAAGTGGACTTAGAACTCCACGAACCAGCTTAATCTCACGGGGTAGTGGGATCGGACATATGAAGCAATTTGTATGGATCGGTCTGAGCCCTAGGCTTATAACGCTGACAGAAACCAACTGAAGGACAAGAAGGCGGCGATCGGGGATTGTTGGGCATTTTTTCTGGATGAAACCTAGTCCCCGGAACCCTGTTGAAAGGTTCCAACGCCAAGCCGAAGGTGACGCTGGCTCCATACCGGGTAGGAAACTACAAATAGGTATCGAATTGTCACTGTCTAGCTGGAATCGTCATATATTTCTGTGGTCAGTAGCTCATCTATCTAAGTAATAGATAATTGAGCGCTAGTTGCGCTCAATCCGTTGCTTGTTTCGTGAAAGAAAGTTAGAGTTTTTCGTTGGAAAAACCAACGCCGACGTCTCGATCAGTCTCCTTTCTATTAAAGGGAGCAGAGCTTAAAATGATGGGAAATTCCAATGATGATTCCTCACAATCGCTCTTTGTGATGCCGCGGAACCATGGCAATTAGGATCTCAAGACGCAGCAACACCCTTTATGCTTTGAATCATCGACTTACATCACGATATCTTTCTCGTACTTATTCTGATTTTGGTTTTCGTATCACGGATGTTGGTTCGCGCTTTATGGCATTTCAACGAGCAAACAAATCCAATCCCGCTTCGGATTGTTCATGGAACAACTATCGAATTTATTCGGACCATGCTTACAAGTATCATTCCTTTTTTAGCTCAAATGATAAATCAGGTCAGGCGGCTCTTCTCCACTAACCACAAGTTTATAGGTACTCCATATTTGTTCTACCGATTGGCGGACTTTTATTTGTTCTTGCACATAATCCTATTTTCCATTTTCTTTTTCTTTCGGGTAGCCATCCCCATTTAGAATATTCTAATTAGTAGTTTGTCTACCCCCTCCTTTCTAATCACTCTGCCCCCGGAGATTTATGATCCGGGGACTCTATCCCTGTTGAATGGGCTCAACTTCTATTTGAGCCTCTATGAACAAGACCCAGAATGGGTGGCGTTCATTCAACAAGAGCTCAATAACAATACACCTCCTGAGGACATACCAGGACGCCTTAGACTCTTCTTACAAGAGGAGAGGATATCGAGTCGTAGACTCGATCTGATCCGGGATTTTGAAGCGCTTTACGAGAGGAACGGAGCCCTACCTAAAGTCGAGCCTTACATTTTAGAGGAGGCCCTTCGCTCCTATCTCGATCATATTCGGGGGGTAGATAATTTATCTATTCTCCAAGCTGCATTTCAAGACATGAGGGATAATGGGGGAGGATCCACTTTTTTTCATAGAGTTGTTGAATACAACCGTGAATTTTTAGATGCGCAATCCGCAGCAAGTCCATTTCCCTTCTGTAACGTATATTGAAATCGTCCAACTTTCATTTTATCGGGATTTTTCCTTGTTAGATCAGGTGACTCAGACTGAGTCGAAAGCGTGAGTTGGCTTTCTGGCGAAAAGGTAGGAGGAATTGGTTCCAGCCTACTCGTGATGTTCCTTGCCTGGATTGAATAATGCAATCTCTGAATCTGTTACAGCCAGGCCATCTCATGGAGTCTAAGTGCCTTTGACCTGTGAGTAATTTGGATAGGCTCAGTCCTCTTATGAGCAGTCCCCTTAT